>Ga0163144_10015816_pt1 | contig 15516 bp, 11 predicted proteins | sample OliLak19BULKMAT1_FD_123175 | JGI IMG/M metagenome (GOLD analysis project Ga0163144, IMG submission 123175) | Freshwater microbial mat bacterial communities from Lake Vanda, McMurdo Dry Valleys, Antarctica - Oligotrophic Lake LV.19.BULKMAT1 | ecosystem: Environmental > Aquatic > Freshwater >...
CACGAACTGCAACACGCTCGGGTCGCGGTAGCAGTCGATCATGCAGCGCGTACAGCCGTCGCGGATGAGCTTCGACTCGTCCCACTCGTACACGTTGCACATCGGCGTCTCCCAGAAATGACAGCGGTAAAGATTGAGATGCCAGTCGAGGTAGAAATACTTGTGGCCGCCGAGGCAGCCGAACTTCTCCTTCTCACCGCGCAGGTGACGCTGCATTTCATCCAGCGACTCGGTGGGATTCACCACCGGGTAACCGCTGCGCTTCTTCATGTCCTTGATCTTTTGGAAGACCTGCAAGAGTTCGTCCTTCGAGAAATTCACCAGCCCGCCATCGCTGAAGCTGAGGTAGCTCGAGGCCAGGGCGGTCAACGGATAGCTGAAGGTGCAACTGGTGAAGCCGAGGCTTTCCAGGAACCCCGGCAGCTTCTCGTAATCCTCAATCAGCCGGCTGGCCGTGATGCTCGCCGTCGTCTGGATGCCGAGCGATTGAAAGACTTCGTTGGCGCGCTTGATCTTCCGGCACACGTCGGGGAGGCCTCGATTCTCCTCGTGCTTCGCCACGTCGTGCGCGTCGATGGACATGATGACGCTGGTCAAGCCATCGCTGGCCAGGGCGCGCATGTTCTCCTCGTTGAACAGCCCGCCGTTCGTGCAGATCATCGGATGGATGCCGCGCGCCGCCGCGTAGCGCACCATCCCGCGGAGTTCGCGATGAACCATCGGCTCGCCGCCCACGAAGAGCAGGTAGCCGATGTGATTCTTCACCGCGATGTCGATGACATCCTTCGCCTCCTGCAAGGTGACGCTGCGCCGCTTCTTCGCATCGAACTGCGAGCGGGCGAATCCGCAGAAGCCGCAATCCGCATTGCAGATGTTCGTGATGGCGAACTGGAGATAGCCCGGCCCGCCGTGCTGCAGCACTTCACGAAATAACTTGAAAGCCCCCTTGGTGGGCCGGACCACGGGCTGGGAAAAATCCTCGATTGTCGAAGCAGAAGCCGCCGGAGCGGGCGGTGAGTTCAAAGTGTCGGTGCTCATCAAGAATCACCGCACTGTGAGGACTCCGCTTGCGCTGTGGCAATCCTTTCTTTGCCCTACACGGTTTGTTGGGTGCGATTAAAGTCGGGTGAGGGCGGATGAGATTTTTGCGGAATAAAATCCACAAATTCAGACATATCCCTCCATAATGTCGGGACGACACAACCCCAGCCCGGTCGCTCCGAATTCAGCCCCGCCGAAGTCCGGTTCCTCGAACAGCTCCGCGCCCATCCCGAATTGTGGGCGCGCACGCAGTTGCAGGCGCCATACGTTCAACCCTTCCGCGTGCGGCCAGCGCAGGGGAAACCCCACGTCATCGCGCAGGCCGACGGCACGATGATCGGCACGGTGCCGCCGGGCAAACGAACCGGCCAAAAGCCGCGCGCCACGGAACTCGATGCGCCGGGTGCGGACTCAGTATCGAGAATATCTGCGGATCGATGGCACGGGGATACATCCACTTGGGTTTGATCAGAAGTGGCGGTCACAGGAGAGGTAGGATTCATCGCGCTGCGACAACCTGAAACGCCGGTAGGGCGAGGCTCCTGCCGAGCCGTAACTTCTCGGAGAGAAGAGATCACGGCACCGCGGGAGCGTCGCCCTACCGGATCCCCGTCGCGCGGCGCCCGCCCTCCCTCACGGCGTCGGCGGCGTGGGCGGCGTGGGCGGCGATTGCGGGCCGCGCCCGAAGTGTTCGCCGAAGGCATTGAGGAACGCCTCATTGGCGGGCGTGCGCCCCTTCGCCTTTTCCACCCGGTAAATCATCCGCGCCGCCGCGAAGCCATCACTCATCGTCGCGATCAAGCTACACTCCGTCATGTTCGCCTTCTGCTGTGAGCGGGCGTCCACCTGCGCGAGCTGCTTGGCCAGAGCCACGTCCTTGACCAGCTCCGCCACGCTCACCTCGGCGGGCATCGAGACGGGATTTTGCTGCGCGAGCAAGTCCCGCAGGGACGAAAGAAGGGAGCGGACCATTCTGCCGTCCCTCCGGGACTCGCGCTCCGCTTCTCCCTTCCTGATTCATTGCCTTTGCCGGGCGTGGCTTTTACCCTGCCGCCACACGCATGAACTGCCCTGCCTTTGCCCGCGCTGCCTTTAACCTCATGGCCCTGGTTGCGATCTTAATCGCCGCCGCACCACCTCTGCCCGCCGCCCCCAAGGTTTCGACCGCACCGGGCAAGCAGCGCGCGACGGAGATGGAGGACTTCATCCAGCTCTACGGCACGGACCGATCCAGCGTGGGTCGTTTCTATGAACTGCCGTGGTCCGAGGTGCGCACCGAGCGCGCGGAAAAATTGCTGGCCGAGTGGCGCGCCAAACTGGAGGCGGTGAACTTCGAGCGGCTCGATCAGCCGGGCCGCATTGATTACCTCCTGCTCAGGAACAAAATTGAGTCGGAACGCTCGCGCCTCGCCCTGGAGCAACGGCGTCTGGCGGAGATGTCCGTGCTGCTGCCCTTCCGTCAGACCATCCAGTCGCTGGAGCAATCCCGCTGGCGCATGGAGCCGCTGGACCCGCGCAAGGCCGCCAGCCAGGTCGCCGTCATGCCCGAGCAGATCAAGCAGCTCCGCAAACGCCTCGAGAAGGGGAAGAAGCCCGACGCGAAAAAGGAGGAGGGGAAGAAGAGTGATGAACCCCTCACCCCAGCTCTCTCCCCATCCGATGGGGCGAGGGAGAAGACACGCGGCTCGGACTCCCTCGCCCTCGCCGAGGGGGAGAGGGCTGGGGTGAGGGGGAATTCCTCCGACAAGCACGATTCCCCCGGTCTCGAAAAAGAACGCAAGAAGGAGGAGGAGCCGTTGAAGGTTTCGCCCGCACTGGCGCGGCGCACCGCGCAGGCGGTCAGCGAAATTCGCGGAACGTTCAAGGGCTGGACGAGTTTCTACGACGGCTTCGTCCCGGATTTTTCCTGGTGGATGAAGAAGCCCGGCGACGAGACGCTGTTGGCCCTGGAGGATTACGCGAAGTTTCTCCGCGAGGAAATCGCGGGGCTGAAGGGCAAGGATGAAGATCCGTTGATCGGCGATGCCATCGGCGTCGAGGCATTGGCGGAGGACATCGCGTCCGAGATGCTGCCCTACACCGCGGAGGAATTGCTGGCCATCGGCGAGGCGGAGTTCGCCTGGTGCCAGGCGCGCATGAAGGACGCCGCGCGCGAGATGGGTCTGGGCGAGGATTGGAAGGCCGCGCTGGCGAAGATCAAGGACGACCTCACGCCGCCGGGCAAACAGGATTCCGTGGTGCTGGACGAGGCGCGGCAGGCGATTCAATTCGTGAAGGAGAAGGATCTCGTGACGGTGCCACCGCTGGCCGAGGAGATTTGGCGCATGACGATGATTCAACCCGAGGCGCAGAAGACGATGCCTTACGCGGCCTACAGCGGGCCGAACATGCTCGTCGCCTACGCGAAGGACGAGATGAAGCACGACGACAAATTGATGTCGATGCGCGGGAACAATCGTTACTTCATGCGCATCGTCACGCCGCATGAATTGATCCCGGGGCATCACTTGCAGCAGTTCATGGCGGCGCGGCATCGCGAGTATCGCGGGCTTTTCTACACGCCGTTCTATGTAGAGGGTTGGTCGCTCTATTGGGAGATTCGCCTGTGGGATTTGAAGTACGGCCGCACGCCGGAGGAGCGCGTGGGGATGCTCTTCTGGCGGATGCATCGCTGCGCGCGCATCATCGTGAGCCTGAAGTTTCATCTCGGCAAGATGACGCCGCCCGAGATGGTGGATTTCATCGTGGACCGCGTGGGGCACGAGCGCTTCGGCGCGACGAGCGAGGTGCGGCGCTTCATCGCGGGCGGTTACTCGCCGCTGTATCAATGCGGCTACATGATCGGCGGCCTGCAACTGCGCGCACTGCGCGAGGAGGTGGTCGGCAAGGGCAGGATGACGGACCGGCAGTTCAACGACGAGGTGCTGAGGTCGGGGCCGATTCCCATCGAGTTCATCCGCGCGGCGATGCTGAACGTGCCGCTCAAGCGCGACACGAAGTCTTCATGGAAGTTTGCGGGCGAGAAGCCGGGCGCAGAGAAGAATTGACCCTGCTTAACGCTCGTGCGGAGATGCGGCATGGCTGAATTGAAAATCGAAACCTTCCAGGCCGGCACCGGCGCCACGCCCAAGCGCGGACAAACCGTGGTCGTCCACTACACCGGCACGCTCATCGACGGCACGAAGTTCGACAGCTCCGTGGATCGGAACGAGCCGTTTGTGTTCGTGCTCGGCACCGGGCAGGTCATCCGCGGTTGGGACGAAGGCTTCGCGAAGATGAAGGTCGGCGACAAGGCGAAGCTGACCATCCCCCCGGAGATGGGCTACGGCGCGGGCGGCTATCCCGGCGTCATCCCGCCAAACGCCACACTCGTCTTCGAGGTGGAATTGTTGGAAGTGCGCTGAGTGGAGGCGCCCATGACTTCGCCAGAGGTTTTGCAGAAGCTCGAATCGCTCGGCACGGAGCAGAATTGCAAAATCTATCGCCGACACGGCGCGGGGGAGAATCTCTTCGGCGTCAGCTTCGCCAACCTCAAGGCGCTGAAGAAACAGATCAAGACGGACCACGCCCTCGCGCTTGCCCTTTGGAAATCCGGCAACGATGACGCGCGCAACCTGGCGATCATGATCGCCGATCCCGCGTGCCTGACGGACGGCGTGCTGGAGTCGTGGGTGAAGGGATCAAATGGCTGTGTCGGCTCCACGTTTCCGGGACTGGCCGCGCGCACGCCGCTCGCCCGAAAGAAGATGGAGGACTGGATTGATGCTCCCGCGGAATGGACGTCCTGCGCCGGTTGGACGATCCTCGCGCACCTCGCGATGAGTGACGCGGAGTTGCCGGATTCGTTCTTCACGGATTATCTGCGGGTGATTGAGAAGGAGATTCACCAGCGGCCTAACCGGGTGCGGGACGCCATGAGTTCGGCGCTCGTCGCCATCGGCGTGCGCAACCCCGCGCTGACGGAGGCCGCGCTGAAGGTCGCGAAGAACATCGGCAAGGTGGAGGTGGATCACGGCGAGACCAGTTGCAAGACGCCGGACGCGGCCAGGTACATCCAGAAGACGCTGGAACATCGCCGGCGCAAGAAGGAATCCCCTGCGCCGTGATGCATCGAAGATTTCGATCCGCCGCCGTGGTTCTGCTCGCCGCGCTGCTCGTTGCGGCCACCGGAGGAAGGGTGGTCGCCGCTGAGGCGCATTCAACGAACAGCCCCGCGGAACTGGACATGAAGAAATTCCAGCTCGCGCCGGGGCTGAAGATCGAACTGGCCGCCGCCGAGCCGTTGCTCTCGAATCCGGTCTGCTTTTCCATCGATGCACAGGGCCGCTTCTTCGTGGTCGAGACGCATCGCTACCGCAAATCCATCTTCGACATCACCGCCAACACGCCGTGGCTGCTGGATGATTTGTCGCTCCGCACGGTGAACGATCGTGCGGCGTTCCTCGCGCGAACCTTCGCCACGAACTTCTCTCTTCTCACCAACGACTCCGAACTCATCCGCCTCGTCGAGGATCGCAACGGCGATGGCATCGCGGAAACTTCCTCCATCTTCGCCAGCGGTTTCAATGAAGCCCTGTCCGGCACCGCCGCCGGCGTGCTGGCGCAGGGGACGAATCTTTGGTTCGCGTGCATCCCGGACCTGTGGCGGCTGGGTGGGGAAGTAATCAGTAGGTCAGTAACCAGTAATCAGTCAGCGACGGGCCGGACACTGACTACTGACTCACTGACTACTGACCTGCTGACCACCGGCCTGGGTGTTCATATCAGCGTGAGCGGGCACGATGTTCACGGGCTGATTCGCGGACCCGACGGACGCATCTACTTCAGCTTCGGCGACCGCGGGGTGTGCGTGACCAATCGCGAAGGCGCGGTGCTCAACGTGCCCGACACCGGCGGCGTGCTGCGCTGCGAACCGGATGGGCGCGCGATGGAAATTTTCTGCATCGGCCTGCGCAATCCACAGGAGCTGGCCTTCGATGACTTCGGAAATCTCTGGACCGTTGATAACGACACTGCGGGTGCCGATCCATGCCGCGTGTTGCATCTCGTCGAAGGCGGTGACTACGGCTGGCGCGGGAGCTATCAGCACATGAAGGATTTTGGCCCGTGGGTGCGTGAGGAACTGTGGCGCGGCGGTCTCGATGGCGTCCTGCCACCGGCGGGCACGGTGTCGCAAGGCCCGGCAGGATTGGCGTTTTATCCCGGCACCAGCACGACACCGCAACTGGCGGGCAAGTTTGTTCACGCAGATTTTCCCGGAGGCGTCTGGGCCTTCGACGTGAAACCGCGCGGCGCGAGCTACGAGCTGGCGAACAAGGAAAAGATTCTCTGGAACTGCTGGCCGACCGACGTGGACTTTGGCCCCGACGGCGCGCTCTACGTCCTCGACTGGGTGCAAGGCTGGGGTCCGCCAGGCCGTGGCCGCATTTATCGCCTCACGGCAATCGCGGATCTCGGAATGCGGAATGCGGGACAAATCGCCGAAGTGAAACGCCTGCTCTCCGACGGCATGGGCAAACGGAGCGAGAAGGAATTGCTCGCGCTGCTCGGCCATGCGGATCGTCGGGTGCGCCTGGAGGCGCAGTGGGCGCTGGCGGAACGCGGCACAAACTCGTTCGCCGGCCTGGTCCGATTGGCCCGAGAAGGAACGACCCCGCTGCAACGAATCCACGCGCTCTGGGGCGTGCGGCAGATTCTCCGGGTGTTGCCGAAGAGCGCGGGCGCTGCGGAACTGGCGTCGCTGTTGCCATTGCTGGAAGATTCCAACCTGGAAATTCGCGGCCAGACCGCGGTGGCTCTGGGCGAGGGTCGGCTCCTCAATGCGGAAAGGCCGATGACGACGTTGTTGTTGAACCGCGAGCCGCGCGTGCGTGCGCTCGCGATGCAGGCGCACACCCAGCGTTGGCGCGAGGATGCGACGGGCCGGTGGCCATCCGGCGGGGATCGGATTTACTTTTCCAGCTACCAGCAGAAAGCGGGCGCAGTAGCCAACACGCTGGCCACGGCCGTGGGCGCGGATCCATCCGCACTGGCGGATCGTTTGGGCGCCACCATCACGGGGCATTTACCCGCGAGGGAACTCAACAGCCTCCTGCCGGAGCATCAGGGCGATCCGTTCATCGCCCAGGCTGCCGTCCATTTCCTGGTCAATACCCGGCGAAACTCCGCCTTTGAATCGCATTACTCGAATGCCCCCAGCCAGGAAAGTTCCCTCGCCCTGCTATGGGCCAATCGTCGCACGACCAACAGCGCGACGGGCGATTTTCTCACCAACGCCGATCCACGCGTGCTGCTTGAAACGGCGCGCGCGATCAACGATCAGCCGGTTCCGGCGGCTTATCCCACGCTGGCAGCGATGCTCAACGACTCCCGGCTGCGCGACACGAACTGGGGTTCGTCCGCGCTCTCGAACGTCACGCCCGCCGGGCCGTTCTCGGCGAAAGTGCGGACGCCGCGGGAACAGGTGTGGTTGCGCGCGTTGAACGCGAACTTCCGGTTGGGCGACCGCACGAATGCCGGGGCGCTGGTGAATTTCGCCCGCGCCGGGTCGAAGAACGGAGTTCCGCCTCACCTTCGCGCTGAGGCGTTGTTCCTGCTCGGCGCGTGGGAGGTTCTGCCGGCGAAGGTCGGCGACTTGCCGATCAAACCCGCCAAGGATCCGAATCACGGCTCGGTGCCGACGGTGAATCCCGAGAATTGGCCGGGGTGGTTTGACCGCGTTGTCGGCCTGTGGCGTCCACTCCCGCCGCGCCCGCCGGACGCGGCTCGCACCGCGCTCGGGCCTGAGATCGGCGCGCTGTTGAACGATGCCTCGACGGACGTGGCGCTGGCCGCGCTGGACGCCGCAGTGAAGCTGCGGCTGGCGTCCGCAACGCCAGTGATTCTTGTTCGTCTGCGCGACGTGTCTGCGCCCCGCGCGTTCCGGCGGCAGGCGACATCCGCCCTGGCGGCGCTCGATTCGGATCGCCTGTCTGACGCAGTGAAAATGGCTCTGGCCGATGCTGACCTCGAAGTGCGCGCATCGGCGCTGCCCTATCTCGACCGGCTGGGCGGCGATGACTCGGCCCGCATTCTTTCGGGCATCGTCACCACGCCGCTGCCGGTGAAGGGAACGAATGAGGGTCCGCTTCGTCTGACGCAGGCCGCGCTGGCGACTCTGGGACGTCTCAGCAGCGCGGAAGCGTCGGCTGCTTTGCGCGGCGCATTGCAGAGTTTGAGCGAAGGGAAATTGCCGCCGTCGCTGGAACTGGATGTGGTCGAGGCGGCGTCCCATTCCGCTGACGCGGAGATCAAATCCCTGTTGAACCGGCGCGAGGCGGGGTTGCCCAAACCGGATGCACTTGCGCCGTGGCGTGCCACGCTGGCCGGGGGCGACGCGCAAAGGGGACGCGAGATTTTTTTGCAGAAAGCGGAGGTGCAATGCTCGCGCTGCCACATCATCAAGGGCGAGGGCGGCAATGTGGGGCCGGCCTTGGACCGCATTGCACGCACCCGCAGCCGCGAGTATCTGCTGGAGTCCATCGTGTTGCCGAACAAGGCCATTGCCGCTGGTTTTGAAAACGTGCTGGTAACGATGAAGAGCGGCGCAATCCACGCGGGCTTGGTGAAGAGCGAGATGGATGCGGAACTGCGGCTGGAATCACCCGAGGATGGTCTGCTCAAGCTGGCGAAGGCGGACATTGCCTCGCGGCAGCGCGGGCTGTCGGCGATGCCGGAGGACTTGAAGCAATTCCTCACACCGCGTGAGGTGCGGGATCTGGTGGAGTTTCTGGCGGAGCTTAAGTGAACAGCGTCAGAGCAATTCCATCACGCGCTGAAGTTCCGCGTCGGTGTTGTAGAAATGCGGCGAGAGACGGATGTAGCGCTGGCCGGCGCGGTCGGTGCGAAGGCTGGTCAGGATTTTTGCCTCGCTCAGCTTTTGATGCAGCTCCGGGAGGTCGGTGTCGGGCTTGAAGAAGGTGACGATGCCACTGGAGTTCTCCGCTGGCGCGTCCGCCAAAAGCACTGTGTACCCTTTCGCTTGCAACGCCGGCACGAGCCAGGCGCGCTTGCGGAGGAGGTCCGCGGAAATGTTGTCGATGCCGACTTCGAGCAGTAATTCCATCGCGGCCTGGAGTCCGGCGAGGCCGAGCAGGTTTGCGCTGCCGGCTTCATAGCGGCGCGCGTCTGGAGGAAAGATGATCTTCTCCTGGGCGACGTAGTTCGGGCAACGAACATTGTGCCAGCCGTAGACCGACGGACGCAGCTTCTCTTGAATCGATTTTCGGACGTAGAGGATGCCCGCGGCCAGTGGGCCGAGCAGCCATTTGTGCGCGTCTGCGGCGAGGAAGTCGACGTGCTCGACCGTGGTGGGGAACGCGCCCAGCGTCTGGATGCCATCGACGCAGAAGAGGATGCTCCGGGAACGGAGATATTTCCCGATGGCCGCGAGATCAAGGCGCCAGCCTGCGACGAAATGACAGGAGGCGAGCGCGACGAGGCGGGTGTTTTCATCGACCTGACCCTGGACATCGATCGGTCGGATGCGCCCCAACTCCCGGATGTTCAGCAGGCGCACCTGCACGCCGCGTTCGGCCAGGGCCATCCACGGATAAACGTTCGAGGGATAGTCGTCATGGTAGATGAGGATGTTGTCGCCCTTGCGCCAAGGCAGGCCGCTGGCGACGTAGCTCAGTCCGTTCGAGGTCGGTCCAACAAAGGCGATTTCACCTGGGTCGGCGCGAAGAAGTTGGGCGGCGAGTTGACGGCATTGTTGGAGGCGATGATTGCCAAAGGCGTCCTCCTGATCGTGCACGGCGCCCAGCAGAGCATAGCTGGTGATCGCGTCCACGACGCGGCGTGGCAGGGGGCAAACGGCGGCGTGGCCGAGAAAGATCTGTTCAGCGACCACGGGGAATTCGTGGCGGCGCAGGTCTTCGTTTCGATGCAACTCGGCGATCGTCATGGGTGCGGATGACACGGGGCTGATCTACCGTTAACGAACCACCAAGGCACGACAAATTGAGCCATGGTTACCGTAATTTTACCTAAGCCGCGGACGGGGAGTGCCACGCTTGACGCTCTGATCGGGCATGGAGTAGCTTGCGACCACTGAAACAATCAACAACAACACAGGAAAATAAAAGCCACGACGGCCACTCTATGAACAACTTTCTCATCCCCCACGTCATCGAACAAACCGGCCGCGGCGAGCGCGGATACGACATTTATTCACGCCTGTTGGTGGACCGCATCGTGTTCCTCGGCACGCCCGTCGATGACATGGTGGCCAACGTAATCATTGCGCAGCTCCTGTTTCTGCAGATGACGGACCCGAAGAAGGATGTGCATCTCTACATCAATTCCCCCGGCGGCAGCGTGTCGGCGGGTCTGGCGATTTACGACACGATGCAGTTCATGACCTGCGACGTGAACACTTACTGCATCGGCCAGGCGGCCAGCATGGGCGCGGTGCTGCTCTGCGGCGGCACCAAGGGCAAGCGATTCTCCCTGCCGAACTCGAACATCATGATTCACCAGGTGCTCGGCGGCGCGGAGGGCCAGGCCAGCGACGTGGAAATCCGCGTCAAGTATATGCTGCGCCTCAAGCAGCGCCTGAACGGCATTCTCGCCAAACACACCGGCCAGCCCATCGACGTCGTCGAGAAGGCCTGTGACCGTGATAATTTCATGACCTCGGAAGAGGCCAAGACCTTCGGCTTAGTGGACGAGGTCGTGGCTTCACGCAAGGATGTGCCTAACCTGCCTGACAAGACGTCCGTCACCACTCAATAACCAACCCAATCGGACTAACCAGCCCAACATCTCATGGCGCGACCCACCAACATCACCCTCTGCAGCTTTTGCGGGAAGTCCCACGCGGAAGTTAAAAAACTCATCCAAGGACCGGGCGTTTACATCTGTGACAACTGCGTGCTGCTCTGCAAGAGCGTGCTCGAAAAGGAGCTGGCCCCCGAGCCGAAGAAGCAGGCCGCCATGCCCAGCAGCGTGCCCAAGCCGATCGAGATCAAAAAGCATCTCGACCTCTACTGCGTCGGCCAGGAGCACGCCAAGAAGACGCTCTCCGTCGCGGTGCACAACCATTACAAGCGCATCCTAAGCGAGCCGCAGGCTCCCTCGGGCAAGGACGCCAAAGTTCAGGAGGAATGGGCCACCAAGAGTCCTGACGTGGAAATCGAGAAGAGCAACATCCTGCTGGTCGGCAACACCGGCTCCGGCAAGACCCTGCTTGCCCGCTCGCTTGCACGCACGCTGGATGTTCCTTTCGCCATCGCTGATGCCACTACGCTGACCGAGGCCGGTTACGTGGGTGAAGACGTCGAGAATATCGTGTTGCGACTCCTGCAAAACGCGGACTTCGACGTGAAGCGCGCCCAGCGCGGCATCATCTACATCGACGAGATCGACAAGATCGCCCGCAAGACCGAGAACGTCTCGCTCACTCGTGACGTTTCCGGCGAAGGCGTGCAGCAGGCGTTGCTGAAGATCCTCGAAGGCACCATCTGCAATGTTCCGCCGCAGGGCGGGCGCAAGCATCCGCAGCAGGAATACATCCGCATCAACACCAGTGGCATCCTCTTCATCTGCGGTGGCGCGTTCGTCGGCCTCGAGAAGATCATCCAGCGCCGGCTCGGCCATCGCGTGATGGGATTCAACGCGGCTGAAAACGCCCAGAAGTACTCCGAGGTGGATCGCAATGAGCTCCTTCAGCACGTCGAGCCGGAGGACTTGATCACCTTCGGGTTCATTCCCGAGTTCGTCGGCCGCCTGCCGATGGTCACGGTGCTCGAGCAACTCACCGAGGCGCAGCTTGTCTCCATTCTCACCGAGCCGAAGAACGCGCTGACCAAGCAGTATCGCAAGCTCATGTCGATGGAAGGCGTGGAACTGGAATTCACTCCCGATGCCCTCGAGGAACTCGCCGCGCTGGCCATCAAGAAGGGCACCGGCGCCCGCGCGCTGCGCAGCATCCTCGAGCGTCTGATGCTCGATGTGATGTTCGATGTTCCCAACAGCGACATCACCAGCATCAAGATCAACCGCCAGGTCGTGCGCGGTGAGACCAAGCCGGTGATCAAGCGCAAGAACGACAAGGCTGCCGCCTGAGTTGCGGTTCTCCTGCAAGTAATCTCAAGCCGGGCTTCGGCCCGGCTTTTTCTTTTCCCAGAGCGAAGCGGCTCAGCCGTAGTTGGGCGACAGCGCTCCGGAGACCTGCCGGAACCACGTCCGCCCGATGAGCAGGAGCTTTTGCGCCTTGCTCAGCTTGGTGGGCCTTGGGCCGAAGACATCGAACTGTTGCTTCTCCAGTTTGCGCAGCAGCCCCCAATAGACCGAGCCCATCAGCTCCGCGGACGCCATGGAGCGCCGGTCCTCAGGAGGCAGCGTCTTTCGGGCGAGCTGGTAAAAGTGTCGCGCGCGCGCGGCGACATGCGCGGCCAGATCATGAAAGCGGCGCGAGTATTCGAAGCGCAGAATCTCCGCTTCAGTCACGCCGAAGCGCCGCAGTTCAGCCAGCGGCAGATAAATGCGGCCGCGCTCCGCGTCTGTCCGCACGTCGCGGAGAATGTTGGTCAGTTGCAGCGCCTTGCCGAGCGCGTCGGCGTATTCACGGCACGCGGGATTCTTGTAGCCGAAGATTTCGATGCTGAGCAGCCCGACCACGGAGGCGACGCGGTAGCAGTAGCCCTCGAGATCTTCGAAGGTTTCGTAGCGCTTGATGTCGAGGTCCATCTCCACGCCGCGAATCAGCTCATTGAACAAGTCGAAGGGCAGGTGGTCGCGAGCGATGATGGGTTGCAACTCCCGGTTGACGCCGAACTCCGGACGCCCGCCCTGGCAAGCGCGGGCGATGTCCGCGCGCCACGCGGCAAGTTGCGCGCGGCGGGTCTCGACCGGGACTGATTCTTCATCCGCCACGTCATCGACCTCCCGGCAAAACGCGTAGAGCGCAGTCATGCCTTCGCGCTTGGCCTTGGGCAACAGCACGAAGGCCAGCGCCAGGTTGGACCGGCTCTTGTTGGTGATGGAACGGCTTTCCTCCATGCCCGGTCTCGTTAGCGCTGAGCTTGAGGCGCCTCGCCCTGAGCGTCCGGTGGGATTTCCGGCTCCTCTTCCCGCACCGGGGGCAGACCGCCGGCTTCGTGCAGAGTGGGATTGCGTCCCCAGTTATCTGGATGCGCCGGGCGACGCTTCTTCCGTTTGCGGCCTCCCGAGGCTCCTTCGGATTCCTTGGAGGGTTTCTTGGCTCGCTCCAGGATGAGCGAGCCGTGCGAATGTTTCGGGCGCTTGCGGAAGAAGAACGCCCAGAAAAAGATGATCGCCGCCAGCAGCAGGATCGCGCCGAGGATCAGGCCGGTTTCGTTGCTGAACAAGCCGTTGCTGCCGCTCTTTCGCGCGGCTTCTTTCATCGCCTCTTGCTCGGGAGCCTCCAGTCCCGATGCGGCAAGGAATATCAAGTGCGTCAGCATGGCGTGGTCTCCTTGCCGCCGGCGGGTGTGGTGTCGTCTTCGGGATCGGTGTCCGTGTCTATGTTGAGGCGTTGCATGCGGTAGCGGAGGGCGTGACGGCTGATTTTCAGCGCGTCCGCGGTGCGGGTGAGGTTGTAGCGGTTTTGCTCCAGCGAGCTGAGGATGAACTCGCGCTCGAAGCTGGCCATGACTTCGTCAATGCCCTGGTTGGCGGGTATGATAGGCAGGTCGCCTTTGCGCAGGCGCGTCTCCAGGCGAAACTCCGGCAAACTGACGGACTGGATTTCCGTCGTGGTTTCCAGGATGACCGCGCGTTCGATGACGTTGCGCAATTCCCGGACGTTGCCCGGCCAGTGGTGCGACAGCAGCTTTTGTTGCGCGCCAAGGGAGATGCCCTTGATGGGCCTGTTCATGGTCGCGCTGAATTGCCGCAGAAAATGATCCGCCAGCAGCAGCACGTCTTTGCCGCGCTCGCGGAGTGGTGGTGGACGAAGTTGGACGACGTTCAGGCGGTGATAGAGATCCTCGCGGAATTGATGCTCCCGGATGGCGTCGATGATGTCTCGATTGGTCGCGGCGATGAGGCGGACGTCCACGCGCAATTCGTCATTGCCGCCGACGCGGGTGAACGAGCCGTCTTCCAGAAAGCGCAGCAACTTCGCCTGGAGCGGGCGGCTCATGTCGCCGATTTCGTCGAGGAAGATGGTCCCGCCGTCGGCTTCCTCCACGCGCCCTAGCTTCTGGCGCATCGCGCCGGTGAACGCGCCCTTCTCATGGCCGAAGAGTTCGCTCTCCAGCAGGTTCTCAGGAATGGCGGCGCAATTGATGCGAATGTATGGCGCGTCGCGCCGGGGGCTGAGGCTATGGGTGGCCCCCGCCACGAGTTCCTTGCCGCTGCCGCTCTCGCCGAGGATGAGCACGGTGGCCATGGAGTGGGCGACGGTCTTGATCAGGTCGCGCAACTCACCCATGCGCGGCGAATCGCCAATGATCTGGTTGACGTCGAAGCCCTGGGTTCCCTGGCGCTTGAGCCGGATGTTTTCCTGGATGAGTCGATAACGCTCGGCGCAGCGGGAGATGGCGTGGAGCAGTTCTTCCGGTTCGAAGGGCTTGGAGAGATAATCAATCGCGCCGTTCTTGATGGCCTCGACGGCGTGCTTGGGCGTGGCGTAGGCCGTGATCATCAGCACCGGCAGGTCGGGCCGGGTCACCTTGAGCCGCGCCAGGAAATCATAGCCGCTCATCCCGCCGAGCATGGCATCGGTGATGACCATGAAGAACTTCTCGCGCGCGACCAGGGCCAGCGCTTCCTCGGCGCTTTCGACGGCGCGGGCATGGTAGCCCTCGTCGCCGAGCATGGTCTCCAGCGACAGGCGCATGTTCCGTTCGTCATCGACGACCAGGACGGGTGGCAGCGCGGCACTCATGTGGATGGGTTGGTAATGGTTTTAGTGGGCAACTTTAGGATGAACTTGGTGCCCTTTCCAAGCTCAGATTCTACCTGAACACTGCCACCGTAAAGCTCGATGTTGTGTTTGACGATGGGCAACCCGAGGCCTGTCCCCTTGGGCTTGGTCGTGTAGTAAGGCTGAAAAATCCCGCCGATCTTGGTCTTGGAGATGCCCGGTCCGTCGTCCTCGACGGTAATCACAGCAAAATGATTCGGACTGGTCGTGGCGCTCACGCGGATGTGGCCCTTGCCGCCGGTGCAGGCCTCGCGCGCGTTGGTCAGCAGGTTCACCATTGCTTCAGAGATATGGATGCGCTGCATCATCAGCGGCGGCAGATCCGGGTCGTAGCGTCGTTCGATTTCCACCGGATACTTGGCGGCGGGAGGGAAGGCCAGTTCAATCGAGCGATCCAACTCCTCCTTCAGGTCAATGCGCTCGACCTTGCCCTCAGCCAGGCGCGCGTATCCCATCAACTGCGTGATGGTCTGGTCGGCGTGTTCGATTTCCTCCCGGATGATTTCAATTTGCTGCGGATTGACCGGCTTGCCTTCGCGCAG
>Ga0163144_10015818_pt1 | contig 15515 bp, 10 predicted proteins | sample OliLak19BULKMAT1_FD_123175 | JGI IMG/M metagenome (GOLD analysis project Ga0163144, IMG submission 123175) | Freshwater microbial mat bacterial communities from Lake Vanda, McMurdo Dry Valleys, Antarctica - Oligotrophic Lake LV.19.BULKMAT1 | ecosystem: Environmental > Aquatic > Freshwater >...
CATCACGATCAAGATCCCGTTGACCCTGGCGATCATCCCGGCCCTGGTCGTGACCAGTGGCGGAGAGCGCTTCGCCATCCCGCAGATCAATCTGCTCGAACTCGTCCGCATCGAAAAAGCCAAAGCGGCGACGCTGATCGAAGACGTCTATGGCGCGCCGGTCTATCGGCTGCGTGGCCAGCTCTTGCCGCTGGTCTACCTGTCCAAAGAACTCGGCCTGCCGGTTAACGAGAGCGCTGCGATCAACATCGTCGTGCTGCAGGCCGATGAGACCCAGTTTGGCGTGGTCGTCGACACTGTGCTCGACACTGGCGAAATCGTGGTCAAGCCGCTCGACAAGCAGCTGAAGAGCCTGTCTGTTTTCGCCGGTGCCACCATCATGGGGGATGGCACGGTCGCCCTCATCCTGGATGTCTTCGGACTTGGCACCCGGGCCCATGCGATGGGCAAGAACCGGGATGGCAAGAAAGCGCAAGCCGCTGTTGCTGCCGGCGAAGCCAAGGAACCAATGCTGCTCTTCCAGAGCCCGGACGATGGGCGGATGGGTATTCTTCTGTCGCAGGTGGTCCGTCTCGAAGAAATGGATGCCAGCAAGGTGGAATGTGCGGGCGACGTTGAGGTCATCCAGTACCGGGGTGAGATATTACCCTTGGTCCGCGTCTTCCAGGTCTTGCCGGAACGGCGGCGCAATCCTCGGAACCCAGACGCTGGCGTGCAACCGGACGTCCTCCCGGTTGTGGTGCACCGCCACGGTGGTCGTCATGTCGGCCTGGTGGTCGGCAAGATTCTCGACACCGTCGAGGAGTCGTTGAAGTTGCAGCGAGCCGCCGGTCGGGCAGGCATCAAAGGATGTATCGTGCTCAACGGCAAGGTGACCGAGATCCTTGATGTCGAGTCGATCGTCCGCACCGTCGTCCCCGATTTCTACAAGGCTTAAACATGATCGACGTCGCCACCCAGACCCGGCAGTTCTGCACCTTCCGGCTCGCCCAGCACCTGTGCGGCATCGATGTGCTGGTTGTCCACGAGATCTTGCGTCAGCAGCCGATGACAAAGGTTCCGCTCGCCCCACCCGTCGTGAAGGGTCTGATCAATCTGCGGGGACAGATCATCACCGCCTTGGACATGCGTACCCGCCTGGGTTTTCCGCCGCGTGAAGACGGCAAACTGCCAATCAACATCGTGGTCACGGTTGGCGAAGGAGCGGAAGCCTCGACGGCAGCGCTTCTAGTTGACGAGATTGGTGATGTGGTCGAGATCGATCCGGCAACCTGTGAACCTCCACCAGACACCATCCCCGGTGCCTTGAAAGATCTGATCCAATCGGTCTGCAAGCTGGAGAAGGGGTTGATTCTCATCCTGGATACGGCCAAGGCCGTCAAGGTCGAGTAGCTGCCGAGTCTGGCACGGTAACGAGCCGTTCCGCCAAAGCGCTGAACAGATGCTTGTACGGCAGGCCTGATGCGACGCTCATGGCGGCGCCGCAGGTCAGGCTAGTCGCTACGCCCATGACGGCTGAACCAGCCCGCACCTCTCCGCCTTCGCGGGCAGAAGCCGCCGCCGTCAATTGCGGGTCGGACCAGGCCTTGTCTCCAGCACTGCCACAGCAACCCCAGGCGGCCGGCAGACTGGCGTGGGCGACCTGACCACAGGCATCGCTGAGGTGCTGACCCCAGCCGATGTCGGCCTCACTGCAGGTCGGATGCATCACCCAGGCTGGGCGTGTGGCATCCAGCCGTCCCCGGGATTGCAGGCGCGGCAGCAATAAGCTGGTGGCGAATCCGGCAGGGTCGTGCAGGCGGATGCGATTCCATCGCGCCTGCAGTTCGGCAGGCAGGGCTGTCTTCACCAGAAAAGCGGCGCAGGTACCGGTGTCGACCAGCACGTCGCTGCAGCCGGTAGCCAACAGTGCTTCGATGGTTGCGACGGCGGCGCTGCGTGCCTGCTGGGGGAAGCCCTTGGAGGCGAAAGGCTGTCCGCAGCACAGTCCGGTGATGTCTGCAGGCAGGACGATGCCGATCCCAGCTGCGGCGCACAGACTGGCGAGGTCGGCCAGCAGCGGATCCGGTCCGCAGGTGCGGGCCAGACAGGTGGCGAGCAGGGCGAGCTGCGGGGCCCCTGGCTCTGCCTGGGGCCAGTGCATGGGCGGACGTGGCGCAGCAGTCGGCAGGGGGATGTTTCGTCCCGGCAGCGTACGTCCCCCGACGGCGCCCAGGACGAGCCGAACGGTCGAACTGACCAGGGCGAAGTTGCGTAGCACGCGTTGGGCCGTCCACCGGGCGATCGGCCCATGCCGTGCGGCCCGCTCGGCCCGCACCAAGGCGCCGGTATCGATGCCGACCGGGCATGCGCTGGCGCACAGGCCGTCGCCAGCGCAGGTGTCCAGCACGTCGGTAGCGGTTCGCTTAGCCACCGCATCTGCCACCAAGCCACCGGCGGTCCGGTTGCGCCATTGCACGATACGTTGCCGCGGCGTGAGGGTGGCATCCCGACTGGGGCAGGTTGGTTCGCAGAAACCGCATTCGATGCATCGGTCGATCAGGGGGTCGGCGGCGGGCATCGATTTGAGGTGGGCCAGATGCCCAGCCGGATCATCGGACAGCAGGACACCGGGGTTGAGGATGCCGAGCGGGTCACACGCGGCTTTGATTCGGCGCATCAGTCGCACCGCATCCTCGCCCCACTGTGCGGTGACGAAGGGGGCCATGTTGCGGCCGGTGCCATGCTCGGCTTTGAGATGTCCACCTGCCCCCAGCACCAATGTGACCATGGCCCGCATGAATCCATCGTACCGCAGCACTTCGTCTGGTCGTGAGAGGTCCGGGGTCAGGGTGAAGTGCAAGTTGCCGTCCTTAGCGTGACCAAAGATGACGGCGTCGGTATAGCCATGTGCCTCAAACAGCCGGCGCAGATTGCGTACGCCAGCGGCGAGGTACTCGACCGGGAAGGTGACGTCCTCGATAACTACGGAAGTGCCCAGCGCCCGTATCGCCCCGACGCTGGGGAACAATCCTTTGCGGATGGCCCACAGTTTCGCCTGGATCGGCGCTTCCCGGGTCAGCGAAGCCGGAGCGGCAAGATCCAGGTTGGTCAATAGCGGTTGAACCGCTGCCAACCGCGCAGCCAGGGCGCTCTCGTCAGCTTCCTGCCATTCGACCAACAAGGCGGCCGGTTCCCCTTCCGGGATCGCATTGGGCAGTTTGTCCGCGACCCGCCGCAAGGAGACGGCGTCGAGCAACTCGACCGCCGCGCAGCCCGCCTCAGCCAATCCAGAGACAGCAGAGCACGCCGCCTCGACATCGCGGAATACCAGCCAGCCGGTCGCCCGGCAGCGCGGCAGCGGCACGGTCCGGAAGGTTGCAGAGGCAATGCAGGCCAAAGTGCCTTCGCTCCCGACTACAAGCCGTTGTAGGATCCCCACCGCGTCATCTGCATCAAGGAAGGCATTGAGACTGTAACCAACGGTGTTCTTCGTCGCAAAGGCGCGTTGGATACGGGCGGTCATTGCGGCATCCGTGCGGATGACGTCGCGGATCGCGATCAGTTCGCTCGCCAAAGACGCAGGCAACTGGGAATCAGAAGCGCCGGTATCGATGCGTGTGCCGTCGGTCAGGATTAGGTCGAGCGCCGTCACCGTCCGGTAGCTGTTCTCATGCACGCCGCAGCACATGCCGCTAGCATTGTTGGCTACGATGCCGCCGATCTCAGCTGCTTGGATGCTGGCCGGATCCGGGCCGATACGTCGTCCCCACGGAGCGAGTGCGACATTGACCCAGGCCCCGACGGCCCCCGGCTGACAGCGCACGGAAGCTCCCCCGTCGAGCACTTCGATCGCCCGCAAATGACGCGAGATCACCACCAGGATCCCATCGGTTACGGCCTGGCCGGACAGTGACGTGCCACCAGCGCGCAGACAGACTGGCACGCGGTGATGGCGTGCGGCAGCCAATATGGCCGAGATGCCAACAGCATCGCGAGGCAACACCACGACTCTGGGGACCAACCGGTAGATGCTGGCGTCGTTGGCCCAGGCCAAGCGATCGGCGAGGGCATCAAGAACGCACCCAGCAGGGAGCCTGGCGCGCAACTCAGCGATCAATGGGTCGGTCATGTCCTGCGCCATGGAGGCGTTGGGCGATCTCGATGCAAGCAGGATGCAGCAGGGCGGCCAGGGATTCGGGAGGGTGCTGGGTGTAGTTGGCCATCACGGCAATGGCAGCGCACGGCGGATCTCCTGCGCGTGCACCATGGATGGCCACCGCCACTGAGCCAGTTTGTCCGTCGTTGTTCCGCTGGATGGCATAGGTGCGCTTGCGGATGCGGGCGCGTTCGGCAGCTGACGTCCGAGCAGGCCCATCGATGGTCGACTCCAGGACCATGCCAATGGAGGAATCCTCGGCTGGATACAGGGCGCTGCGCCGCAAGCCTTCCTCAATCGGTTGCCCGGGTGCGGCATGCAACAGGTAGCAGACCCGTCCTTGCCACAAAACCCCTAGGGCGAAGCCGAAATCCGGCTTCAGTAGGTTCCGGACCACGGGCAAGGCTGCACCAAGGAGTCCCGACCCCTGCAGGCACTGGGTTGCCAGTAGATGGATCGCTGGCCCAGGCCGATAGCGACGGTCCCCGTCCTGTTCGGCCAATCCCAAGTTTTTCAAGGTGCCCAGTAGGCGGTTCGCCCGGGTTGGTTCCCAGCCCATCAGGCGGGCCATTTCTCTGGTTCCAATCGCTTGCCCACTCGCGCACAGCGCTCCTAGCAAGGTGACTCCATCGGCGAGAGATTGGTTCGGTTGTGCGGGCATGCCTATCTTTCAGTGTGGTTAGATCTTGTCTTATCACGAGTGTTGCTAATATAGCTACATATGCCAAACGCAACCTTACAGGCCGGTCCCGCCATCGCGGAAACCCTTCGCACCGATCTTTGTGTGGTCGGTGGAGGCATGGCTGGCATCTGCGCAGCCCTGGCCGCCGCAAGGCATGGCATGCGAGTGGTCCTGATCCACGATCGGGCAGTACTGGGTGGCAACGCCAGTTCCGAGGTGCGCATGTGGATCTGCGGTGCTCACGGACGCGACGCGAAGGAGACGGGCCTCATCGAGGAGATCCAATTACTGAACCTGCGTCGCAATCGTTTCCTGTCGTATCCGGTGTGGGACACCGTGCTTTATGAGGCGCTCTGTCTGCATCCAAACATCACCGCCGTATTGACCTGTGCGGTTACCGATGTCGTCATGGCAGTCTCTGATCGGATCGCCGCTGTTCGCGCCTGGCACCTGACCCGTCAATGCTGGATCGTGGTCGAGGCCGGACTATTCGCCGACTGTTCGGGCGATTCGGTGCTGCGCCTATCTGGAGCCCGCACGCGGTGGGGGCGTGAAGCCAAGTCGGAATTCGGCGAAAGTCTCGCCCTGGATGTCGCCGATCGCAAGACCATGGGCAATTCGATCCTGCTCCAGTTGCGCGAAATCGATCCCGCTGATCACGTTCCATTCGAGCGACCGCCCTGGGTGCATGACTTTCCGCTGGATCACCACCGGTTGGCCAAGCGCGGGGCCGGCGACAACTTCTGGTGGCTGGAGATCGGCGGCGAAGACGACACCATCGGTGGTGCTGACCGTACGCGCGATGAGCTCTATCGCATGGCTCTGGGCGCCTGGGCGTTCATCAAGAATCATCCCGATGGCCGTGGTCATCGTTGGGAATTGGAGTGGATCGGAGCATTGCCCGGCAAGCGCGAGAACATCCGCTACGTCGGGGACCACACTATGACGCAGATGGACGTCGAGTCGTGTGGACATTTTGACGACATCGTTTGTCACGGTGGCTGGACCATGGACGATCATCCGCCGGCCGCCTTCCGCCACCCCGGCGATCCAACAACCTTCCATCCGGCGCCATCGCCGTTCGGCATCCCGTGGCGATGCCTGTACAGCGCCGATATCAGCAATCTGTTGTGTGCCGGGCGTAACATCAGCACCACGCACATGGCGCTGAGTGCAACCAGGGTCATGGCGACCTGCGCGACTATGGGCCAGGCTGTCGGGACCGGAGCGGCGATCGCTTGGAAGGAGTCGATCAGCCCGCGCGACGTCGGACGTCACCACCTCCTCCGCCTGCAAGCAATACTGCTTGATGACGATCAGTATCTGCCGGGTCTACGTCGGCCGGTACCGGCCTTGGCACAGACGGCACAATTGCTTGCCAGCCGCGGAGACCCCGAGCCCCTGCGTGATGGTGTGGACCGTCGCCTGGGTGCTGAGGACCACTGGTGGAAGGCTGGGCCGGGTGATTGGGTCGAATACCGATTCCAGGCTCCCACTGACGTCGGTCGGATACGCGTCGTGTGCGACACCGAACTCCACAAGCCCCGCGTCCTGCCGTGTTCGGTCCCGCTCAAGCGCCAGGCCCGGGGCATGCCTTCGGGCATGGTTCGCGACCTGTTGATCAGTGGTCAGCAGACGGACGGCAGTTGGCATGCATTGGCCACCATCACTGGCAATCATAGCCGAGTCATCAGTCTGCCGGTGACGGGGCTGTGGCAGGCCATCCGCCTGACCGCTCAGGCGATCTGGGGCGATGCCGAGACAGCCTTCTTTGCCTTCGACCTCGGCATGCCCGACTACGGTCAGACCTTGGAAGAAGCGCCGTGGACCAGTCGTCCCGTTACCCGAACCAGCGCGGCCTGAAAGCCGCATAGGGTAAAAATGAAAAACCCTCGGCTTTCACCGAGGGTTTCATCTTGGGGACCCCGACGGGGTTCGAACCCGCGACCTCAAAAGCCACAATCTTGCGCTCTAACCAGCTGAGCTACGGGGTCCGTGACAAGGCGGGACAACATAATGGGCTAGGTAGCCAGGTCAACCGGGGGGCGGCGCAGAGGGATCGATCCGCTTCAGTCCCAGATGGCTCTCGAATTCATAGTCGGCTTGGTCGGGATCGGTGGCGTTGTAGCGGATCAGGTTGCGCAGGTGTTCGTAGCTTTCCAACTCCTCCAATTCATTGAAATGTAGGGCGAATCCTTCGTTCCGACTGCGGATGACGATGCCGCGCGCGGTGACCAGGATCGATCCGCCACGTCCGTCGATGTGCAGGATGGCGCTGCAGGTCGTGTCGTCAGGTGGGGGGTCGGGGCAGGAGACGAAACAGCCGTTTAGGCTGACATCGCTGGTCGTGCCTGCGAACACTCGGCCGCCGGCGAACCTGCAGTCGATCGGTACGGATGAACGGACTCGGGTGAACTCGCGCTGGTTCATGCTGCATGCTAACCGATCCGGACCCTCTGTGCATCAGGGAACCGGCATTCCGCTGGCCCGCCGACCAATACGCTGGGCTCATGCCCCGCAGATCCGGTCAGATGCTCGGAGCGACCGTGAAGAGGCGGTCCAACTTGGTGATCGACAGGATGCGCAGGTTGCGCTCATGAAGACCCGTCAGGATCAATTCGTTGCTGCGCTTGGCCAGGGCGATGTGGATGGTCACCAGGTTGGCAAGCGACGGGCTGTGCAGCATGCTGACCAGGCCAAGATCCATGATCAGCTTGGTTTCCCCATCGAGCAGGGACTCGAGGACCATCGGGACGAACTCGCTGCGCGAGAACATCGGCTCGGTGGTGATTCGAATACGGCAGATGCCGTCGGGAAGGTGGGCAACGATCATTCGCCCGTACTCTATGCTATCCGGGTCGCTCCTGCAATGGCTCGGGACGTCGTGGCTGAGGACCTGCTCCAGCGTTGCGACGTCCAACCGGTCGCGCGGGGTGGGCCAGGGGGTCAGCACGCCAACAAGACGGCGAGTGGGGTCCGACTGCGTCACCGGGGTTCCGGGCTTGAGGCGATGTGCTGCGAGCATCGCGAAGGGGTGGCAAATCGCGCCGGCGCCCTCCGTCGTCTCCGCCTGCAGATCGCCTGCCAGGTCCGCGGCGGAGCCGATCCCGCCTGGTTGCTACCCCAGGTACGGGCCGGTCGGCTGGCCTGTGGACCTGCGGCCGCTTCCTGGCCGGCGGTGGTTGCGGTCCTACTCGATGCTTTGGATGCGGCAGGGGGTGATCTGAAAGCGGCTGCCTTGGCCTGCTCACTTAGCACCAGTCAACTTGCCAAGGCCCTAGTGGCCGACCAGGTCGTGCGAGCGGCCGCGGACGCCATTCGTAAGACGCATGGCTTCAAGCCGCTACGGGCGTAAGCGGATCTCGATCGAACGCGCGTGGGCCTCCAGGCCCTCGGCCCGGGCCATGATCATACCGGCCTCGGCCATGGCGCGGAATCCAGCCTGGTCGAGATTGATGATCGAGCTGCGCTTCATGAACGTGTCTGTGCCGATGCCGCTCCACCGCCGCGCGCCACCGCCGGTGGGCAGGGTGTGGCTAGGACCGGCGAGGTAATCGCCGATTGGCTCGGGCGACCACGGACCGACGAATACCGCTCCGGCGTTGCGGATCAGCGGCAGGGCCGCCTGCGGGTCAGCCACCAGCAATTCGAGATGCTCGGGAGCGACCTGGTTGCAGATGCGGGCAGCGCTGGCGAGGTCGGGACAACGGACCAACCGGCCGAAACGTTGGACGCTTTCGCTGGCGACGCGGCGCCGCTCGTCGGGCAGCGCGGCCAGCTGGCTGGCGATCTCGGCCTGGACGGCGTCGGCAATCCCATCGCCGATGACCAGCAGGATGCACATCGCCAGCACATCGTGCTCGGCCTGACTGAGCAGGTCCGCGGCGATGAAACGTGGGTCGGCAGTGCGGTCGGCAATCACCAGGACTTCGCTGGGGCCGGCTAGCATGTCGAGGTTGACCCGGCCATAGGCTCGGCGTTTGGCCAAAGTGACGAAGATGTTCCCAGGACCGACAATGGTGTCGACTTGCGGGCAGCTGGGAGTGCCGACTGCCAGAGCGGCGATCGCCGGTATGCCGCCGATGCGGTAGACCTCATCCACCCCGACTGCCGCAGCGGCGGCCAACACCTCATCCGCGATCGAGCCATCTTGGCGCGGCGGGGTAACCAGGACGGTACGCGGAACGCCGGCAACCTTGGCTGGAACCAGATTCATGATGACCGACGAGAACAACGGCAGGATGCCGCCGGCTCCGCCTGGCACATATGCGCCGGCGCTGTCTACCGGCGTCCAGCGCACACCAAGCGGCTGGTCGAGCCGTTCGCCGAAGCCGCGCGGTTTCAGCTGTTGCTGGTAATCGCTGACCTGGCGTACTGCCTGATCGATGGCGGCGCGGATCGGCGAGGCCGTCCGCGCGGTGGCGGCAGCGATATCGCTGGCATCGACGCGCAGTCGTTCGGGCGGCAAGGCGGCGCCGTCGAAGGCGTGGACATAACGGATGACGGCGGCATCGCCGTCCCGCTCGACCGCGGTGAAGATCTCGTCGATGACCTGCTCAATGGTCGCTCGGCGGCCCAAGGTTTTCTCATAAAACACTGCCGCTTTGGCCTGGGCCTCGTCGACCAGGGTCTGGAAGCGGCGGTGCGAGTCCCCGAGGATCCCGGACAGCCGTGGGTCGGAGGGGGTCAGGTCGAGGAGTGGACCGCTCATGGGCACAACATGATGGTCGGTATAGGGGGCGTGCAATCCATTGCAGCGGCAGGCTACAGCCAGTGGTCCGAATCAGCCCTTGACCACCTGGGAGTCGAGTTCGCGCGCGGTGGCGGCCAACTGGTCTGCCAACTGCTGTACGGTTGCGGCCTGTTCCGAGGTAGTGCCGACCGCAACGACCACCGCGCGGATGCGTTCGGCGATCTCGCGGCAGGTTGCGGCCGCTGACGCCAGCGAGGAACTCATCTCGCGGCTGGTTGCGGTCTGCTCCTCGACCGCGGCGGCTATCGAGGTCTGGATGCCGTCGATTTCGCTGACCACACTACGGATCTGTCCAAGCGCTCCGCCGGCGGCGGCGACTTCTTGTTGGATGGCTTTGATCTTGCCGGCGATGTCCTGCGAGGCTGTGCCGGACTGGCGGGCCAGGGCCTTCACCTCGCTGGCGACCACGGCGAAGCCACGACCGGCGTCGCCGGCGCGGGCTGCCTCGATAGTGGCATTAAGGGCCAGCAGATTGGTCTGCTCGGCGATGCCGGCGATGACCTGCACGATTTCGCCAATCTCACGACTCGCGTCGGCCAGGCGCTTCACCGCCGCGTCAGTGCTGGTGGTGTGGCCGACCGCGGCCCGTGCGACCTCGGCCGCTCGACTGGTTTGGCGAGATATCTCGCCCATCGTCGCCTGCATCTCTTCTGCGGCGGCGGCGACCGAGCTGACCGCATCGTTGGCCCGTATGGCTCCTTCACCAACCTGAGCAGAGACGTCCCGGCTGGTACTGGCCGAAGCGGCGAGGCTGGCACTGGCGTGGACCAGTCCAGCAGAGGCGGTGCTGACCGTGTGGGACGAGGTGGCGACATCTCCGAGCAGGCAGCTGAGTCGTTCGGTGCGCTCCCGTTCATGGGCCTCGGTGACGAGGATGCCGCTGGCGACGCGGTTGCCCATGCGGTGGGCGGCGAACAGGGAAAACAGGCCGAGCACTAGCAGTGTGGGCACGCCGATACGCAAGGCCAGACTGATGTGACCCATGGCGGAACCCTGGTTCTCATGGGCCTCGGCTGCGGCGGCGCTGGCCAGGGTGCAAATGGAATTGACGGCCGGGATGGCTGTGGTCGCCGTCGCTGTGGCTCGGGAGGTGGCATCCAGTCGGCGTTCAACCGCTACCGCGATGCCGGCGGGACCGAGGATGAGCGGTTCGACTGCGTCCACCGCGGTGTAGGCGGCACGCGCCAATGCTGCCTCCTCGATTGCTGCCAGCCGGTCGCACATCCCCACCGTGGAACCCAATTTCAGGCGCAGGTCGCGCAGCCGTGATGTCACTACGGTGCGGAAAACCTTGGCGTCTTCAGGCGTGGCGGCGCGGCCCGGAAACAGGTTTGCTTCAGTAGCCAAGGCACGGGCGAACAGCACGCAGTCGCGCGCGGCCAACTCAAGGCTCGTACAATCGCTGATGGCGGCAACCTTCGCTTCCATCGCCTCTGCTGCTTTTCTGGTGGTTACCTCAAGCGGATCCGCAGCTTCGATGATGCGCTCCAGCCAGCGATCGATTGGTGCCGCCAGTTCGCTGCTGCGGGTGGACATCGCGCTGCGCGCTGCGTCGTTGGCAGGATCTGCGAGCTGGGCACGTCGAAGGGCCAACAATCCGGTATCGGCACCAGCATAGCCGAACTCTACCGCGGCGAGATCGGCGAGCAGAATCCGGTCATGTTCGTTGCTGTCACTAAGCAGGCTGCGGGCGCGGGTCAGCGTGGTAGCCATGCGCTCTTCAAGTGGACGCAACCGATGCTTGCTGTCGATGCCGGCGGGACGGTCGATCAGGGCGCGCACTTCCCGTAGTTCTTCACGAATTGACGATAGGCGACGCAGTTCCGTGTTCGCCGTGGTCGCACTGGTGCGGGCCTCTTCCAGGGCCTGTTGGGCTTCGGCCCGTCGCAGGTTGGAGCCCGTGCCGAGGCTGTTGACCTTGCTGGTCACCTGCTCCATGACGGCATTGAGGCCGTGCATCGCCGTGGCTGCAGCGGCACCGGCGACGATGCGCTCGAGCACCGCTTTGAGCAGGTGCTGGCGGGTCGTATCGAGTGCCGAGGTGTCAGTGGTCTTGCGTCCCTGCGCGATACTGAGATCTGTTTCGCTGGCGTGCGCCTTGGCAATCGCTGCGTTGGTTGCGCTGTCCGCCGCTTCCAAGTCCACGCTAGAGGCGGCAACCGACATCGCCGAGATGCCAGCGGCCACTTGTTGCAGGGATACTTCCAGGCGGGCGGCGGCCTGCTGGCTGGGAGCTTCGGTCTTGGTGACCCCGTTCACCAGCCAGAGGACCAGGCCACCGGCGGCCACTGCAGCCATCACGATGATGAGTATGGCCGCCGACATGCGGCGGATCAGGGTGCGGAGGGTGCCGGCGATGCTCATGGGACGATCACTTCAGAGCGTCGACCGGCGCGGCCGCTCCGGCGGCGATCCGGGTAAGCCACACCTTCGACAGGCCCTGGCGGCGATCCGGTCCGAAGCTGACCTGCAGGCCGCCCAAATCCTGATCCTTAAGACTTTCAAGGCTGCTGACCAGTTTTTCGCGTGTCGGATCGGCACCGGCCTTGTCCAGGCCAACCAGCAGAACGCGTCCGGTGACATAGCCTTCTAAGGTTACATAGCTGGGCTTGGCATCCGCCTGAACCTTGGTGAGCGCGGCCTGATAGGACTTGACCACCGGAAGGGCCTGGTCGGACGGGGAAGGCACGACCTGGCTGATGATCACGCCGTCGGCGGCGACGCCCAGTTCGGCGATCAGGCTTTCAGTGCCGACGAAGCTGACCGTGGCGACTGGGCAGGTCACGCCTGTGGCGCGTGCTTCGCGAACGAATGCGGCGATCGGCTTGTACGGGCCGACCATGATGATGGCGTCAGGGTTGGCCGCCTTCACGATCGCCAGGCCGGTCTGCACCGCGACCGTATTGCGCTCAAAGGTTCCCGTGCTGGCGACGGCCAGATTGCGTTTCTTCAGCGCTTTGGTGGTGCCGGACAGGCCGGCCTGGCCGAAGCTGTCATTCTGATGGAAGACGGCAATCCTCTTGGCGCCAAGGTCGGTGGTCAGGCGTTCGACCAGCAGTTCGGTCTCGTCCTCGTAGCTGGCACGGACGTTGAACACCAGTTTCTGCGGTGGTGTACGCAGAAACATCGCGCCCGTGAATAGGCCGACGACCGGCACGCCAGCCTCAGTGGCAATTGGCAGGGCCGCTTTGGAGGTCGGGGTACCGACAAAGCCGGCGAGGCAAAAGACCTTATCCTCTTCGACCAACTTGGCTGTGGCGTCAACGCACTTGTCAGGGTCGTAGCCATCGTCGCGGGCGATCAGTACCAACTTGCGGCCATGCATGCCACCGGTGGCGTTGGCCTCCTCGAAGGCGGCGCGCAGTCCGAGATGTATCCCGATGCCCAGCTCTTTGGCTGGGCCTTCGAGGGCACAGGCCTGACCGATGCGTAGATCGTCAGCTGCCGAGATCCCAGTGCACAAGGCAAGTGCAGCGAACAGGATGGAAAGTTTAGGCATGTGTGGGACTCCGGTGGATCCGTCATGCTAGCGTCCTCCCCCGGTCGAAGGCAAGCGGAAGATTACCGGCGTGTTCTCAGCCTATTCGCTGGCGCCTTCGAAGGCGATCCCTGCGATCCACAGGCTGCCGGCGGCGGTTCCATTATGGATGAGGAGCTGCAATTCGCGAACCTGCCCAAGATTGCTTATTTTCGCGCCGTAGGACCAATTGGTTGATTGGGCTTTGAAGTCAGCGGCGCCGAGATCGAAGAACAGTTGGGTGAATTCCTGTCCGCTCTGAGAGGACGGCACCACCTGCGGCTTGCTTTCGAAGTAGGTCCATTCGTTGCCGGTCTTCACGGCGATACCCAATCGCAGATCCTTCTTGCCGCGGTTTGCCGCCAGCAGAGTCAGCTTGGAACCCTCGCGCAGAGTCAGTGGGCGGCGCAGGACGATCGCAGCCTTGTCGACGTTGGGTTTGCTCGGGTGCGGTTCGACATCCACTTGCATGACCCGGCGTGGACCTTCTGGAGTGACCAGAGTCACTAGGGTCGGCTTCGCCGGCGAGGACCAGTCGAGCGAGTCCGGATCCCACTTGTACTTTTCATAGCCTTCCTCGACCGAACTGGCAGTGGCCGAAGCCATCGGTGATCCGGCAGCGGCACTGGCGCCAGGATCCAGGCCGAGGGCGCGCATTTGCTCTTCCCAGGCGCTGTGGGCCGTTTCTAACTCGTTCAGGCGGGCGAGGATCTCGGCGTCGGTGCCTCCAGCATTGCGATAGGCAAGATAGAGGGGCAGCGCCTTGTCAGCGCCATCCTGCTCGTCGACCAGCTGGGCATACAATCCACGGGTCGCGAGGTCGCAGCCTGGCAGGGCCACTGCCTTGGTCAGCAGAGCCAGTGCCTGGGGATTGCGGGCGTTGGCCCGGCACCAGCGGGCGAGATCGATGAGGCCGTCCAGGTCGTCAGGCTTGACCCGACCCATGCGGGCAGTCAGGCCGAACTCGACGCGCGCGACTGATTCGCGCTTCAGGCGCATGATGCCGCTGCCCGTATTGATCGCGACCCAGTCGGGATCGTCCTGGCTAGCCAGCACGGTACCCAGAAAGCGCTGCTCGTTGTGGAGGATAACGGTGTCGTGTTCGATGGCTTCCGGAGCAGGCCCGGTGCGTGCTTCTCTGGTCTGATCGCCCGGATTGGCAGCGGAAATTGGACGTTTGGTCTCGTTGCTCGAGCCCTTCGCGGACTTGGATGAAGCAGCAGGTGAGGTGGCCGGTGTGTTGTCTGGCGCAGCAGGTGCCTGTTGGCGGGGCCGCAAATTGCCCGCCTGATCCATGACCGGACGCGGTGGCATGGGGGATTCAGCGGCCGACAGGCTGGTCAAAATGACCAAGTAGAGGAGGATATAAGCAGAGCGCATGCCTAGTCCTATCATACGATGCATAGAGGAGGTACGTTGACCTCGTAAGTATATAGTAGCACTTGTGTGCAACCTTCTACAAGGGGTCGCCTTGCGCTCAGGGCAGCCGTCGCCTAGCTTCCCGCGTCCCCGGCGCGGCGCAGGCCGCATGGAGCGTCCGTTGTCAGAGCCGTCTTCACCTCCGGCTGCCCCCGTGTCTGCTTCGCAGGCACGGCCGGCAAGTCTTGTGCTGCGTTTCTGGCCGTTGATCCTGGTGGCCCTCCTGCTTGCCGCAGGTGGGTTCTATTGGTTCAAAAACGCCTTCCATGACCAAGGTTATGCCCCGGTCCAGCCGATTGCGTTCAGCCACAAGCAGCATGCCGGCGATCTGAAGATCGATTGCCGTTTCTGCCATTTTAACGCTGAGCGTGGCAAACATGCCGGCGTCCCGCCGATGTCAGTGTGCATGAGCTGCCATAATGTCGTCGCCAGCGAGAAGCCTGATATCCGCAAGCTGGCGGATATCGCAGCCACTGGCAGCTATACTGCAGTGGACGGCTCGGTCCGCGAAGGCGGCGTGGTGCACTGGAACCGGGTGCACAAGCTGCCTGACCACGTCTATTTCGATCATAGTGCCCACGTCGCCGCCAACGTCTCATGCCAGACCTGCCATGGACCGGTCGAGGAGATGGTGGTGATGCGGCAGCACAGCGATCTGACCATGAGCTGGTGCCTCGACTGCCATCGCAAGACCAATTACGTCGGCGGACCGGATGCCAAGCCGGGTGATCCAACCACATTCAGTGTCGGGGTTGGCAACTACGACGTCGTTCGTGATCGCGAAGTCGCCGATCCGACGGTGGTCTTCCGTGAACGTCAGGTCAAAGGCGCTGCCACGCACGAGCATGCGACGACCGCACCTGCGGATACCCAAGCGCCCGGCCGGCTGGCCACCTTCCTCGCCGTCAACCCGCAGTTCGCCGCCAAGGTCAAGGACCTGCCAGTGTGGCGGGCTGCCGACCTGCCCGATTCGCATCGTCTGATGAACGCCGCAACCAACTGCAGC
>Ga0163144_10015819_pt1 | contig 15514 bp, 10 predicted proteins | sample OliLak19BULKMAT1_FD_123175 | JGI IMG/M metagenome (GOLD analysis project Ga0163144, IMG submission 123175) | Freshwater microbial mat bacterial communities from Lake Vanda, McMurdo Dry Valleys, Antarctica - Oligotrophic Lake LV.19.BULKMAT1 | ecosystem: Environmental > Aquatic > Freshwater >...
CTGACCCCTGACTCCTGACTTCTGACTTCTGCCCGCAACGGCCATTGAATGCCCCCGCACTCATCGAGCATCCGGTAGTCGCGTATGCCAGTGATGTCGCAGGGCTGATCCTTCGAGAGCTTCTTCATGATCTGGAAGACGGCTTCCGGCGAAGTCCAGTCCTTGAACATCGCGCCGCAGCCCCAGTAGTGCGCGATGAGCTTGCAGATGTTGAAGTCGCTCAACGCCTGACCTGGCGCCTTCGAGATTTTCTTCACCAGGCCGAACCGCCGCTCCGAATTGATGAACGTCCCGTCCTTCTCGCCCCAGGCCGCGGCGGGCAGAACGAGATGCGCTTCGCGCGCCGTCTCCGTCGTGTGATACATGTCCTGCACGACGAGGAAATCGAGCTTCTTGAGAATGCGCGCAAACTCGTTCTGGTGAATCCATGAGTGCGAGGCGTTGGTGGCGATGACCCACAGTCCTTTGATCTTGCCGTCGTCGATGCCCTGCACGATTTGATCGTAGGCGAGGCTGTTCTTCGCAGGAACGCGGGCCTCGTCGAAGTGGAGAATCCCCGCGACCTTGCGCCGATGCTCCGGGTTGAGGAAGTCATGTCCGCCGAGCAAATTCGTCGTGTTGCTGAACAGGCGCGAACCCATCGCGTTGCACTGGCCCGTGATCGAGTTCGCGCCCGTGCCGGGTCGCCCGATGTTGCCGGTCATCAGCGCGAGATTGATGATCGCCTGGGCGGTGCGCGTGGCTTCGTGGCCCTGGTTCACGCCCATCGTCCACCAGAAGGAGACGCGCTTGCCCTGATGAATCGTCTCCGCCAGCCGGTTCAGCTCGGAGACGCTGATGCCGCTCGCGGCCGCGACGCGCTCGGGCGGGAATTGTTTCACGAACCCGGCAAAGCCATCGTAACCCGTCGTGTGCGCGGCGATGTAGTCGCGATTGATCCAGCCGCGCTCGATCAGGAGATTCGCGATGCCGTAGAGCAGGATGAGGTCAGACTTTGGCTGGAGCGCGTAATGTTGCGTCGCAGCCACCGCGGTCTCCGTCTTGCGCGGATCGATGACGATGATCTCGGGCTGATGTTTGTTCCGCAGCACGCGCTGCCACATGATCGGATGGGCAATGCAGAGGTTGGAACCGACGAGGACGATTACATCTGACTCTTCAAAATCCGCGTAGGTGAAAGGCGGCGCGTCGAAGCCGAAGGATTGCTTGTAGGCCGCGACGGCGGTGGCCATGCACTGGCGGGTGTTGCCATCGCCGTGGACGAATCCCATGCCGAACTTCGCCAGCGCGCCGAGGAAGGCCATCTCCTCCGTGCAGATTTGCCCGGTGCCAATCCACGCCACGGACTCTGGCCCATGCTCGTCCATGATCGCCCGGAAGCGCAGCGTGAAGACCTGCATCGCCTTGTCCCAATCCACCGGCGCGAGTTCGCCGCGGGCTTTGCGGAGCAGCGGCGAGACGGCTCGATCGGGCGAGGCCAGCGGCGTGAGCGCCTCCCAGCCTTTGGGACAGGCCATGCCGAGATTCACCGGATAGTCGGTGGTCGGCGTGAGGTTGATGGCCTGGCCGTCCTTGAGATGAACGTTCAACCCGCATCCGGTGGAGCAAAAGCCACAGACGACGTTCGTGGTGTTGTCAGGCTTAAGCCGCGCCGGAACTTTGCCCAAGCCGAACTCGCCGGGTCGCAACACCAATTCCTGGGTGAGCGCGCCATCTTTTCGCCTCAGCAGCGAGGGCAGCGATCGACGCTTCTTCGATGTGGAGACCGTGCTCATGCGCTTATGCCTCTGGGCATTTTCACCGACTGGACGGCGGTGAAGAAGAGGCGGCGTTCGATCCATTCACCCGCCAGCGTCGTAGCGAAGATGAGGGCTGCCATCAGCCAGGCGGTCGGGAAATCTGTGGAGCGGTCCAACGCCAGCCACAGCGGAAGAACCACTCCGCCCGCAACACCCAGCCCGACACGCCATCGATGCAGCAGGCCGAACGGACCGTGCAGAAGCAGCGCGGTCTTGTGGAGCGGCGACCAGTCCTCGGTTTCGAGATGGCGAAGGATGGGCAGCTCGGTCGCGGGCTTGAGCGCGCCGGCCAACGCGGTGATGGTGGAGAGAACAGGAATCAGCGTGGCGGCTTCTCCGCCGACCGATGCGGCGATGAGCAACGTCGTCGCCGCGCCAAGAAGGAAGGTTGTTCCAAAAAATTTCGCGCCCGACCAGCGCAGGTGCCAGAAGTCACGATGCGTGTCGTGATAGATCATTGCGGAGCAAAAGACGCCCAGCAACCCGCTGCCGACGGTCGCCCAGCCAAGCGCGGCCATCGGCGCGGCGGCAAGAAGTTTCGGAAACCACACTGCGGCCGTATAGAGGGTGGCCACTCCGGCGAACTGTCCAAAGACGACGATCTCCCGGCTCAACCATGATTTCCGCAAACCGAGGAACGCCCGCCAGGCACCCAGCGGCCGGCCCAGGTGAGTGGTGCTCGCCCCCAAGGCTGCGAGACCGAAGAACAAGGCTACGACCGTCAGCCAGGTACGCAGTGATGGAATGAGCTGGTTTGCCGTGAGGCTAAGCACGCGCTCGCTGGCGAAGACGCCGACGGAGAGTTGCGAGAGCACCAGCATCACGCCCAGCGGTGTGTGGGCGGGATGCGGCTTCAATTCGTGCGCGTCCGCCGGATGCAATGAGTCAGGCAGAGGTTTCGCAGAAACGTAACGGGTGGTGGGAAAGGTGTAGTCGGGGGCAGGCGAGCCGGGCAGGAAGCTATTGCTGCCGCTGGCTCCACGGAACTGCGCCAGGGTTTCCGCCTGACCCACGACCGTGATGCGGATGGCTTCGTTCGGGCAGGCTTGCACACAGGCGGGCGCCTCACCGGACGCCAGGCGGCTGCTGCACATGTCGCACTTGCGGACAATGCCCAGGCGCTCGGAATACTTCGGCACGTCGTAGGGACATTTCAGCACGCAGTACTGGCAACCAATGCACTGGTCATCGAGATGCTTGACGATGCCGGTGACGGGATCCTTCTCGTAGGCGAGCACCGGGCAGCCGTCGAGGCAGCCGGGTTCCACGCAATGATGGCAGGCGGTGGTCACCGTTAGCTGAAGCGGCTGCTGGAACGTGCCACCGTGAAGCAGGCCGACGTTGCGCCAGGTTTCCTCGTCATCGAGACCGTTCAAGCTGTGGCACGCGGTCACACACGCCTTGCAGCCCGAGCATTGGTCGAGATCCACCTCGAAGGCGTATTGCTCTCCAGCCTGCGGCTGGGAGATGGGAAGGAGGTCGCGATAGTGCCGGGCTTGGGCGGGGAGTTCGTGTTGCTCGTGGGCGCGGGAGAATTTCTCGACAGCCGTGAGCACGCGTTGCTCGGCCAGCAACGCGTCAATCAGAGTCGTCGTTTCATCTCTCGGTTCGGAACTGCTCATGCAAAGACAATTCCCCCGTAGCAACTCAGGCTCCGCGGCGACGATCGTGCGGCTCATTGTTTGAATGGCGGGAATGAAACCGGCTCATGCCAGCCAAAAGACTTCTATCACGGTCGATTCTGGGCAGCGGCCCGCAAATGGATTCTGGTTCCTGCGATGGGACGCCAAGGTGACAGCAGCTTGGGAAGTCCGGGTGTGGGCAGGCTGGACAAAAGCCGACACAGCTCTGAGGGCGATGAGGCTGGGGAGGGAAAGCATAAACGCCCGGCCTTTCAGCCGGGCGTCAGGAGGAACGGAACAGGACCGATGATGCGTCAGAAGTTCAAGGTGAGTTGCAGATACAGCCAGTCGGCGTCCCTCGAGCCGCCGAGGCCCTTGAGCGAGCTGTCCACGTAATTGCCCGTGAAGAAATGGCCGTAGCCGCCGCGCACGATGGCGTAGGTCGTGGGTGTGTAGGTGACATCGAGATTGATCTCGGAGCCAAGGAAGCTGTCGAACTTCGAGTTGATGCCGTAGCCATTCCCGCCTGTGGCGCCGGTGCCGCCGCGCCGTGCGCCGGCTTCAGCGTAGAAGCTGTCCTGCGTGTCGTAGAGCCAGAACAGATGGTAATCGAGGGTCACCTGCACTTTCTTGTGCGGCTTGATGGAGGCCATGAAGCGCGGGTTGTGAACATTCTTCCACGCCACGAAATCCATGTAGCCATAGTGCTTGTGGTTGGTCGGGAACAGTTGCTCGAAGGTTTCGCTCTTGTCGTCGGTCGCGTCGCTGTCGCCGGAGGCAACATTGTATTCAAAGCCCAGGCGGGGCTGGCACGTCACATTGGTGAAGGTGTAACCGAAGCCGACGCTCGCCGCCCACGCCTGTTGATCGAGGCGATCCGTGGTCGGACCGCCGCGCTTGATGCTGCCGAGTTGCCCGGCCAATTCGAACCCGTAGTCCCAGCCGCCGAGCTGGCCCGGCAACGATTTCCAGCGCGTGCCCAGCGTGTAGATGTCGCGCGCCGAGGGCGTGGGCAGAATGGAACCGATCACTGGATCGGCGGACTTGGTGCTGGTGTTGCGCGCGAGCAGATAGAGCTGTGTCTCCGTCTTGGGCACAAGCGACTTGGTCGAGGCGTAGATGCCGGACAGGAAGTCGTAGTCATTCACGACGTTGAAGTTGTGATGGTCGGGCAGGACGATGCGGCTGATGAAGGCATCCACCCAGAAGGAGCTGTTTTCGAAGCGAAGCTTGGCGGCGTCGAACGAGCGTCCGAGATTTCCCCAGTCGCCGTTGCCGATGAGGCGTTCATCGCCATAGACCAGTTCCTGCCGACCGATCTTGGCGGTGAGCGGAAACTCCTTCGCGTTCCCCAACGTGACGTACGCCTGATGGAGATCGAAACTGTCCGTGTCGGGACTGGGTTCGCGCTGGTCGCTAATGGCGTGCGCATCGCGGCCCTCGACGTAAGCGCCGAACCACGTCGAGTTGAAGCCGAGATGGGCTTTCGCCCGCATCAGAAAGTAGTCGTTCTCGTTGTCAACACCCTTGGCGCGGAAATCCGTGGCTGCGGCCACGCCGCCGCCATCCTTCACCTCGTAGCGGACGCGGAACTGGCCGCCAAGATCCCAGGGCTTGAAAGCGTCATGCTGCGTGCGCAGCCAATCATTGATGAGGCCGGAACTCTTCGCGACGGCGGGCGGCGGCGGGGCCTTGGCGGCAGCCGCGGCACTGGACGGCGGTTTCTCGTCGGCATAGACCGAGCCGGCGATGAGCAGCACGATGGAACTGTTGGTGATGATGTTGGTTTTGTTCATGAGTTATGAGTATGGATTTTAATTCCGATTGTTTGCCCGGCGCTAAAATTGTGAGCGTACGGTTGGATCAAACCAGTTGTGGCTGGAGAGTGTCTGACTTTGGCTTGCTGGAAGTCGACCCTGTATTGCTGGATGCCTCCGGACCGTTCCCGTCAGACGCCGGCGGCTGATTCGTCTCTCGCGCAGCCTGTAGGCGGTGCGCGTGTTCTTCGAGGAACGAAATCAAATGTTCCCGCAACCGGTAATAGTCGGGATGCGCCATGACTTCCCTCCGGCTCCTGGGCCGCGGAAAGCTCACGTCCAGAATGTCGCCAACGCGCGCTTCCGGGCCACTGGTCATCATCACGATGCGGTCGGAGAGGAACAACGCCTCGTCCACATCGTGCGTGATCAGAATCGCCGTCTTCTTGTCGCGGCGCCACAGGTTGATGAGCACCTCCTGCAATTCAAACCGGGTCAGCGAATCCAGCATCCCGAACGGCTCGTCGAGCAGCAGCATCTTCGGCGAGAGCGCAAACGCGCGCGCAATGCCGACGCGCTGCCTCATGCCGCCGGAGAGTTCGCCCGGCTTCTTGTGCATCGCGTCGCCCAGGCCGACCACGGTGAGGTAATACTCCGCGATTTGCTCGCGCTCATACCTCGCCGCGGTGAAGAAAACCTGGTTGATGCCGAGCATCACGTTCTCAAACGCCGTCAGCCACGGCAGCAGGCAGGGCGATTGAAACACCACGCCGCGATCCGGCCCGGGGCCGACCAGTTCCTTGTCGGCGAGAATGATGACGCCGCTCGTGACGTCGCTCAGTCCGGCGAGCATTGAGAGCACCGTGGATTTGCCGCAGCCCGAGTGGCCGATGATCGAAACGAACTCGCCCTTCTTCACGTGCAGATCGAAGTCCTTCACGATCACCGCCGGCCCCTCGGGCGACGGGTAACTCTTCGTGACCTTGTCGAGAATCAGGTAGTCGCTCATGCCGAGGCCGCGCAAGGCGGAGTGAGGGTGAGGAAGCAGGATGGACGGCCTTGAGCTCGCTGCATCCGAGGGTAGTACCGCTGGCTCTTCCAGGCTCGCTTCTTGAGAATGAGCGGAAACTGGCGCGGCGTCGGCGTGGGCCGGATGGCTGAGAAGCAGTTCATTCTATCGCCACTTCTTCGCGTTTGATTTCGTCACGGCGGATGGGCCCCTTGCGCCTCGCGTACCGGTCGCGCGGTAGTGACAGATCCTCCGGCTCAATCGCCGGGAGGTAGAGCTTGCGCGACACGGTGATCTTTTGTTTCGCCCCGGCCCCGAGCAGATACTCGGTGATCTGGCGGCGCAAATCCTTGTAGCGCGAATCGTGATTGATGGCCTTGCGATCGCGAGGCCGCGGAATGTCGATGGCGAAGCTCGGTCCGAGCGTGGCTTTCGGCCCCGATGTGATCGGTATGATGCGGTCGGCGAGCAGGATGCCTTCGTCGATGTCGTTCGTGATCAGCACGACGGTCTTCTTCTGCTGCTGCCAGATGCGGCCAATCTCGTCCTGAAGCGTGGCGCGGGTCAGCGCATCCAGCGCGCCCAGCGGTTCGTCGAGCAGGAGAACCTGCGGATCGATGGCCAGCGCGCGAGCCACCGAGACCCGCTGCCTCATGCCGCCGGAAAGCTCGCCGGGCTTTTTATTCCGAGCAGGGGTGAGATTCACCATCGCGATGTGCGCCTCGGTATGCTGCTGCTGTTTCGCGGGCGCCCAGTTCGGGAAAACCTGTTCGACCGCGAGGAAGATATTCTCGTAAACCGTCAGCCAGGGGAGCAGCGAGTAATTCTGGAAGACCACGCCGCGGTCCGGCCCCGGCGCGGTGACTTCGAGATCGTTCAGCGTGATGCTGCCGGTGTCCGCCTTGATCAAACCGGCGATCATCGAGATGAGCGTGGTCTTGCCCGCGCCCGAGTAGCCGACGATGGCGACAAACTCGCCCTTCTCCATCGAGAGGTTGATGTCGCTCAGTACTTCGCAGCGGGCGCCGTTCGCGCCGTAGCCTTTGCTGACGTTTTTGAGTTCGAGGAAGGGCATGTTGTCAGTAACCAGTAATCAGTAATCAGTGAGACAGTAGGAGTGATCGTTCAGCAGCCGCAGCCCCGCAGACTGATTACTGGTTACTGACTCACTGATTACTCTTCCATCTTTCAGACGGACTTGAATCGCTTCTCCACGACGCTCATCAGCCGGTCGAGCACGAAGCCCACGACGCCGATGGTCACGATGCACAGGATGATGTGCTCGTAGATGAGCGAGTTGTATTCCTGCCAGAGGAAGCCACCGACGCCCGGGCGCCCGGTGAGCATCTCCGCCGCGACGATGACGAGCCACGCGATGCCCAGGCTTAGGCGGAAGCCGGTGAACATGTAGGGCAGCGTCGCCGGCAGCAGCACTTTGAACAGCGTCTTGGTGCGCGAGAGCTTCAGCACCTTCGCCACGTTCAGGTAATCCTGGGGCACAGCGCGCACGCCCACGGCAGTGTTCAGCACCGTCGGCCACATTGAGCACAGCGCGATGGTGAACAACGCACCCAGCTCGGATGCCTGCTTGCCCGCGCCGAGAAACAGAACGAGTCCCAGCGGCAGCCACGCCAACGGAGAGACCGGGCGCAACACCTGGATGATGGGATCAAACGTCTTGCTGAAGGTCTTTGAGAGTCCCAGGCAGAACCCGATGGGCGTGCCGACGATGAGCGCCAGCGCGTAACCCTTGGCGACCAGTACCAGCGAATACCAGGTGAAGCGCAGAATTCCCTGGTCCATTTCGCCGCGTTTGGCGAAGGGATCGAGGATGTAGCTCTTGCTGTTCTCCCAAGTCTTGGCGGGCGAGGGCAGTTCCTTCGCCCACGTCATGCTGCACACCTGCCAGAAAACCAACACGAGCACGGCGCCAAAGAGCGGGAGGATCAGCCAGTCGAGTTTGAATGACTTGTTGTTCATGGGAATTGTCTTAACGCGGCGTTACGCATCAGCCCTTCACACTGTTCACGGCGAAGCTCTTCGCGTATTCCTCGGGCTTGGCGGGGTCGAAGGTCGCGCCGTCGAACAGCGTCTCGGGCTTGTTGTCGAGGCCGCCGTGCGCGTAGCCGATTTCCTTCATCGCCTCCTCGTAGATGTCCCCGCGCATGACTTGCTTCGCCACGCCAGCATAGTCGGGCGCGCCGGTCACCATGCCCCAACGGCGGAACTGGGTGAGCCACCAGGTCGAGAACTTGGGCTGAGGATAATTGCAGTTCCGGTTCGAGAAGATCATGTAGTTCTCGTCCTTCTTCTTGCGGCCGTCGCCGAAGTCGTAGTCCCCGAGCATCCGGCCGAGGATCAATTCCTTGGGACAATTGATGTAGGTCGGCCGCGAGACGATGTCCGCCTGCTCGGGACGATTCTCCATTTTGTCCAGCCAGACACTGGCCTCGTGCAACGCCTTGAGCACGGCCTTCACGGTCTTGGGATTCTTGTCGGCGAACTCGGCGGTGAAGGCGCAGACCTTCTCCGGATGATCCTTCCAGATGTCCTGCGTGTTGATCGCGGTGTAGCCGAGCCCGTCGGCGATGAGACGCGCGTTCCACGGCTCACCGACACAGAAGGCGTCCATCTTTCCGATCTTCATGTTAGAAACCATCTGCGGCGGCGGCACGACGATCAGGCTCACATCCTTGTCCGGGTTGATGCCGCCGGCGCCGAGCCAGTAGCGCATCCACATCGCGTGCGTGCCGGGAGGAAACGTCATGGCGCAGGCGAGCGGCTCGCCCTTGGCCTTGGCTTCGTCGGCGAAGGGCTTCAATGCCTTCGGGTCAGCGGCCACTTTGCCCATGAGCGCCTTCTTCACGCTGATGGACTGGCCATTCCGGTTGAGCAAGCACGGCACCACCATCGGTTTCTTCGGCGAACCGAGCAGGCCCATGGTTGAGGCGATGGGCATGCCGAGCAGCATGTGCGTGGCCTGGTTGTCGCCGCTGGAAAGTGAATCGCGGATGGCCGCCCAGCTCGCGCCCTTGGCCACGGTCGATTCGATGCCGTATTTTTTGATGAGCCCCTTCTCATGCGCAATGACGATCGGCGAGCAATCGGTCAGCGCGATCATGCCGAACTTCATCTGCGTCGTTTCAGGAGCGTCGCTGGCGTAAACGCCGCCCACCCAGCCGCGGGGCATGGCGCCGACCAGTGCGGCGACGCCAAGCCCTTTGGCGGAGGAACGGAGGAACGCACGACGGGAGAAAGATTGTTTCACGAGGTATGGGGAGTGGGATGACATGGGTTGGAGTTCAAGCAGTGGCCAGTTCGAGTGCCTCGGCACGCTCGGACGTTTTGCCTTCGCGGGCGAGTTGCCGGGCCTTCTCATAAATGTCCGGACGGAAAACGGCTCCCGCAGCCAGCGTGCGCACGGCTGTCCGATCGGGAATCGCGCCGAAGCGCAGGAGGTGTTCGAGAATCCATTGCGCCTTGTCGGGCGCAGGTTCGTTCGCATCGTCGCCGGAGAAGCGGAAGAAATCCGGGACCATCTCCGATTTGCCGAAGCCGAATTGGAACGGACCGCTCAGGCTGCGGCGCATCAACGCGGGCTCAGCATTCACGTAGTGCGACTGGGAAAGCGTGGCGAGAAGGATCTCGCGATTGGCAGCATCATGAACCCAGGCGCACGACTCGATGAGCGCCGCAAGGATACGCGTGTGTTCGCTGGCGTGCGTCTCGGCGAAATCACGCCGCACCATCACGACCTTCTCGGGGTGGCCGGGTGAAAGCTGCGCGCTGGTGGTCACACACCAGCCGGCTTCGCCGTCAACGGCCACCGAGTTCCACGGCTCGCCCACGCAGTACCCGTCGATGTTGCCAGACTTGAGGTTGATGAACATCGCCTGCGGCGGCACCACCACGATGCGCACGTCTGCCTCCGGATCGATGCCGCCGGATTGCAGCCATTGCCGGAGCAGGAAGTGATGGGAGGACCACTGGAACACAACGCCGAAGGTGTAGGTCTTGCGCCCGCGGCTGCGTTCGATCTCGGAACGCATGGTCTTGGCGTCACGCACGCCGCGCTGGCGCAAGTCGTTCGAGAGCGTGATGGCGTTGCCATTCAGGTTCAGGATCAGGCCCGTCACGCAATCGCTCGCGATGGAGCCCAGCCCGAGCGTGGCGGCGAAGGGCATCACCGCCAGCGCGTGCGCGGCGTGCAAATCACCGTAGAGAATCTTGTCGCGAATCGTCGCCCAACCCGGCTCGCGCCGCAGTTCGACATTGAGATCGTATTTGGAAAAGAGCCCCAGCTCGCGCGCCATGATGAGCGGCGCGGCATCAACGAGCGGGACGAATCCGATCCGGAGAGGTTTTGATTTTGCGCGCATGAGTTACAGCTTCGTGTTGCGTGGTCCCGGAGATTTTCTCCGCACACTTCTCCCCTTAGCCGCGCTCGTGCCATGTGATGAAGCGACGCATGAATCGCCCTCCTTAATCCGAATGCCGCCGATGAAGATCATTCATCGCCTGTAGAAAGACATGTAAACAGGGCGGGTTATGCGTTTGAAAAGGCCCGCATCCCTGCTGATTTTGCCAGATGACAGCGATGGCGTGGCCGTCAGCCAGCGATAAACACGCGGAAATAACTGGCTCCTTTTATCCAGCGTGCGAAACGGCTGCGGTCATTTCTCGACACCCGCAGGGAATTTACAGAAGGAAACGAAGAGGCGCAGAAGCCGGCCTCTCGACCTCAGGGCAGTTTCACTCCCACGCGGTAGAAACCGGCCGGCCCGCCGTTCGTGTCGGTGAGCGATTGCACGCTCCCGGTGCCGGGCACATTCGTCTGGCCTGCGACTGCGATGAACGCATTCGACAACACCGGGCTGGCGGTCTGATATAGGGTGTATTGCCGGTTCGAGGAACTGAAGAATTGCACCACCGCGGGCGAGAGTTGCGAGAGGCCCAGCAATCGAAAGTAGGAGAGGGCGTTCGTAGGATCGGTGTCGGCAATCCATTCCTGATGTGTGGTGTGCGGATCGTTGTCGGGATTACCCGCGGCCACGCCCGGATCGGTCGGGTTCAAGCCATAGCGCTGCGTCCAGCCGTCAGGGATGCCGTCGCCGTTCGAATCGGCGCTGGCAAGGATCACCTCGTAGGCGCCAATGTCGAAACGGGCGAGGCCATCGCCATTGCCATCGAGCGGGCGCGGGAGTCCGTCAAGATCGTTCGTGATGCTGACCATCCAGTTGGACGACATGAGCAGGAGAGCGTTCGTCCCCGCATCGATGCAGGGGGAACTGGCCCTCAGCCGCAGGCCGTTGGTGAACTGCGGATCGCTGTTGATGTTGCCCGGCCCCCAGTTGATCACGCAGTTGGCATTGTTGGTCACGATGCCGTTCTGGAGGTTGCAGTGGGTGAGCGTGACCACGGGATGCGGCAGGAAGCTGCTGGCATCCATGGTCACGGCGCCGATGGGCGTGTTCCAGATGATGCAGTTGACGACGGTGACACGGCCGTTGCCCGGAAAAAGGCAGTAGGGCTGGCCGTGACGCGCGGTGTGGTCGAACATGCGGATGCCGCGCCCGGAGTTGACGATCGTGTTGTTGGCGATAAGCGCGTCGCACTGGTTCTGCACCGAGATGGCGGCGGCGGTGAAGTTGGAGAACACGTTGTTGAAGACAACCGGATTGCACTTGTCGCGCAACACCACGCCGTGGTCGTCGCCGCCCGAGATGAAGTTTCCGTAGATGATGGCGGAGCAGCGCGTCGGGTTGATCTTGTCCTCGTGTCCGGCAAGAAAAGTGTTGAAGCGGATGACCGGCGCGGGCGTGCTCTCGCCGTACAGGTCGATGTCGTCGTTGTCGCCGCGCTTGTCAGAGAACGTGCAATGCTCGATGAGCAGCGGCGCGTATCGTGAATGAATGCCCTGGCCGATGGAGACGAAGCGGCACCCGCGGACGTGCGCGGAGGCGCGGCCGGGAAACTGTAGGTCGTCCGCGATGATCGCGATGGCGTCGCCATCCTTGTTGCCGGTGTTGTAGGGAAGGTTTTGAAACGTGCAGCCGTCGATCTCGATATGCGTGGCCAGCGCGACCACGGCCTCCCGATAGGTCCGGGGCAGGGGCGGCGAACTGGCATCGCAGGGAATGGTGTTGGAGTAATAGTTCTGGTGATCCCCGACGCTGTTGGCGAACTCGATCACGCAGTGCCGCAGCCGGCTGGGCTGCGCGCGCACGAACAAGAGCCGGTTCCAGTTGGTCGTCGTGGTCGAGCGGGTAAAAGTGATGGGCGAGTTGCTCGTGCCGTCCGCCAGCAGCCGGCCCTCGATACGCAACACGGCCGCAGTGTTCATCAACAATCGCGCGCCCGGCTCGACCGTAACCGTGATGTTGCTTCGAATCAGCACCGTGCCGGTGAGCAGGTTCGTGCCGCTCCATGCCGCGTTGTTGGTCACGTCGCCGGAAATGAAATTGGTCGTGGCAGAAGCCGTCCGGGAAGCCAGGGCCAGCGCGAGCGCAGCGATGGCAAATGATTTGGCGAGGAGCATGGTTGAATGGTCGCAGATTCAGGATGAGATACAAGCGGCGGTCTTTGACAAAACGTCCCACCGCAACCCAAGCCCGTATGCCGTTGAGCATGACGCCCTGACTGAAACTCGCCGGATGGGCCGGCAGACAAATCTTGAAGACCGGGCCCGGGCCGACCTTGCTGTGGAAGTGCAGCCCACCGTGCGCCTTGGACACCAGCCGTTGGACGATGCAGAGGCCAAGCCCCGTGCCCTTCCGCTTCTTCCGTCTGCGCTGCCCTTAAACTGGCACGACGGCGGTCCAGCAGGGGCCGAACTTCGTCTGCATCTGCGCCTCGAGCTTGCGGGCGACGGCCTCGGTGGGAATGACGGCGAAGGTGGTCGAGCCGCTGCCGGACATCATCGCGGCGACCGCTCCATGTGCGCGGAGAAATTCCTGGAAGATGGCGAGCAGGGGGAATTTTTCCAGAGCGGGCGCCTCGAGGGAGTTGTAGAACGCACCCCCGACGGCGGCGAGGTCGTCGCCCTGAAGTTTATCGATCAATTCCTGCCCGCGGCCCGGCCGGCCATTGAGCGCCTCAGGAAAACGCCGGAGCTGCGCATAGGCCCACGCCGTCGCAATGCCGAAGCCTGGGTGAATCAACAGCAAGGCAGTGCCACGCAGAGCCGGGAAAGGATCGAGCGGGGTGATGATTTCGCCGCGACCCGTGGCGAGCGCTGGTCGTTTTTGCAGGAAGAAGGGGATGTCCGAACCCAGCGACGAGGCAATCTGATGGAGATCCTCATGCCGCAGCGGCTCGCCGAAAAGTTCGTTCAAGCCCAGCAGTGTGGTGGCCGCGTTGCCGCTGCCGCCACCGAGGCCCGCCGCGAGGGGAATCCGCTTTTCGAGGTGCATCTTCACCCCTTCCCTCAAGCCCGCCGCATCAAGGAACGCGCGGGCGGCGCGATGCACGAGGTTGCGCGCATCGACGGGGAGTGTCGTTTCGCTGCTGGTGAGCTGGATGTCGCTGCCGGTGCGATGGAAGCTGAGGTTGTCGTGCAACCGGACTGGCTGCATGACGGTTTCGAGCGCATGGAATCCATCCTCGCGCTTGCCGAGGATGTTGAGCAGCAAGTTGACCTTGCAGGGCGAGGAAAGCTCCAGCGAGAGCACGGAATAATCCTTAATCCGGGGTTGCCGGTATTGGAACGGAGGAGATACAGCGTGCCGTCCCTCTACGGGTCGAACACACGGAAACGGCTGCCGGGCACGATGGGAGCGATTTCACCGCCGCTGAAGCCCAGCGTGTTGTCCGTGTCCCAGAAACTGTTGGCCGTGAGTCCGGGTTCGTAGCTGGAGGGGTAAACCGGGTGCTCTGAAAGGGTCAGCCCACCGTAGTTTGGCTTGGTTGTCCGGACGGAGGGATCGGGATAGAGCTTGTTCTTCGGTGCCGCCACCGGGCCGTACGGCGGGAACGGAAAGGTGACCACTTCATAAACACCGATGCCCGTGCGCGCCACGGTGCGGGTCAAACCCCGGGCAAAGCCGGTGGTGGCCGCAGAGGAAGGACCATCCCACAACGCCGTCTGCTCCATCGAGCGGCTCATCTCGCCGCCGCGGACGATCTCGGTCATGTTGTTGAAACCGCGGCCGAATTTGTTCTCCGGACCCGCGCAACCCGTGAGCGCCACCACGGCGCTGACAGCGAGCAAAGACAAGGCGATTCGCATAAGTCGATTGTGATTCTGGGGCGAAAGGTATCTGGAAAGTGCGGGGTGTAAAGTGATCTTTTAGCGCGCCGGCACCGGCCGCCGCTCCGAGGAGTTGGTGCTGCCGGGGTAAATCCCCTGCCGCGCTGCCATCGCGGAGAAGGCTCCACCCTTATTGATCAATTCGCGGAAGGTTCCCCGCTCCACCACCCGGCCTTCGGTCATGACGAGGATTTCATCCATCGTCGCCAGCGTGCTCAGGCGATGCGCCACGCAGATCACCGTGCGGTGCTCGGCCAGAGCGTCAATGGCGGCCTGCACCTCGGCCTCGGCCTTGGAGTCGAGCGCCGCCGTGGCTTCGTCCAGCACGAGGATGGGCGCATTGCGGACGAAGGCGCGCGCAATGGAGATGCGCTGCTGCTGTCCGCCGGACAGGTTCTTGCCTCGCTCGCCCAGTCGGGTGTCGTAGCCTTGGGGCAGCTTCATGATGAAATCGTGGGCGAATGCAGAACGCGCCGCCGCCTCGATCTCTTCGCGGTTCGCGCCGGGTTTGCCCTTGGCGATGTTGTCCGCCACGCTGGCGTCGAAGAGCACGACCTCCTGGCTCACCATCGCCATCTGCTGGCGCAGGTCGCGCATCGACACGTCGCGCAAGTCGAGTCCATCGATCAAGATCCGCCCTTGGGCCGGGTCGTAGAAACGATAGAGCAGGTTCAGGATCGTCGTCTTGCCCGAACCGCTTTCGCCCGCCAGGCCGAGCCGGTGGCTGCGCGGAATCTTCAGCGAGAAATCATGCAGCACCGTCTTCGGCCCGAAGCCGAAGGTGACGTTCTCGAACGTGATGCCCTGGCTGAAGGGCGGCAGGGGCTTCGGTTGCGCCGGATCCTTCACCGAAGGCTGCTCGGTGAGGATATCGTGCAGGCGTTCCGTGCCCACGCCCGCCTGCTCGAACAGGATGTGCAGCCCGGCGAGCTTCTTGATGGGCAGCAACAGCATGGCCGCGCCGACGAGGAAGGCCACCAAAACCTTGCCGCTGCCGCCGCTGTCGCCGCTGGTGAAGACGTAGAGCAGGAGCGCACCGATGCCCAGCGCGCTAACGACTTCAATCAGCGGATTCACCA
>Ga0163144_10015821_pt1 | contig 15513 bp, 13 predicted proteins | sample OliLak19BULKMAT1_FD_123175 | JGI IMG/M metagenome (GOLD analysis project Ga0163144, IMG submission 123175) | Freshwater microbial mat bacterial communities from Lake Vanda, McMurdo Dry Valleys, Antarctica - Oligotrophic Lake LV.19.BULKMAT1 | ecosystem: Environmental > Aquatic > Freshwater >...
CTCAGTTGTCACTCGACCCACATCACCGCGCACCCTCGCCGCCTATGTCTCCTGCCGCAGGACCTCCAGCGGCGGATGATTCGTGATGCCGCGGCTCGTGAGCAGACCGGTAACGACCGTGACCACGCACACCGCGAACCCGCCCACGATCACCAGCCCGATCGGCACGGACGGCGTGATGCGGAAAACGAATTTCGCGAGCAGCGCGTTGCCCGCGATCGAGAGCGCACAGCCGACAATCGCCGCCAGCACGCCGAGGATCGCGTATTCCACGAGCTGGATTTGCACCAGTTGCCGGTGCGTGGCGCCCAGCGTGCGCAGCAGCACCGTTTCCCGGATACGCTGGAAACGCCCGGTCATCACCGCGCCCGCGAGCACGATGACGCCGGTGAGCACCGTGAACGCCGCCATGAACTCGATCACGAACGCCACCTTGGTGAAAATCCCGTCGACCGTCTGCATCACCAGCGCGAGATCGATCGCCGTCACGTTGGGAAACGCCGCGACAATCGTGCGCTGCACGCGCGCCGAGTGCTCGGAGTTCTCCGCCCGCACCGCGGCGACGTGGAACTTCGGCGCCGGCTCGAGCACCCCCACCGGAAACACCACGAAAAAATTCGGCTCCAGTCGCCGCCACTCCACCGCGCGCACGCTCGCGACTTTCGATCGGATCGGCACGCCCTGCACATCCCACTCGATCTCGTCGCCGAGTTGCAGCCCCATCTCCTTGAACAGCCCTTCCTCGATCGACACCGGCACGACCGCTTCGCCCGGCGCCACCTGGCCGACAAACGTCCCACTCACAAGCCGCTCCGTGCCCTCGAGCTGGCCGCGAAACGTCGAACGATACTCGCGCCGCAACGTCCACCCCGGCATCCGCCGCTCGCCTCCACCCTTCCAGGCCTTCTCCCGGTCCTCGCTCTTTCGCGACTCCGCGTCTCCGTCCTTGCGCGATTCCGCGCTCTCCGGCGCAGGCGTCGGCGCCCCTCCGCGCCGGTCGCGCATGAGGTCCTCCACCTTGCGCCCCTTCACCGCGGAAATCTTCATCGTGACAATCGGCGCATGCACCAGCACCGGCGCCCCCTCGGCGGTCGTCGCCTGCTTCACTCCGTCGATCTGATCGTCCTGGATGTCGAAGAGCAGCAGGTTCGGCCGGCCGCCGCCGCTGGAGAACTCGATCTCCTTGAGCAGCGTCGTGCGCGTGAGAAACAGCGTGAGCATCAGGAACGTGCCGAGCCCGAGCGAAAGCAGCAGCAGCACGGTGCGATTGTTCGGCCGGTAGAGATTCGCCACGCCCTGCCGCATCACATACGGCCAGCGCCGCGGCAGCCAGCGCCGCGCCGACCACGCGACGAATTTCGCCAGCCCACCCAGGATGCCGAAGCCCGCGCCGAGCACCGCCGTGAACCCGAGTCCGTCGCGCAGCCGGCCCGTCTGCCAGATCGCGAACAGCGCGACCGCCGCGACGATGAACACCCCGATCGCGATCCGCCACGGATCCGGCCCCACGCCGACCCGCTCTGCAAACGCCGAACGCAACGCGACGAGCGGCGAGACCTTTCGCACCGCCAACAGCGGTAGCAGCGTGAACAATACGCAGATCACCAGCCCGGCGCCCGTGCCGCGCGCGACCGCCGGCCAGGCGATGAAGAATTTCACCTCGAACGGCAGCAGGTCCGCCAGCAGATACGGCAGCGCCACCTGCACGGCCAGGCCCAGCGCCGCGCCGACCACCGCGCCAAAGACACCGAGCGCGACCCCCTGCACAAGATAGACCCCGAAGCTCTGGCGCGCCGTCGCGCCGAGGCAGCGCAGCACGGCGACGGTCGGAATCTTCTGCTGCACGTAGACGTGGATCGCGCTCGCCACGCCGATCGCGCCGAGAAAAAGCGCCACGAAACCGACGAGCCCGAGGAAGTTCTCGATGTTGTCGAGCACGCGCCCGAGGTTGCGCTTGCGCTCGGCCACCGTGTCGTAACCCAAACCCTCCGACCCAAATTTCTGCCGCATCTCCCGCTCGACCGCTTCCGCGCCGCGTTCGGGCGCCAGCTTCAGCATCGTGCGGTGCCGCACGAGCACGTTGCGCTCGGCGAGACCGGTCGCCTCGAGCGCAGCCTTCGGGATCAGGGCGCGCGGCGCGATCGTCGCCGAGAGCGCCGACGACTCGCCCGGCAGCTTCTGCAGCGCGCCGATCACCGTGAACAGCGTGTTCCCGAGTTTCACCTCGTCGCCGACTTTCGCGTCGAACTGCCGCAGCAACGTCTCCTCCACGATGACCACATTCCCGCCCGCCCGCAGCTTTGCCGGCGCATCGGCCGGCACGGTGACGAAGTCGCCGTAGAAGGGAAAACCCCCTTCGGTGGCGCGCACGTTGACGAGTCGCGTGAGGTTCTTCGCCGTGGGAAACGCCATCATCGACGAGAAGCTCGTCTCCTGCGCCACCTCCGTCGCCATCGTGGCGACATGGGCGCGCGGCGCCGCCCCGAGCGGATTGCGCCCCGTGATGATCAGATCGGCGCCGAGCAGTCCCTTGGCCTGCTCGTCGATCCCGCGCTCGAGATTGGCGCCGAGCGAGCCGATCGCGACCAGCGCCGCGATTCCGAGCACCACGGAAAACGAAAACAACACCAACCGCCGCCGCGAAGCCCGTGAATCCCGCCAGGCCATTTTGAGGACAAAACGCAGTGACGAGTGACGAGTGACAGGTGACGAGTGGGCAATCATCAGCGAGTGGTGGCTGGGTTCGTTCTTGTCACTCGTCACTTGTCACTCGTCACTGCGGCCGCCGCTTCATCACTCACCACCGCGCCGCCTTTTAGGCGGATGATGCGCTGGCAGCGCTTCGCGAGCTCGAGGTCGTGCGTCACCAGCACCAGCGTCGTCTGCCGTTCGTGGTTGAGGTTGAAGATCAGCTCCACCATCGCGTGCGCCGTGTCGCCGTCGAGGTTGCCCGTCGGTTCGTCGCAAAAGAGGATCTTCGGCCGGTTCATGAACGCCCGCGCCAGTGCCACGCGCTGTTGCTCGCCGCCGGACAACTGCACCGGATAGTGGTCGCACCGCTCGCCGAGCCCCACGCGCTGCAGCAATCCCTCCGCCTCGCGCTCCGCCTCCGGGCCGCCTTCGCCGCGCAGCTCGACGGGCACGAGCACGTTCTCCACCGCGGTCAGCGTCGGCACGAGCTGGAAGTTCTGGAACACAAACCCCACGTGCGCATTCCGCACCAGCGCGCGCGCATCCTCGCTCAGGATACCGATGGACTTGCCGGCGAGCTCCACCGTGCCGCTGCTCGGCTGGTCCAGCCCGGCGCAAAGTCCAAGCAGCGTGGTCTTGCCGCTTCCGCTGGGACCGACGATGGCGAGACTGGCGCCGGCCGCGAGCGCGAAGCTCACTTCCTTCAGCACGGTCAATTCCCGGCCTCCTGCCGTGGCGTATGTTTTGGTGAGTCGTTCTACTTTCAGCATCGTCTGCTCGGGCATAAAAGAGTCTGGCCACAAAAGACGCGAAACGGCACGAAAGCTAGTTTAAGCGGTCGTTTTAACCCATGAGCGTCGTCCGGTTTCGCCTCTCTGTTGTCGTTTTCCTCCTGTCCGGCTTCCTCGCGGCCCGCGCCGCCGATACGCGCACGGTCGTGTTTTTCGGCGACAGCCTCACCGCCGGACTTGGCCTTTCCGATCCCGGCACGCAGGCCTATCCCGCCGTGCTCCAGGAAAAAATTCACGCCGCCAACCTCGACTGGCGCATCGTCAACGCCGGGCTCAGCGGCGAAACTTCCGCCGGCGGCCTGCGCCGGATCGACTGGGTGCTGCGCCAGCCGATCCATCTCTTCGTGCTCGCGCTCGGCGGCAACGATGGCCTCCGCGGCGTCAGCCCCGACGTCACGCGCCAGAACCTCGATCAGATCCTCGAACGGGTGCGCGCGAAAAACCCCACCGCCAAACTCGTCCTCGCCGGCATGGAGATGCCGCCATCCATGGGCGCCGACTACATGCGCGCGTTTCAGGATATTTTTCCCGTGGTCGCCGGGAAACACCGGGCCACGCTCGTCCCTTTTCTGCTCGAGGGCGTCGGCGGCGACACCCGCCTGAACCAGCCCGATCAGATTCACCCGACCGCCGAGGGCCATGCAGTCATTGCCGAAACCCTGTGGAAAAGCCTCCGCCCGCTCCTGTGAACCCGTTCCTCCGCCGTGCGTCGCTTCCCCTGCTCGGCCTCGCTGCCGGCTGTGCCTTCGTCGGCGCGGTCGCCGCCCGCGCGGACAACTGGGCGCCCAATCTCACGACCACCGCGGCGTGGCACCGGAACGCCTCGAATGCCGACGCGTCCGCCGATCAAATCAGCGCACTCGCCCTGCAGGCCGATCTGCTCTCGACCCAGCGTTATCCGTTCGGCCGCGCCGACGCGCTGCATCTCACGGCGCATCTCGGCGGCGAATGGTGGCCGCGCTTCCGCGGCCTCACGCAAGGTGCGCTCGGCGGGCGCGCGGAGTGGCGGCATGCGTTCGGCACCGGGCCGCTGGCGCCGACCGTTTTGATCGAGGGCTCGGCTGACGCGATCGCCGCGGGGGAGACCGGCCGCCGGGGCGTCGCCACCGGCGTGACTTTCCTCGCCCGCAAACGCCTCGATCCGCGCACGCGCCTCTCCGCGTGGCACGAGGTCTCCTGGCTCGAGGCCCGCTATGCCACTTACGATCGCGCGGCCAGCGAGACGGCTCTCGCGCTCGACCGCGACCTGAACGAGTCGTCCCGCCTCACGTTTTCCGTGCGCTTCCGTGATGGCGACGTCGTCACCCATGCCACGCCACCGCGCGCCGACCTTGCAGCGCTCGCGCCTCATCAGCTCGACGTCGCTACGTTTGGCCGTCCCATGCGCGCCTACCGGGTCGATGCCCGCACTTGGAGCGGGCGCCTCGCCTACACGCGCGCCCTGAACGAGAACGCCGCCCTGGTCGCATCCACCGAGGGGCGGACGACGGAGCGCGCCTCGCTGCGCTACGACAACCTCCTGGTCGCGCTCGCGATCGTGCATCAATATTGATCGCCTACAGAAAAGTTGCGGAAACAGCGCCGCCGCGCTTACTGCCGAAGCTATGACTTTCCCCCGAGGTCTCCTCCTGTGGACCTCCGTCTTCCTCTCCTGCCTGCCCCTCCACGCCGTGCATTATCGCATGGAGGCTTCGACCACGTGGGCGGAGAACATCACGCGCGCGTCCGCGGCAGGCGACTGGCGCGATGCGCGCCGCCTCGACCTGCGCGCCGTGGGCGGCGTGCTCAAGCAATGGACGGCGGGCCTTGTCACCACGGCCGAGCTCGACGCGGCCCTTGAGCGCGTGCCGCGCTACACCGGGCTCGATTCGCTCACCGCGGGCGCGAGCGGGCAGGCGCGTCAGAAATTCGGCTTCGGTCCCTTCGCCCCTGTCCTCGCGTTCGACGCCAGCCTCCGCGGTCGCGAGTCGAAACAACCCGGTGACGATGGCTGGACCGCCGCCGCCGGCCTCCGCCTGACGAAACGGCTCACGTCCGCGTGGCGCGTCGGCGCCGTCGTCGACTGGCAGCAGCACTACGCCGAGGGCGCCATCTTCGACACCCGCCACCACCGCGCCTTCGGCACCGTCGCGTGGGACCTCACGCCCTGGCTCCAACTCGCCCACGGCAACGGCCGGCTCTGGGGCGACTTCACCGCCAACGCCTCGTCGGCCATCTGGGCCCGCGCCCTCTCCGGCGCGCTCGGCCGCGCCATCGGCGACTACTACAACTCCGTCTCGTGGGCGCCCACCCACACCTTCGGCCCCGGCTGGGTGACGTATCGGGTTACCGGACACGTGAGCTTCTGGTGGCTCGAGCTCTCGCCCGCCATCGGCCGCAACACCTCGCTGCCCATCCGCTACGAGAGCCTCTTTTCCGTCAACAAGGTCGGCGTGAAATACCGCCAGGATCTCTGGACCCTGCAAATGCTCCACCGCTTCTGATCATGCGCGCTACCTTTTTAACCAGCGCCGCGGCGCCCTCGCGGCACTTTTCGCCTGCCACGCGGCGAGGGCGCCGCGTCTCCCTTTGCTTCGCCCTCGTCCTCGCCCCGCTCGCCTTCGCCGCCGCGCCCGGCGGCTCGGTGCGCGTCGAGGTCAAGGATCCGTCCGGCACCGCCGTGGCGGACGCCGTCGCCTCGCTCATGCCCCTCGAGGCCACGCCCGCGGTCACACCGCCCGCGGAACCCGTCATCATTGTGCAGAACGACGAGGACTTTCAGCCCTACGTCACCGTGATCGTCGTGGGCACCCGCGTGAATTTTCCGAATCAGGACAAGGTCGCGCACCACGTCTTTTCCCAGGCCAAGGCCAAGTCCTTCGAGATTCCGCGCTATCGCGGCGAGCCCAAGGAAACAATCCTCTTCGACCAGCCGGGCATCGTCCCGCTCGGCTGCAACATCCACGATTGGATGCTCGCCTACGTCGTCGTCCTCGCGACGCCGCATTTCGCGAAAAGCCCCGCCAGCGGCGCCGTCACGCTCACCGGGCTCCCGGTCGGCCGCTACCGGCTCGACGTCTGGCATCCGCGGGTGAGGGAAATGGCGACGCGCGAGATCGCTGTCTCCTCGACCGATGCGGCGATGCAGGTCATCTCGGTCACGCTCCGGCCCGACAAACGGATCCGGCGCGCCCCGGAGTCCGGTCCCGGCGGATACAAGTGAGCGCCCAGTGCCGAAGCGTCATTCGGAGCGGAGCCGCTCCCGGCTCCGAAAGCGTGCAGTCCCCGCTCGATGGTCCGCGAGACGGCGCTCATCAAGCCGGAACGTTGCCGTGAAAACGATTTTCATTCGAAACGCGCTTGCTCTGAGGTGGAGCGGCTTGACCTCAAGCCGCTGGGTTGGAGGGGTTCGAGCTTCGCTGGGCGTTCGGACGGGGTGCATCTGCCGGTTGGCGGCGGTCGGCACCGCGGCGGCGAAGGGACTCGCCGCCCTACCGATCCCATCGCGACCTTTGAAAAGGGTGGGCGCGGACTCCGCTCCGCGCCGGGGCTGGAACCGCCAACTCGGCAGATGCGCCCGTTCGGACGTGCTGAACCGGCTTGAGCTCAAGCCGCTCCACCCTCACTGCAAGTGTTGGCTAAGCACGCCGCGTTACGCACATGATTTCCCTCCCCAAGAGTTTCGGCACGAAGCTGCTGCTGCTCTTCGTGCTCGTGGTCGCCGGCGCCCAGATTGCCACTTGGCTGATCGTCTCGACCGCGCACCACCGTCAGGCGCACGCGTTGATCGACGAGGAGCTGCAGCGCGCCGCCGGGGCGTTCGCCCGCGTTGTCGCCGAGCGCAACGAACTCCTCGCCGCCGCCGCCGGCACCGCCGCGCGCGACTACGCGTTCAAGCAGCTCTTCGCCGGCGAAATCGACACCGCCACGCTCGCCTCCGCCCTCCCCAGCCTCCGCATCTGGACCAAGGCCGACGTCGTCACTGCCCTCGCGCTCGACGGGAAAACGATCGCCTCCTCCACCCGCGCCGATGCCGACGCCAATGCCTACGCCCTGCTCGCCGCCCGCGCCGATGCCGATCCCAACCCCATCCCCACCGCCACGTCCTACGGCTACTTGAACGGCGAACTCCACTCCCTCGCTATCGCCCCCGTGCGTGCACCCGACGTGGTCGCGTGGCTGGTGATCGGTTTCAAAATCGACGCCGCCTTCGCGCGCACCTTGAAGGAGCAGACCGGCATCGACGTCACCTTTTTCAACCAACGCAGCCAACCCCTCGCGTCCACCCTGCCCGCATCAAGCGTCGATGCCCTCGCGGCCGCGTTGCCGAAACTGGGCGACAGCCGCAAGAGCACGCCCACGCCTCTTGCGGGTGAGACCGCGCTCATCGCCACCCGCCGGCTCGCCGCCGGCGAAAAAATGTTCGCCACCCTCGCGCTCCAATACTCGCTCGACGAAAAGCTGCGCCCCGCGCGCTTCGTGGAAGCCATCATGCTTTGGGTCGCCGTCGGCAGCCTGTTGCTCGCCGTCGTCCTCAGCCGCACCTTCTCCCGCCGGCTGGCGCGACCGATCGTCGAGCTCGTCGGCCACACCCGCCGCATCGCGGCCGGCGATTATTCCGTGCGCAACCAGAGCTACCGGAGCGATGAGCTCGGCCGCCTCTCGCAGGCCTTCGACGAGATGGCGCTGGGCCTCGACGAGCGCGACCGCACCCGCGATCTGCTGAACAAAAACGTCTCGCCGGAAGTCGCCGCCCAGCTCATGCGCGATGGCGCCGCGCTCGGCGGCGAGCTGCGCGAGGTCACGATCCTCTTCGCCGATCTGCGCGGGTTCACGACGATGAGCGAAAAGCTCAGCGCCCCCGAACTCGTCGCGTTGCTCAACCGTTATCTTGATCGCATGAGCGCCGCGATCGAGGCGCAGGGCGGCATCATCGACAAATTCATTGGCGACGCGATCATGGCGCTCTTCGGCGCGCCGATCGCTCTGCCCGGTGCCCCCGATCGCGCCCTCGCCGCCGCGCTCGCGATGGAAAAAGCCCTCGCCGCGCTCAACCTCGAACTCGCCGCCGAGGGCCGTCCGCCGCTTGGCATCGGCATCGGCATCAACACCGCGCGCGTCGTCGCCGGCAACATCGGCTCCCAACGCCGGCTCAACTACTCGGTGATCGGCGACGGCGTGAATGTCGCCGCGCGCCTTCAAGCCCTCACGCGCACGCCGGAATATCACACCAACATCATCCTCAGCGCCGCCACGCTCGCGGCGATAACCCCTTCGTCCCGCGCCGCCGCCCGCCCGCTCGGCACTGTCGCCGTCAAGGGCCGCGCCGAGCCGGTGGAAATCTTTGCCGTGGAACAGACCTCACCGTAGCTCCGGTCCCCCGGGGGTCGTGCTCCGCGTTGTCAGAGGCGAGGCGACTGGGCGCATCGCAGCAGTCTGCACGGCGCAACGTGGTTCCAAGCCGCGCCTTCGGGCGGACGCCGGCGCCACGCTTCACGCCGCGCGTTTGCGCGGGCGCGGACGCAACGGTTCGATGGCCGCGATGTGTAACCCGTGGATGTCAACCGAACCGCCAAAGTCGTCCGCAACTATCACCATTCTCAATTTCGGGAAGAGCACGGCATGATCCGGGGTCGGCACGTCATAGGAGCGTCCGCTTGATGTAACGATCCGGAAGGGCACGAATGGAGCTTTTTCCAGATGCTGTTTCACCCGCGCAAACAGCACCGTCTGCGGAGCGCCGGCTACCGGCGAATCAGGACTCATGCGCTCAGTTTGGCCTCCGCCAAATCGCTGTCAACCGCCCCTACCGCGTCACGCGGTGCTTGAGCATCTCGATCTCCGCGCGCAGCCGCTCCAGCGCCGGCTACGGCTCCGGCCAGTTCAGGTGCTCGTGCAGGAACTTGAACGTTCCAACGCCGTGAATCGTGTGTGGACCGTCGAAGTATTCGATCGTCGTGCGCCCGGAAATTTTCAGCTTCGCGTAGAGCCGGTTCACCTTCGCGTATTCAAACGCCACCCACTCGTCGCTGCCCACGCCGTCGTCGTGGCCGCGCTCGACCATGAACGGCCGCGGCGCGATCAGCGCGGCCATCTCCGCGTAGTTGAACGTCGAACCCAGATCGAATTCGAACATCTCCCACTCCTTCGTGAACAGGTAACTGCCGGGCCACTCGGTCGTCGCGTTCTTGAAAACCCATTCGTTGAAATCGCCCGAGCAGATTGAGAGCGCGTAGCGCTCGAGCACGGCCGGCACCCGCATCGCCGTCTTGCCGCCATAGGAAAGCCCGTAGCACCCGATGCGCGCCGCGTCGACATTCGGCAGCGTGCCGAGCCAATCGAGGATTCGCTCGTGCTGCGCGATGATGAACGAGAACAGCGACAGCCCGAGCGGGTTGGCTTTGCGTTGGAGCATTCGGAACTTGTCCTCGCCGCGATACGGATTGTGCGGCGCAAACACGATGAACCCGCGCTCGACCAGCCGCGCGCCAAATGCCTGGTAAGGCCGCCACGCCCGGCTCTTTTGATCTTCGTTGATCACATCGGCGGGCACGCCTTCGAGCCCGTGCTGCACCACGACCACCGGCCGTCGCTCTCCGGGCTTCATGCCTTTCGGCAGCAGCAAATATCCCCACGCGAAAATCTCCGGCGTCACATCGAGCACGACCTCGTGCGCCGTCCACGTCGGCCGATCAAGTATCGGGCGTGTGCGCGGATTCAACGCCGTCCCGCTCGCCGGCACGCGGCCGATAATCTCGCTCCAAAATTTCTCGCGATACGGCGTCATCGCGCTGCGCCACGCCTCGGGCGTGGTTGGCGGAACTTTCTTCCACAAAAATTCATCGCGAACGCCCGCCGAGAGCTGCAATCGACGCTGGGTGAACCGCTCCAGCTCGCGCACCTGTCGCTCCTGCCGGCGCGCTGCATCCGGCAGGAACACCTCCCGGACGCGTCCGCGTGGCCGGTCATCGCGCAACCGTTCCGGAGTGGGCTCTACGACTTGAATCGCATCCGACCAGGGCCCGGCGATCCGGCGCGCTCGCGCGACCTCTGCCCGGACGGACTCGATCCCCGGCGTAACAATCCTCCCCGGCGCCGCGCCCGCGATTCTTGGCCGTGGCGCCGGCGGTCCGCTGGCCTCGGGCGCGCCCATCGCTTCAACCACGAGCCGCCGCGGCACAATCAAGCGCGCAATCTCGGCGTCGCCGAATTCGCGCAATTGCCCAAAGACGTTGCGATAGATCGGCTCTTCCCAGACGCGTTCGCGCGGTGCGAAATAGCCCCGCACACGCGTGACGTCGATTCGCGGGTCGAGCGCGCCCGCGTAGAACGCGATCAATCCGCCTTCGCCAGAGCCGTGCACCGCGATGGGGAACGTGGTGCGCTTCGTGTTTTCGCGCGCGAGCCAATCGACTGCCGCCAGCACCTTCTGCACCTCGTAGCCGATCACGTGACGACCGAGTTCGTAGGCCTGCCGATAAATCCACTCCCGGTGCGGCTGGTTCGTCGCGCGCCCGAGCCGGGCGTTGCCCGAAAACGTGTCGGCGCGATCGATCAGCGTCGGGACGATGACCTGGTTGCCCTCCTCGGCGGCGCGTCGCGCCCATTGTCGCTCCGGTGCGAGACCCGGCGTCAAACCGGCCAGCATCTCCGGAGTCTGATCCGCGTCCGGCAATTCGATCACGCAGCCGCGCGGCGCCGTTTTCGGCTGGAGCAAAAGCCCCTCGCCATAAACCCCGTCGAACACGGCCCAGCGCACCGCATACGCGACAAACCGATCCGTTTCGGCCACCTTCGCGGGCGTCGCGACGCCACTCACAAATTCCATCTCCGGCGATGCCACGCGCGGATCGATCGCACCCACGATCCTCGCGAAACGCGCGCGATTGGGCGCAATGCTCTTCGCGTAAGCCTCGCGGCTCGAGAAATCCGGTTGCCAAAACTGTTCCCGTTGCGCGATCGAGTTCTTCAACTCCGCGTCGAGATGGCGATCAATGCCAGCGACCATCTCGGTGGAGAGATCGCCGGTCGCCGTGAGCGGCCGCGTGTCCGACCGCGGCATCTGCGGGAATGCGACGACGGCGCAGACGAACGACGCCAAAAACCACGTTGTCGTTCTGCACATTTGGGCCGAAGCACTGAGCGAGGCGAATGGGGTAGAATCCAACGGGACCGACGGTGCGATGACGCGTGGCTAACGTCCAACTGGATTCTTCGCCACGCTCAGAACGACAGGCGGCCTGAGCGGCACAATCGCTTCGCGCCCCATTCGCCGTGAGAGGGACGAGGCCCGGCCCTGGCTTGAAGCTCGCACCCCTCAACTCTTCGGCTGCGCGCGCAACAGATCAGGCTGTCCCGCCCGTTCGACGTGTTTCTGCAACAGCGCCCGCGTCTCCGCCGACCCATCGAAAGCCAGCACGCGCCCGGCGAGCGTCTTCGCGCCCTCGAGGTTGCCGTTGCCCGCGAGCACCTCCACGTTCTTCGCCGCAGTGCTCAGCGCATAGTCGCGCTGCACTTTGCGCATCCGCTCCGGATCCGTGATCCCCGGCGGCAGCGGGCGCTCCGCGATGTTCATTTCGAAACGCTGGATCATCCGCGTGTAGGTGATGCCCTGGGCCGCGTCACTGTAGCGTTTCAATTCCCGCAAATCGTCAAACGCCGTCATCGCGAGCGTGCGCCGCCGCGCGTCGCCGGCCGGCAACTGATCCAGCACCGCAATCGTCCGGTGATTATCCTTCAAGTAACGATTGATGGCCGAGAGCGTGGACGTCGCATCGTAGTCGGTCTGGCTGGCAAGCAGCCGTTTCTCCGCCGCGTCCCGCCGTTCACGCAGCGCAGCCAGCGCCTCCGGGTAACGCTCGCCGAGTTTCGCAATGTCGCTCAGCAAAAAACTCATCCGGACTCCGCCGAATCCCGCCACCGGCGGCATGCCCGTGTCAAAGCACCACAGCAGCTCGCGCAACGCCTCCGCCGGATCGCCCGAGCGCGCCAGCTCCTGCGCCCGGCGGTAGCGCGCCTGCACGACATCGTGCGTCAGTGGCGCCGCGACCGAGGACGCGGTCGCGGTCTGCGCCACGGCCTGCGCGCTCGCCGCCTTGGCGGCACTCTGACTCTGGATCGCGGCGATGAGGCTCCCGCTGTCGGCCTCGGCCTCGGCGGCGCGTTGCTCGGCAGTGTGCGCGCGGTTTTCCATCGCGGTGAGCTTGGCCGTGAGCGCCTGGGTCTGGCCAGCCAGGGCGCGCCCTTCTTCCCCGCGTTGCTGCGCGACATTCAATTGATAAACCGCGGCACCTGCGGCCAACGCCGCCATCACGCCCGCACCCGCTGTCATTGTTGTTGAGCCCATAAAGGAAAAAACGCCCGCCGTCGCCCCGACCCCGCCCGCCGCCGCGATCGCCGATCCGGTCACGCTCGCCGCCAAGCCAGCCGGCGCCGCCACCGCTGCCTGCTGCGCCAGCACCGCTCCGACGGCCGCCGTGGTGGAGGTCACTCCGCGCCGCGAGAGGATGCCCGCCAGTTTGTCGAGCGCGCGGTCCACGCGTTTGCGCGCGGCCTCCTCCGTGAGTTGCAACGCGCGGCCCACGTCCGCAAACGCCCGGCCTTCGAAATAACGCAGCGCAATCGCGTCGCGGTCGGGATCATTCAGCTCACCCATCGCCTCATCGAGCAGCGGACGGATCCGATCCCAGTCGGTGGCGGAGGCTGGGGTGTCAGTGCGTTCGTTCATCAGTGAGGTTTCCTGTTCGCGCGCGCGCCGGCGCCATTCGGAACGCACGGTGTCGCTCGCCGCGTATTGTGCGCTGCGATACAACCCACCGCTCAAGACCGGCCGATCAAGCAGGGTCGCCGCCTTGCGCGCCAGGTCGGCAAATACCTTCTGCGTCACGTCCTCGGCGAGATGCGAGCCGCCACCCACCTGGCGCAAGGCCACCGCGTAGACGAGGTCGACCCGTCGCTGCACCAGCTCAGCAAACGCATCCTGGGAGCGTTCGGTCACGTAGCGACGGAGCAGTTCGGCGTCTTCAATCATGGTGAGTTCGTTACTGTAGCAGGCACACTCCGCCAGACCGGGCAGCAAAAGGCGCCGATGTCCGCCGTCGCGCCAACCCCGCAAACGCGGACTCCGCAATCCTCCGCACCAACTCGACCCGGAGCAGCACTGCGCTCCCCATCCTCGCAGCGAGCGAGGCAGGCTCTATTCTTCCGGCGGTTGGGTCGCCCGGACCGGCTTTGACTGGGGCGACATCAAGCCCGAGAGGGCTTCCCACCGTGCTTTGATCCTGGCAGCTTCATCCATCCGCATCGCCCGCTGTTCGTTCGTCTCGAAGGTCACCAAGGGAAACCTGCCCAGCACCGGAATCTTTCGCCACAGGTGCACCGGCGTGAGCATGCTGAGCGCCCGCTCGAGCCCCTGCTCATCGCCGAGGTAACGCTGCATCGCGACCTGCTCGAGCTGGCGCCGCGACATGACCTCCTCCGGGTCGGGCAACTTCGCCGGCTTGCGTTAGCGCACCACATACTCGGGCAGCCGCACGATGCCGTTGGCCGGTGTCAGCCGCTCACTCGCCGTCGGTCGCGCCGGTGCCGCCTCGGCCGGTTCCGTCGGTGGCGGTGGCGAATACTCCGGCACCGCCGCGGCGAGCATCCCGGCCACCCGGGGCGAGACCGCCCGGTCGCGCGTGATCGCCGCCTCAATCGCTGCTTCGGCCGCCCCACCCCACGACACCCCTGCGATGATCGAAAAAAACATGAGCAAGCTGCGGGCGGGGCGCTCCCTGACAGAATTCGGAAACCACTCCGCCCGAAAAGTTCCACGCCGCAATCCTTCACTCGTTCATGACCGTGCAAACGACCGTGATCGGCGGCAGCGAGGAGTCGTGGCGCACCGCGATTTCGATCATCACATCGCAAACGCCCTTGCGCCGTCCCATGAAGTGATAATTGCCGGGAAGCAGTTTGACCGCACTCGTGACGAATTTCGACGGCGCACGGACGTTCGTGACGCTGACCCAGGTTTGCCCATCGGACGCAAAAGTGACGTCGACCGGTTTGCTCTGCGCCGCCAGCGCCGCTTGCAATACCTTCGCCCGCTCCGTCACGGGGACATGGGCGGGCTTCGCGGCCATCGCGCGATTGTAGGTGCGGATGCCGAGCTGAAACTCCGCCTTGGCGAGAAGCTGCTCCGCCTCCGCGATCAGCCGCTCATATTGCGCCGCGGGATCGAGCTGGCTGGCTTGAATGTCTTTTTGCGCCTGCGCCCTCGCGTCATCAGCGCGGCGCCGCGCGAGCTCCTGCTGATAGGCGCGCTCCTGCACGAGCCGGTCGTCGTCAGACACCGGATCGCCCGGGAGGGCGCGGGGCGCGCTTGCCTGTGCGGCACGAGCCGCCGCTTGCTGCGCGCGCAAAGCCCCGATCGCCTTGAGCAATTCGTCGCTGTCTTTTTCCGCGTCGGCCGCGCGTTGTTCCACCTGCGCCTCTACTGCTCGCTACTCGCGATTAGGCGAGTGTAGTTGAAGGTGAAGTCAGCCCGCGGGCGGCTGCGCCCGACTGGGCCAAAACAAGCCTGCGCATCCGAACTGTAGCACGGGCACCCTGCACGTGTTTGCCAGGGCGCTCCGACGTGGGCACTCTGCTGTCCAGCAGAGCGCGCTACTGGGCGCGACGGCAGGCCTTTCATTCGCGATGGGTCCGATACCCCGAAGTTTACCCGCCTTTGGCGGCACCGGAGGCGACCAGGGCTTGCTTCGGCTTGGTTGGTGTAGCTGCGAGCGCCAGCGAGCGGCAGGACAACCACTCGCTGGCCCGACTCGACTGGGTGAAAGCTCGGAGCCCAATCGCGTATAGAGAGATTTCGTAACTATTCAGCCGGGTGGTTGGTGTAGGGGCGCAGACTTGCTGCGCCCTTGGTTCGTTCACGCGCACCAAGCCTGCACCCCTACAAAATCCGGCTCCGTGGCTAGATCTGTGGGTGGAAACGCGATCTTAAGCCAAGTATAGGACGAGCAATTTCGCAGGAAAGGGGCACGGTGCCGCTGGTCATCTGCTGTGGGCA
>Ga0163144_10015822_pt1 | contig 15513 bp, 14 predicted proteins | sample OliLak19BULKMAT1_FD_123175 | JGI IMG/M metagenome (GOLD analysis project Ga0163144, IMG submission 123175) | Freshwater microbial mat bacterial communities from Lake Vanda, McMurdo Dry Valleys, Antarctica - Oligotrophic Lake LV.19.BULKMAT1 | ecosystem: Environmental > Aquatic > Freshwater >...
CGCCTCCGCCAGCAGTCCCGTCTTCCTGTCCTTGATGTAATAGCGGCTCAACTTCCAGGGCCGCGATTCGTCCGGGTGATAGATGACATTTCCTTCGAGGGTGAAGCCCTTGGCGGTTTGCACTTCGTCCGCGAGAAGGAGGGAGGAAGAGAACAGCGTGGAAAAAACGAAATGGATGATGATTGAAGCCCTGCCGTTCATGCTGAAGCAGAGACTGCCATTGGGAAAGATGAACTCAAGCTTCTTTGGCCCGGAAGGCGGCAGTGGGGAAACAGCCCTCGTCGTGTCGGCGAGGTGCTCGACCATTCCCGGTGGCGGTGGCTTGGGTGGTGAGGAGAATTTTCATGAGGAATGTGGATGCGGTATTGCTGGATTGCGATTAGGTTCTCCGAATAGATAGATCCGTTGATCCCTCATAACAGCCACCATGCCTATCACCCGCATTTTCCTGATCCGCCACGGAGCCACGACGCTCAGTGCGGAAGACCGTTTCGCCGGAGCCACCGATGTTCCGCTCTCGGACGAGGGCCGGGCACAGGTCGGGAGGCTTGCGGGGCGCTTGGGTGGAATACCGGTCGCCGCCGTGTATGCCTCGCCGCTGGGCCGGACGATGGAAACCGCAAACATTCTCGCGAAGCCCCACCATTTGGAGGTTCTGCCGCGCGATGGTCTGCGCGAGATTTCACATGGTCATTGGGAACAGATGACCCGCGTCGATGTTGAGGAGAAATACCCGGAGGAGGCTTCCTCATGGGAAAAGGATCCCTACACCTTCGCGCCTGTCGGAGGGGAAAGCGGGTTGGCGGTGACGGCACGCGCGCTGCCTGCCCTGATGGAGATCGTCAGGAATCACGAAGGCCGCCCCGTCATTGTCGTTTCCCACAAGGCGACGATCCGCTTGCTGCTGAGTTCTTTGTTAGGGTTCGATCCGCGCCGCTACCGCGATAACCTCGACCAGGATCCCGCCGCGCTGAATGTCGTTGATTTCAAGGATCCGGTTAGGGCACGGCTGATGCTTTTCAACGACACTTCCCACTACTCCGAAGCCGGGTTGGCACTGCCGCAGACCGCCGATGCCTGTCTCTCGAAATGGTGGAACCACTGAGATCATGAAAATCGCCATTGGTTCGGATCACGCCGGATTCCGCTACAAGCAGGAGATCATCGCGCATCTTGGAGGGGTCGGCCACGAGGTCACTGACTTTGGCACGGATTCCGAGGCTTCTGTTTCCTATGTCACCTTCATCCGTCCCGTTGCGGAAGCGGTGGCGGCCGGAAAGTTCGAGCGAGGCATCGTGCTCGGAGGCTCGGGAAATGGCGAGGCGATTACCGCCAACCGTGTGAAGGGAATCCGCTGCGGACTTTGCTGGAATCTGGAATCCGCACGACTGACGCGTTTGCACAATGATGCGAACGTCCTGTCGCTGGGCGAAAGGATGATGGATCTCGCCACCGCGCTGGCGATTGTGGATGTCTTTCTAACGACGGCCTTCGAGGGCGGCCGTCACATCGAGCGAGTCCGCCGGATCGATCTCTGAATCCATTGGAGCGCGGAATTCATTCCGCCAGATGCTCCATGGGATTCTGACGCATGCCTCATCGCATGTAGCTTGTTCCTTCAGGGCGGAAATAAATTCATCACTCCAGATATCGCCGCACTTGCGGGAGAGCGTGGGTCTGGTAGGAAAAGGCCGTGGCGCAGCAAAGTGACGTTCGGGAAGTCCTCCAATACATTCCTCAATTCCGCGGGAAGATCTTCTTCGTGCTCATCGAGGCCGGGATCTTGCCTGAGCCTGCGGTGGCGGAAACCTTGCTCGATCTGGCAGTGCTCGAGGATCTCGGTGTGAAACTCGTGCTCGGCGTGCTCGGCGGTGACATGAAGGATCTCTACGACTGGACCCTCGAATGTGAGATCATGGCTGCCAGGGTTTCCCGTCCGATCACCGATCCGCTTGCAGTCACCGAGGTTCTCGAAATTCTCGCGCGCGGGCAGTCGGCGGTCATTGATGCCTCGGCCACCGGTCCGCTGGACACTCCCGTGGTGGACTTCGCAAGGCGCATCGGCGTGACGAAAATCATCACGTTGTTGGAAGATGCGATTCTCATCGACGGAGCGCCGGCCCATGCCATCCGCGCTGCTGACGCGGAGTCGCTGGTGTCCCGGACGGATGCGGCGGGTGCCGCCTTGCTTCTAGCGGCTGCCTCGGCCTGTGCGAATGGAGTGCCACGGGTGCATGTCCTCAACGGCCGCCAACAGGGCGTGCTGGTGGACGAGCTTTTCTCCAATGAAGGCGTTGGAACCATGATCCATGCCGACAGCTACCGCGTGATCCGTGTCTTGCGTGAGGAGGATATCCCTGAGCTGCTAGGCATGATCGGTCGATCCGTTAGGCGGACGAAATTGGTCGAGCGCACCTACGAGGACATCCAGTCGCGGATCGAGGACTTTTACGTGATGACCATTGATGACAACGTCGTCGGTTGTGTGGCGCTGCATGATTACCTGGGAGAGGATTGTGCGGAGGTCGCCTGTTTGTATGTGAAGATGGCCCACGAGGGCAGGGGATACGGGATCGATCTGGTGCGCCATGTCGAGAAGATCGCCCGCGTCCGCGGGATTCCGCGGGTCTTTGCATTGAGCAACCGCGCTGCGGAGTTCTTCACCGGGAAACTCGGCTACCGTGCCGCGACGGTAGATGACCTGCCGTTGAAACGGCGCGAACAATTTGAAGCAAGCGGACGTGACTCCCTCGTTTTTTCGTCTATCCTCCGCTGAAAGGTGCGGACGTTCCGTGCCATCACCCGAAAATCCATGAAATTGAAATTCTGCGGTGCCGCCGGCACCACCACCGGCTCGCAGCATCTGCTCGAGGTCAACGGCAAGCGCATTCTGCTCGACTGCGGGCTCTATCAGGGATCTCGCAAGCGGGCCTACGACATCAATTGTTGCTTCCCCTACTTCGATCCGAAAACCATCGATATCGTCATCCTCTCGCACGCCCACATCGACCACAGCGGCAATCTCCCGAATCTATCCACCAAGGGTTTCACGGGAAACATCTACGCCACCCACGCCACCCGCGACCTTTGCCAGATCATGCTGGCGGACAGCGCGCGCATCCAGGCGGGCGACATCGACTGGGTGAACAAGCATCGCAAGAAGGAAGGCCTGGAGCCTGCTGTCCCACTCTACACCGAGCAGGATGCGGAACATTGCCTGCGGCAGTTCGTGACCGTCAGCTACGACCGGCCGATGCCGGTGGCCGACGGTGTGAGCGTGACATTCATTGACGCTGGCCACATCCTCGGCAGTGCGCAGGTCCTTCTGGAAATCCACGATCAGGCGGACGGCAAGAAAAAGCGCTTCCTGTTCTCCGGCGATGTCGGACGCGGTGGAAACGAGGTGTTGCGTGATCCGGTGGCGGTGAAGGATGTCGATTTCCTGCTGATGGAAAGCACTTACGGCGGCCGCGAGCACGAGGCTCCTCCCGGTTATGGTGCTCATTTTGGCGAATTGATTCGGCAAGCGGTGAAACGTGGCGGGAAGATTCTGATCCCGGCATTTGCGGTGGAGCGGACTCAACAAATCCTCTTCGTGCTCCATGAGCTTTTCGAGAGGGGCGAGGTTCCCAAACTCAAGGTCTATGTGGATAGTCCGCTGGCGGTGAGTGCGACGGAGATCTATCGACTCCACCCGGATGCTTTCAATGACGATGTCTATGAAACGCTTTTTGCACGGCAGAATCCGTTCGGCTTTGAAAATCTAACGCTCGTGCGCTCGGTGAACGGATCGAAGGCGCTCAATGACATCGAAGGCGTGGCGATCATCATTTCCGCCTCCGGCATGTGCGAGGCGGGACGGATACTCCATCACTTGAAGAACAACATCGGCGATTCGAAGACCACGGTGCTGTTTGTCGGCTACTGCGCGGAGAACACGCTGGGACGCCGCATCCGGGATGGTGAAAGGGAAGTGCCCATCCTCGGCGGGCGCTACAAGGTCAGGGCGAAGATCGAAATCATCGATTCGTTTTCCGGCCACGCGGACCACTCGGAGCTGCTGGATTATTTCAAGAAAATGAGCGGTCCGAAATCGCGGGTATGGCTTGTCCACGGCGAGCCGGATAGTGCGGCTCACCTGCGCGATGCGCTGGTTCCACTTCACGACGGCTCCATCGAGATCGCGGAGTTGGGACATGAGGGGGAGCACTGATTGGAAACGTGTGATGACGATCGGCTGAGACAGCCGGAACACGTTGCCGAGACACTTTCCGCTTGAAGGTGTGAAAGGCGCATCGCACCGTTTTTCCGCATGGCAGTTTCGAAGAAGAAAGAATCACCGACCCCAGTTGAATTGATCGATTGGTTGAATGACGAAGGGGTATTGGAATTGGACTGGGATTTTCCCGTGGATGGAGATCTGTTTGGAGCGGGATTGGACTCGATGGCGGTGATGCAGCTCGTGGTGGCTGTGGAGGACCGCTTCGAGGTCGAGCTCGGACCTGAGGCCCTCACGAAGGTGAATCTCGCCACACCCACGTCCTTGGCAGCGTTGATCACCGCGAGGATGTCATGAAGACGCCACGCGCGTCCTTCGATGTCGTGGTCATCGGTGGAGGAAGCGCGGGCTTGGCGGCTGCGGTGACTGCGGCGCGGGGTGGAGCGAGAACACTTTTGATCGAGCGCCACGGGTATCCCGGCGGCATGGGCACGGCCTCGCTTGTGCACACGTTTTGCGGACTCTATCTGCTGCGCGACGAGCCGGAAGCCGTGCTGGCGAATCCAGGATTTCCGACGGAAATGGCGGAACGGATGATCGCCGCGACAGGCATCGGCCCCATCCGCATGGGGCGGGTGGATGTCTTGCCGCAGCACCCGGTGGAGTTCGTGCGGATTGCGGATGAAGTCATTTCCGCCGAGTCCTCGCTCGAACTCCAGTTGCATGGCGAGGTGGTTTCCATCACTCGCGGGGAGGGCTGGGAAATCGGGATTGCCGGGCGAGGAGGGTTGCGATCGGTGCTTGCAACTTCCCTGGTGGATGCCTCCGGCGATGCGGTGGTCGCTTCCATGTTAGGAGTGGACTCGGAAATGGTGGAAGCTCCGAGGCTGCAGCGGCCTGCCTACGTTTTCGGGGTTCATCGGATCGGGGAATTGGGGGATGCCGAGCGTTTGGAAACGGCTGGCATGATCATGGCGGGAATCCGCGAAGGGAGCATTCCAGCGGACGCGATGGGATTGACCTTCCGTTCTTCAGGTCGGGTGAACGAGGCTTTCGGAACCTTGGATCTATCCGGAGGCGAGAATTTTAATCCGCTTGATGCCGGGTGTCTGACCCAGTTGGAAATCATGGGGCGTGCCACCGCATCGAGAACCATGGCGTGGCTTGCCGGAAAGTCCCCGAATTGGAAAGGGGCCTACGTCAGTCACTGGCCAGTGCGGGCGGGTGTCCGCGAGAGCCGCCGCTGGGTGGGCGAATCCGTTCTAACCGGCGCGGATCTCCTAGCGGGAAATCGATTTGACGATGAGATCGCCCTCGCGACCTGGCCGATGGAGTTTCGCGAGAATGCGCGTGGGCCGAAGCTGCGGTTTCCCGAGGGCAATCGCCCGGCGGGGATTCCGTTGGGTTGCCTGAAGCCGAAAGGAATCGAAAGGTTGTTCGTGGCCGGGCGCTGTATTTCCACGGATCACGATGCACAGGCCTCGATCCGTGTGATGGGGACGTGCTTTGCGACGGGGGAGGCCGCCGGTCGAGCGGCGGCAGGGGGAGCGTAGCTTTGGAGTGCGGTGGCAGAGCGCAGCGGCGACACCGCTTTGGATTCTTCCGGGTGGGACTGCACGATCTGCAAACCTGGACGACGGGTTCATCCAAAGCGGTGTGGCGCTTCGCTTCCCACCGCACTCCAAGGTGGCGCTTCGATTCCTACCGCAGTCCAAGTCTGGATCAGCCGCCGGTGCGCGGCGGGCGCGGCTTTTTTTTCTCCGGAGTGACGTCGCGCATGTTGCCGCCCTGAGCCTTGGCCTTTTGCATCTCTGCCTGCTTTTCCGCCATGCGTTGGACGAATGACTTCTTGTCGCTGACCTTGCGGGCCTTGAGCTCGGGTTCGGGAACCTTGTTCATGAGCCAGGTCTGGCCGATGGAGAAGATGTTCTGGGTGGTCCAGTAAAGCGCGAGTGCCGAGGCGAAGTTATAGCAAAAGAAGAAGAACATGAACGGCATGAACAACATGATCCGCTGCTGCATGGCATCGCCGGTTTTCGGGGTCATCTTGATCTGCAGGAAACTGGAAATGGCCATGACGATGGGCAAAAGGTTCAACGGGATGCCGCCGAGGAACGGGAGATGCATCAGGGTGTCCGGCTGGGAGAGGTCGGCGACCCAGAGGAAAGGCTGGCCGCGGAGTTCGACGGCGTATTGAAGCATCCGGTAGAAGCCGAAGAAGATGGGGATCTGGATGAACATCGGGAGACAGCCACCAAGCGGATTGATGCCATATTTCCGATAGAGTCCCATCGTCTCGGTGTTGATCTTGTTAGGATCGTCAGCGTACTTCTCCTTGATCTTGACCATCTCCGGCTGGAGCTTGGCCATCCGTTTCATGGTGTGGGTGGATTTGGCGTGCAGCGGCCAGATGACGATCCGGACGGTGATGGTCAGCAGGATGATGGCGAGGCCCCACGACCAGTTCCTGGCAATCTGGTCGATGAACTGGTGATAGAAATTGAGCAGGAAATTGAGCGTGCGTGAAACGATGGAAAACCATCCGTACTGCATCAATTCGCCCCAGCCCTCGCCCCAGACTCCATCCATCTTGCGGAGCATGGTGTTGTCCTTGGGACCGATGAAGATGAGGTAGTTGAGGGTTCTCAGCTCGCCGGGATTGAGCGTGGAGGATGGCAGGTGAAGTCCCGCCCGGACCGAGGTGACTGCTTTTGCACCGTCCGCCAGAGTCACTTGCGTGGGCTTGGCCCAGACGTTGGCTACGTACGGCTCGCTCGGGCGGATCACGGTGGCGAAGAACTGATTGGTGACGCCCGCGTATTGGACGGGTTCGTCGCTGTCGCTGGTCATGATGGATTTCGCGGAGCCGAACATTCCGCCCGTGAAGCCGCCGCCATCCTTGAAGTTCATGCTGTTGTCAGCGTGCCAGAAAAACCCGATCTGCTGGCCGACCTCGGACTGATAGAGTGGCGATGCCTCGCCGAGGAAGATGCTCCATTGGTTCAGGTTGATCGCGTTGGCAGCGCCATTTTCGAGCTTCAGCTCGAAGTTGAGAAGATACGGTGACCCAGGCTTGTCGGACTCGACCAGGGAGAAGGTCTTCTTGGCGATGAGACCGGACGGGAGCTTGGCGATGAACACCACTTTTTTCCCCTCAACGGATTCCTCCTCCTTGTATGAGTATGCCGGGGCATTCAGGAGATTTTCCGCAGCATCGGCCAGACCACCGATGGGACCGGCGCCGTAATGATTCATCTGGACGAGCTTGCTCTTGCTGCCGACCTGATGCTGCTTCGTGAACTCGGCGAACTTGATGCCGCCGCCGATGTTGGTGAAGGTGAAAATAACATCCTTGTTTTCAAGCACGAATGTCTGCTCCTCGGTGGGCGGCGGGGGCGTCTCGACGGTGAGTTCCGCGGTGGTGGTGACCGGTGCTTCGAGCGGCGGCGTGAGGCTCTTTTGAATGGCCTCTTCCCGTGCGCGAATCCTTTCCCGCTCGACGTTGGCCTTGTTGGAATAATAGAGGTTCGCGGTGAGCAGGGCACCGCAGAGGGCGAGGATCACCCAGGTTTTACGATCGTACATGGAGGCGTTGGGGAAAGTTCAATGATGGGGTGATTCGCCATGGCGGGAGCAGGAATTTTCACCTGCATCGGCGCTTGGTGGCGACGGGACGGGGTCATAACCGCAGCCACCCCATGGATGACAGCGGAAAATCCGACAAATTCCATACCACGATCCGACGAAGGGTCCGTGGAGCTCGACGGCTTGGAGGAAATAGTTCGAGCAGCTCGGCGTGTAGCGGCAGCCCAGGGCGGGACCGGAGACGACCTTGAGCATGGGATTGAGAATCCGTTGATAGAAACGGATCAGGACTCGGATCAGGAAACTGAGGAATCGCGAAATCACGATTTTACGTCGGGGCGTGGAAACAGGCCGAGCCGCCGGGCTTGCCGGAGCCAGTCAGCCTCAAGTTCGGCAAACGTCGCCTGCGAGGCACCCGGGCGGGCGATGGTGACCAGATAGCGGCGGATTTCCACAAAGTCGGGTGCGTGGGATTGGACCAGTGAGCGGAACCTGCGCCTCATCAGCACCCGGTCATGCGCCTTGCCGCTGCGTTTGGTGGTGATAAAACCGGTGCGGATCGTCAACAGGGTGGGATCAGGCAAGGTGCTTAAAATAACAAACCGGCCGGCTTTCGCCTGACCGGTTTTCTTGACCCTCGCGAAGTCCTCGCGCCGGGTCATGCTGCATGTCCGCGGGAGTCGCATGGCTGGAAGCGGTGGACTCCCGGAAGCAACGCCGAGGCAGAACCTCAGCCTCCGTGCTGCGTCGTGTGACGGCTGTATTGAAGCTCGACGCCCTTTGGAATGAGGCGCTTGCGGCCTTTTTGGCGGCGGCGGCGGATGATGTCGCGGCCGGATTTCGTGGCCATGCGTGCCCGGAAGCCGAATTGGTTTTTCCGTGTGCGCTTGGATGGCTGATAAGTGCGTTTGCTCATGGCGTGGGCCTAAAATAAAGGTTCGTGATCCGTCCGGTATCCGGCTCGGGGCGGGGACTCTAGGCACCGCAAGCGGCTTGTCAACCCACCAGTGGCACGAAAATGCGATTTTTTCCAGCATGGAAAATGAAGCGAAGGACGCGGGTTTCTCATGTCCCGATCATGCGAAATATAAGGTGCAAAGGAAACATCTCCCGCCACTGGGCGTATTCTGGCGATGCGTATCGAATGGGTTCTTGTTTTGGGCTTCCCCACATGGGCGGCGGCTTACGAAGCAACGCCGGCATTCGATGCCGCACGCGAAATTTTGGAAATCCATTGTTTGGAATGTCATACCGAGAAGGAGGCGAAAGGCGATCTTCTGATGACGACTCGGGAAGGACTGCTCCAAGGCGGTGAGGGTGGGGCTGCCATCGTATCCGGCAGTCCGGATGATTCCCCGATGATCAAACGCCTGAGGTTGGATGCCGATGACGACGAGCGGGTGCCTACCAAAAAGAAGGGCGATCCGCTAACACCCGGAGAAATCGCGGTGCTCAGCGATTGGATTTCTGCCGGTGCGCCTTGGCCCGAGGGCGAAATCCTGGCGCCCAAGGCGAAAACGGCACTGCCCCGCTGGGATGCGGCTCCGGACCCGCGGATTGTTTCGATCGAGGCATTTCCCAAATCGATCTCACTCGAGACGGCGGCGGATTTCCATCATGTGATCGTGATCGCCCGATTGAAGGATGCTTCCACCCATGACATCACGAAGCAGTCGAAATTGACGCTTGCCGACAACTCGTTCGCCAATCTGACAGGAACTTCCCTCACTCCGAAAAAGGATGGCTCCACCACCTTGAGTATCGACTACCGTGGGCTGACCACCGAAGTCCCCGTGGTGGTGAAAGACGCGGAAAAACCCCGGCCGATTTCATTCCAGCTCGATGTCATGCCGGTCCTGACCGCCGCCGGTTGTAACACAGGCTCCTGCCATGGCTCGGCCCGGGGCCAGGACGGATTTCATCTATCGCTCTATGGCTTCGATCCCAAGGGCGATCATTTTCGACTGACCACCGAGATGGCCGGTCGACGGATCAACCTGGCGGCTCCGGAGGAATCGTTGATGATCACGAAATCGATCGGCTCCGTCCCTCATACCGGAGGCAAGCTGATGAAACCGGGAAGTCCTTTCTATCAGACATTGGTGGGGTGGATCCGGGATGGTGCGAAATTCGATGAAGGCGAAATCGCCAGCCCGACCGGAATCGAGGTGCAACCGAAGGAGATCGTTCTAACCGGCAGCGACGTGCGGATTCCTTTCACCGTGCGCGCGACCTATTCGGACGGCACGGATCGCGACGTCACCACCTTGTCCAGGTTTTCGAGTTCCAACGACAATTCCGTCTCGATCCTGGCCAGCGAGGGACTCGCCACTTCCGAGAACCGGGGCGAGGCCTTCCTGCTCGCCCGTTTCCACACCTTTACCGAGGGCTCGCAAGCCATCGTCGTCCCCGCCAATCTCGCCTACGAGCGTCCTGAATTTCCAGCGAACAACTACGTCGACGGCCTGGTCGCCGAAAAACTGAACAAGTTGCGGATCATCCCTTCCGAGCTGTCCGACGATGAGTCTTTCCTGCGGCGCGTGTATCTCGACATCGTCGGTGTGCCGCCGACGGTCGAGGAACGCGGGAGGTTTCTAGCGGACAGTCGCCTGGAGAAACGCGAGGCGCTCGTCGATGAGCTGCTGGGCCGCAAGGAATTCACCGAGATGTGGGTGATGAAATGGGCGGAGTTGCTCCAGATCCGCACCTTCAACATGGGTGGCCAGCAGGTTTCCTACAAGGCGGCTCTCAATTACTATCAGTGGCTGCGCGAGCGCATCGCCGGCAACGTCCCATTCAACCAACTCGTGAATGAACTGCTCTCCGCGAAAGGGGGAACCTTCTCCAGCGCGGCCACCAATTTCTTCCAAAGCGAGCAGGATGTCCTCAAGCTAACCGAAAACGTGGCCCAGGTCTTCATGGGCACGCGCATCCAGTGCGCCCAGTGCCACAATCATCCTTTCGACCGCTGGACGATGGACGATTACTACAGCTTCGCGGCGTTCTTCGCCCAGGTGAAACGCAAGCCCGCCGAGGATCCGCGCGAACGGGTGATCTTCGATGGCGGCGGTGAAATCCAGAATCCGGTGACCAAACAAGACATGGCTCCCAAGTTCCTCGGTGGTCCGAAACCGGAGATCAAGGGCCAGTCAAGGCGCGAGTCGGTGGCCGGATGGCTGGCCTCGCCCGAGAACCCGTGGTTTGCGAAGAACGTCGTCAACATCGTCTGGGCGCATTTCAACGGCGTGGGAATCGTCGATCCCGTCGATGACGTCCGCGTCTCGAACCCGCCATCCAATCCCGAGTTGCTCGACGCGCTTGCGGGGAAATTCGTTTCCTACAACTATGATTTCAGAAAACTCGTCCGCGACATCTGCACCTCGCGGACCTATCAGCTTTCCACTCGGACCCATGAGACGAATGTCACCGACACCCGGAATTTCTCCCATGCGATGATCCGCCGGGTGCGCGCCGAAGTTCTGTTGGACTGCATCTCGCAGGTCACCGCCACGCCTAACAAATTCAAGGGGCTGCCGCTGGGTGCCCGCGCCGTGCAGATCGCCGATGGCAACACCAGCAATTATTTCCTCACCACCTTCGGCCGCGCCACCCGGGCGACGGTTTGTTCATGCGAGGTGAAGATGGAGCCTAACCTGTCACAAGCCCTTCACCTCCTGAACGGGGATACCACGCAGCAGCGCATCCGCCAGGGAAAGATCGTCGAGACGATGCTCGGCGCGGGGAAGAACCCGGAAGAGGTGATCTCACACCTCTATCTGACGACTCTCGGCCGCCTTCCTACGGATATGGAGCAGGAGAAGCTGACTGCTGCCGTCTCCGGGCAAAAGGGCAAGGCGCGCGAAACCTTGGAAGATATCTTCTGGGCCCTGCTGAACTCGAAGGAGTTCATCTTCAATCATTGATCTCCTCCCCAGGAGTTGGAATGGCTGCTCAGCAATTCCTGACGCCCGGATTCACATGGGTCACCGGTGGCGGAACAGTGATGATCGGGACGAGAGGCGGAGGTGCGGAATGTCCAGAGGATTGGCTGACTTCGGAGCGACCTCAACAAGATGCTTTGAATCCTTGGCGTTCTTTGAACTCCTGGAGCTGTGAACATCCGGGTCTCCGCTGTTGGCATCGAGCCGGGCGAGCAAAGCCTGAATTTTGGCAACGGCTTCCGGCATGGTGGCGATCGCGCATTTGGAGATCATCCGCATGTTTTCCGGCGACACGGTGATCGCTGTTTCGACGATCAAAACCACAAGACTCACATCGGCCCCGCTGGCTTTGATTGACGATTTGACGATTTCACCGGCGCAACCGGGATTCGAGGCCACTTCGGATTCGACGACCTCGAGCGTTCTGGCCACGTCGAGTTTGATCCGTCGTGCCACGGACAGGGAAATCCTGGAACAATCCGAGGAGTCCGCCCTCCTGCCGGTATCGCGGTAAACCGCGGCAATCAGGGCCAGGCACGCTTGCAGGCTATCGGAGGAAATCTCGTAGGGTTGAGGTCCGGCGCTGACGGCAACCTTGCGGGATGGCGAAGAATTGCATTGATCGGAGGATTCATGGAATGCCGATGGCTGCAGGTCGTAAATGGCATCCGCCTGGATGATTTTCGAGGATGCTGGATGGCTTTCCAGATTTTGTGCGGAGAGCGGTGTCATCGCGCCTGCAATCAACAGTGCAGCCATGTGGGGGGACATATGCGGTTTCATGGGGGGTATGGGGGGAACGATTTGATTCCAACGGCTTCGTGGTTCATTAGCAAATCCTGATAGTTTTGAGTTGGGAAGTGTGAGTTGGAGAATTCGCAAGTGTAAGATCAAGAGTTGCTTGTGGAAGCTATTTACACCAGTTTAATTAACTTTCAGGCAAAGTTTGAACCTTCCATGCATTTACGAGTTTGCGATTCGAGTGACAAACTCGCGCTATGGGAAATTTCTCGCAGCCGCGATGGCAGGGAGGCGGAGCGCCGCAAATGGGATTTGAATATCCACACTTCCGGGTTTCAATGGGCGAGATCATTGACCCATTCCACCACTCCTCCACGATGATGCAGACTCCCCGACAGATTATTGCCAGCTTTGAACAGGGCGAGATCGCACGCGAGGAAATGCACGCGCTGATGGCCTTGCACGCGCGTGAGTTGATCGCGGAAATGGAAGAGGACTATCAGAATCCCGCGGCGGCGTGGATCGAGAGGCTCTTGGCCCGCAGGGCAACCGGTCGTCTGGTCCGGCGTCACAGTGCGAGATTGTTGCGCGAGGTATTGGTCGCGCTCGCCGACGTGCCGGATTTTCCACCCGTTCGAAATCTCTGGAATGCCTCGCATCCCGACATTCCCTTGCATTGTTTCCTGCGAATCCGGCGGGAGCCGGTTTTCCGGATCCTCAGCGTGGATTCGAAATCGGGTGTGATCCGTGTGCTCATCGAGCACGGCGAGGCCGCGCGCGGGAAAGGAACCCGGCGGACCTTTCTATTGCAGCGTGACCCTGATTGGAAGCTCAGGGCGTCAGCGATCTAGCAGGGGCATGCAGTTATAGTCGATCGTGAGACATCGCGTCGTCATGCGGATTTTTCAGCATTCCCGACCCGTCCCCACAAGCGGGGAACCAGAGTGATCGCTGCCACGAACAGCCCCGTCGCCAGTCCCCACCAGACGCCGGTGGCTCCGAGGTCAAATCCAAAAGCCAATCCAGCACCCACCGGCAGCCCGACCAGCCAATACGACGCAAAGCCCATCAGTGCCGGGATCCGCGCATCGTGCAACCCGCGCAGCATCGCCGACGAGACCACCTGGAGGCTGTCGAAAAGTTGAAAAACGCCCACGATCACCAGCAGCGAGCCAGTGAGCGCGATCACTGCTGGATTGGCGATGAACACTGATGCAAGGAATTTTCCAAAAACAAGGAACGCGACCGCACCCAGGACCGAGTAGCCCGCCGCAAGCATCCACCCGGAAGTCGCGATGGGCCGGAGACGCTGGAAATCCCGGGCACCGAAAGCCTCGCCCATCCGCACCGTCAGGGCCATCGAGAGACCCAGCGGAATCATGAATGCCGTCGCCGCCAGCGTGATCGCAATCTGATGAGCCGCCATCGCAACCGGCCCGAACCGCCCCATGATCAGGCCCGCCAGCGAAAATGCGGAAACCTCGAACAGCATCTGGATGCTCGCCGGAAACCCTATCGAAAGCAATCGCCCGAGATCCGGAAAATCCGGTGCCCGAAACCAGCGATAGGGAACCCAATCCCGCAGCCCGTCCGCCCTCAGCAGCCAAATGATCATCGCGCCAAGAATGGCAAATCGTGAGATCAACGTCGCCCAGGCAGCCCCTTCCAATCCCAGCGCCGGACTACCCAGTTCACCGTAGATCATCACCCGGTTCAGCCCGATGTTCAGCACCACGCCACCGAGGAAAATCCAGAATGGCGGCCAAGGCCGGTTCAGGGCATCGGCATGATTTTTCAATGCGATCGCAGCCAGCGCCGGAACCATTGATGCCATCACGATCCGGAAAAAAACCGTGGTTCGCGCAGTCACTTCCACGGGTTGACCGAACATCCCGAGATTCATCGAAATGACCCAGGAAACCGCAAAAAGCACCAGACCGAGCGCCGCTGCCAGATACAAGCCATGTCGGCAACTTCCCCGAGCACCCGCCGGATCATCCGCGCCGCGCGAGTTCGAGGTGAACACGGAAACTCCTGTCAGAAGGCCGATTCCAAACACAAACGGAACATGGAACAACGAATTCGCAAACGTCAGTGCCGCCAGTTCCACCACTCCCAGATGGCCGACCATCACCGTGTCCGCCACCCCCAGCAGCATCTGGCTGAGTTGCCCGATCATCAGCGGGAACGCCAGCCGGAGCGTGAGTCTGGATTCGTGAACGAAGCTCATGGGCAACACGTTGTGTTGGGGCAACCATTCGCTTTGTCCATGACATTGTCTTGGGAAAAGCCTGGCAAAAATCCGTTACATTTTACGGTTGCCCTCATCGCGAGAATTGCTACACCTCTCGCGTCGCCGCCGCCCAACAGGTGGTGACCATGTGCAATGCCTCGGTAGCTCAGTTGGTAGAGCAGTTGACTCTTAATCAATTGGTCCTTGGTTCGAATCCAAGCCGGGGTACCCCACTGAAAATCAATCATTTAGGGGAGGGGCTCGAGGACACGCTGGACGACGACCGTCCGGCCACGACGGGATTCGCCACCGAGGCGCGCGACCTTTTGGGAAAACTGCTCGACACGCTCGCGCCGGAAGTTCGGCTGGTGGCGCGGATGCTGCACTTCAGCCTGGCCGCGCTTTGTGTGCTGGGAGGTGTGAGCTGTTCAAATGTCGATCTCGCCTTCGAAGACGAAATCCGCAGGGCCGGTTAGGGTCACGTTATTGAAGGTTTGGTCGCCGGATTTCTCGAAGCCGATTTCGAGGGTGTCGCCGCCTTCGACATCCACCTTGATCGGGCTGGATGCGCCGGTGAGGAGATGATGGACCAGCGCCGAGGCGACCATGCCGGTGCCGCAGGCGAGGGTTTCGTCCTCCACGCCGCGCTCGAAGGTGCGGATGGAAATGTGGTCGGGCGCAAGCACGGCGGCGAAGTTCGCGTTAGTCCCGGCCGGAGCGAATGCCTTGTGGTGACGGATGGCCGAGCCATGGGTGGTGACGTCGAACTCATCGAGCGCCTCCGCACTTTCGAG
>Ga0163144_10015823_pt1 | contig 15513 bp, 21 predicted proteins | sample OliLak19BULKMAT1_FD_123175 | JGI IMG/M metagenome (GOLD analysis project Ga0163144, IMG submission 123175) | Freshwater microbial mat bacterial communities from Lake Vanda, McMurdo Dry Valleys, Antarctica - Oligotrophic Lake LV.19.BULKMAT1 | ecosystem: Environmental > Aquatic > Freshwater >...
CGTGGCGCGACGCCTGGAGAATGTGGACCTGAACACAGGTCGGATCGCGGACTTCTTCCAACACCTCGCCGATCAGAACACGGCCGGCACGCGCAAGCTGCTGGTCAAGATCGACGCCGTGGCGGATGAACTCGGTCTGGATCACGAGCTCTTGGATTCGATTCTGGCGGACATCGGGCTGGCGTAGTCTGAGTGTCCGATGGGCTGGTCGGTGAAGCATGCTGAAAGGAATCTGCCACCCGCAGACAGCACGGTGCATCGCACGGCCCGCGGTTAGCTCAGGACAAACAACCGCAGGGATTGCGGCATTCTAAAACGACAAACGTATCTTGGAGTAAGCTCATGAAACGAACGCTGCTACTGGCGGCCGTCCTGGTCGCCAGCCACGCATCGCCAAGCCTGGCGGTGACTTATTTTGCTGAGAACTTTTCGACCTATGCCAATGGCAACTTGATTGGTCCGCCCAATGCCGCCGGCGGCTGGTTGCAGACGCAGGCGCAAGCCACGCTGCCTTTGCAGGTGGCCGGTGGCCAGGTCGTGATTCCCGGTGATCAGACCGGAAACAACCAGGATGCCGTCAAATCGTTCGGCTCGGTGATTCTGCCACCGGGGTCAGGGTCGACCTCGGTGTATGTTGGGCTGGACCTCACCGTCAACAGTGCGCCGGTCATTGGTGGTGCGATCACCAGTTCGTCGTACTTCGTGGCGCTGGACAATACCACGGATGGCTCAGGGTTTGATAACGAACGGGTCGCGGCAGTAGACAACAGCGCCAATGTCCCGGGAACCTACTTGTTGCAAGCCCGGGTTACCGGTCAGACAGGCAGCCCCTTCGTGACCGGGACGATTCCATTGAACTACGGCGAGGCGTACAACCTCATCATCGAGGCGACGCTCACCTCGGTGGGCAGCGACGAGGTGGTAAATCTGTATGTGAATCCGACCAATGGCAATCAGCTGCTGCAGACGCTGTATCTGTCCTCGCCAATCGCCGGCGGTTCGCCATTGACCGGTCTGGGCGCCCTGGTGATTTCGCAATTTCAAAGTGCGAGCACCGGGATCTCAGCGGTTGAAATTGGTGGCGCCCGCGCCGCTTCGACGTTTGCTGAAGCTGCGGGGCTGGCTGTGCCTGAGCCGTCATCGTGTGCCTTGGCCGTCTTCGCGGCCGGATCGTTGGCGCTGGTGCGGTTGCGCCGACGCAAGTAAGCAGAAAAGTCCGTGTTTTGAAGTTTGCGACCGGCGTGTTCTGTCGTTGGCAGGGCACGCCGGTCGTTTTCGTGCGCTCACGACCTTTGGCATCGGCAAACGAAACGGTGGGCAGCCTTAGCTGCGGACTTCCGGAGAAGTCGAAGAGCCAGCGAGTGCGCCATTTCCGCGCTCCACGCGCGCGCCGATAAAAGGTAAACTGGCCAAGTCGACCAGCGAGTGTCGGCAAACCAGGAGGTGCACTATTTCCGATCAACAGCGCTGCGCATGGGCCGGAGACGACCCGCTGATGTGCGCCTATCACGACCAGGAATGGGGCGTCCCCCAGCGAGACTCCCGGATGCTCTGGGAAATGCTGATGCTGGAAGGGTTTCAGGCCGGACTGGCCTGGATCATCGTGCTGCGCAAACGAGCCGCCTTCCGCCAGGCCTTTGCCAGCTTCAACCCCAAGAAGGTCGCCCGGTTCGACGTTACCGACGTCGACCGCCTGATGGCCGACGCCGGCATCATCCGCGCCCGAGCCAAGATCGAGGCCACGATTCGGGGCGCCCAGATCTACTGCGAGATGGCGGACCGAGACGAGAGCTTTAGCGATTTCTGCTGGTCATTTACCGAGGGCAAGGTTTTGATCGGCGACGGCAAGACTTGGGTCGCATCAACTCCTTTGTCCGAGAAGATTTCGAAAGAGATGAAACGCCGCGGCTTCAAGTTCGTCGGTCCGACGATCGTCTATGCCTGGATGCAGGCGGTCGGCATCGTCAACGACCATTCGCGCAATTGCTTTCGGCGCGATCAAATTAAGTAATTCAATGCTGCCTGTCTCGGAACCGCAGTTCTGAAAAGTGCCGGGCAGCACGGTTGGTCGGCAAGGGCCGACTTACGAATTGGCCAGGGCACGGCGCGTTCTTCTCACGACAATATAAGCGAGCAGTGCGCCGCTCAAGAGCAGGAGCGACCCGCGCAGATATGCCGCTTCGGTCAGTGAAAGCCCCAGGCCGGTCCAGAGCGCCGCGTATGCGGCCAGGCAAATCGGACACTTGGGCATGAGCGCCCAGACTCCCAGCGAGAACGCGCCGGCGGCCAGCTCCCAACCGCGCCTTGATCGGCGCGGCGGTTTCTGAGCGCGGCCGTGGCAGCATCCGCTAGTCAACGACTCTCTTTTTCGTGGCAGCATGATCCGGCACTTCGCGCGATGGGGCCATATTTATCGTGGTGACGCACCCAGGCCATCGGCATTGGCAGGCCGTCCTCGTCGCGACCGTGCGGCGCCCGATCGAGGATCGCGTAGGTGCCCAGCATCGCTTCCAGTCCGCGGCCAAAGGCCGAATAAGTATGGAACACTGCGCCGCCAGCGTCCTTGTAGAAGCAGCTCAGCCCAGGATTCTCTTCTCCATGGGGAGGCGTCGTGGCAAAGTTGTAGGCTTTCGCTCCGCTGTCGACTTCTTGCTTGCTGAACGAAACGGCAAAGTCGCGATTAAAGTCGCAACCTCCCGACGAGACCCAGGTAAAACGCCAGCCCATTCGCTGCTGGAACGCCACCAGCTTCTCGATCGGCCCGCGAGAGACGAGCACCAGCGAGACGTCGCGGGCCTGCAGGTGTTCGATCGCGCCGTTCATGTGGTCCATTACATGCGAGCAGCCGGGGCAGCCCTCTTCCCATTCGGGGCCAAACATGAAGTGATAGGTAGCAAGTTGGCTGCGTCCGTCGAACAGATCGGCCAGGTTCAAGCTGCCACCCGGTCCTGTAAAGACATAGTTCTTGTCCACTTTCACCCAGGGAAGGTCCCGGCGTTGCCGCGCGAGCTCGTCACTTAAGCGCGTCAACTCTTTTTCTTTGGCCAGAAAGCCGGCCTGGGCGCGTAGCCATTCACTTTGAGAAACAACGTCGTGATCCGACGCAGCGGTCGCGGGATTCATGATTAAAGCTCCTGCAAGTTACACGGACTTTTGCGAAATGTCGGTTGTTACTTCTTTGGCGGCCCTATTTGCGCTCGGCCCGTTCGCGGATTCTGTCGATCCAATGCCCCCATCCCTTGGGCAAGCCTTCGAGGTGATCGGGCGGAATCAAGCCCATGCCGCGATGCAAAAATGCGAGACGCGTACCGCTTCCCTGCGTGGTAAAGCGGTACTGGAGATGATTCACGGCGGGATATGACATCATCATTGGTCCGCAGATTTCCAGCAGCACCGGCGGCTTGATCACCTGCACGTGCCCCCAGAGGTGGCCCGTATTTGATCCCAGGTCGCGCAGCCACCGCCCGCCGGGCCACGGTTCCAGCGTGAAGGGCATCGGCTTGCCGTCCAGCATGACCGCCTCCGGGCCAAGCTCGTCGAGCATGGCCTGGAAGGCGATTTCAATCGGCGCCGCGATGTCGATCGTCTTTTGAATTTCAAGCGTTTCGATCGCCTGTTGGCTTTGAATGTCGGTTGTCATGAGGTTCCTTTCTTGCGAGTGGCACGGGCAGAAGCACTGGCAATCTCTTGGGCGCGTCGCTCGGCCCGCTCTTGAATGCGGCTGAGTTGGCGGTCCCAATGTTGCTCAAAGGTTTTCACCCAGTCGTAAATAGGACGCAATTGTTCATAATTCAGCGCATACACACGACGCTGGCCCTCCTTGCTCACGGTAACGATGCCGACCTCGCGTAGCACGCTCAAGTGTTTGGAAACGGCGGGTTGCGACAGTCCCATGCCGAGGACGATGGCGCCCACCGCCAGACTGCGCCGTCGCGAAAGCAGGTCGATGATTTGCCGGCGCCGCGGTTCGGCGATGGCGGTGAAGACGTCGGTCGTGGTGGAAGTTCGCGTCATGCCGGGATTATATATTCCATTTAAGGAATATGTCAAGAGGGGACGCGAGAAATGGATTTCGGGGAGTTGACCGGACGAGTACCGCAAGGTGGCCTCGCCGGCCGGTGGGGCCTAGCGCTGGTCGACGCGGCGCTCGGTGGGGTGGCCAAGAGGATCTCGCTATCGCGTACTTGGCAAGGTCCACACCGTCACCGTAGATTGAGGCTCGTGGACTGCGATCAGCTCACACGACTCGATCTCCGCTTGTTGGAAGCGGCAAGTTCTTGACGGTTCCAACGCCCAATCGAATCATTCCAGGATTGCGAACGATGACTGACCGACCCGTTGACCGAATCGAAACAATCTCTGCCCAAGGCTGCGTCTCCGGCTCAGACCACGATCGGGAGGTGCCGGAGATCGATTTGTTGAGCTCACTGACGATCCGGGGAGTTACGTTCCGCAATCGGATCGCGATGTCTCCCATGTGCCAGTATGTCGCGAACGAAGGGCTGGCGGACGATTGGCATCTGGTCCATATCGGCAGCCGTGCGGCGGGCGGTGTCGGGCTGGTAGTCGTCGAGGCCACGGCGGTAACTCGCGACGGCCGGATCACCCCCGGCGACCTCGGCATCTGGAGCGACGACCACATTGAGCCGCTGGCCCGGATCGCCCGCTTTGTGCGTTCGCAGGGGGCGGTGGCCGGCATTCAGCTAGCCCACGCTGGACGAAAGGCGAGCTGCGACTTGCCGTGGAAGGGCGGGGCCGGCCTGACCACTTCAGCCACCGGCGGCTGGCCAGTCGTGGGTCCTAGCGAGATCGCATTCGACGAAGGAAATCCCGTGCCCAGCGCCCTGGACGAAGCAGGCATCGCAGCGATCGTCAGGGCGTTCGAGGCGGCCACGAGGCGTGCGCTGGCGGCCGGGTTTCGCGTGATCGAAATCCACGGTGCGCACGGTTACTTGCTGCACGAATTCCTGTCGCCTCTGAGCAATCGGCGTACGGACGACTACGGCGGAAGCCTGGAGAATCGGATGCGATTGATGCTCCGCGTCGCAACGGTCGTCAGAGAATTGGTTCCCCAGGACCTGCCGGTCTTTGTCCGTATCTCGGCGACCGATTGGGTTGAAGGCGGCTGGGACGAGGAGCAATCGGTGGTGCTGGCAGGCCGTCTGAAGGCCGTGGGAATCGACCTGATCGACGTTTCCTCGGGCGGTCTCGTTCCCCGCGCACGAATTGCCGTCGGCAAAGGGTACCAGGTGCCATTTGCCCGCAAGATTCGCAGCGAGGCGGGAGTGATGACCGGTGCGGTTGGGATGATCACCGAGGCCAGCTATGCCAATGAAATCGTGACCGGCGGTGACGCCGACCTGGTGTTGTTAGCGCGCGAGCTATTGCGCGAGCCTTATTGGGCGCTCAAAGCGCAACAAGAACTCGGGGCAGAGCCGACCTGGCCCATTTCCTACGGCTATGCCGTCAAACGGCGAGCGAAGTAGCGAGCACTTTACGGCCTCGCTTCCAATCAGGATGCCTCGCTGGCAGAGGTAGCCGTCGCGGCCGGACCGTCAGCATCGCTCAAATCGGCGATGGGGCGCTCGCGCAGGTTTCCTTCGGACAGCACCAACAGCTTGTCCGCCAGCAATCGCGCCTCGCTGCGGCTGTGTGTGACGTGCAAGGTCGTCAGGCCATCGCGCTTTTGAATATTGCGCAGCAGCCCACAGAGTCGGTCGCGCGTCGATTCGTCCAGGGCGTTTAGCGGCTCGTCGAGCAGCAACACGCGCGGGCGAAACGACAATGCGCGACCCAGCGCGACACGCTGGGCCTCGCCGCCGCTGAGCCCCTGTATCCGGCGATCGAGCAAGGGACCGATCGAGAGCACGTCGGCCAACTCGTCCACGCGTGCGACCAGCACCGCGCGCGACGCTCGACGCAGGCGGAGAGCAAACTCCAGGTGCTCGCGTACGGTCATCATCGGAAACAGGGCCAGGTCTTGCGGCACGTAACCGATGCTGCGATCGGCCGGCTTCCAGCGGGTCACGTCTTCGCCCGCGATCCGAATGCGACCACTGGCGACGGGCCGCAGCCCGCAGATGGCTTCCAGGATCGTCGTCTTTCCCTGTCCGGTGCCGCCCATCAAGACGGCGTAGTCGCTCGCGGAAATGGTGGCCGAGAGCTCCGCTAGCACGAACGGGCCGCTGCTGATCGTGACGTTCTCGATCTCGATCATTGCAGCACCCTGTTCCCGAGCAGACGCACCACCCCCAGCACCAGCATCGCGGCCACGACCATCAGCAGCGAGACCGCGACAGCGGATTCCAACTGGCCGACGCTCAGCTCCAGGAAGACGGTCGTCGAGAGGACCTCGGTCCGCATGCGGGTCGCGCCGGCGAACACCAGGATCGGCCCGAACTCGCCCAGCGACCGGGCCCAGGCGATTGTCAAGGCCGCCACCATACCGCGCCAGGCCTGCGGCAGCACGACGCGAAAAAACGCCTGACTGCGCCGGCAACCCAGCGTGAGCGCGACCTGCTCAGGCCGTGGGTCGATCTGATCGAATGTCGCGCGCAGCGTCTGCACCGCAAAGGCGCAGGCCACGGCGAATTGCGCGAGCACAACGGCCGGCGCTGCAAATGTGATTCGAGCGCCCAGGTAGCTCTCGCTCAATTGCTCAAGATTGGTCCCACCCAGCGGCAGATGAAACAGAATCAACAGACTGAGACCGATGACCAGCGGCGGCAGGACCAACGGAATGTCAAGGATCGTGTCGACGAGCCACTTTCCGCGAAACGCCACCCGAGATAGCAAGTACCCCAGCGGCGTGGCCACCAGCAGGGAGAGCAGCGCCGAGACGGTGCAAGTGACCAATGTGAGCCGAATGGAGTATTGGATTTCAGGCTTCTGCAGGACCTGTGCAAAATGCGTCGGCGACGTGAATGCCAGGTCGGCCGCCAACATCAGCACGATCAGCAGCAGGTAGCTGCCGCCAAGGCCTCCCAGCGCGACAAAAAAAGGCGCGTCGGAACCGGCCTTATGTCGCGGCGGCGGGGAGCTAGTGACCGCGGGGGCGATAGCTTGCGGTCGGGACGGTATTGGCGCTTGATTCATGATCCCCTGCGAAGGACGGCCCAGGAAAGGCTGTTGAGATTTCAGGTGAGATCACCCACAGCTCGCGGCCGGCGTCCATTGTAATCGACCGAGGCCGACTCCCGGCAATACCCCCGTAATGCGCGGCGGTCCCTAATTTCCTGAGCGGAACTTAACCGTGCGGGACCGCGTGGTGTACCATGATGCGGTGCGGAGAAACCTTCAATCGGAAACCAGTGGACGTGTCATGGCCAAGAGCAAGCTCAGGGGCGGTGCCAAGACAAACCAGTCACGCAAAACCGCCGGCAAACCCAAATCGCCGACGCCTGCAAGCGCCAAACCCAAGGAGGCCGCCCAATCGCAGCGCGCGGCCGGGCGAGCCGCCTCTCGGCTCATTGATCAGCGGGTCAAGTCCCTGGGCGATTGGCGCGGCGAGACCCTGGCCCGTATGCGGGCGCTGATCCTGGAAGCCGATCCCGTGATGACCGAGGAATGGAAATGGATGGGCACGCCCGTCTGGTCCCACGCAGGGAACATCTGCACGGGAGAAACCTATAAACAGGTAGTGAAGCTGACTTTCGCTCGGGGCGCGTCCTTGGCCGACCCTCGGGGGCTTTTCAACTCCAGCCTCGAAGGAAACACGCGTCGCGCCATCGACATCCGCGAGGGAGAGTTGATCGACGCGAAGGCGTTTAAGGCATTAATCCAGGCCGCGGTCGCAAAGAATGTCCTTGTTAACGCTGGGAAGGCAAAGCCGGGCGTGAAGAAGGTCGAGCCGGCCAAGGCAAGAACCGCCAGGAAGGACGCGGTGGTCCGACTCGCCGGCGGCAACCCGCAAATCGCCAAGGCGGACGGCGATGCCCCAGTGCAGGCGTACATCGCAGCGATGCCGCTCGGGAAGCGCGACCTCGGCAAGCGCCTCGACGCGCTCATCGTGCGTCATGTGCCCAAAGTGCGCAAGGCCGTGAAGTGGAACTCGCCGTTTTACGGCGTCGAGGGCCAGGGATGGTTCCTCTCGTTCCACGTCTTCACCCACTACGTCAAGGTGACCTTCTTCCAGGGCGCGTCGCTGCGGCCAGCTCTTCCCGGTGGCACGCCGAAGAGTAAGGACGCGCGCTGGATCGATATCCGCGAAGGCGAACAGCTCGACCCAGCGCAAATGGCAAAGTGGATCAAGCAGGCGGCCGCGTTGCCCGGCTGGGTTCCTTAGCAGCACCTTGAGATATGCCACGACGGCATATTTTCTAGATCTTTTTGGCGACGGCCGCATTTCGCTCAATGATCAATTGGTTGATCGTTTCATCGGCCGGCCGGATCTCGAAGGGGCCCATCTTCACGCCCGGATGCTTCGACATCAGCGAGATCGCGTGGTTAAGATCGCGGGCTTCCAGCAGCAGAATGCCGCCGAGGGTTTCCTTGGTCTCGGCATACGGACCATCGGTGGCCTCGACCTGGCCATCCTTCATCCTCAGCGTGACGGCCTTTCGGACCGAGTCGAGCGCCTCGCCCCCCAAGAAGTGCCCGCCCCGCCGGAGCTCGTCGTCATAGACAAAGCACTCTTCCATCATTCTCTCGGCTTCCGCCTGTGGAATCGCCGCAAACTTTGTCTCGTCGATGTACCCTAGACAGACGTATTTCATAGGACGCTCCGTGCAATGGGTGCTTTGCTAGACCCGCTTGACCGTTGCTGCCGCCAAGCTTTCGTCGGTTAGTCGAACGGGACAGGCGTCAATCGACACCGCAGGCGGAGATTTGTCAAAAAACTTGTCGTCGTCGGCCAGCTCTGCGGCCCGCGCGATAAGGTTCCGACGTTTGACACTCGCGGCCAATTGCTTGGCGAGGCCGAGACGGGCTGCCAGGGTTGGACCCTAATGTGGCGCGACGAGAGTGCTCACATCGTGCGAGCGCCGGCATCGCCAGTGCCCGTTTTAGGGACGATGAGAGACAATGGCCCTGGCAGATCCAGTGCCACCCCCAAATCAAACTGTGATTGCCGCCTAGTAGCGAAAGATCACGTCGGCATAAATCCGGTTATTCAAGATGTCGCCGTTTGCAGTGAGCGGAAACTCATAGCCCGCGCCAACCTCGAGGTGCCCGCTGGGCTTCCACTTCAAGCCAACGACGCTGGTCACCACATTGCTGCCGGCCACGCCGCCTGTCGGCAGATTCACCAGGTCGAGCCCCGTGATTCCGTTGGTCAGATTCTGGGCGCTGCTGTTCATCCAGTGGAACCAGTTCACCCCGACCAGCGGGTACCAGCCTCTGGCGATTTCGTAGTCCCACTGGTTCGACCAGTACCAGAGCTGCGTGCCCCAATTGTTATTGGCGGGGATGCGAAAACCGCTGCCACTCACCCAATGCCCGCGGTCGAAGATCTGTTTGCCGCCAGAGAGAAAGAAATGGAAGTCGCCGTCGCCAAAGTTGGTGTAGGATCCGCCGCCGCCGGGAATGAAGTACGTCGCTCCGGCGGAGAGCAGAAACTGGCGCTCGACGTCTCGAACGAGGTTGTATTTAAAGCCGACCGGGACGGCCATGAACCCTGCCGGCGAATCGTTGCCGCCGGGAACAATGTGCCAATAGCCGACGCGCGGAACAATCACGCTGACGCGTTCCGTGAGCCGACCCCGAAGCTGGGCCGCCCAGAGCTGCGCGTTGGCCCCACCGATGTCGCCCGGCAGGTTGTTGTTGAGGAAGATTCCGCGCACCTCGGTTAGCGAACGAGGGTCTTCAAAGAAAAAAGGATTGGATATCGGGCTGATGAAGTCGTCGAAGCAATGATCGCTGGGCAACATGCCGAGAAACCGGCGGCAATCGCAGACGCAATCGCAGCAGGCGCCGTCCTGGCTCGACTGGCAAAGCGAGACGAAGTCGCCGCCCGGGCTGGCAGGGCAGGGGCAATCCTGCCCACGGCAAACAGCCAGCAACAGCAGCCAACTCGACACGGCGCCCAGATACGGTAGGAGTCTTCGCATGTACCGGCCTGATTCCAAAAGCCCAAGTGTGTCCGCGTATAACGCTGACAATCGGCGTAGGAATTCAGTTGTCTGAGTGCAAAAGCACCGGGCGATACGAGCGCTAAGGGCCGGAATCTTAACCGAACCCGCAGGGGTTCACGGGAGAGGGGCGGCGGGTCGTCGTGTGACGCGGCCGGGCCGATCAAAAAAACGAGGCCCGTCCGGGGGCGATCCCGGACGGGCCTGGGGAGTCCAACTAACAGGCGACGTCCTGTCGGCGTAGAGCTGGATCTGGCGATCCCTGCGTCTCCTACTTCACTAAGTGCGATCCCAGGCCAATCCGGACAGGCATTCGTTGGGGTTGCCGCGGATTGGGGTCGCGATCGGCTGGTAGCGGCTTACGCCGCGACAGTCGCAGGCAGGAGGCGATGATCTTGGCAGCGGTCGACGGCCGTCCGCGCCCAAGGAGCCGCGTGGGGCTGGGCGGGTCGATGCTCCCCAACGGGGATTCCCAGCCAGACGTTACAGGTTGACGTCGTCCCGTTAACGGCGCGCGGCTGGCCTGACTATTCTGTGCGACCTCCGAAGAGGCCCTTGGTCCGGTCCTCACGCCGGGCATTTCTGCCCCCATCGCACCAATTAAGCCTGGCTGCAGTCGCCCTCGCAGGGGCGAAATACCGGGGCGACCGGCCACCCTGAGAATTATCCCAGACAGCTTTCGACGATGGTTCGAGGTCCGCACGCCGGTGGCGTGGCGGACTCGAAAACGAGAACCGGCTTGTCGGTCGCAATCAGGGGGCGAAATCAAGGGGCGCGATAAAACGGCGCGGCGGTGACCGCAAAAAAATCCCACGGTCGCCGCCTGCCCGGTGTCGCGCCGCCGCCGTGCGCTACCGTTTGACTTTCGAGCGAGGCGGAGTCGCCAGCGGCGATTCGGTGGCGGAAGCATTCTTCAGGTACTTCTTCAGCGGAATGTCCCAGTACGAACCGCCCGATGGTTGGCGCTTGCCATCGACCATTTGGGTGAGGATGCGAATCTTGGCGCCTTCGGCAAACTCCTTGCGAACCTGCACCTGTCCCACGCGCTTGCCGTCGCCGTCGTCCTTCAATTTGAAGGGCGCCTTCACGGTATACGAGCGGCCGCCCTGACTGTCGACCTGCTTGCTGAAGGCAACCAGCTCGATCGAATAGTAGGGCTTCAGTCTGCCTTCGTCGGCCAGCGTGAACACGACGGTCAACGTATCGCTGTCGGCATCGCTAACCGCCACGTCGTACTTCAGGCCCCACTCGTCCTTCGTGGCAGGGAGACCTTGATAGATGGCCCAGCAGCGCTCCGCAGTCAGCGCCACCGCCGCGACAACCAAGATACCCGTCGCCCAGCGTGAAAATCGAATGTTCATTGCACGTTCACCTTTAATGTATGGGGGAGCGCCGTAGCGAAAGCGAGCGTCGGCACCTCGGTTTGTGCCCAAGCGGTGGCCTATTCAAGCGGCGGGAACGATTTCGGGCAATATCAATCTGAGAGCAGGCGGACTGCTATCGCCGCGCGAAACCGATCGGGGCGCTAGCACGACATGTCCAAGAGCGAAGTTCGCGGACCTTCGGGTTGTCCGGGCAGGGTCTGCTATGGGATTGATTCCATCCATTTGCGAGACGGTTGTCGAATCCAGTAATCCCTTGCGCTACGCGCCCACCGCGACGCGAATGTTCTCGAGCAGCAACAATCCAGTGAGAAGCGTCGTCGACAGGTTCGCGCAGCGCTCGCCTGGTCCTATTCCCGAGTGGTGAACGCTTGATAGAAGCACGGCAGGGTATCCGCCGCAAACGTCGCCGCGTTTTACACGGCGGGCGGATGCTTCCGTCGCAGCACTCAGCCGCGACGCGCCGCCTCGATTGCGGCGATGTCGATCTTTTTCATCGTCATCATGGCATCGAACGCGCGCTTGGCGGCAGCGGTATCGGAATCCGTGATCGCTTGCGTCAGCGCGATCGGGGTGATCTGCCAGGATAGGCCCCACTTGTCCGTGCACCAGCCGCACGCGCTCTCCTCGCCGCCGTTGCCGACGATGGCTTGCCAATAGCGGTCGGTTTCAGCCTGGTCGGCGGTTGCCACCTGAAACGAGAACGCCCAGTTGTGCTTGACACCGGGCCCGCCGTTGAGTCCGAGGCAGGGAATGCCCATCACGGTGAATTCGACGGTCAACGCATCTCCTTTCTTACCCGAAGGAAAGTCGCCCGGCGCGCGATGCACCGCGCCGACAGACGAATCGGGAAAGGTCTCGGCATAAAACCGCGCCGCGCCCTCGGCATCACGGTCGTACCAGAGGCAAATCGTGTTCTTTGCTGGCTTCACAATAACTTCCCTTTCTTGCCGGGTGAATGGCCGGCGTCCCATGTTTTCATCGCTCCACTCCGATCCAACGCCGCATCACGAAACCGCTCAGCGGCGAGTGCTTCCGCGTGCCTGTTGGGGAACCTGGCAGAATCAATGGACCTGCCGTGCCCCTTGCGGTGCCTGAACTACGTCGTCGCTCGACCTGGGTTGAGACTGCAACAATCTAACGTTTGTGTTCTTGCTGCAACTCCCGCGCAAGGAGCACTTCGATATCCTCAAGTGAGAAGATCGGGCGAATCTCGACGTCCGAATCCTCGGTCATGGGGTTTGGGCACCGCTTGACCCAGGCGATCGCCTCTGCCATCGATTCCACCTCCCAAATCCAGTAGCCCGCCACCAACTCCTTGGTTTCGGCAAAGGGACCGTCGGTGACCATACGGTCCTTTCCTGAAAAGTGAACGCGAACGCCCGCTGAACTAGGCTTCAGGCCTTCGCCAACGAGCATGATTCCCGCCTTGATCAATTCGTCGTTGAACTTTCCCATCTCTTCCATTTTTTCGCGGACCGGCATGAGGCCAGATTCCGATATTTTGCAGGCTTTAACCAGCACCATGACTCTCATTTGCTGTCCTTTCTCTCTCCCGTGTCTTCAATTTTGCCCACCGTTACGTGGCCTGGTGGTCCTGCCCAGCAAACACCTTAGCCGAGCCCTCACTACCTAGACGAATAGGCCCGGGCGAATTCGACAGCCGCGATGAGAATGCTCGCCCAGGGGCCGCTGCCTTGCCGTAAAATCAGGGGTAAAAATCTGCTTGACGGCGGATGTGGTCATGTGTACACTATCGACGTTGATGCAATCGCACACCAAAACGGCCGTCGTTTGGCCGCGGAACCCCGCTTTTTGCCCTCGGTAATTGGGCAAAAACACGTCTCCTAGCGAGGGGCGTCATGGTCGCGGAATCTTGCCAGGTTGCTTTCACGGTTCGTCAGTGGAAAGCGTATCAGTTCGTGTTGAAGTTTCACCGCCAGCAGCGCCGCGCGCCGACCGCGGCGGAGCTCGCCCGGGGCCTGGGCATCACCCTGGTCGAGTCGGTCAAGCTGATTGGCGCGCTGACTGCCAAAGGGGTTCTCGAGCGCCGAGTCTACCACGTGCTGGCCATCGTGCCGCCCAGTTATCAAGGCCGCGAATTGGCGGAAGCGTGAGCCGGGCATTAGACTCCGCCGTCGCCGCAAAATGTCAGGAGCGCGCGGATGAGCCAAGAGAAACCCTGGGACGACGCTGCGAGCGAAGGACTTCGCGAAACCCTGCGCTCGGCCGTTGTCGGTGAACTCCGGCTCATGGGGCGCCCTCGCGAGCAGATCGTTGAGTGGTGCCGCGAAATCTACCTGCGGGATAAATGCCCCGACTCAGAGTTCGCCGAGTTTCTTCGGTTCACAGCCGACGAGCTTGATCGGTCCGCCGCGGCGTTGGCGGCCGAACAGGTTGATTGGCCTAGGGAGACCGATAGCGATCGGCTTGATCGCGTCGAAGCGGCGCTACGCGATCGCGGGATATTGTTTTGGCAAGCCTCGCCGTGCTGTGACACGTGTACGACCTCCGAAATCCCTGACAGGATCGAGGAGATTGAGGATCGCTATCCCGGGTTTAGGGAGTGCGTGCGAGGGGACGTATTTTTCATCGAACAGAACATGGCGAAGGTCGGCCAAATCGAGGCCTGACCTTTTCTGCCCCTTCGCGCCTTCCCCGTTGACGCCCCACCGCGGCGCCGTAGGCTGCGGGAATGGACAGCAGCGACCTCACGCCCGAACAGCTCCGCGCGCTGACCGAGCGCCTGGAGGCCGAAGGATTCCCGGCCATCGACAAGCTGCTGCGGACGACAGTTTCATGTCTGTCCCGGCTAAGCCCGGGTAATGGTCGGCTGGGGGACGCCAGTCTGCCGGGCCAGCTCATTGGCATAAAGGATAATTTCACGGTCGATCGTCGCCATTTCCAAACAGTGCACAGACGCTCGTTGTCGTGTCGCGGGTTTTGTTGAGCGTGACGTTGACATAATCGAGCTGACCCGCCTATCTTGGTCGCGAGTTATTGGCAGCCAGTATTGCTACGGAATACTCAATGAACCGACTCGCCGCGTTGCGCGCCACGGAGAGCAAAGTTTCCATGCTTGTCGTCATAGTTTGCACGGCAATGCCATTGTGTAAACAGGCTACGGCCGTTTCGATCGAGACTGTCCCCGTCGGAAACGCCTGGAATTTACCCGATACGGAACTCATGAGGGATGGCACGACTGGCTACGGCGCCGTCTCGTATGAATTCCGAATTGGGAAGTACGAGGTAACTCTTGGCCAGTATGCCGAATTCCTCAACGCGGTAGCGGTTGCTGATCGGTATTTGCTTTACTCGCTTACTCTTGCGAGTACGACCGGAAATGGCGGGGGGATCTTGAGAAGTGGCGTGTCGGGCAGCTACTCGTATACCGTCTTTGGTTCGCCCAATAGACCGATAACCTACGTTGATTGGGGCGATGTAGCGCGCTTTGCCAATTGGATGCACAACGGCCAGCCGCGCGGTCCACAAAACTCAAGCACCACGGAAGATGGCGCTTATACGTTGAACGGTGCGACGTCGATCTTCGCGTTGAACGCAGTGACTCGCAACAGCGGTGCCCGATGGTTCATTCCCTCAGAAAATGAGTGGTACAAAGCAGCGTATCACAAAAACGATGGAGTGACTGCAAACTACTGGGACTACCCAACATCGTCGGATTTCACTCCATACAGTGATCAGCCACCTGGCACCGAATCGCCAAATCCTTCAAACACAGCAAATTTCTACCGAGACGACTTAATCGCAAACGGCTACAACGATGGCTATGCAGTCGCAGGTTCCCCGAGTTATGAGTTTGTGAACTATCTCACAGATGTGGGCGCTTATACTTCGGCTCCTAGTCCGTACGGAACATTCGATCAAGGGGGGAACCTTTGGGAGTGGAATGAAGGTATTGTGCCAGCAAACGATGGCCGAAGTGACCCCCTTCCCGAAACCTGCTCCAGGGAATATGAGAGAATCCAGCCGGCCGAATGAGCCGGAAAGGATTCTTTATGAAGAAGCGACTGAGTGCCGAACAGATCGTCGGTTTGCTGCGGCAA
>Ga0163144_10015824_pt1 | contig 15512 bp, 17 predicted proteins | sample OliLak19BULKMAT1_FD_123175 | JGI IMG/M metagenome (GOLD analysis project Ga0163144, IMG submission 123175) | Freshwater microbial mat bacterial communities from Lake Vanda, McMurdo Dry Valleys, Antarctica - Oligotrophic Lake LV.19.BULKMAT1 | ecosystem: Environmental > Aquatic > Freshwater >...
CTCTGCGTTCATTGCTCTAGTTCGAGCTTCAGTTACAGCTTCAAACACTCCACTCTCATGAGCAGCGTAACCTTTAACTGTATTTATAAGATTTGGAATGAGATCGTATCGACGCTTGAGCTGCACATCAATATCAGACCACGCTTCATCTGTTCGATTAACAAGAGAAATAAAACGATTATACATAAATACAAACCACACAAGAACTAACGTACCAATTCCAATTCCAATTAAAATATACATAAGAGAAAAAGATTATTAGATAATTAAGAACTATTATATCACATTTTGCTCATCATTAAAAATAACCCGTCCACTCTGAGTGGACGGGTTATTTTTTCTACAACCTATAAACTAACATCTAAAACTCTTAATAATCCATTCCGCCCATGCCTCCCATTCCGCCTGGCATTCCTCCACCCATCGGTTTTTCATCCTTAAGTTCATCCGCAATCGCAACTTCTGTTGTAAGGAGAATTGCCGCTGCTGAAACTGCATTTTGAAGTGCTGTACGAGTCACTTTCACTGGGTCAATAATTCCTGCTTTAACCATGTCATCTATATACTGATCAGTGACCGCATTGTATCCAGCATTTTCGTTCTCTGATTCCATCACCTTATTTACCACAACTGATCCATCATTTTTACCCACATTCACCACAATTTGACGAAGTGGTGCTTCAAGCGCCTTCAAAACAATTTCGTAGCCAATAGCATTTTCACGAGCTTCTGTTGCTATCGGCTTTTTTGCCGCAAGCTTTCGTGCAACACGCACAAGAGCACTGCCTCCTCCCGCAACAATTCCCTCTTCAATCGCGGCTTTCGTTGCATTCACCGCATCTTCAATCTTTAACTTCAAATATTTCATCTCAGTTTCTGTCGCGGCACCTACGCGAATCACCGCAACACCACCCGAAAGCTTTGCAATACGCTCATCGAGCTTTTCAATATCAAACTTTGAAGTTGCATCCTCACGTTGTTTTCGGAGCGCAGAAACTCGAGCATCAATTTCACTCTTTTTTCCCTTTCCACCAACAATCACCGTATTGTCTTTTGTTGAAATCACTTTGCGAGCCTTGCCGAGCACATCAATATCCGCAGTTTCGAGTTTGAGACCTACTTCTTCAGAAATAACTTTCGCACCAACAGTCACCGCGATATCAGCGAGCATTTCTTTCTTTCGATCACCATAACCCGGAGCTTTTACTGCAAGCACATTGAAACCTCCACGAAGCTTGTTCACTACAAACGTCGCGAGCGCTTCACCATCAACATCATCTGCAATAATCACCAGTTCCTTTTTTCCTGACTGAGCAATCTTTTCAAGAAGTGGCAAAATTTCCTTTACTGTTGAAATCTTTTTATCAGTGATCAAAATTGCTGGATCAGTGTATTCAGCCTCCATGCGCTCACCATTGGTCACCATATATGCTGAAAGGTATCCTTTATCAAATTCAAGACCTTGTGAGATTTCTTTACTAATCTCAGTTGACTGGGATTCTTCTACTGTCACCACTCCATCCTTACCAATAATCTCAATTGTTTCAGCAATAATCTTTCCAATCTCTTCTGATTCAGCTGAAATTGTTGCAATTTGTCTTATTTCTTCTTTATTCTTTATAGGCTTTGCAATGGAAGCAAGGATCTTGACTGCCTCCGCAGACGCAAGCTCAATCCCATGACGAACCGCCATTGCATTTACTCCCAAAGTTGTATGCTTCATGCCCTCAGATATGATTGCTTGAGTCAAAATAACTGAAGTAGTGGTACCATCACCTGCAATATCGTTTGTTTTGGTTGCTACTTCCTTTACGATCTCGGCACCCATATTCTCAAACTTGTCCTTAAGTGAGATTTCTTTAGCAATTGAAACACCGTCATTCGTAATTGTCGGACTACCATAACCCTTATCCAAAACCACATTTCGTCCGCGTGGACCGATTGTGATTTTAACCGCATCCGCAACCACATCCACTCCGCGCTTCAGTGCTTTTCTTGCATCTTCATTAAAAAGGATTTTCTTACTCATTGAGGTAAAGTTATTTGATAATCGCTAACAAATTTTCTTCTTTAAGCATGTAATATTCGTTGCCGTCTACTTTAATATCGTCGTAACCGTATTTTGAGAATACAACTGTATCGCCAACCTTAACCCTGAGTGGGATCACGGCACCATCCTTTGTATACCAACCTTCTCCAACAGCAATCACTTCTCCCTGTTCAGGTTTCTCTTTGTCTATAGTTTCAGGAATAATAATTCCCGAAGAGGTCTTTGTGCCAAGCTCGTCAGATGAAAATGGACGAATTAGAACTCGATCACCAAGAGGTATAATATGAACCTTACTCACCTGCTTTTTTTCCTGTATTTTTTTCATAGAGTTTGGAATAAATTAAATGTTAGTAATCTTTTTGTGGCCTGTATTATAGGTTCCGTAAACTGTATTGTCAAAGAAGTAACTTACCTCCTGTAACACATCTAAAAAAGCCCTTTTAGATACTCTCAATTTCAACATCTTGTAGTTACTTACAATTGAAATTAAAAATGATAAGGGATTGCCAACATGCAAACTTCTGCTATAATCCACCGAATGAGTATAGTTTCTGTTTTACCTTATATCCAGATCGTTCTCTCAATTCTTCTTATTGTAGGAGTTTTACTTCAGCGATCTGAAGCAGGTTTGGGAAGTGCGTTTGGTGAAAGCGGCTTTGGGGGTAATATTTACACTCGCCGTGGTGCTGAAAAGACCCTTTTTACAGCAACCTTAATAATTGGTATTCTTTTTGCAGTTTCAGCGCTTGTTGCTCTTGTACTCTAAGTTTCAAACTTTAATTCTATTATTCTCGAGCTTTACCCTATTTCTCATTTGAGGAAAAAAGCACGAGTAACTTACTGTGAAAAATTTCTTAAAAGATATCGTGCGTAAGCGTTATTCGGTCCGCCCTTTAGAAGAAGGCGGCGTTACGCTTTGGAAAACATTTTCTTTTGGCGAAAAGTGCCTCATGTCTATTTTTGTAGTGGTTTTTGCAATCTCGGGCATAAGCCTGCTTTTTAAAGTAAGTAATGCATTCTTGATTGAAGTTCCTGAAAGAGGCGGTTTTCTTGAAGAAGGTATTATCGGAGCCCCTCGTTTTATAAATCCCCTTCTAGCTATTTCTGACTCAGACAAAGATCTTACTTCTCTCGTGTATGGAGGACTTTTAAAGGCCACCCCTGAAGGCACTCTTATTCCAGATCTCGCACAAAAATGGAGCGTATCGGAAGATAGTCTTACTTATACTTTTACTCTAAAAGACGATATTTATTTCCATGATGGTGAGCCTGTAACAGCCGAGGACGTACTCTTTACGGTTCAAAAAGCAATCGACCCACTTTTAAAAAGCCCCCGCCGTGGAAACTTTGAAGGTGTTACCGTACGAAAAGTAAATGACAACGAGATCACCTTCACTCTTCGCCAACCTTATGCACCCTTTATTGAAAACGCTACACTTGGAATTCTTCCAAAACACATTTGGAAAAATGCGAGCTCAGATGAATTTGCTTTCAGTGAATACAACACAACACCCGTAGGATCTGGTCCGTATATTGTGCACAAAGTAAAACGAAGCTCTGCAGGACTTCCAACACTCTTTGAACTTAAATCTTTTTCAAAATATAACCTCGGCCGACCTTATATAGAAAACCTGTACATGCATGTCTACCAAAATGAGGAGGATCTTACAGGAAGCTTTAAATCACACACGATTGAATCGATGGGAAGCATCCGAGCAGACACTGTATCAACTTTAAACACTGAGGACTTCACTTTATACCAAGCATCCCTTCCTCGAGTCTTTGGTCTTTTCTTTAATCAAAATCAGGCTAATGTATTTCTCCATAAAGAAGTGAGAGAAGCGCTCGACATCTCTGCACCAAAAGAAAATATCACACAAACAGCCCTTCTTGGTTTTGGATCCCCAATAGAAAGTCCCGTACCTCATTTTGCTGGAGGCTTGGGTGAGGTTGTCGGTACTGATACAGAGAAAGCGAAAGAAATCTTGGAAACACATGGTTGGAAAATAGGAGAAGATGGTATCAGAGCTAAAAAATCTGAAAAACTTTCTTTCTCTATTTCAACTTCAGACGCGCCTGAACTTAAAAAAACTGCAGAGATTTTGAAAGCAGCTTGGCTCGAAATTGGTGTAGAGGTAGACATTAAAGTCTTTGAGTCAGGTGACCTCAACCAAAACGTTATCCGTCCAAGAAAGTATGACGCCCTTCTTTTTGGAATCATCGTTGGGCGTGACGTCGACCTCTATCCTTTCTGGCATTCATCACAAAGAAATGATCCCGGTCTCAATATCGCTTTATATGCCAATATAACGACAGACAAAATTCTAGAGCAGGTACGGAGTACTATAAATAAAGACGATCAGCGCGCACTGTACCAGAAGTTTGAAAAAGAAATACTTGAAGACATTCCGGCAATCTTCCTTTACTCCCCTGACTTTCTATATATACTGCCTCACAAGGTACGGAACGTGCGACTCGGCCATGTGCAAACTGCAGGAGAAAGATTTCTTAATATTCACGAATGGTTTATCGAAACAAACAAAGTGTGGAAAATATTTACCAAAGAAAAAGAAGATCAGGTTGTAGCAGAAGAAGTAAAACCACTCAATTAAATTATTAAAATTAGTAACGCATATATGATCTCAAACGAAGGAAAGACAAACACTGAAGAAGTATCTCTCAGCAATTATCCGCAACCACGAAGCGCTCCACGACCAGGGCGAGTTTTTGCAGGCTCTATAAAAAGTGCGGATGCAAGTACTGGAACCGTATCACCTACTGTCAAACGACCAGCTCGCACACACGGATCGAGCGGCAGACCAGACCGAAGACCTCGAGAACGAATGCCCCAAAGAACCCACAGTCCTTATGCGGCAGACAAACGCAAACCAGACGCAATCATTCCACCAATCGGAGACAATATCCGTATTATTCCACTTGGAGGAGTTGAAGAAATCGGTCGCAACATGACTGCCATCGAATACGGCGAAAGTATCATTATTGTTGATGCTGGTTTTCAGTTTAAAGATGAAAGTACACCAGGAATCGACTATATCATCCCGAACATCAGCTACCTCGTAACCAACAAACATAAAATCAAAGGTATCTTCATCACTCACGGTCACCTCGACCATATTGGAGGTATTCCTTATATCATCGAGCAAATTGGTAACCCTCCGATTTACTCAAGAGAATTCGGCGCAGTCATGATCAAAAAGCGTCATGAAGAATTTCTCCATTTACCACCTTTAAATGTTGTTGTTTTAGACGGAGACGAAACAGTAACAATTGAAAAAGATTTTAAAGTTCAATCATTCCCTATCTCTCACACTATTCCAGACTCGATGGGACTCGTTATTAAAACTCTCCACGGAGACATTGTGTTTATCGAAGATGTGCGTGTCGACAATGCAGACGGAGTTGTATCACAAGAAGAAGTTGAACAATATAAACAATTCAAGGATAAGGAGTACCTCATGCTCACTATGGACTCAACTTCAATCGAGAAGTCCGGCTTTTCTCTTTCTGAATCGACGGTTGTAAAAAACATTGAGAAGATTATCAAAGATGCTCCAGGCCGACTCATCATCGGAACATTTGCTTCTCAAGTAGAACGCATCAAGAGTATTATTGAGCTTACTGAAAAATACGGAAAGAAAGTTGTGATTGAGGGTCGCAGCATGAAGACAAACATCGAAATTATGAAGCAACTCAAAATTCTTGAGGCTTCAAACCTTATTCCACTTGAGGATCTCAAAAATCATCCAGGAAGTAAGATTGTTATGATCGCAACAGGAGCTCAAGGTGAGGAATATGCGGCGCTTATGCGTATCGCAAACAAATCACACAAGCATGTCGTGCTCACAAAAAGCGATACTGTTCTGCTTTCATCTTCAGTTATTCCTGGAAATGAATATGCGATTACCCGCCTCAAGGACAACCTCTACCGTTCTGGTGCAAAGGTTATTAGCTATCGCGACTCAGACGTTCACGCATCTGGTCACGGAAACCGAGGAGAGCTTGAGTGGATCCACAAGCAAATCAAATATCGATTCTTCATGCCTGTGCACGGACATCACTATATGCTCCGCCAGCACGCTGAACTTGCTGAAAACATCGGTACTCCAAAAGAAAATATTGTGGTGCCTGACAATGGTTCAATCGTAGAAATCTACGATCAAGGTAAACATATTCGTGTACTTAAAGAAAAAGTTCCCTCAGGTTCGATGGTGGTTGACGGATTCTTCATTGGAGACCTCCAAGAAGCTGTTATGCGTGATCGAAAGACATTAGCTGAAGACGGCATCGTGGTCATTATCGCAAGCATCAACCTAAAGACAGGAAAACTTAAAAAGTCTCCTGACATTATTTCTCGTGGTTTCGTATACCTTCGCGAATCACAGGAGCTCTTGAGTCAGACTCGCATTATTACTAAAAAGAATATCGAGGATACCGCACAAGGAATGAACCCTATCAACTTTGATTTTGTAAAATCAAACGTGAGCGATGCAGTGAGCCGATTTCTCTTTCAGAAAACTGCAAAGAAGCCTGTGGTGATTTCGGTGGTGCTTGGAGTGTAGGAGCTTTCAGGTTTTAGCTGTGAGCTTTTAGAAAATAAATTTAGCCCGAGTAGGCTTCGCCTACTCGGGCTAAATTTTGGATAAAAAAACCTGTTCAGTACATTTCCTCTTTTGAAGAGAAGGTTGGTTTTCGTGTAAAATAGAGTGATGGAAAATAAACCTGTCCGATCTCGTGCACTCGGTGCTGTGTATATTGCAAACCTTCTTCTTGCTTTCCATTGGTACGCCATCCTTTATATAAACTCCTCTTACCTCAGCACTTTCGTAAGCGAAGCTCGGGTTGGACTTCTCTATATGATAGGCTCTACGTTTAATCTCTGTCTCTTTCTTTCAGCTCCTAGACTCCTCTCGTGGATTGGAAACTACCGCTTCATTGTTACCGCACTATTTCTTGAAGCTATAGCTATCGTAGGTCTCGCATTTGCACAAAGCACGGCACTAGTTATTCCGCTTTTCATACTTCATCAAGGCATCGTACCGATGATTCTTTTCAGTCTCGATATTTTTCTTGAAGGTTATGCAAAAGATGAAAGTTCTACAGGTGGATCGCGTGGAATATTCCTCACTCTTTCAAACCTAGCCTTGGTCATCTCTCCCGCCCTTGTCTCACTTATTCTTACCAATGGTGATTTTTATAAAGTCTATATGTTCTCATCACTCTTTCTCATTCCTTTAATTGGCATCTCTTTTGCATGGAAAGGCTGGGAGAAAAACACTCTTCAAAATACAAAAATCTGGGCAACATTCAAAGAGCTACGAGCACACAAAGACGTATTCACAATCCTCAAAGCAAACTTCATTCTTCAGCTCTTTTACGCCTTTATGGTGATCTACCTTCCAATCTATCTCTATCAACATATAGGTTTTACCTGGGCTGAAATCGGAGTCATTTTGACTGTCATGTTTCTACCTTTTCTTATCTTTGAATTTCCTATTGGTCGCCTTGCGGACAAAAAGCTAGGCGAGAAAGAAATCCTGTCTCTAGGATTTGTTGTTGCCGGAATTGCAACTATGCTCATAGCACTCCTCGACGCACCAGTTTTCGGAATCTGGGCACTGATACTTTTCACAACTCGCATTGGAGCAAGCTTTATCGAGATCACGAGTGAGAGCTATTTCTTTAAACATGTGAATTCAGACAATGCGAACATTATCAGCTTTTTCCGCATGACTCGTCCTCTTTCGTTTATTATTGCTCCACCACTTGCCGGACTTCTTTTAGGAAGCATTACATACGGCGCTCTCTTTGGGCTCGTTGGATTTATGATGCTTTTTGGACTACGCTATTCACTTGCAATCAAAGATACACGTTAGACTGGACAGCAAATCAAAAACAATCTCTTGTGGAAAAGTATATTGACCGCTTACACAGCAGTACTATACTTAACCTTGTACCAGTTCGTTCCAACTTAGTCTCTTTCTCCTTCTCCTCCGCCCCGGTCCGGCTTAGCACGATACACATCGTTCTAAGCCGGATCGGGGTTTTCATTTTCTTCACAAGAGAAAATAACGTCGGAAGATTCTACACAACGACGTTATATAGAATTTCTGACACTTTTTTTGCAAAATTTAAATCAAAAAACCACACCTCAGGGTGTGGTTTTTTTATGCAGATGTTACTTCTTCTTTTTAGATCCTCGCATCTTCTTAACGATTCCGGCCATAAAAAGTGTTCCCAAAATTTTCGCAATATTTTTAACAACAGGCAATGCTTCCTTGGATGCATTTTTTGCAGTACTTTTCACCTCTGTAGTTACACTCTTCACATCTCGCAAAATCCTAATGAGATAGATCGCCACAACTACTACTGAAACAGCAATAACGATAACTGCCACCGCCGCTATAACAATGAAAATATCTGATTCTATAATTGATCCCATGACTAATTAATATTTTGTATGCATTGAGCATAAGCGGCTCCAAGAGTCCATCCACACTGTCCGTTTGTTTGTCGTTCACACGTAGCTTTACTGTAACACGCATACTCTTCTTTAAATTCACACGTTGTCACCATATCAGCATCAGAACAGATCTGTGAGCTACAACCCGTTACTCTGCACTCTGCTACTGCATTACCCTTTCCAAAAATAATAGGAATCGTAAGGCTGTTATCGTGCTCTGGTAGACCTGATGGATTATCTTTTTGCAGAACTAAGGTTCCTGCTCCACTCTGAGGTGATGTAAACTTGAGCTCTGCTTTGAATGGTACAAATTCAGTTGTCATCCATTCACTTTGCGCCTGAGCAACTGCAACACTCAACTCCTTTCCACTTGCATCGTAAATTCTTATTGGAAAAGATGCTTCAAAAAACCATGTGCCTCGAGCTTGGCCTTCCACCACAAGAGGACTCCTTACCTCATCTCCCGCTTTAATATTTGAAACTCGAATAAGATCAGATTTATCAGAAACTATAATCTCAGTAAATGAGCGTCCATCAGGTGTGCGACACTGACGAGGATATGACTCCATGACGGAGTAACCCGCCTTTTCACAATCGGCAAAACTATTTACTTCGGCTATTACAGAATTCTTATAATATGCCACCCCTCCCACAACAAGAAGGAGAAGAATGATTGATGTGATTATATATTTCATTAAGATGTATTAATTACAAATTGTATTTTAACTTTTCGAATCAGGCGTGCTTGTGTAAGGCGTTTGCGAAAGTTCCATTGGCACAATTATTGACGCAATAATATAGGCCAAGACTCCTGGAATCAACGCTGTAAAAAATGAGACAACAACCCACAGCAGTCTCACCATTACAGGATCGACACCAAAATAATCTCCTAAGCCACCACACACTCCGGCAAATACCCTATTTGCTTTGCTTCTGTAAAGTTTTTTCATATCCGTGATTATAGCAAATAACGATTTTTTCACTACAACGCCGCCCATATCACTTGTCGAAATAATTCTTACCCTTAAGCTTATCCGGCATTAAATCTTCTTTTGTGTACCGCTTATAACCTTTGCCATAACCCAATTCTTTCATAAGTTTTGTTGGAGCATTTCGTATAGAAAGTGGAGTTGGCAGGTTGCCATATTTTTTCACATCGTCCACTGCCTTAAAATACGCTTCATAAGCACTTTTATCTTTCTTTGCACTCGCAAGGAAAACTGTTCCATGCGCCAAATTGATCTGCGCTTCAGGAAGCCCGATAATCTCAACCGCTCGAAAGACTTCATTTGCAACAACCAGAGCCGTTGGCTGTGCCTGACCAATGTCTTCGCTTGCAAAAATAATCATACGACGCGCAATAAACTTTGGATCCTCTCCCGCTTCAATCATGCGGGCAAGATAGTAGAGTGCGGCATTTGACTGGCTCGCTCGCATACTTTTGATATAAGCACTAATAAGATTGTAATGTTCCTCACCTTTTTTATCGTAACGCAAAAGTTTTGACTGAAGCGCCTCGGTCAAAGTCTCTACATTAATCTTTCCATACAAGCTATGCGCAATCTCAATAAGTGTAAGAGCTTGCCTCGCATCACCATTTACGACTTCTAAAAGATACTTAACCGCCTTATCAGGAATTTTAAAACCAGTTCGTAATACAATTTTTTTTATATCTTCTTCGGTTAATTCATTTAAAACAAAGACTCTGCAACGCGAAAGAAGTGCCCCGATAACTTCAAAACTCGGATTTTCTGTTGTCGCACCGATCAAAGTAATATCTCCGCTTTCAACATGAGGAAGAAGAAAGTCCTGCTGAGCTTTATTAAATCTGTGTATTTCATCCAAAAACAAAACTCTCGGGCGTAATGTTTTATTTCGAGCAATCTCTCGAATATCATCTTTGCCAGCAGAAACAGCCGAGAGCTCAAACAGCTCCGCACTTAGACTTCGAGCATATATACGAGCAAGAGTTGTTTTACCTGACCCTGGTGGACCCCAAAGAATAAATGAAAAAAGGTGACCCTTTTCAATAGCAACACGCAAAGGTTTTTTAGGGCCTACCAAATGGTCTTGTCCCACAAAATCATCGAGATTCTGCGGCCTAATTTTTGAAGCCAAGGGTTCCATAAAAACATTATACTCTTTGAACTTTTGATTGTCTCAGCAGTAAGAATATTGACAATATATTTATAATATGCTAAAATATAAAGAACCAATCATGTAATTGGCTGTACATTCAAACCTTTTTTAAGGAGCTTGTCATGGCATTCATCGGCTTCATCGTACTCATTGTGATTTTCGGGGCATGTATCGTCGCAGCCCTTTTGACCCGTTCGAAATACGGCAAGACCGCACTCGAACCCGCCAAATCACCCAAGGACGAGCAACCGCCAGTCGGCCTGGTGCACGTCGGGCAGTCGCCCAAGAGCAAGGAAGACATCGCAAGGCTGATCAGAAAGGATCTGGAAATGCTCAGTCTGTCTGATCAGAGAGGAAATGGAACCTGATACAAGAACAGGGGCTTCGGCAGGGAGAAAAGTCAAGGGACTCATCTCTGAGGACAGCATGGAGTCGAAGAAGGAGGAAGTTTCAATAAAGGTCCGGAGTGCGCATGCGCACTCCGGACCTCTTTTTTATCCTAAGATATTTACAACCTGAAATTACTTCACAACAACAATCCCTGTATGACTTTCGTTATTTAAATTGCGGTAATTCCATGAACCTGTTTGAAGAAAAACAAATTTAAATTCTGCACCTTGAGAAACTGTTTTTGGCTGACTCATTCCGTTATATGCCGGCTGGCCGTTTTTCTCAAAAGAAGCAATACGCATTCCCTTGCTTGAATTATTGATGAATGTAACTTCCTCCCCTCGATTCACTTCACGTACAGATGGAGAAAATCCTTGATCGGTGTACCGAACAACGAGACGAGGGATCTCTGGCACAACTGCAACTTGTTGAGGAGTAACTACTTTTGCCTTAACAGCAGGTTTTGGCGCCACAACTTCTGTTTTCTGTTCTACTTTTTGCTCTATTAAAGGAGCTTCGATTTTTGCAGCGTCACCCTTGTATAAAAAAAAGACCACTACAATAGTGCCTACCAAAATAATACCTATTTTTTTATTCATATTCTAATGTACAAAACGCCGAAGCGTATAATAAAATGATTAACAATTTTTATTCCAACTCGTCCATGAGCCATAATAAAAACCAACTTGTATACAAGTATACATCGGAGCAATACTGCCTTGAAGGCCACATGGGGAAAACTTATTTAAGCTTTACTGTTTTCAATACCTCTTCGTAATCTTTTCGAATCTGATCTTCCGGCGTAAGATACGTCACGCTTGCTGCCACAATATAATCTCCATGTATAAATGCCGTAGTGTCCCCTTGATACAAACCATCCCATATGTATTTCACAGCCTCAGCACCCGCGACAGAAGTAAGAGTATGTGTGCCATTGCTCAATTTGAAATTTGAAACACTTGCATTATTCATCCACCCAAGAAGCGACTGCTTATCAGTATTATTTTGATACATATCAAACGTGATAGCTATCGGACCTTCAGTCCCCTCTATTTCACCTGCCATAAGCTTGCGATTAAATTCTGTATCTTCGACAAGCATCACCGAAACATGTTCACGGAGCGCACTTCCCGGAGCAATCCCCTCTGTTACAAAATATGTTTCAGGATATGAAAATGAAATTTTATATTTATCAGAATTATACAGCTTCATACCATCTGGAGCTGCGTAATTTTCCGCATAATAGCCAATACCAATCAACGCAAGCACAACAACTAGAACTAATGTAAAAAGTGTTTTCATGCTATTCATATTACTCGCATTTTTTATAATTTTCTACTCTCATAATCCTTTCAGATATGTATGACGCTCATCTCTTGGAAACCTTTCGATTGCATATCTCAAGGTTGTTCGAGGCATTATTTTGTGATTAAGTTTAAGAAAATCCTTTAACACAGCGTCATCTTTTTTCCCTACTTCACGCAAGCTCCAGCCGACCGCTTTATGTATAAGGTCATGTGTGTCATTCAAAAGAATTGTTGCAATTTCAAGAGTGTCTTTAAAATCTTTTTGACCAATAAAGTACTGCGTCGCAATGATTGCGATTCGTCTCTCCCAGATATTTTTAGATCGTGCAATTTTGTATAAAATTTTTCTGCTTTTATCAAAAAGGAAATTTCCTACAATATAAGCAGCCGAAGTGTCGACCAAATCCCAATTATTGATTCCTTTGGTATGAGAAAGATAGAAGTTAAAAATCTCTTTCTTCTTTTCATCATCTGCTCTTTCATACTGAAAAACTAAATTTTCGAGTGCGGTAAAACGATACTCATGAACATTGCTTTGAAGTAAGGTTTCGATTTCCTTAAGTGAGAGTTCGGGAAACATGTGAGCGATTTTCCTCTGAGCCGGTACCGTGATTCCAAGACATCTATCTCCCGCACCATACTCACCTTCTCCCATCTTAAAATAACGCTCTAGAAAAACCGCCTTTTCTTTACTCGCTTCTTTGTTCAGTTTTGAAATAAGCTCTTTACGTTGCAACATATGAAAACTATACAAATAAAAATCCCCCTGCACCAGCAGGGGGATTTTTCTTACTCTCTCACCTTTGATTCAAAAACTTCCATTATTTTTTCGTCAGTCATGTTCATCTTTTCTAGACTATCTTTATGATCTACCTTTGCATGTTCAAGCATTTTGGTTGCAACATCACGTCTTGTATCCCCCGTGATCTGATGATCACAAGTACTTGTAGGATCAATATCTTTGCACGTTAATTTCATAAATTTAAATTAAAACTTATAACTCGTATTGAAGAAATCGACCAGTTTCATCTCAAGTATAAAAGCTCACCATGTATAAAGGATGAATTTATACTTCTACTCTAGAGAATTGATACACACCAAAAGCGGTCACCGCAACAATAACCACAACCAAAACTGTAAAGTCCAGACCTAGAGAAAAATGTGCCGCTCCAGTAAAAGCACCACGAACACCATCAACCCCATACGAAAGAGGATTGAGCTTGGTAACAACAGATAACGCTTTAGGCAAATCCTTAATCGGAAAAAGCGCTCCTGACAAAAAGAAAAGAGGCATAATAAGAAAATTCATAATAAGAGGAAAACCTTGCATATCATTCATACGGGCTGCAATTGCTGTACCGAGAGCACTGAAAAGCAGTGCTATCAGAACCATAAAAAAGAGTCCGACTGGAATATACGCAATATTTGAAATACTAAAACCGGCAATGAATGTGATTCCAAAAACAATCAGACCTTGAATAAAAGCAATAGTTGCTCCTCCTAAAATCTTTCCCATAACTATTTCAAATCGTGACACAGGCGCAACGAGAGTTTCTTTGAGAAACCCAAACTGCTTATCCCAGATAATCTCTAGACCAGAGAAAACGGCATTAAATAAAATAGTCATGGCAATAATGCCTGGCGCGATAAATTGTATATAATCTCCTCCGCCAGCTTTTGCATAAAGAGGACTCAGACCAAATCCAAATGCAAAAAGAAAAAGTAAAGGCTGACCTAAAGACGCAAACATTCGCGCCTTTGAGCGTGAATATCGTATGAGCTGGCGGAGCCATAAAATGTAAATTGTTCTCATGTTCTATCTCATTAACCTACTACTAACTCTCATTTGATTAAGACCAACATTTCCAGCTTCATTTCGTATTGCGCTTCCTGTGAGAGAAATAAAAGCCTCCTCGAGAGTTTTCTTGCCAGACTGCTGACGAATTTCTTCAGGAGTTCCTGTCACTATAATTTTTCCATGATCAATAATTGCAATGCGTCCCGCCATACGATCCACCTCTTCCATATGATGAGTTGTGAAGAAAACCGTAATTCCCTCTTTTTTATTTAACTCTTTAATATAATTCCACATCAAATTTCTTGTTTGAGGATCAAGCCCGAGTGTAGGCTCATCAAGAAAAAGAACTTTTGGGTGATGGAGAAAACCTCGAGCAATTTCAAGACGACGCTTCATACCACCTGAAAAATTTTTTACATACTGATCTTTCTTATCATAGAGTTCTACAAGTTTTAGGAGCTCCGGTATACGTTTTTCATACTCAGATTTTGGCAACCCATACAAAATTGCATGGAATTTCATATTTTCATACGGAGTAAGTTCATTATCAAGACTTGGATCTTGAAACACGATACCAAAAGACCTTCTCGTCTCTTTAGGATTTTCGGTAACATTATGATTATTAAGAAAAACCTCGCCTTCTGTTGGACGAAGAATGGTCGTAAGCATTTTTATCGTCGTTGTTTTCCCTGCTCCGTTTGGACCAAGAAAAGCAAAAATTTCTCCGGGTTTTACTTCGAATGAAATATCATCAACGGCCGTAAATGTGCCAAATTTCTTTGTGAGATTTTTAACAGAGATCATAAGGAGATCAGTATAACATATGATAATTTTTGACCGATTTGGAAAATAAAAAGCCCCGCGAACCAAAGGTTCGCGGGGCGTCTGACGTCAATACTCTTCTCTTTTTCCTCCGTTAGGCGATGCTATTGCGACGCCTTCGAACACACAGTCCAACAGCGCCTGCACCAAGCAGTGTGAGAGTTGCCGGCTCAGGCACAGGAGCTGCTAACTCAAAGTCGTATGTCACTGGAAATGTGACGGCATTTAAAGTCGGACCTTGAGGAGTCAGCGTAATACTAACACCATCAAAGTATCCAACATGGTCTTGGTTGTATGTCCCAACACCAACACCCACACCAACAAGCTGAGCAGTGGCAAAATCAGCATCAGTCTGGAACAAAGTCTTCCATTCAAGGAGCGACTTGATCGGAGGTCCACCGAAACCACTCCCTTGTCCAAAACCACCAGTCCACCACCAGCCTCCCGAAGCATCATCTCCACTTCCCTCGGAAGCACCAATTGGGACATTTTGCCATGCACCAGTCGGCGGTGGTTGCGATCCAG
>Ga0163144_10015825_pt1 | contig 15512 bp, 9 predicted proteins | sample OliLak19BULKMAT1_FD_123175 | JGI IMG/M metagenome (GOLD analysis project Ga0163144, IMG submission 123175) | Freshwater microbial mat bacterial communities from Lake Vanda, McMurdo Dry Valleys, Antarctica - Oligotrophic Lake LV.19.BULKMAT1 | ecosystem: Environmental > Aquatic > Freshwater > Lake...
ACGTCGGCGTCAGGATCACGACTGGCACTCCGCACAGCGAATCGCGAGTAATCCTGGCTTCTCCCGGGCGAATTCGCAGTCCAGTTATGGCCGTGTGACGGCATCGCGCTGCGACGCGGCATCTGAATTGATCAACGCTGCTCGGCTGGAGGCTGGCGCAGTTGCCGAATCCGTGGCTGCCGTCGGCGACGATGTGCCGGAAGAAGTCGACGATACCGATCGCGGGAACGGCGGCAGCTCCTGAGCGTTCACTCCCGGAACAAGGCCATCACGAGCTCGGGGCAGGCTCTGGAGGCCCGGGATGAACAGCGCTGCGTCGAGTTCAAATGCGGACGGAGTAATCGTGGGCACCGCCATTGTGGTGCCAGGAGTTCGCCAGGCGGGATTCCGCCAGGCGAGTTCCGGCAGCATTTCGGCGCTCGTGTCCTCACTGTCCGATCGCGTTTGCCAGAACTGCTTCCACTGTGCAAAATCGAGCCGCCGGCTTGAGTAATCCAGGGCAGACGTTTCAATCTGCCAGAACACACTGTAGCCGTCGTACAGATTTGTGAAGCCGTTCCAGCTCACCGTGGCTTCGATGTCCTCAACGTACGAACTGCCTTCGGAATACAGAAACCGCCGATCCGCACCGGAGCATGCAAAAACGGAAGCCTCACTTCGGACGGACAAAGTCGGCAGGACTCTTTGAGTTCCGCCTTTTCGTTCGTCGCTGTCGTTCAGATGCACCAGCGGTGCCGTATGAATGCAGGTAACGTGATCCAGAAACAACTCCAGCGATCCTCGCGCTGGCAGCATGGAATTGTCGCCGCGGATGTCCATCAGTGAACCCTTCAGAGCGATCCCGCAATTCTGCAGACGGATGCGGCCTCTGGGCTGAGCCGCGATGCGAAAACCGTCGGCATCCCCCCGACAGATCACGCGCGTCAGAGTGATTTCCGTTTCTTCACGGCTGGCTTCCACGGGGCTGGCGGAATCATCCGTCAGATCGAACAGGACAGCCGGCTGGTCGTCGGGATTGCGGGATTCAATCGAAACGTTCTCCAGATGAATGCGGACCGGCCCGACGCAGTGAAACAGACTCCAGCGATCCGCCACCAGTTCATCCCGCGCGATGAGCCGCAAGTCAACGTCGCGCATTGTCAGAGAACCATTGCTGCGCAGGCTGAACATCTGCCCCGGCGACACGGTGCCCTCGGAGACTCCGTCAAATTCCAGTGTGGGCCGGAAACCATCCGCTGCCCGAATGATCAGGTTCATCCCGACGATGCGCACGGGCGGTTGAGCCGGCAGGTCGTCGGGAAATCCGTTATACCTCAGCAGCACAACATCACCGCTGCGAGAATCCGCGACGGCCGCCTTGAGAGTTCGGTAAGACTGAATCGCCCCAGAGGAGGTCTGAAGTACAAACGGGCCGATCTGCTCGGTTCTGGCTGCCGCCGACGCCATCGGTAACGGAGGTGACAGACTCAACTGAAGAAGTAAAGGCGTGATTGGCCCGGAATTCGGCAGCATCGAGTAAGTGTTCCCTGCGGATACCGCAGCAAGAGCCGGATCGCTGCCACTCGCTGGCGAATTCAACGTTCCGTCTGGTGACCCGTTCCCTGAATCGGTCGCTGCTGCAGAATCGGACGACGTCGACGGCGCGACGACCGATGGTGGTGCCAACGCGATCCGCTCATCCGTGTCCGTCCCGGCGACAAGGCCTGCTGCTGCTGTCGGATAGTCTGCCGGATCGACTTCGCTCCATTCGGATTCTTCACTTCGCGACAGTTCGTGCGGCAGCTCGTTTAACCGTGGCGATCGTTGCAGAATAACAGCGGTCAGACAAATCAGCAGCACAGAGACAAATACCCAGACTGCACCTAACGGCTGCCTGCCGGATACAGGACTCAGCTTCTTCCAGACAATGCCCTCCGCCGGAACACTTTGCAGACCCAACAGCGATGCCATTTGGATCAGATCGGTCAGCAGCAGTCCGGGAGCCTGGTAGCGGTGTTCGGGATTATTGGCCATCATCTTTCGCATAATCGCTGCGAGCTCAGGCGGCACCGCACCATTGATTGTCCTCGGATCCGGCGGTGACTTCCCCTGGTGATCCAGCAACTTCTGCAATGCTGTTCCCTCGGGATATGGAGGTTGCCCGGTCAGCATGTGATACATCGTGCAGCCGAGTGAATAAATGTCGCTGCGAATGTCGGCGTTGCGGGGATCTCGAGCCTGCTCAGGAGCGATGTAGTCAAACGTCCCGAGCGTGGTGCCGGCGACGGTGATGTCGCCGATGGAGTCCGTCGTGTCCCGCCGGGCAAGACCGAGGTCGACGACTTTCACCCGACCGGACTCCGTCAGCATGATGTTCGACGGCTTGATGTCGCGATGCACGATTCCCGCCGCCGCAATGTGATTCAGAGCCAGCGTCACCTGAATGGCATAATTGACGGTATCCGCCGCAGTCAGTCGACCGCGCTCCATGATCAGATCGCGAATGGTTCGCCCGCTGGCAAATTCGTAGGCGATGAAATACAGCCCGTCCTGACTGCCCGCGTAGAAAACTCGCGCAATGTTGTCGTGATTCAATGCAGCGCATGCTCGTGCCTCGTTGCGAAACCGAGCGATCAGCGACGTGTCCTGCGAAGAGGCCGGATGCAGAATTTTCAGCGCGACGTCCCGCGCAAGCTCCAGGTCCGCGGCCCGGAAGACTGCTCCCATCCCGCCCGCACCCAGTCGCTGACTGATTTCGAAATGCGCCAGCCGAATTCCCGCCTCTTCGCCGGTTGCTGTTCCGGACGCCGGGAAAAGTCTTTGCCGGAATGCGTCCGCATTTGCCGACGGTTCAGTTTTTGCATCGCTTCGCGGCTGCTCAGGTGCGCTGATGACCGTGTTCTCGCTGTCGGCCACGAGCGGTCGTTCCGACAGCGGCACATGAGCCGCTGTCGTCACTGATTCCGTCGGATCGCTTTCGTGATGCTGGGTCATGAAAATTTCGTGCCGCCGCAAGTTCACGCGGAATGTTCGGGTAATTCCGCTTCTCGGACGAGGTCATGACCGTCGCGGTTCCTGGAGTCTGATGCAGGGATCTTACTTTGCCGGATCGTCAGAGTCAAAGTTTTGAGTACATCCGTTCAGTCTAGCACGGGATTCCCTACAGCCGATTCGCTATGCTCGACACAGTCGAACCACCGAAAGCCCCAACACGCGGCAGAAGGACCAGTTGCATACCTCGCGCAGGGCCGACCGAGAGATCTCTGGTTTCGCGAGAATTCGGAGACTGGCCTTCATTCATTCCAGAACGTCACGCCTGGGGCAAATTGAATTTTACGGATTCGGAATCGGTAACTCATGATCTGTCTGACCAACGTCGTTAAACGATTCGGGACGCAGGACGTCCTGAAAGGCGTCTCGATGGCTGTGGCTCGCGGTGAGGTCTGCGTGCTGCTCGGACCCTCGGGCGGCGGGAAGAGTACGCTGCTGCGGACGATCAACGGGCTGGAATCCTTCGACGGCGGCTCCATTGAAGTGGCGGGAACGAAGCTGACACCGGAAGTCGGCCCGGCAAGAGAAGCGGCCTTGCTGCAGATTCGACGCAAAGTCGGCATGGTGTTTCAGCAATTCAATCTGTTCCCGCACAGGACCGTGCTGGAGAACGTGATCGAAGCGCCGATGCATGTCCTGAAACAGTCGCGAGATCAGGCCGTCGCGAAGGCGAGGGAGTTGCTGTCACGAGTTGGCCTGATCGACAAATGTGACGCAAGTCCGGCTTCACTGTCGGGTGGCCAGCAACAGCGAGTTGCCATTGCGAGGACTCTGGCGATGCAACCGGATGCAATTCTGTTTGACGAACCAACAAGCGCACTGGACCCCAACACAACGTCAGAAGTGATTTCCGTGATGCAGGATCTGGCAAAGGACGGGCAGGGCATGATCGTGGTGACTCACGCCATGCACTTCGCGCGAACGGTCGCTCACACAGTACATATCCTTCACACTGGCAGCATCGTCGAATCCGGCCCACCCGGCCAGTTGTTTGAGAATCCTCAGCATGAAGTCACGCGGCGATTTCTGGCGGATTCGGATTAGTCTCATGGCAATCAAACTGCGATATCGACGTTCCAGGATTCCGCAAACAAATCACTACGGGACATTCGGCAGCGCGCTGGCCCTGTCCTTTTTCCTATCCGTGGCTTGCTCACACGCAATCGGCGATGACGCTCCGGACTACCTGCGGGATGTGCGGCCGATCCTGGCGACTTCCTGTCTGAAATGTCATGGGCCGGATGAAGGCACTCGGGAAGCAGAGCTGCGGCTGGATCAACCGTCCGGGCTGTTTGCTTCGATCGATGGCCGCACGATCGTGGCGAAAGGAGTTGCGCATCAGAGCGAACTCGTGAGACGGATTCTGTCGACCGATCCCGATCAACAGATGCCGCCGGCGGATTCCGGAAAGTCCCTCAGCGAGCAGCAGAAGCAGACGCTGATCCGGTGGATCGATTCCGGAGCGAATTGGGAACAGCACTGGGCGTTTGTCGCTCCTGTGAAACCGCTGGTGCCGACACCGGAATCGGCAGCATCGGACCAGTGGCTTCGCAATGAGATCGATGGTTTCATCGTCTCCGCTCAGAAGAGAGCCGGACTTTCTCCGTCGCCACCAGCCGATGGGGCCACTCTGGTCCGCCGGTTGTTTCTCGATCTCATCGGACTGCCTCCGACCGTGGAAGAGTCGGATCAGTGGATATCGAAGCTCACGGTGACAATCGAGAGCGGAGTGTCGAACCGGCTCATCGACGATGCGGCATGCGCACAACTGGTCGATCACCTGCTGGCTCGCCCGGAATATGGCGAGCGGTGGGCGCGGCCGTGGCTGGATCTGGCACGTTACGCCGACACGAATGGCTACGAGAAGGACCGTCCCCGGTCCATCTGGCCGTATCGGGACTGGGTGATTGGTGCTCTGAATGACGATCTGCCGTTTGATCAGTTCACGATCGAACAACTGGCCGGCGACATGTTGCCGGATGCAACAGAATCACAGAAAATCGCGACGGGGTTTCATCGCAATACGATGCTGAACGAGGAGGGCGGCATTGATCCGCTCGAGTTCCGGTTTCATGCAATGACCGATCGAGTGGCCACGACCGGCACGACATGGCTTGGCCTGACGATCGGCTGTGCTCAGTGCCACACACACAAGTACGATCCGATTTCGCACCGCGAGTACTATCAGCTGTTTGCGTTTCTGAACAACGCCGATGAACCTTCTCTCGCACTGCCCGGTTCGGATTATGAAAGCCGGATGACCAACAATGAGTGTGAAGCCGAGCTGCTGTTTTCGGAATTGCCCTCACGCTGGAAAATGCCGGTGGGCGATGAGTCTTCCGAAGTCACTCGCCGGCAGATCGTCGACCAGAAGTTCTCGGAATGGCTGACCGACCAGCGCCGAACGGCTGTCTGCTGGACGGCGCTGACGCCGGTCTCCGCGACATCGAATCTGCCGTATTTGACGATCCAGGAAGACGCGTCAGTATTTGCCTCCGGCGACACGACCAAGCAGGATCATTACGAAGTCCGGTTCGCGGCAACCGACGCGCCCGTCACAGCCCTGCAACTTGAAGCACTTCCGGATGATCGATTGCCTGGACGAGGCCCCGGAACCACATTCTACGAGGGTGCTCTTGGCGATTTCTTCCTCAATGAGCTGTTCGTTGCCGCGGATGGCGTGCCCGTGAAAATTGATTCAGCCACGGAAAGTTATGCAAAGAACAGGTTCGGCAACTCGCCGGTTTCCGCAGCACTCACGCTTGACGAGGACGTGCAGACCGGATGGTCCATCGCCGCCGCGGGAGGCGAACGCCATACGGCCGTGTTTCGGTTGCGTCAGCCCGTCAGGCCCGGACAGTCGCTGCAAGTGAAGATGACGTTCGGGCGGCACTTCGCCAGTTCTCTCGGGAGGTTTCGGTTTTCGTTCGCGACCGGAGATCAGTCGCCAGTTGCCCGCAGAATGTCGGATGCAACAGAACAACTGCTCCGGATCAATGATGCCGCACTGACAGCCGATCAGCGTCAGGAGCTCTTTCACGCGTTCCTGCTGAACGCACAGGAACTGACCGATCCGGCAGAGAAACTCCGTCAGTTACTGGCTCCGCCGGACACCGACTCGACACTGGTACTTCAGGAACGACCTCCCGAAAATCCTCGCCCTGCTTTTCGGCATCACCGTGGTGAATATCTGCAGCCGGCAGAGCAGGTCAGTCCCGCGACGCCCGAGATTCTCCACACATGGTCCGAACATCTGACTCGCGACAGGCTGGGATTTGCCCGCTGGCTTGTGCACCGTCGTAATCCGCTGACCGCACGAGTCGTCGTTAACCGAGAATGGGCCGCTCTGTTCGGAAAGGGCATCGTGCCGAGTGTGGATGACTTCGGCATTCAGGGAACCGCCCCGACTCATCCTGAACTTCTCGACTGGCTGGCCGTAACATTCATGGATGACGATCGATGGTCGCTGAAGAAGCTGCATCGGCGAATTGTTCTGAGTGCCACCTATCAACAATCGGCTGCGCGCAGAGCAGACGCCGCAGACATTGACCCGGAGAACTCACTGCTTACGTTTGCTCCCAGGCCACGTCTCGACGCGGAAGTGATCCGGGATTCGATCCTGAGAGCTGCCGGAGTTCTTTCCGTGAAACGCGGCGGACCTCCGGTCAAACCGATTCAACCCGCTGGAATCACGGAAGTCGTCTACGGCAGCGCTGCCTGGAACGCCGGCACCGGAGAAGAACGCTACCGTCGCAGCATCTACACATTCATCAAACGGACCGCACCATTCGCGATGGTCACGACTTTTGACGGCCCCAGCGGTGAAGCCTGCATCGCACGCCGCGGTCGGTCCAACACGCCGCTCCAGGCTCTGACACTAATGAACGATCCCATGTTTATCGATCTCGCGCAGGCGTCCGGACGCAGCCTTGCTGCGATCCGGGACATCAGCGACGAAGATCATATCGCGCTCCTGTTCCGACGATTACTCACACGGTTTCCGACAGCTGACGAACTGTCCATGCTGATGGAGTTCGTGACAAATCAGCGCGAGCTGTTCATCAGTCAGCCGGAACTCGCTGCGATTGTCTCCGGGACGGACCCCGACGCTGCAGAATCTCCTGCGTCAGCCGTCGAGATTGCAGTCTGGACCACAATTTCGCGGACGATCTTTAGCCTGGATGAATCAGTCACCAGACCCTGAATGGACAAGTGTGTGTTTTGTGTCTTAACTCTCCATCTGCTTCCCCAGCGGCACAAGGCCGTTGGGGTCAAAATGGGACAGTCGAACGATGCACAATTCGGTTGCGACCTGCATTCGCTTTTTCTCCATAATTTTCAGTTCCGGCCTGTTCGGGAACGCTGTGGTTGCCCAGGGATTACAGCCCCCGGAGGATGTGGCCTTCACGTCAAAACTTGACGGCACCGAACAACGGTACGTCGTCCTGCTTCCCGACAAATTTCGTCCGAATATTCGCCACGACCTGATGATTGCGCTGCATGGACACGGTTCCGACCGATGGCAGTTCATCAATGATGCAAGAGCCGAATGCCGGGGATCTCGTGACATGGCTGTTCAGCGCAGCATGATTTATGTGTCGCCCGACTATCGAGGCAGAACGTCCTGGATGGGCCCTGCTGCAGAATCCGACATGCTGCAACTCATGGATGAACTGCACGCTCGATGGCGAATCCGGGACGTTGTCATTTGCGGTGGTTCCATGGGAGGAACATCCGCACTGGCGTTTGCGGCGTTGCATCCGGACAGTGTTGATGGCGTGGTCTCGCTGAACGGCACTGCAAACATGCTGGAGTACGCGGGCTTTGCAGATCCCATTTCAGAATCTTATGGCGGAGCGAAGACCGACAATCCTGAAGTCTACCGTCAGCGGTCCGCTGAGCTGTTTCCGGAACGCCTGACCATGCCCGTTGCGACGACGACCGGAGGCAAGGATGTGCTCGTTCCACCGGACAGTACCTTGCGGCTGGTGGAGTCCCTGAAGCGTCAGGCATCCCCGGTGCTCTCAATCCATCGCCCGGACGGCGGTCACGAGACGAATGATGAGGACACGGTTGCCGCGTTCCGATTCGTCTTTGATCAGCTCGACAGAAAGAACGCCACGGAGCCCCCGCCAGCTCTGAGTTCCCTTGCAACAGAAACATCAATCGTCTGCCTGGGCGACAGTGTCACGGGCGTCTATTACCACACCGGCGGTCGCCGGGCCTATCCGGAGATGCTGGAACTGGCAATTAAGGCGACTCATCCGGACGCCAAAGTTCGAGTCATCAATGCGGGCATCAGCGGACATACGACGGCTGACGGTCTGGCGCGTCTCGAAACCGACGTCCTTAGTCATCACCCCGCACTGGTGACGATCAGCTTCGGTCTGAATGACATGACTCGAATTCCGCCTGAGCAGTTTCGCAGCAATCTGGTACAGCTGATTGACCTTTGTCGCAGCCAGGAGAGTCAGGTGGTTCTCTGCACACCGAATGCCGTCATGGAGACGTCCGGCCGACCGATCGCAAAACTGATTGAATACTGTCAGATCATCCGTGAAGTCGGTCGTGACCGACACGCAGTCGTCTGCGATCAGTTTTGGGAGGGAGAGCGCCTGCGCAGTCGAGCTCCGTGGACATGGCGACTGACGATGAGCGATGAGATTCATCCCAACATGGATGGCCACAAACGCATGGCCGAGGAACTCTGCCGCTGTATTACGGGATCCGAGGTCTCGCTGGACTCCGTTGAACCGCCGCAGCCGGCATTGGCGAGAACTCGGTCTTTGCTGGCCGACGGAAAACGGGTCAAACTTCTCGTGGTGGAACCTCTGGCCGCCGTATTGGAATCGTCGCTGCGTCGACTGAACGCAAATGTCGTGTTGGAGACCACGACATGGGCCGTCCATGGCAAGACGATCCTTCAATTGGAGCAGGAGGCAGCAACTTTGGTGCGCCCCATGAAACCTGACCTCGTCGTTCTGACGATTCCTTCGGATGCCGCGTCTAAGAGCGACGAACAGTGTGTTCATTCAATCTCGTGGATCATGAACTGGTCCCTGAGTTTTGGAATCCAGGAATGGGATTGCGTCGTCGTGCATCCGTCTGTCCTTGATCCTGCAACTGATCCGCGACGATCTGCGCTGATTCGCCGGCTCGTCCACGCACAGCATTTGGAACTGATTGACCGTGCTCCAAACGATGAATCCTCCGCGGAAGATCTGGTCAGAAAATGGATGGTTGCCCGCGGGAATTAGTACGGTTGTCTCCCGGCGCGCCGGGACTCCGTCGGCTGGAATTCGTGGTTGATTGAGCGGGGCTGTATCCCAGGTCAACGTACCCGATGCCGTGACGAAGTGCCCGCCGACGGAGCGGCGGGCCAACAGTAAGCATGGTTCAGGATTGGATAATGCTGCGTCACGGTCGGGAAAGTATTGGTATCCACGGCCAGTTGTACGAGTTAGAATTCTTTGGCCGCAACATGCGGTTTCCATCGCCGACTCCCGCCTCGACTGTCTCCCTGCCTGCCCAGTTTTATTCCCCCCTGAGATTCGCATGACACTCAGACCCGCGAATTCGCCGCTTGCGCTTGCCCGTTCGGCTTCGAGACGTCATCTGCTGCAGGTGGGGTATTCGGGTTTGCTCGGAGTCGGCCTGAATTCCCTGTTGCCGCGGTCGGCGATGTCGGCAGAAACGTCGGCAACTGCTCCCGCTGCGCGGGCCAAGTCGCTGATCATCGTCTTCTGTACAGGTGCCATCAGTCATCATGACACGCTCGACATGAAGCCGGACGCACCGGCGGAAATTCGCGGTGAATTCAATCCCATTCAGACGGCGGTTCCCGGAACTCAGATCTGCGAACATCTTCCGCGTCTCGCTGCTCGAGCCCACAAGTATGCTTTAGTCCGCACGCTGTCCCACAAGGACAATAACCATCTGATGTCGACGCACCATGTGCTGACCGGTCATCTGCAGCCGGGTGCGTTCTTTGACAAAGTGGCGTCGCGAGATGACTGGCCGTGCTACTCAGCGGGCTGCGAATACCTTCGCCCGCGCAGTGATGGAATTCCGAGCGGTGTCAACCTGCCCACGTTTCTGATGTCTGCCCCACTGACCTGGCCAGGACAGCATGCCGGATTTCTGGGACCGAAATATGATCCGTGGCAGATCACAGGCGATCCAAACAAACCCGACTTTCGTGTCGACGCGATGACACTCGCTCAGGGAATTGATGTCTCACGTCTCGACCATCGTCGCCGTCTGCTGAAATCACTCGACCAGCAGACCTCCGTTGCCGCAGACACGAGTGCGTTCCGAATGACAGAGGATCAGAAGCTGGCGTTTACGATGCTCACTTCAGGACAATTATCGCAGTCATTTGAGCTGTCGCGGGAACCGGATTCTATCCGGGATCGATACGGTCGACATGCGTTCGGACAGTCACTCCTGCTGGCGAGGCGGCTCGTGCAGGCCGGAGTTCCGATCGTGCAGGCCAACATGGGAAATGTGCAGAACTGGGACCATCATTCGGCCATCTTCTCGACTCTGAAGGGCCGCATGCTGACACCGCTGGATCAGGCCGTATCAGCACTCCTGGATGATCTCGACGAGAGCGGTCTGCTGGATCAGACGATGGTCATGCTGCTTGGCGAATTCGGGCGCACGCCGAAGATCAACAAGGAGTCAGGCCGCGATCACTGGGGGCCCTGCTTCACAGGCTTGTTTGCCGGAGCCGGAGTGCTCGGCGGTAAAGTGATTGGAAGCTCGGACGAAACAGGCGCCTATCCCGATTCCGCCGCGTTCTCTCCTGACGACATCGGTGCAACGGTCTACACGGCTCTGGGAATCGAGCCTGATTCTGTCGTTCGTGATCGACTGAATCGTCCAGCACACTTGAACCATGGAACCGTGATTCAGGCTCTGTACAGCGAAACCGGCGTCTGATGCCCGTTGCGCGAGAGTTCTGAAGTTGGCGGTGCGCTGGGCGACCGCTGGCCACCCGCTGCGAACCATTCAGGTTCAGTCTCTGTCCGTCCGCAGATACACGTCCAGCCATTCCGCCATGCGGTCAAACGACCGTGCAGAAACGGTGTGGCCCTCATCGTGATTGAACAGACCGAGCCGGACGGGTTCGCCATAGAGTCGCCAGGCCGGTTGCGCGGCTTCGATCAGCGGCCAGCTGCGATCGCCGTCCGCGGCCCCTGGGCCTGATTCGCCTCCGAGTACCAGAAACGGACGCGGCGCGATCAGTGCGAGCAGTTGATGGTGATTCAGCGCAAAGTTCTCGTCCCGGATCGCTTCACCGAGATACCACGACGCATCCCAATTGGTTGATCGGAAACCGATCCCACCCTCACTCGCCACGGCCGCGCTGATGCGTTCGTCAAATGCAGCGAGGTACAAAGCCTCCTTCGCGCCAAGCGAATGACCGACTGCTCCGATACGTTCCCGATCGACGAAAGAAAGCGATTCGAGGACGTCGACGCCTCTCATCGCGTCGTACAGCATCTTTGTCATTCCCAGAGTTTCCGGATGACGTTCGCGATGTTGCTTCACGGCCTCGTCCAGACTCGACACATCCTGCCACAGGAAACACCGCGGGCAGAACACAACAAAGCCGCGTTGAGCCAGCTTCAGGCCCGTCTGCTTCTCATCACGACCACTGACTCCGGCGATCTCATCGATCGTTGCGTTCGTCGTCGGATGAAGCGCCACGATGCCTGGCAGTCTTTTCGTCTTGTCCGATGGCAGCGGAGGGACCAGCAGGTAGCCCTCGACAAACAGATCCGGTTCACCCTCGTATCTCACCAGTTGCCGAGTCACGCCGGGCAACGATTCATCCTTCCGCACTTCCAGCTTGACGGGCGGTCGCAGCTCCGGCATCGGTCCGAGAAATTTCAGCCACTGATCGCGAATGACGGCGCGATGACTCTCCCAGTCCTTGCGAGTTGTGATGGTCTGCCCGTCAGTATTCACCAGCAGCGGAGCCAGCTGTCCGACTCCTTCACGCGGCGGGTTCGGCGGCGCTGTCGTGACTTCAATCAGCCATGAAACATCATCTGCGAAACTGTCGTTCTGCAGCGACAGCATCGCAGCGATCATGAGCATCAATGGGATGCACACGTCCGGACATCGCAGGGAAACGATTTGCATTTGTGCTAATGACCTTGATGGATTTCCGGCCGATTTCTCCCGGTCGCTCGCAAAGTCCCTTCTCCCCCCAAGATCGGGGGAGAAGGCGGCCGATCCCGGCGCGCCGGGAGATGAGGGGGCGTTCTTGCGGTCGGGGAATTCAAACAACGTGACGACAGAAAATTACTCCACCAGGCGAATCTTCAGTTCTTCCCGCCTGCCGTCCCGAAGGACCGTCAGCGGCAGCGTGTCGCCGACTTCGTAGTTCAGTTTGAGGTGCATGTTGAACTGTTTGGTGGTGAAATGAAAAGGCTGTCCGGCGATGGCCACGATGACATCCTTTTCGCGGAGTCCGTCGTCGAATGCCCGCTGACCGCCGGCTCCATCGTGATTGATCCAGCGAACTTCCAGGGCCGCATCTCCTTCCGGAAGTCCCAGCTTCGCTCGTGCGTCCTCGGAAAGTTCAGGTGTCCAAACCTCAAACTTCGGCGAAGCGTTCCACATTGAACCACGCCAGGAAAAATCATGCTCCCGCCAGCCGGCTTTCATCTGCACGTCGTACTTGCCGGATGCCGTTTCGATCTCGACCTGCGCGTCGGTGTTGGGCAGCGGATGCAGTACCCATTGAATGTCGGCAATCGAAGCGATCCTCTGACCGTTCATCCGCACGATGTCCTGGTCGGCCTCAATTCCGGCAATTGCCGCCGCGGAATCCGCAATGACGGACTCAATGCGAACTCCGCTCCTGCGATCAATCGTCAGTCCGATGCTGTCCGGCAACGGATACTTCCAGAGCATCTCTTTCGAGTAAGTTCCCGTTTCCAGAGCGTGCCGGTGTTCGGCATCGTGAATATTGTGGCAGTGAATGCAGTTTTGCCGCGTCGTTTCGTTCGCATACTTTTCCCGATTTCGCCGCAGCCCAGGCAATTCCAATGCGCTACTCTGCGGCTTCGGTAAACCTCGTTTTCCGCTCAACTCGGCCTTGTTATTCGGGTAGTCGGCGTGCAGTTCCAGCACGCGATTCATTGTGTCGAGCAATCCGTCGATGGAGTTGTAAGCATCGGATCCTTCGGCGCTCTGTGTCCCGTATCGAGCGTAGACGACTCCATCGGCATTGATGAACATCCCGGCCCAATTGAGGTCGTGATCAAACTGGAAGAGTGACAAGTCCACGCCCTTCATCTCGACCTGTCTCACCGAGACAAACTTCTCCTGAGCCAGCTCCCGGACTCGTTCATTGCCGTTCGCGACATCCGCATCAAACGCTGCGCAGTCTTTGCACGGAACACATCGAAACGTCACGAACAGCGGCTTGTTCTGCTTTCGAGCCTCCTCAATACCTGCCGCAATGTCGTTGTAGACCCACAAGTCCGTGCGGACCCCGTTTGCATCCTTCAAACGTTCCCGCAGTGCTTCATCAGCGATTGCCGTTGCAGCGAACACCAAGGGTAACAGAACGAATACCGTTGTTTGACGCATCATGATTCGCCTCTGAGTTCCGGGTCCGTCAATTCAGGGAGGGCGAGGCTCCTGCCGAGCCGCATCGGCTCAACGGCTCCGCAGGAGCGTCGCCCTCCCGTTTGGCAGGAAATCGCTTGTGTTCATCCACCGAGATCGCCCGGCAACATCAATCCTTCTTTTCCGACACTTTCTGATCATTCGTCTTTCCCACGCACCACAGATGCTGGTGCGTGCGGATAAACAACTGACCGTGGCTGGCAATGACCGACGAGTTCGATGCTTCACTCAGCGAGTTCTTCGCGATCAGCTCAAACTCAGGTCCGGCTCGAAACACGAAGCAATCGCCTCCCTGAGTCACTGTGTAGCAGAGTCCTCCTGCAATCATGACCGACGACCAATTGGTGCTGCTGCTGCTTCCTGTCAGCCGCTGCTCCCAGATCAGTTCGCCGGTCTTCAGGTCGAAACACTCGGCGATCCCCGGATCGTTATGAATGAAGATGCGGCCATCATGAATTGCGCCGGAACCGATCCGCTGCTTCGTCTTCGGATGCCGCCAGAGTCGGTGACTGGCGGTGATATCACCACTGCCGCCCGTCATCACGGCCAGTGACATGCCGTTGTATCCACCCATGGCGACAATCACGCCGTCGGCAATCAGTGGTGACGTGTAAGCCAGCGCATTGGTTCCGTTGCTGGTCCAGAGCTCGCTGCCCGAAAGCGCGTCGAACGCACAGATCCGGAATGGAAAGCTGATGATCAGCTGATCGCATCCGTCGATGGTCCGAAACACCGGCGTACTCCAGGATCCGGAATAGTCGGCGCTGGCAAACGGAGCTTCAGAAGTCCCGTTCGTGTTGATCGGTTCGTCATGCTGCCAGGCGGTCTTACCTGTTTTCCTGTCGACGGCGATCAGAAACGACCGCTCTCCCGGGCCAAACAGCAGATAGCACAGATCGCCGTGGATCACCGGTGACGAACCGTAACCCCAGATGTGTTTCTGAACTCCCAGGTCCCGCTTCCAGACTTCATGTCCTTGGAAGTCGTAACAGAACAGCCCGGCCGAACCGTACCAGGCGATGACCCGCTCTCCATCAGTGACCGCGGAAGGCGAACACAGCGGATTTGTGTCGTGCGTCGGATCAACTTCCTTCCAGTCCGTTCCTGCCTGCCACAACACTTTCCCGTCGTTCCGGTCGAAGCACATCAGTGTCCGCCGACCGTCTTTCGTCAGCGGCTGAGTCACAAAAATGCGATCACCCCAAATCACCGGCGTGGAGTTTCCTGGCTCCGGCAGCGCGGTTTTCCAAACGATGTTCTCGGTCGTACTCCACTTTGTGGGCAGCCCGATTTCATCGCACGTCCCGTCCCCGTGCGGTCCTCGCCATTGAGGCCAGTTTCCGTCACTCGACCGGGATTCCTGCGCCTGCAGGATGGTTGTTGCAGGAACACTCAGACTAATGACTGTCGCAATCAAACAAACTACGAGTCTCATAGTGGTCGCCTCTCAACTCTGCAAACAGTGTAAGATCGCGCGCTCAGGCAAACAAATCCGACCGCCGCCACGCAGGCGATTCCCTGGAATCCCCCGCTGGGCGAGGGGCAGGTCACAGTGCCGGAGGACTAAAACGTCGTCAGTGGGTCAGTTTGACCATTGGTCGCCTTTCGCTCCGCGAAAGAACGCAGGCTTTCGCGGAGCGAAAGGCGACAAACTGACCCACTACCGAGAAAAGTTGTACCATCATTTCCTGTACCGTGATCTGCCCAGGAGGCTCCTCACTCGGAGCGTGAGGGCTACTTTCTTCATTCGCACGCCTGAACAATGTCGGTGCCTCGGACTCATCCGTGTGATCCGTGCAATCAGTGGTCGAGCCTTCGCTTCGCCGTCAGCA
>Ga0163144_10015827_pt1 | contig 15511 bp, 15 predicted proteins | sample OliLak19BULKMAT1_FD_123175 | JGI IMG/M metagenome (GOLD analysis project Ga0163144, IMG submission 123175) | Freshwater microbial mat bacterial communities from Lake Vanda, McMurdo Dry Valleys, Antarctica - Oligotrophic Lake LV.19.BULKMAT1 | ecosystem: Environmental > Aquatic > Freshwater >...
CCGTTAGCCAAACATGAATTTCAGAGTCGCCGTGCGCAATCAATGCCCCATTCGCGCTGGGGTGCGGGCTTGCGGACGTGGTGCACCCGGAGCGATTCGAACGCCCGACCCCCAGATTCGTAGTCTGGTGCTCTATCCAGCTGAGCTACGGGTGCCTGTCCACTGCAAGGAGCGGACACATACAGGCGCGCCCCCGGGCTTGCAAGTCTCAAAAACCGGACCGTTCAACCCGGTGTTTCCAAGGCCGGTTCCGGTACGATGTCAGCGGCGGGTTGGGCTGGATCAGCGGGCAATCCGGGGATTTCAGCCTCGGCGCCTTCCTCCGGCGCTGCAGGCGCGATCTCGGGCGCGGTCTCAGGCGAAGGATTGGCCACCGGTTCCGGCGCGGGCCGAGGCGACAGTCCCGTGACCCCGCCGATCCAGTCCGAATAGGCCGAGACGCGCATGTAGACGCCCGGATTCTCGGGGCGCGCGCAGCCGAGGCCCCAGCTGACGACGCCGACCTGAACCGGGCCTTTTGCCGTGCGCAGCACGAGCGGGCCGCCGCTGTCACCCTGGCAGGCATCCGTGCCGCCATTGCCGGCGCAGAGCTGGGTGACCGGGTCCACACTGACCCCCGCATAGGCCTGCGCCAGGCCTTCCCGGTCGAGACCCGCCTGAATGCGTTGCGCGCAGACCTCCTGGGGCAGCGGCGGAATGTAGCCTTCCTGCAGCAGCAGCGAGCCTGCGGCGACCTGGCGGCCGCTGCGCGTGGTGCCGCCCTCGCCGCGCGCCCCTTCGCCCTTGCGGCCATACCCAGCCGCCCAGACATCGGCGTAAGGATCATATAGCCCGCCTGCAGAGGCGCCGAGTCCCGCCAGTGGCATGGCGGGCGCGGCGGCGCGTCCCTCGAGGCGCAGTAGCGCCAGATCATGCCCCCGCTCCGGCTCCCCCGGCCGGTAATCCGGATGGATCACAACCGCCGCCACCGGGTAGACGCGCCCTGTCGGGATGGACCTGAGGTCACCAAGCCCGATGGTCACCGCGACAAGCCCTTGCCGCGAAACCTGTCCATCCGGTCCGCGCGCAAACTGCGCCGCCCGTCCGCTGGACTCCATCTGCATGTCTTCGGCGCAGTGCGCGGCCGTCAGCACCCAGTCCGGCGTCACCAGCGTGCCGCCGCATTCATGGAACACCTCGCGCCCGGACACCGTCTGGATCGACACCATGCCGGGCCAGTCGCCCGGATCCGCGTCGCGTCCCGCCACCATGCACCCCACCAGCACCGCAGCGCTGGCCGCCGCGGCGAGAACCCACTTCAGTTTACGGATCATGCGAAATCCCCCTGCCTTTCCGCTTCATAAACACCCCGCGCGATGCTGCGTGCCAGCGTCGACGCGGCGAGTTCCCCGATCCTCGCGACCAGCATCGGGCGCGGCCCTTCAATCACCCGGCGCGCCGTGGAGATCACAAACACCACGTCGCCGTCGGTCGGCGCAAACACCGGCCGGATCGCCCGCGCCATACCCGCCAGCGCCATCTGCGCGACGCGTTCGGCTTCGTCGCGCGTCAGCGCCGCATCGGTGGCGATACAGGCGATCGTCGTGTTCTCGCGCGGCGAGGGATTGGATTTCGCGGCGCCCCAGTCCTCTGGATCGAACGTCTTTGTCACATCCGGGCGGGCGCCGCCAAATTCGCCGCCAATCTCGTATGGCCAGGCCCAGAAAGCTTCGCTGCCGGGCATCCGCACCGAGCCAAAGCTATTGACCGCCGCCAGCGCGCCGACCGTCATCCCGTCCGAGGCGACGATGCTGGCCGAGCCCGTCCCGCCCGGCGCCTGACCGGCCCGCGCGCCCAGACCCGCCCCTGCCCGGCCAAGCCGGAAAGTCTCACCGGCGCTGTCAAACGCCTGGCGCCCGAGCGCGGCGTAGGGCGCCGTCTCGCCCCAGTCCTTGTCGCCGCCATTGGCAAGGTCATAGAGGATCGCCGCCGGCACGATCGGCGTGGGCGGCACGCCCGGCCGGGGCACCAGCGCGAAACCGCGGCCTGCCGCTTTCAAGCCCGCCATGACGCCGTCCGCCGCCGCAAGGCCAAAGGCGCTGCCGCCTGCAAGGCAGATCGCATCAGCCCCGCCAACCAGCCGCCCGCCGCCCAGCACGTCGGTTTCCCGGGTGCCCGGCCCGCCCCCGGCCACGGCAACCGCGCCAACGGCGAACGCGTCCGGCAGGATGACGGTCACACCGCTGCGCACCCGCGCATCTTCGGCCTGCCCGACCCGGATGCCGGGAACGTCTGTAATGAGGTTGCGCGACCCCGGCTTTGCCATGTTAAGAGCCTTGTCAGCTGATTTGTCTGCCCCCGGTCATAAGGGCCTGCGGGCGCCCCGCCAAGCAAAGGGTTTCCATATGCGCCAACTGACCGGCCTGGCTTTCGTGCTTTTGATCTCGGCTTGCGCACCGGATGCCGCGCCGCCCGCCTCGACTGCGGACGTGCAAGAGACGGCGCCTGAAGCGCTGGGCGATCTCTCCTGGACAAAGGGCGGCATGGTCGCGGCGGCGAACCCGTATGCGGTGGAGGCCGGTCTCGAAATCCTGCGCGAGGGCGGCAACGCCATCGATGCGGCGATCGCGGTGCATGCGGTCCTCGGCCTCGTCGAACCGGAAAGCTCCGGCATCGGCGGCGGCGCTTTCCTGGTCTATTATGACCGCGCCAAGGACACTGTCACCGTCTTCGACGGGCGCGAAACCGCCCCGGCGGCCGCAACGCCCGAACTGTTCTTCAAGGACGGCAAGGTGATGGATTTCGTGTCCGCCTGGCAGTCCGGCCGCTCGGTCGGCGTGCCCGGGCAGATTGCGCTTTACAAGGCCGCGCATGACGCCTCAGGGCGCGCGGATTGGGAGAGCCTGTTCGAGCCGGCCATCCGTCTCGCCGAAGACGGCTTCGAGGTTTCGCCGAAGCTCGCCGAAATCCTCGCCTCGCCGCGCCTGCGCGGTGCGATCCGGCTCGACGACAATCCGGTGACCGCTGCCTATTTCTATCCGGACGGCGAACCGCTGGCCGCAGGCTTCGTGCGCACCAACCCGGCCTATGCCGCAACCCTCGCCGCCGTGGCCGAAGAAGGCCCAGCCGCCTTTTACGCCGGCAGCATCGCCGCCGAGATCATCGCCGCCGTGACCGAGGGACCGGACGGCGGCGCCATGACGCTCGACGACCTGCAAGCCTATACCGTCGCCGTTCGCGAACCTGTCTGCGGCGAATTGCAGAGCGGCTTCACGATCTGCTCCGCCCCGCCCCCAAGCTCCGGCGGTATCACCCAGAACCTGATCATGGGTCTCTACGACCATCTCCGCCCGGCTTCGCACACCAACTCCGACGACCGCCTCTACCTCAAGGCCTTCGTGGATGCGCAGCGCCTGGCCTATGCCGACCGCGACCACTATGTCGCCGACGGCGACTTCGTGTCCGTGCCCACCGCTGAACTGGTCGACCCCGCCTACATAAAAGCGCGCGCCCTGGAAGCCTTTGCCCCCGATGCAAAATCCTTCGCCGGCGATCCCGGTATCGTCCTCGGTCAGGATCCCCTGCGCCCGATGTGGGGCGAGGACACGACCACGCCCGGCGCCGGAACAACGCACATCTCGATCATCGACCTTGAGGGCAACGCCGTCGCGATGACCGCGACCGTCGAGGCCGCCTTCGGCTCGTCGCGCATGGCCGGAGGCTTCCTGCTCAATAACGAACTTACCGATTTTGCGCTGACGCCTACCAAGGGCGGCAAGCCGGTGGCCAATGCGCCTGCCGCCGGCAAGCGCCCGCGCTCCTCGATGTCGCCCACGCTCGTGTTCGACAAGGGCGGCGACCTGTTCATGGTCACCGGCTCGCCGGGCGGCAACTCGATCGTCGCCTATGTCGCCAAGACGCTCGTGGGCGTTCTCGAATGGAACAAGACGGCGCAGGAAGCGACCGCGCTGCCCAACATCATCGCGCGCGGCGATACGGTTGCGGTCGAGGTCGATGTTGAAGGCGGACCGGAAGCGGCCGAAGCGCTGCGCGAGATGGGTTACACAGTCGAGGAACGCACCGGCGAAAACTCGGGCCTGCACGTCATCGTCGTACGTGAGCGCGGCCTTGAAGGCGGCGCCGATCCGCGCCGCGAGGGTGTTGCTACACCGATCCGCTGACACGGCCGGCACGCTGCCATGGCCAAGCTCTATTTCTCCTATGCGGCGATGAACGCCGGCAAGTCGACGATCCTCCTGCAGGCGGCGTACAATTACCGTGAGCGCGGCATGGAGGTGCTGCTGCTCACCTCCGCGCTCTACCGCGACGCGGCGGACGGGCACATCACCTCGCGCATCGGCATCGCGGCGGAGGCCACCCTTTATGCTCAGGATACGGATCTTTTCGCCCTGATTCAGGAACGCATGGGACAGGGCCGGCTCGACGCCATCTTCGTGGACGAGGCCCAGTTCCTCACCAAGGATCAGGTCTGGCAACTCGCCCGCGTGTCCGATCATCTCGGCATGCCGGTGCTCGCCTATGGCCTGCGCACGGATTTCCGGGGCGAGCTGTTCGAGGGCTCCGCCGCCCTGCTCGCCATCGCCGACTCCCTGCGCGAGGTCCGCACCATCTGTGAATGCGGCCGCAAGGCCACGATGGTGATCCGTCAGGGTCCGGACGGCAAGGCACTGACCGAGGGCGATCAGATCTCGATCGAGAAGACCACCTATGTCTCGCTCTGCCGGCGCCACTGGGAAGACCGCATGGGCCGTTTTCCGCCCGCTTGATCGCTTGCCCAGAATGGCACGGATTTCGCAGCAAAGCCCCGATGCGCGCACAATCTGGCCACTGAGTCCGGCGACTCTGTGAGCCTGAAGGCCGCTTGAGGAGGCTGTCCATGAAACCCGAACCCGTCCGTTCCGACCTGCCTATTGTCGCGATCATCGCGCTGCTCGGCCTGATCGTGATCCTGCTCGGCGCGCTGATTGCCCCGCCCGCCCGCGCCCAGACCAATCCAGGCTTTGTCGACTATCCGGGCTTCATGGAACTTGGCACCGAAATCGCCGCCTACCGCGAGACCCGCCTGATCGACATCGACACGTTCAACGCCATGAAGGCCGATCCGGACACGATCATCATCGACGCCCGCAACGCCCGCAATTACGCGCTCGGGCATATCGACGGCGCAGTTAACCTCAATTTCTCGGACTTTTCCGCCGGCATGCTGTCGGAAGTCATCGGCGCGAAGAACCGCCGCATCCTGATCTATTGCAACAACAACTTCAGCGACAACATCGCCCCGGTCGTCCTGAAATCAGCCCCGCTAGCCCTCAACGTGCCGACCTTCATCAACCTCTATGGCTATGGCTACGAGAATATCTACGAGCTGTCCGGCGCCTACAGCCTCGAGGACCCCTCGATCGATTGGGTGGCCCAGCCCACCTATCAGGAAAACTAAAGCCATCATCTGCCGCATTGCTTTTGCGCGGCGCCTCGCTCAATTGAGGCCGAGATACCTCGAGGAGGGCTGAGGATGAGCGCCGATGCGCCCGCTGGCCAGACGGCCGCTGCGAAAGCTAACCCCAATGGTCCGACCGAGGAAACCGTCCTCGCTGTCGAGCATTTCACGGACCGTCTTTTCCGCTTCCGCCTGACCCGGCCGAAAAGCTTCCGCTTCCGCTCGGGCGAATTCGTGATGATCGGCCTGCTCAAGGAGGACGGCAGACCGCTGCTGCGCGCCTATTCCATCGCTTCGCCGTCCTGGGACGAAGAGCTGGAATTCTATTCGATCAAGGTGCCGGACGGCCCGCTCACCTCGCGCCTCGAGAAAATCCAGCCCGGCGACAAGGTTCTGCTTGGCCGCAAGCCGACCGGCACGCTGGTGCTCGACGCGCTGACGCCCGGCAAGCGCCTCTACATGTTCTCCACAGGCACCGGCTTTGCCCCTTTCGCCAGCCTTGTGCGCGATCCCGACACCTACGAACGCTACGAACAGGTCATCGTCACGCACACCTGCCGGGATGTCGCCGAGCTGACCTATTCCCGCAACCTGATCGAAAGCCTGAAGGACGACCCCCTGGTCGGCGAGTTGGTGGCCGGCAAGCTCGCGCTTTACACGACCACGACGCGCGAGGCCTACCCCAACATGGGCCGCATCACGACCCTGATCGAAAGCGGCAAGCTGTTCGCCGATCTCGGTGTTCCGCCGCTTGATCCGTCGACGGACCGGGCCATGATGTGCGGCTCCAACGAAATGATCCAGGACGTCAAGAACCTGATGCTCAAGGCGGGCCTGAAGGAAGGCTCGAACGCAGCCCCGGCAGAGTTCGTGATCGAGAAAGCCTTTGCCGGCTAAGGCGCCGCCGTCAGGAACGCGCCTGCATTCAGCACGATGTGGCAGACTGCGCCGCCCGCACCGGTGGAACAATAATCCACGCCAAACAGGCTGTCCTTGACCTTCGCCGTCGCGCGGAAGGTTCGCCCGTCTGCCTGCCAGACGCTGACGGCCCGATCCCCGAGCACGGCCAGCGCCTCATAGAAACGTTGCGCCGGTGCGCCGGAGCATGTGAAGCGGATGAGCTTCGTCTGGCCTTCCGCAAGGTGCGTAACCTTGTCGTTGCTGATCGCCTGCGCAATACAATCCGTATAAAGAACGGTTTTTGCTGGCGCGGCGCGCGCCGCCGGCTCGGACAGGTCAGCCGCAACGACGGGCGGCGGGGCCGGCGTGCCCGCGCAAGCCGAAAGTGCCAGCCCCGCCAGCGCGCTCACCAAACCCTGTCCTGCCTGCATCGCACGCTCCTGCATTGGCCTGCACCAAGCCTAGCGCCGCCCGCGCCGCGCGCAAGCTCACACGCGCCGGTGCGGATCGGAATGGTCCCACTCGGCCAGCAACATGCGCAGCGCCGAGATGAAAGCGATCGGTTGATCCAGCATCACGTGATGGCGCGCATGCGGGATCGACACGAACGGCACCTGATGTCCCAGCAGACTGCGCATATAGTCGCGCACCTCATCCGGCATCAGCGCGCTCTCCTCGCCCCGGATGATCGCCACGCGGCATTTCGCGGCCTTCAGCAGCTCACCGCCATCCCGGCCCGGCTCGAACCGCGTCCAGATCGTCGGATCAAACTTCCAGGTCCATCCGCCTTCGGCCCGCTTCAGGCTCCAGCGCGCGATATAGTCCATCGCATAGTGATTTTCGCAGAGCTGCGGCGGCGCGAGGCGAAAACGCGAGAGCGCAGCGGCGAGGTCGGCATAGACCTTGTGCGGCCGCCCGGCGCGTGACGGGCCCTGATTGGGACGCTCCGGCGGATTCACCGGACTGTCGACGATCACCATCCCCTCGAACCGCTCGCCATGCTCGGCGCCGGTCACCAGCGTCACGAAGCCACCGAACGAATGCGCGACGATCACCGGCTTGCGCGGCCCTTCGAACAATCCGGCATCCTCTGCCACCGCCACCTGCTCGGCCGAGAAGGTCGCCATGTCATACGTGCTGCGCCACGCACTTTCCCCCATACCGGAGAAGGTCAGCGCGGCCACATTGTAATGCTCGGCAAAGTACGGCGCGATGAAATCCCACCAGTGCGCGTGTGCGCCGTTGCCATGGACAAAGAGGAGCCCCGGCGCGCCGCGTTTTCCCCAACGCTGGTAGGACACTTCCGCCCCCAGCACATCGATCCGGTGCGTTTCATAGGGAGTCGCTACAGCGTCCGGGAACCAGTCCGGCGCCGGCGGCAGCGCGCCGCGATACTCGGCCAGCGGCCCGCCTTCGGAGGGCATCTCCGCCGGCTGGTCGCGGACAATCGGATCACTCTCGCGGCTCATGCGCCCTCCCCGGTCTGGCCGCCCAGTCTGCGCCGGACACGCCCCGCCAATCAACCCCGTCCGCTACGGCAGGCCGCGCGCCATGAAAAAGGCCGGACGCAAGCGCCCGGCCCTCTCTTCCATCCGTCTCCGGATTACTTGTACTTGACCGCGCAGCCATACGGCTTGGTTACCGGCGTCGCGACCGGCTTGCCGGCCTCAAGGTCGGCGAGCGCGGCGGTCACGTAATTCGAAGCCGTCTCGATATCGGCCACCTTTGACGAAGCCTTGGAGTCTATTGCCCCATCATAGACGAGCTTGCCGTCCGGCGTGATGATGAACATGTGCGGCGTCGTCTTGGCGCCGTAGAGCTTGCCGATGGTGCCCGCTTCGTCGAGGACGACATGCGCCGGAGCCGCGCCGCGCGAGGCCGTCAACTCATTGGCGCGAACAGCGTCGGCGTATCCCTGCTCGCCCTCGGCCGACGAGATGACCGAGATCCAGACTACATCATCCGCCGCGGCGCTGTTCTGCAGCGTCTGCATGTTGGAGGGCGGCGCCGCGTAGTGCTTCTTCACGAACGGGCAGCCGTCATTGGTCCATTCCATGATGACCGTCTTGCCAGCGAAATCGGCCAGCGAGATCGTCTCCCCGGCAGACGTCACACCCGAGAAGGCGGGCGCCGGTGTTCCGGTGGCAGGCGCGGCCTGTGCGGTCGAGGCGATCAGTGCGCCGGCTGTTAGGGCCACGGCAGCGGTCATCCCTGCGGCAAGCGAAAGGTGGCGGCGGGTGATTTGCATCGTCGTCTCCTTGAAGTGGGTTTCAATTCCGAAATATTGGCCTAACGGCCTTCGACAAGTCCAATGACAAGTTCTTGAGTGAGCAGTTCGGGCAGGATCTGCGGCTCGCTGGTACCGGCCGGATACCAGAGATACATCGGCACACCCGCCCGCCCGCGACGCTTCAGCTCGTCCGCAATCGCCGGATCCTTCTGCGTGAAATCCGCCACCAGGAAGGCGACATCCGCCGCCTCAAAAGCCGCCTTCACGCGCTTCGAAGACAGTGTCGTCAACTTGTTGACCTGGCAGCTGGCGCACCAGCTCGCGGTGAAGTCGACGAACACCGGGCGCCCCTCCGCCAGCAGTGCGTCCACCTGCGAAGGACTCCACGCCGCCTCGGCATAGGCGGGTACGGACGGCTCGCCGCCCGCCTTCCCCGCCGGTACATTGGCCTGCACGGCGGGCAGCGCAAACGCGGCGATCAGCGCCGCAATCGCCGCGCCGCGCCGGACCGGTCCTGCGCCGCGCCCGATCCACACCGCAAAGCCAAGCGCCGTCGCGCCCGCCAGCGTCCAGCCGACTGCCCCTGCCCCCGCAAGGTCGGCCAGCACCGAGAGCAGCCAGGCTGCCGTCAGGAACATCGGGAAGGCAAAGAACTGTTTCAGCGTGTCCATCCACTTTCCCGGCTTCGGCAGCACGCGGTGCAGGCCCGGCACGAAGCTGAGCACCAGGAAGGGCAGCGCCATGCCGAAGCCCATCGCCAGGAACACGGCCATCACAGCTGGCGCGGGCTGGCTCATCACCGCGCCCAGCGCCGCACCCAGAAATGGCCCGACGCAAGGCGCGCCGACAACGGCCGCGAGGACGCCGGTAGAGAACGCCCCCACCGCGCCGCCCCGGCTTGCGAGGCCCGAGCCGGTATTGGTGATCGAACTGCCCAGTTCGAAGAACCCCATCAGCCAGAGGCCGACCGCGAACATGATCAGTGCAAGGACGGCTACGGTCGGCGCATGCTGCAGCTGAAAGCCCAGCGTCGCGAATCCTGTCGCCTGGCGCACCGCAAGGATGACGAGCGCCAGCGCCGCAAACGACACCAGCAAGCCGCCGGTATACCAGAGCCCGTGGCTTCGCAGTTCGCCTGCATGCCCGCTCGCCGCCGCCGAGACCATGCCGAGCGCCTTCATCGACAGGACCGGCAACACGCACGGCATAAGGTTCAGGATGAGTCCGCCCAGAAAGGCAAAGCCTGCGAGGCTGAGCAGCCCCTGCCAGCTGAGCCCGGCCACTTCGCCTACGCCCGCGACCGGCACAAAAGCGGCGTCGGCCGTGCCGGCAAGCGCCTCGCCGCGTTCCGCGCGGATCACATAGCCCACCGGCTCTGCGCCCGGCGCATCAACCCGTATGATCCCCTCCAACGCGTCGCCCACCTGCCCCGCCCGGTCCGGCGTCAGCAACAGGCTCGCGCCGTTCGGGCCAAACCGCTGCGGCTGGTCTGCCGGATGGCTGATCTCGTGTTCGAACGGAAAGAAGCGGATGCCCGCGCCCTCCGGAAAACCGCCCGCCAGAGACAGGCTCAGCGTCCAGGGCGCCGCTGCATCATCGATACGCGCCTCGCCTTCGAACGATCCCGGAACTTTCGCAATCCACGCCCCGATCAGCTCGCCCGCCGGAACATTCTCCACCGCCTCGCCGACCGGCAACACAAGCGACACATCGGCGGTCTCGGGAATGCAGATCGACTCGCAGATCAGGTAATCGGCAACCGCCTCGATACGCACCTCGCCCACGGCATCCACTGGCACCGTCAGCGCCAGCGCGAACACCGCCTCGTCGTCATAGCCATAATCCATGATCTCGCCGTCGACGACCGGCAGCAGCTTCGGCAGCGGCCACATCATCTCGCCGAGCGCATCCTCGGCAATGCTCGCGCTGTCCTTGAGGATCAGCTGCGGCGGCAGTCCCGCATCCCCGGCATTGCGCCAGTAGATGTGCCAACCCGGGTCCATGGTCATCTTGAGCGCGACGAAAACGGTTTCGCCCGGTATGACGCTGGTGCGCTCGGAAATCAGCTCTGCCTCGGCCCGCCGCGCATCCGCGGCCTGTGCAGCGGCCACCGGGCCAAGCAGGGCGAGGCCTGTCAGGGCAAGCATAAGGGCGCGGTAGGCGCGGATCATCACTCAGCTTCCCTGCCAAAAAACCTTCGTCCAGCATATGCGACGGACGTGCCAGAGGGGAAACCCCTACTCGCCGCATCGTGATGGCGCACCTTGCGCCGAACGCAAAACGGCCCTCCACCGGGGAGGGCCGCTGTGTCTCGATTGCGGGCATTTACCCTGAATTGGTCTGTCAGGCAGCGGCCTGGCCCGGCGGCGGCGTGCGCACGGCGCGCTGGATGACTTTCGACCAGTTGAGCAGCGATACGAGGTGCGCGTAGCAGGCGCCAAGCGCGCCATTGTTGCGCAGTTCCAGATATTTCTCCGGCGATAGTGCGTTCAGGCGCTCTTCGGAGATGGCCCAATAGTCCGCGACTTTCTGCTGCGGACCGGTTTCGCGGCCTTGGGCATCGCGCGGCTGGAAGGCGACCGTCTTCTGCTCGAACAGGTCCATGGCGCTGACCATCTTGACGAAGTCCAGCGTGGCGCGGCGCTGGCGCTCGAATTCCTTGCAGAACTCCACGGCGTCCTGCGTGAACTTGCTGGGCTGACCGTTTTCGAAGAACGGCACGTCCGGCTGGTTCGAGACCATCGGCGCCGCGCGGTCGACGCACAGCAGGAGGCGATCGGAGCCTTCATCCGCGGCGAATACGAACGGATACCGGCGCACGAAAGCGGGAATGTAATAGTCTTCGTAGACAAAGCCGTTCGTGTCGACGAACAGGTTCTGGCCCTGGCGCACGCCCATCACGGCGACCGGTGTACGCTCATCGCCGACAAAGATGATCGGGTAGGAAGCGGCCGCGACACCGAACTCGGTGACCGTGACCGGCACAGCATGCGCCTCGCGAAGGAACGCGAAAGGCTGGGCCACCTGCTTCACACCAAGCCCGCCATGGTTCTCGGCAGACAGCGGTTGCGGTTGCCTGTAAAACAGGACTTGTCCAGTGATCGGCGGTACTCCGCCAGCAGTGGTTGGCATGGTCACGGTGGCAGCACTCCTCAGATTTGGCGGGAGCGATACCGGAAATATAGTCTGGCCACAACTCCCGAACCGGGCTCAATTACAGTGCCCTTCCCGTGAAAAATCCGTCATGCACCAAACCTTTCGCCAAGCCCTTGCGTTCTCGGCCGCCGCCCTCCTCGGGCTGGGCGCGCTGGCCGCGTGCTCAGGCGACGCCGACCCCGAAGGCACCCCGCGCCGAATTGCCCGCGAGGTGGAGCAGACACTCAAGACCGTCGCGCAGAATGAACTTGTCCGGGATCCGGAACTCGCCACCGAACTGGGTCTTTCCCCCGAGGCAGCCGGCTATCCGTTCGGCGGCTTCCTGACAGACCGCTCGCAAGCCGCATTCGAGCGCGCCCGCCTCGAACGCCTCGAAACCCTCGACGTCCTCGTCCGCACGGCGCGCCCTGCCCCCGGCAGCGCGCTCGCCCGCAATCTCGATACGGTGATCGCAGCCCATGAAGCGGCCGAAGCTGTGCTGTTGTCCGGCCACGGCACCGGCGACCTTTCCGCCTTCTACCCTTACGTCGCCGACCATATGCGCGGCGCCTACCTGGATGTCCCGGAACTCCTGGTGCGCCGCCAGCCGATCGAAACACCGGCGGATGTCGCCGCCTTCCTGGCCAGGGTCTCGCAACTCGCCGGCGCCATCGATGATGACCGGCGGCGCCTCGAAGCCGATGCCCGTGCCGGGGTCGTGCCGCCTGCCGCCGTGCTTGCCCGCATGCAGGGCCTCGCCGCCGCCGGCGCGCGCGACCTGCCTGAAACGTCCTTCCTGATCCAGACGTTCGACAATCTCCAGAACGGCGTGGAAGGTCTCACCGCGGACGCCCGCGCGGCCAATTCGGAACAGTTGCGCGCGCTGTTCACCGGCAGTGTGCTGCCCGCCTATGTCCGTTTCGGCGATGCCGTCGCCGCCCTGTCAGACAGCGCCCCCGCCGAGCCCGGTGTCTGGCAGATCGAAGGCGGCGACGCCTATTACAGGTCGGTCCTCAGCGCCTATACCGGCACGCGCCAAACCCCCGCAGAGCTTCACGCCAGCGGCCTCGCTGACGTGAAGACGCTGACCGCAGAACTGAACGCCGCGCTCGCCGCCGCCGGCTTGCCCGAAGGCACGGTCGCCGAGCGGCTCGCCTTCATCGCCCAGCAGCCGGGCCAGCTGTATGAGGATTCTGACCTTGGCCGCGCCGCCCTGATCGAGCGCCTGTCGCAACTGACGGCGCGCGCGAGAGGCGTGGTGGAAGCGCAGATCGGCGCACTGCCCGAAGGCGCCGTCACGGTCAGCATGGTTCCGCTCGCCTTCGCGGCCGCCGCGCCGTCGGCTGTCTACACGCCCCGCACGGCGGATGGCCGCAACCCCGCCCGTTTCGAGATCAACCTGCTGCGCATCGCGGACTGGCCGGACTTCAGCCTGCCCACGCTGGTCTTTCACGAGACCGTGCCAGGCCATCATCTCGAAAGCGCGCTTGCCGCCGAACAGGCAAACCTGCCGCTCGCCCGCCAGCTGATCTGGAACGCCGGTTACGGCGAAGGCTGGGCGTCCTATGCAGAAACGCTCGCCGATGAAAATGGTCTCTATGCGGACGATCCACTTGGCCGCATCGGCTATCTGCAGTCGATGTTGCTGCGCGCGGCGCGCCTGGTGGCCGATACCGGCATCCATGACCAGAAATGGACGCGCGACCGCGCCATGGACTATATCATTGTCTCGACCGGCCTGAGCGTCGAAGCGGCGGCCGACGAAGTGGATCGCTACAGCGTCTGGCCGGGCCAGGCCGCCACCTACTGGATTGGCCGCCAGCGCATCCTGGACCTGCGCGAACGGGCCCAGCGTGTGCTTGGCCCCAAATTCGAGCCGAAGGCCTTCCATGCCGCGATCCTCGGCGGCGGGCCCCGTCCGCTCGACATGGTCGAGGCCGACGTGACCCGCTGGTATACCGAGGCGGCGCGCTGAGCGCCCGGTTCAGGCGGCGAGGCGGATGACTTCGCCGGACCGCACGACCGGCTGGAAGCCGGCCTCGAGGTCAGCCACGATCTGGCGGCGCATCGCCGCATCAAACTCGAGCGCCACGAACACGGCGCTGGCGCCGTACCGTTCCGCTTCGGCAAGGGCCCAGATCGGCTGGATGTCGTGCGGTTTGCCGGAGAGTTCGATCACCCGGAAAATCCGCCAGCCACAGGCCTCGGGAATGGCGAAAATGGCCACCCCGGAAGTCCGTGCCCAGGGCGCGTCCACCGATGCCCGCTGGAATGACCACGCCTTGCCCGATTGACCGCGAAAGCTGACTGCGCTACCCATGTTCTTGCTCCGTTCCTTGTAGGATGTTCCTACTCTGTTCCGTTAAAGTTCGCAAGAAGTTTTTGGTAAACAATGGGTTAACGGTGGCCTGAGTCCGTTAACGGACGATTGTAAACTTCCGGCTCTCAAAGACGCGCAGAACCTGTCTCAGTTCCCGTCCGCGCCGAAGCACCTGCCCGCCAAGTCCGTACACGGCATATTGCCCCTGCCGGTTCGCCAGCGCCGGCTCCTTCTCGATCCGCCAGGTCGGGCTTTCGGCATGCCGCCGGAAGATCGCGAAGGTCGCGACATCCTTGCCGAAACCGATCGAGTAATCGCGGGCTTCCCCGGCAATCACCATCCGGCCATACACATCAAGGATGGGCTGGAGTTCGCTCTTCTGGAAGGCGACCACCGGATCGGAGGCAGGCTTGCGCGAAAGATGTTCCGTCATGCGTGAAGTTCCGCATAGGTTTGCGTCCACGTCCAGTGCCCGAAACAACTAACTGCGATTTAATCCTGAATTCCCGAAATCTCCGCATTTCGGACTTGCCGCGAACACAGCACACCGCCATCTTTGAATTGTCGGGCGGAGGCATTTAGCAGGTGCTCCAGACCCATCAGCCCCCCCAGCCCCCTGGGGCGCTTGATCAGCTTCTGTCCGACACCCTCCCCTTTCAGCTCTGAAGAACGCGCGCGCCTCAGCGCTTGCCGAAGCGCTCGAGAACCGGCTTTACGAAACGTCCCGCCCGCTGGCCGATGCCGGACGCATTGGCGAGGCGCCGCGAGACAAATCCGTCCAGATCTTCAGGCGCAGGATGATCCGCCCAGTAGAGCACGATCGCAGGCAGCACCGCCGCCAGCAGCCCGCGCTTCGAATACCGGTTGTAGTCTTCGGAAGCGTCCCCGGCCGCCGTCCAGATCATGTCCGCCACTTTCCAGGTCCGTTGCAGCGCCGGCCCGGCGCTCCAGGGCAGGAAACCCCGGCTCGCCGCACGGCGCACCGCCTCGCGGTTCGGCTCCAGCGCCGCCAGCCAGGCCAGCACGCCGCGTTTCACCTTGTCAGGCACCCGCATCGCCGTCATGTCGAGGCTGGCCAGTGTCTCGCGGGCCTCGCGCTCTGCCGCATCAAAGAAGGCATCGATCAGGTTGACGACGCCCTGCGGCGCCGCCAGCACCTGTTCACCGTCAGTAAGCCCGGCGCGGCCCGCTGCCACCTTCGCGGCCTCCTCGCTCCAGCCCTCGAAGGCCACTTCCGGCAGCAGTTCGGCCAGCCAGCGGCGGCGCAGGATTTCAGAAGGTGGCAGGGTCATCGTAAATTCCGCACAGACGAGGGCTTGGCGAGTCCGCTTTCCCCGTGATATAGGCCGCGCTTTCCGGGCTGTCAGGCCCTGTCTGCCGCATTTCCGGGCTGCGCGCCCGAACCGAACCCGATGGAGAAGTCCTATAGTACAGATCGTCGTCCGCGATAATAACGTCGAGCAAGCCCTGCGCGCGCTGAAAAAGAAGA
>Ga0163144_10015828_pt1 | contig 15511 bp, 13 predicted proteins | sample OliLak19BULKMAT1_FD_123175 | JGI IMG/M metagenome (GOLD analysis project Ga0163144, IMG submission 123175) | Freshwater microbial mat bacterial communities from Lake Vanda, McMurdo Dry Valleys, Antarctica - Oligotrophic Lake LV.19.BULKMAT1 | ecosystem: Environmental > Aquatic > Freshwater >...
GATGAAACCGGCCATAGCGCCCGCGACCAAGAGTCCCAAAAGATGCCCTTCGACGAGGTACGCGATGGCGCCCAAAAAGCCCGCGCCTTCAAGCAACGCGATAGTCAAGATTTGGGCGGTCTGCCGCAGCGCCAAGAGGGCGCTTGCTTCGGCCTCGACGGAGAGCGGTTGCGGGCGATCTGCGTGGCGTTGCATGCCGGCGCTTACCATCCAATTGGGGAGGACATACGCCGCCACGATGGCAAGAAACGCCACCCCGACCGCGATGAACGAGAGGAACGGTGTTTGGGAGGCGCGGTGCGCCATCTCGGCCGGGGGGCGTTGATTCTCCACGACGATGGCGACGACAATCAGCGTGGCCAACCCTCCCAGGATGGCCAGGGTGATGACCTGCATCGTGCGGACGGCGGTGCGGAAGCGCGGGGTTTCGGTGGGCATGGTAAGTGGGATATTGGTTTGGGAAGGGTGGGGCGAGCGCGAAACGAAGATGGGGGTTAGTTTGCGAACGCGGGAACGAACTCGATGGTGGACACGACGGCCGAGGTCTTGGGATCGAGCGACTCGATGGCGATTTCGATCTTGCCCATCTTCGTCTCGGCGCTGGACAGAGAAAGTTCTACCCGTTTGCCAGGGCCGCCGAATCCTTCGACGCTGGGTAGGGGCCGGCCTTGGATTGTGACTTTGCACTTGCGGCCGACGGCGTCGCCGTCGACAAGGTGCAACCGCACCAGGCCCGGAGTTTCAGCAGGCAAGCTAATCTCGCAACGGACCAATTTCGGATCGATCCAGGCATGCGGCTTCGCGACGGTCGCAGGCCAACCGTCGATCGGCTTGCCTTGGATGAGTTTGAAACCGTAGCCCTTGCCGACCTTCGCTTCCTGCAACTTGCCCTCGCCCTTGCCGCATTCGAGCACGAGGGCGGGATCACGTTCGAGGAGCTTGATCGGGGCGCCGGGGCTCGGAACTTGATAAACGACATAGGGGCTGATGGCTTTGAACTGTCCCTTCTGATCCTTGCCCGCCTTGTAGGAAGGATAAAAAAGTTCGAGCACGGCCGCATAGACGCCGGGTTGTTTGTTCGGCAAATCGAGGTTCATCGAAGCGCGGGCATTGTGCGTGCTGAGCGACTTGCCGTCCTTGAGGATGTGGAATTGGAGTTTGAAGCCGGGGTCGTCCTTTACCGCAGACCGATTCACCTTCGTGCCTTCAAGCGAAAGCGTCGCGGAAGGAAACACATAACCGGCGACGCCGAGTTTATAGGTGGGCTGGGCCCCGACCGGGGTCGCGAGCAATAGGAGAGCAAGTGCGAGTGATCGGCGCATGGCGTTGCTGTCGTGTGAAACAATCCGATGAGGGAATCCGTCAACCAGACGGCACTACCCCTCGTGAAGCGAGCTGGCTACACTACCTTACACCGGAGCGAGTCAAGATTCAAAACAAACCGTAAGACATGCTTCCAGCCTGTCCGAAATGAATTTGGTTCGTCGCTGACCCTCTACGTCAGTTCAACACTCTCCTTTTTTTTGGATGTACCTCCATGCTCTCACGATTCGCGTCCTGGATTTTCGCCATCGGCTCATTGCTCCTGTTCAGTTCGTCGAGCCCGGCCCAAGACAAAGGAGACACCATGCTGGTCTATTTCGGCACTTACACCGGCAAGGTCAGCAAGGGCATTTACGTCGCCGAGATGGACATGAAAACAGGCAAGCTCTCGGACGCCAAGCTTGCCGCCGAGATCCCCTCGCCCACCTTCCTCGCGATCCATCCACGCAAGAATTTCCTCTACGCGGCCGGCGAAACCAGCGACTTCGGTCCGAAAAAGAGCGGAACCATCAACGCCTTCGCCTTCGATTCGAAGACGGGCAAGCTAACCTTCCTTAACAAACAATCGAGCGGCGGCTCCGGACCTTGCCATCTGGTGCTCGACCGCTCGGGGCAGTGCGTTCTGGCCGCGAACTACGGCGGCGGCAGCAGCGTCGCGCTACCCGTCTTGGAGGACGGCAAGCTGGGCGAACCGTCGTCGTTCCACCAGCACAAGGGAACCGGTCCCGACAAGTCCCGTCAAGAAGCCCCGCACGCCCACTCGATCAACGTCGACGGCCGCAACGAATACGCCTTCGCCGCGGACCTGGGTCTGGACAAGGTGCTTATCTATCGCCTCGACCCTGCCAAGGCGACATTGACGACGCATGGTTTCGGCGAGGTTCCTCCCGGCGGCGGACCGCGCCACCTGGCCGTCGCGCCCAGTAACGATTTCGTTTACACCAATAACGAGATGACGTCTTCCGTCACCGTCTTCGCGTTCGATCGCGACAAGGGCACGCTCAAGCCGTTGCAGACGATCAGCACGCTTCCCAAAGCCGTGAAAGGCAACAGCACGGCCGAGACGGTCATCCACCCCAGCGGCAAGTTTCTCTACGTCTCCAACCGAGGCCACGACAGTATCGCCATGTTCCGCGTCGATACCAAGAAAGGCACGCTCAAAGCGATGGGCCACGCTTCGACGGGAGGCAAGACGCCGCGCAATTTCGCCATCGATCCAAGCGGCCTATTCTTGCTCGCGGCCAACCAATCGACGAACAACGTCGTCGTCTTCCGCATTGACCAGGAAACGGGGAACTTGACCGCGACGGGACAGGAAATCGTGGTGCCCTCGCCCGTTTGTGTTCGCTTCCTGGCCAAGGGCAGATAATCGTTAGCACGAAGCGCGAGCGAGTGGATTCACTTGCTCACGCTTCGTGCTAACTCGGCGCCATCTCAGTCTCGCAAGGCGCGGCCGGTTAGATGGAGGAATACCCGTTCCAGGTTGGCTTCCTCGACATGAAGCGATTCCGGCTCAAGGCGATTATCATTGAGCCAGCCGGCAAAGCGGAGCAGCAGTTTCTTGACGTCGTTGCTTTCGAGCGCGTGTCGCCCGGCATCGTCGACGCTGTATTGGACGCCGGGCCAACTTTGCCACTGCGCGACCATGCCCGCGTCGACGGTGGAAAGCGTGAATTGCAGGCGTCCGGGCAGTAGTTTCAAAAGGCCGTCTCGTTCATCGCAGGCGACCAGCTTGCCTCCGTCGAGAATGCCGATCCGCTGGCAAAGGGCCTGTACTTCTTCCATGTAATGGCTGGTGTAGAGGATCGTGATCCCGGTCGCGTGCAGACGGCGCACCTCCTCGAAGATGTGATTGCGCGATTGTGGATCGACGCCGACCGTCGGTTCATCCAGCAGCAACAGTCGGGGACGATGGACGAGCGCGACGCCGAGGTTGAGGCGCCGCTTCATGCCGCCCGAGAAGGTGGCGACGCGTTGATCCGCATGCGGAACCAGGCCGACGGCATGGAGGATGCCATCGATGCGGTGCCTGAGCGTGGGGCCGCGCAAGCCATAGAGTTCGCCGAAAAAAGCGAGGTTTTCCTTGGCGGTCAACTCCTGATAGATCGCCAGTTCCTGGGGCACCAAGCCCACCTGGGCGCGTTGGCCGCGTTGGTCGGGCGCGAATGGTTTGCCGTCGAGAAACATCGCGCCGCGATCCGGAGCGAGCAAGCCGCAGACGATGGAAAGCAAAGTGGATTTGCCGGCCCCGTTGGGTCCGAGCAGGCCGAAGATCTCGCCTTCGTGGACGGAGAACGAGACATCGCCGAGCGCGCGCAGAGAGCCGAAGGATTTTTCCAGGCCGCGCAGTTCCAGAAGCGGAGGTGACATGCCGCTTATGTTACGAATCACGAAAGCCCAGGGACGGCCGTCCCTGGGCTTTCACCTTTCTCATGTGGTCATGAGCGCGAGGCTGGTGACGTTGGAGTTGAACTTGGTGGCCCAGGGCAGCCCGCCCAACGGCAAAACGTGAAAGCCGGCACGTTCCCGCGTGAAACGACTGACGGCGAGTTGGGGGCCGTGCAAGACGACGCCGTTGGACCAGAGGGGTCGGCCGGCGGGAAAGTAATCATGCAGGAGTATGAATCCGCCCGGGGCCAGACGTTTCAGGGCGAGAGGAATTTCCTGATAGACGCGTTCGGCGTCGTGGTGGCCGTCCAGAAAGATGAAGTCGAATTGATCGGATTCCTGCCGCAAAAAGTGCAAGGAGTCCGCGACCTCGAAACGCACCAAGTCGCCGCAACCGACGCGTTCGATCATCGCGCGCGGCGCGGACGCGCTCCCGTAGGCCTTCCAGGGCTGGGCAACGGGATCATTGACGTCGCGAATGTCGGCGCTCAGCAATCGCGCGGCGGACATGTCGCTGGGATGGGACTGCCTGAGTCGATTGAGGGCGAGCGCGATGTGCAGCGTGGAGCAGCCGATATGGGTGCCGATTTCCAGGATGCGGCGAGGACGGAGCGCCATGACAAGGTGGTACAAGGCGCGCTGGTCGCCGGGATTGACGCCGCCGGTCATGGTGGGGAGGTTCATTTGCGCGACGCGCGGGCAGTCCTGTAGCCAAAAAGCGGCGCTGGTCGGATCTTTCCAGAAGGAAGTCAGCCTGCTCGGATCGAGGCGTCCCAGGCGGGAGACGTCGCATGGCGTTTTGGGCAACTTTTCCAGGGCGTTTTTTTCGCGCGTCAACTCACGGGCGTTGCGATAACGCTGCTTGAGCGTTGCGGGAACAAGTGTCTTGATCCAGCGTAACGGAAGCTTGACAAAAGTGGGAAGCGCCATGGCGTAATGCCTCGGGTCAGGGTCCTGAAGGGAAGGGCGATCTACCGCCGCGATTACATTGGGTGTTACCAAAGGTGGCGTGCGCCCGACAAGAGGGAAAAACGGATCCAGAACGAAAATCTCCAAGCAAAGGCAGCGTCGAGGAGATCGTCAGAGTGGCGAAGGCAGAACAATCTCAGCGGATTGGGCAATTCGCGGCCGATATTTGGGAACGAAGGCACGCATTGGCGAACGAATACCAGGGCCAGGAGACGCAACGACGCATTGACTTAAAGGATTGCAAAAAAGTAAGTTAGCATCACTCCAGGGGAAGCCGACGGAGTAATGGGTACATTGCTTCAATAGGTGGCACCATTTTTGCCTCACTTGTTATCTTCGCCGCAAGGTATTCCCACGCGATCCGTTCAATAGGCCAATGAATCAAGGTGTCCTCCCCATGAATTCATACCGATTTTTTCTGTTGGCTTTTGGCACGTTATTATTGTTTTGGTGCCTGGACGCGGGTATCAACGCCCAGGGTGATCGCGCAGGCTTGGAGGACGCGACCGTTCTGCCGGAGGGATTGGACGTCCTAACGCGAGGTCCGGTCCACGAAGCGTATGCCCAACCTGTGCTTCGGGATCCGGAAGCGGCGCCCGTAGTTCGAGAGAAACCTCCCGAGCCGGTTCCGGAATTGCCGCCGGAAATGAAGCCCGAAGGGGACAATGTCGTTTGGATTCCCGGCTATTGGGCTTTTGACGGAGAAGCCGAGCAATTTCTGTGGGTGAGCGGCTTGTGGCGAAATCTCCCGCCTGACCGGACTTGGATTCCCGGTTATTGGTATCGTGTTGAGGCCGGCTACCAATGGGTATCCGGATACTGGTCCGTCGAGGAGGCGGATGTCGTAATCCTACCGCCGCCTCCGGAACCGATCGCCGAAGCGGTGCCACCCGCGCCCGACGCCGAAAGCGCCTTCATACCGGGGTGCTGGGTGCATGTGGAGCGACGCTACTATTGGAGGCCCGGGCATTGGGTTCAATATCGACCCGGTTGGGCCTGGACGCCGGCATGTTATTACTGGACGCCTGCCGGTCATGTTTTCGTCGATGGCTATTGGGATCATGATTTCCAGCGCCGCGGTTTGTTGTTCGCCCCGGTTCGCTTCACGAACGCGGCGGTCTATGGCCGGCCCGGCTTTTTCTATAGACCTCGCCATGTCGTCTACGCTGACTTCTTGGTGGGATCCCTGTTCGTGCGCGGCGGCGGCCACCGCGCTTACTACTTCGGCGACTACTACGGACCGCGTTACGCTAGGGCCGGCTTCGTGCCTTGGGTGAATGTTCGTCTTGGAGGCGGCCGGTATTACGACCCGCTCTTTAGCTATTACCGCTGGAATAATCGCAATCAGCCGCGTTGGGAAGCCAATCTTCGTACTGTGTATGAAGGACGCCGGGATGGCACGCTGGCCCGCCCCCCCCGCACCTTCGGGGAACAAATGAAGTTCGCGGCAACGACCAAGAACGCCTTTCAGGTCGCGGTTCCCCTGGAACGTTACAAGGTCGTGGAAAAGACAGATGTCCGCTTGACCTCCGTAAGCAAGACGGAAATCACCAGGGTTACCAAACGGATCGAGGAAATCCAGACTCTGCGCACCGTGCGCAGCCAGAACGAAGAAAAGATTCGAGTAAAGGGCGGAGCGAAGTCGGAGGCCGTTCGCATGGAATTGCCCCGCCTGCGTGAAGACCGAATCGCAGCCAAAGGCGAAGCCGCGCCTCCGCCCCGACCGACCGTCCCCAAAGCCTTCACCAGACCGTTCGAAGGAAAATCAGGCGCGCCGAAAGGCAAAGACAAGTTGGATCCGACTCCGAAGGGCAAGGATAAGTTCGATCCGACTCCAAAGGGCAAGGACCAGTTTGATCCGACTCCGAAAGGGAAAGACATCGATAGCCCGAGGGCCAAGGAACCTAAAGGCAAAGGCAAACGGATTCGTGATCGAGACGATGTCCCGCCTCCAAAGCAGATCGTGCCGCCGGCGACGGATCCCGTTCCTCCCAAGCCGCCGGTAAACGTGCGGCCGAAAACGCCGCCGGAGTTGCCCATTCCCAAGTCGGTACTCCCAGATCCGCCCCGTCCTCCGCGCGTGAAAACTCCCGATCCTTCCAATCCCACGCCGGCGGCGCCTCCCAAGGGCAAGGGAGGCAAGAAGGACCGGCAAAAAGAAGACGCACCAGCTTCAGTAGAGTCGTTCCGCGCACTCGCAATTTCAATTGCTGCTTGGACAGGACCTTCCAGATGGCGCCTTTGCTGAGGTACGCTCCCCTAAAGTAGGCAACTGAAAGTCGGCTTCGATTCGCGTAATCGGAGCCGACTTTTTCTTGCGCTGCCTTTTCTGGAAATTGCATCGGAACGCTCGTAGTCGCCGATAAAAACCACTTCCCCAATTCGAGAATTGACGACCCCCCCGCCGATAAGTTATTCTAAGTGTGTCGATTCCTTCAACTTAACTCTCCCTGAGACGCCATGAATCCCATCCCCTCCTCGCTGGTTTCTCGTCGCGACGTTCTGCGTTCCACGGCGTGTGGCTTCGGCTACCTCGCCCTGGCGGGAATGACCTCGCAAGAAGCGCAAGCGAGCAATCCGCTCTTGCCCAAGACGCCGCATCATGATCCCAAGGCCAAGCGGGTGATTTTCATCTTCATGCAGGGCGGCCCAAGCCATGTGGACTCCTTTGACTACAAGCCGCTCTTGGCCCAGCGCGACGGCGAGTTGCGGAGTTTTGACGATGCGCGGACTTTCGCCCGGACGCGTTCCGTCGTGCAGCATCGCGTGATGAAGGGGCCGTGGAATTTCCGACGCTATGGAGAGTCTGGCAAGTGGGTGAGCGATCTGTTCCCGCACATCGGCCAACACGTCGACGATCTCTGCTTGGTGCAGGGCTTGCACACCGAAGGAATCGCCCACGGGCCGGCGACGTTGTTCCTCCACACGGGATCGATCAATCTGGTTCGGCCTTCGATGGGATCGTGGACCGTGTACGGCCTGGGGACGGAGAATCAGAATTTGCCGGGGTTCATGACGATTCTGCCGTCGATGGGCAACGGCGGACCGCGCAATTGGTCCAACGCGTTTTTGCCGGCCGCGTATCAAGGCACGGCGATCGGCAGGGCGGGAGTGCCGGCTTCGGATGCGCGGATTCGCAATGTCGTCAACGCCCGACGATCGATCACGGAACAGCGCGAGCAAATCGATCTGTTGCAAGCGCTCAACCGCGAGCAGACGCGCAGCTATAGCGACGCGGAACTCGACGCGGTAATCGAATCGTACGAGTTAGCGTTCCGCATTCAGACGCGGGCGCCGGAGGTGTTGGACATTTCGAGCGAGACGCCGGAGACGCTCGGACTCTACGGCATTGGCAATCGGGCGACGGACAATTTTGGCCGGCAGTGTCTGATGGCGCGGAAGCTGGCGGAAGCGGGCGTGCGTTACATCCAGGTGACTTACGGCGACAACACGGACAATCCGGCGTGGGATCAGCACTCGAACCTGCCCAAGCACGCCGACCACGCGCTGGCCACCGATCAACCCGTCGCGGGATTGCTCGCGGATCTGAAGCGGCGCGGCTTGCTGGACGACACCATCGTCTGGTGGGGCGGCGAGTTTGGCCGCACGCCCTACGCGGAGCGCAACGGCACGGGCCGCGACCACAACCCCGGCGGTTTCACGATGTTCCTGGCCGGCGGCGGCTTCAAGCCCGGCCTCTCGTTCGGCGCGACCGACGAGTTCGGCCACCATGCCGTCGAGAATCGCGTCCACATGCACGACTTGCACGCGACGATTCTCAATCAGCTGGGCCTCGACCACGAACGGCTTACCTATCGCTACGCGGGACGGAATTTCCGGCTAACGGATGTGTATGGGAATGTGGTAAGGGAGATCGTGGCATGAGTGCGATAGGCACTTTTTTTCGGGGGAGTCAGTATGAGTTTCTTGGAGTTTCTGCGAGAGAATGATGCTCTTTGTAAGGAGAATCTTGTCCAGCCCCACTTGGGAGCGTGGGTCAAGAAGTATTTGCTGACGTATCCGCTGGAAGCCCGACCCGCTCGGCGTTAGAACAAGGTCGTATCGTTCACTTCTTGAATGACCTGTTAAGGTCATTGGCATGTTCCGTGAACGATACGACCTTGTTCTAAGGCAACCGGTCGGGCTAAGCTTTGCGCGGATTTGTCTAAAAAGTGATACAAAATAGACTTTTTTATCACCAGACATGCCCAAGGCTTCCAGAGAGGCTCGCTTCTTTTGTCGCCCGAAACGAGTAGGTGAGACTACAGATGCGGCTTAATGATAATTAGTGGGCAAACGGAGACAGCTGAAACTCAGGAAATGAAAAAAACAGGAAAGTGAACACCTGTTCTTGGCAAAAAAGTGTAAAATATCCAGACGAAACTGTGTGTGAGCCATTAAAATTCCATGTCATTCTCTCGGCAAAAATTCAGAGAAGAAAAAAATTCCTTTTTCCAGAGAGAATGGCATGGAATTTTATTGAACGATACATGCAGAGCAAGAGAGGGATTTTTTGAAGGAGATGGCAAATGAGCGGTGGTATGACGCGGACGACGTGCTGGAGGAATTGGCAGTGAAACACACGGATTGATCCATGGCGCACGAGGGAAACGGCTCAAAGCGATTCCGTGTCATTCTTTCGGGCGCGATGAAGCGTCGGAACATTCATGAGACTCTTCCGTTAATTTGGAGTTCGTACTATGAAATCGACCGACGGAAACTCAGACGAGGGCATCCCTCGGGAAGGTATTCCAGACATGAGCCACGCGCAAGATCGCCCTTCAGGTCGCGCGGACGATCTGACGCCCGAGCAGCGTGTCTGTTACGAGGCGTTGGTAAACAGCGTTGACGAAAAACAGTTCGAAGTGGAGTTTAGGGAAATCCTCGCCCATCCGGAATCGTGGGTCTCCGCTGATGAAGCGCTTCGGCGTGTTCAAGCCATATTCGCGAAGAATAATGGATCGAAACCATGAGGCATGAGGGCAATGGTTCCGCACTTTTCTCCCTTGTTGTCAGTGGCAAAGTGCAGGAGAATCTGGATCAACTCGCCCTCGAAGCAGGCGCAAGCGGCACGGAAGCCGAATTACAAATCGCCCTAAGTAAAATCTTTCGAGAATTGAAGACTAATCCGCTTCAATTTGGTGAGCCAAAATACTATCTAAAACACATGAAGCTGGTGTATTGCACGGCTTCGGTCGCGCCACTCTTCGTACGTTATGGCGTTCGTGAAGATCTTAAGCTTGTTTTTCTGGCCGAGATTTCCTGGCTCTCAAATCCAAAGAAGTAACCATGTCAATCCTCTCCCGGCGCGATTTTCTCCACACCACCACCGCGGCCACGCTCGCCGCCGGCGCGACGCCCATGGGCGCCGGCGAGCGGATCAACGTCGCCTGCATCGGCACGGGCGGGCGTTGTCGGCATTTGATGCCGTCGCTGTCAAAGGTGCCCAATGTCCGCATCACCGCTTTGTGCGACGTCTATGAGCCGCACATGAATTTGGCGATGAAGCTGACGGACGGCAAAGCATTCACCACGGCCGACTATCATCGCGTCCTGAGCCGCAAGGACGTGCATGCGGTCCTGATCGCCTCGCCGGATCATTGGCATGTGCGGATGACCGCGGACGCCATGGCTGCCGGCAAGGACGTCTACGTCGAGAAACCGCTCACGCATTCGCTGGAAGAGGGACGCACGATCCTCGACGCGGCCGCCAAGCATAAGAAAGTCGTGCAGGTCGGCACGCAACAACGGTCGATGCCGCACATCATTCGCGCGAAAGAGTTGATCCGCGCCGGCCGCATCGGCACGGTGCATAAGGTTCGCCTCTCGTGGAACCGCAACAGCGATCGCGTCCGGCGTGGTCCGCAGAACGTCGATCAGAAGAAGCTCAACTGGCAGGGTTTCTTGGGCAGCGCGCCCAAGCAGGCATTCGACGATTATCGCTTCCGCAACTGGCGCTGGTTCTGGGATTTCGGCGGCGGCATCTTCACCGATTTGATGGTCCACTGGATCGACGTCGCCCACTGGATTCTTGACCTCGACCATCCTGACAAGGCCGTCTCCGTCGGAGCGCAGTACACCAGCGCCGGAGTTTGGCAAACGCCCGATACCGTGCAAACGCTGCTTACTTACGGCGACAATCTCCAAGTGCATTTCGAGGGCACGTTTTGCAATGCCCGCGCTGGCGCCATGATCGAGTTCATGGGCACGCAGGGGACGATCTACGTCGACCGAGGCCGGTTCGAGTTGATTCCGGAACCGCGTTTCAAGGGGAAGCCGGAGGAGATGATTCTGGGCGTGGGACCGCGCGGACGCGATTTCTACGAACGACCCGACGGCGAGTTGCTGCATTTGACCGATTGGATTGACGCGATTCGCAATAACCGTCAACCCAGTGCGCCCATCGCGGGCGGCGTGAGTTCGGCGAGCGCGGCTCACTTGGCGAATCAGGCGATGCGAGGCACGGGATTAGCGCTGTGGCCGCGCAAGTAGCATTTCCACGTTAGCACGACGCGCAAGCAAGTGAATTCACTCGCTTGCGTATGGCGCTAAGCCGCGAGCGGCGTTACTTCTTCGCGCCGAGTTTCTCGTCGAAGAGTTGGCGCATGTGCCGCCAGGAACGGTGGTCGGCGGCGGGTTGATACGCGAGGCCGGGCACCATTGCCTTGTCGGCCGCCGGGTCGCTGAAGCTGTGAACGGCGCCGGAGTAATAGATGAAGAGATAGTCCGTTCCGGCTTCGTCGAGAACGGAACGAAACTTTTGGATGACTTCGTCCTTGATGAAGACATCCTTCGCTCCATGGCTAATGAGCAGGGACGCTTTCGCCTTCTTGGCCTGTTCGACCGTAACGTCCGTAGGCAGCGCGCCATGGAAGCTGGCCACCGCGGCCAGATCCATGCCCTCCAGCGCCATATTGAGCACCGTACTCCCTCCAAAGCAGTAGCCGATCGCCGCAATCCGTTTTGGATCGACATCTTTGACGGCGAGCAACTGATCCAGGCCCGCCTTGGCCCGTTTCATCCAACCGGCTTTGTCATTGCGGACGGCACCGGCCAACTGACCTGCTTCCTTCGCGTTCGTCGCCAAAACTCCCTTGCCGTACATGTCGGCCGCGAACGCGACATAGCCCAAATCCGCGAGCATGTGGGCGCGTTTCTTCGCGTAGTCGTTTAAGCCCCACCATTCATGGACGACCAAGACGCCGGGACGCGGCCCCGTCTTGGCGTCGTCGTAAACAAGCACGCCTTCCAACTTGGTTTCGCCGTCCTTATACGCGACAGTCTTGCTCACGACCTTGGCCTGCGCGTCGGGTGCGTGCGCCGTGAGTATCGCCGCGGATGCCAATAACAACCAACTTTGCCGCATCAGGTTGACTCGTGTCATATCGTCTTTCCTCAAGCGATTTTCGGGGTCCGTTCAGAAACAATGCGCGGAGGCGCCCCGGATCGTTGCCCGGCGGCGCCCCCTTCGTGTTACGTCATTGGACTACTTGACCGTCAGCAAGCGATCTTCCTTGGGGAACGTCTCCAGGACCAGCCCTTTGAAGTGGACCTCTTGCGGCACGGAATTCGAATGCAGTTGCAGGCCGATGGGCGCCGCGAAGATGTAATCGGGCATGGGGTCGCGATAGTCGATCGTTTGATAACCGTTGACCGCCACGCGAATGCGATTGCCCTGGGCGAGAATCTCCATCTTGTTCCATTCCTTCTGCTTGCCGTACTTGGGGCCAAGGTCTTTGGCGACCAACGCCCGATTGCGGCGGTGCAGGTCGTAGATGTTCCAGCCCTTGGGGAACATCACGAGGTGGCCCAGATAGGTGTGCGGGTCGCCCTTTTCCGGCGCGAGGCGGCCCCAAAAGGAAATGCCGGAGTGCATCTCGGACTGGACGAGCTTGCCTTCAAAGGTGAGGCGAAAATCGGTGAATTTTTGCTTCGTGACGAGGTAGACGCTGACCTTGATCGGGTCGGTGTTCTTGGCGACGATCATGTCGTCCTTGACGGAGAAATACTTTGTCGCGCCTTCCCACCCGTCCAGATTCTCGCCGTTGAATAGCTTGAGCGTTTCACTCTTGCCCTCATGGGGCGGGACGATCGGCGCGGGCTTTTCCTTTTTTGCTTCTTTCTTCGTATCCTTCTTGCCTTCCTTCTTGCCCGCGTCTTTCCCCGCGTGTAGGGAGGGCAGAGTCGCGGCGAGCACTGCCAAGCTCAGGAAACTGGGAACCACAATCCACATTCGGCGCATGAGAGGTACTCCAACTGGTGCTAAGCGCGTATAATAACTGTCAGGGGTTGAAGTATAAAGCGCGTGAAGGCGTGTGGAAAGCAAGAAGTTCCGCAAACTCATTTAATCGCGCCATTCCCCTGGGACGATGTAGATCTTTTCGCAGAAAGGACGACGGAAATGAACCATCAGCACGAAAACCACGACCATCAACACGGCCCCAATTGCGGCCACAAGGCCGTGCAACACGAAGGCCATGTCGACTTTCTGCATGACGGGCACTTGCACCACCCAACGTCCGGCGGCGTCGAAGAGCATGTTCTGTCGGTCAACAGCGCGAACCCCGCCGACTGCACCCCAAAACACGATTGCGGGGCGCATGCCAAGGACCACAAGCACGGTCCCGACTGCGGCCACGAACCGGTGCCGCACGGCGATCACACGGACTTTCTGGTCGAAGGTCACCTACATCATCCGCATGGCGACCACTGCGACGACCATGGTCCGGTGAAATTGGCGTAGCACATGAAACGAAAAACGCAGCGGCGCCAGGGCCGCTGCGTTTTTCGTTTCATTTACGTTCCGAATGAAGGCGTTTGCGTTTTCTGTTCGCGAAAAACAAGGCAGGCAGGCCAAGCAAAGCGAGAACGAAGGCGGGCGGGGCCGGGATCACGGGTGGAGTCGATCCGGGCTTATTGTTCTGAGATTGCTCTTGTTCCTGCTCCTGGCGCTGCTTTTGTTTTTGGCTTTGGGATTGGTTGTTGTTCTGGGTGACGTTGACGTTGATCGCTTCCCGTTGATTCTGATCTTGTCCCTGATTGGTCGATCCCGATCCTGATCCCGAACCGGAACCGGAACCGCCGCCGGAAACAAATGCACGCGCAGCGCCAAACCCGGCAGGCGAGATGGCGCCGCCCCCGCCGCCACTGGAGGTCGACGTTGTGATGCTGCTCAAAAGGGACGCGCCGCCGCTTCCGGGCCCCGCGGGCGGCATCCCAGGCGCGCGGCCTCCCGGCCCGCCGCCTTCCGGTTTGGGAGTGGGCACCTCGCCGGACGCTTCAATGACCTTGCCCGCCTCATCCTCCGCCTGGAAGACGAACTCCAACAGATCCAGCTTGCTGGACGCGGCGGGTTTGATTGGGTTTTTCTCCGCATGTTTGGCGGGAGATCGCAAGATGCCGCCCAACTTGTCGTACATCGGTGGATAAGGACTCGTGAACCCGAACACCGTGCTTCGATTGTTCTTTCCCAGGCTCTTATTTCCCCAGATCGCGCGGAAGCTGGGCAATTCTTCCTTGCTCCCTTCCGAGGGCGCCAAAAGCATGACGAAGTCCGGCGCCACGGGCGGATCTAGCGTCTCCCACAAAACCGCGACGCCCTTCTCCACGTTGCCCAACTTTTTCGCCGCCACCAGTTTTCGCACCAGGAACGGGCGCAGGATCGGATGGCTTGGCGCGGGATCGAAAAAGGCGAAGCGGGCGCTGTCCTTGTCCTCGCCGTCCCAATCCGGACCGGAATAAGAAACCGGCCGAACCACCGCTTTCTCGTCTTTATCCGCCTTGCGCTCCACAGCGAAGCTCGCGCCGTCGATCACCCCCCAGCTAGAAATTCCCTCCAGCGGAACGTGGATTCGCACCGAAACGCTCTCGATGTGGCTTTGGGTCCATGCCTCCTTGGGCGGCTTGCGATCGTTCACGACCTGATACAGATATAGGTACTTCGTATACTCCGGATTGATGTCCTTAATGTGGGGCGAGGCCGATCCGCTGAAGTGGACTCCGGGCTTAAACTGGGTGCGCAGGTCGACGCCCAAACTATACGGATCGTCTGGATCGGTATCGGTGCGTTCATAAACCTTGAAATAGATGGAACCGCCGAGGCTGATCGTCGGCGCACCGGTTTCGCCGGCGAAGATGACCCGGCCTTCCGGTCCATCGCTGGGCCAACCGGGACGCACATAGCCCGTGAACGACCTTTGTGTTTGGGTGTGTCCAATGCCGGGAAATGCCATCGCGGCCAGGCCAAGCGATAGCAAACACCATCCGAGGGGACGCATGATAGGCGCTCTCTATCCGAAAAAAGGAATGCCGGCCGCAAGCGCGCGAGGGGAGTAACGGGTAGCGCCTGTTTGAGCCGCCATGAGGGGGGAGAACGGCGGTCCGGCAGGAAGCAACTAACCAATATAGTATCAAATCCGCCGTCGCGCCGGGAAGGAAATTCCTTGAAATGGCGCGCGGGCCGCTTGCGGCTTAGCGTTCGCCTAGCCCGTTCCGAATTCGGGAAGTTATTTTCCGAACGTCCCTAAGCCGCAAGCGGCGTTCGGCGAAAATAGGACAGCAATAGGAACACGGCGATCATTCCCCAGCAACTCAGCGGCGCCCAGTCGCCGGCCAGGGCGTAGAAACTCGCGCGGCGGTCGATGGGCACGGTCGCATGAATCACCCCATCGACCTTCTTGAAGTCGCCCCATTCGCTAGTCGGCAGGTCGGGGATTTTGCCGTCGACCTCGTGAATGATCCATAGTTTGGCGTAGATCGATTTGCCCATCTCCGTCTTGATCGGGTGATCGTACGCCATCGGTTTCTGTACTCGGCCATTGCCGTCGATGAC
>Ga0163144_10015829_pt1 | contig 15510 bp, 13 predicted proteins | sample OliLak19BULKMAT1_FD_123175 | JGI IMG/M metagenome (GOLD analysis project Ga0163144, IMG submission 123175) | Freshwater microbial mat bacterial communities from Lake Vanda, McMurdo Dry Valleys, Antarctica - Oligotrophic Lake LV.19.BULKMAT1 | ecosystem: Environmental > Aquatic > Freshwater >...
CAAGGCATATGAATATGCGACATGCAGCCTTGGCAGTGTTGTTGTTTTAGCGCGCATCCGCGCGCTATTTACTACCGGAACGGATGCTTAATAGTGGCCTATTCATCTGCCCCGGTAGTAAATACCCAGACGAACCGATCCCTCTTTGCAGAACTGTAAAGGTTTGCAAGGGGGGTAGCGCTCATGAACTGCCCCCGCAATCAGTAATCGGATCAGCGCAAGGCATTTAGTGACGAGTTTTGCGATATCACAGATACTTGTCGCTACGGCAATTGTGTTTGACGTTGCATCGTTTCAGTTCAAAAAACGCGAACGGTTGCTGATCTGTTTTCTTGTTTCCAGTTCATTACTATAGCGATTATCAAAAGTCGTAAGCGTTCACGGGGGATGCAAAAATCATCGCAAACTAATAAATTGGGTGCATTTTTATCCGCTGGAAGCGGCCCCCGGAGAGGCGGGCTTTCGTGCGAAGCACTGTAAGACCCAATAGCTGATGCGAACCAGTGAGCATCTGTCCTATTCAGGGTCCTATTCAGGGGAAGCGCAATCGGCCCTAACATGGCGGAGGCGAGCCAGCGAGCGTCCGATTCCATCATACAAGTAACCGTTCACAAAAAATGCCCCGTTTAGGGGCGACAAGAAAGGGTAATATGCTCTTGAAACACAAAATAATCATACTTTTGCAGTAACTACTCCCCCCCCCCCTAAAGATTTAAATAGTGAATTCCGCTCATTTTCAAAGTGGCGCATCACCTTGGAGCGCCACTTTGCAAATGAGCGGAATTCACTATTTAAATCTTTAGGGGGGGGAGTAGTTACAGCTATTATATCATTATATCGCTCGCGACTTTTGCAAACCGCTATAGTACATTTAAACCGAATACCCTGGCTAAGTGGTACGCCTTTTGGTGGTAAGATCACCTAATCCCCCAAGTACCCCCAAATAAATCAAAAACTCCCGATTTCCAAAGGTGCCCTCGATTGGTGAAGGCATAATGCCAAGCACACGCATTCCAAGCCCCAGCGCGCAGGACTGCACACGCTCAACTGTGGCATTCTGCACTGTAGTATCTCGAATGACTCCACCGTCCGGTACCTGATCGCGGCGCGCTTCGAATTGGGGCTTAATCAGTGCGATAATAGAGCCGCCAACTTTGAACCAGCCATGAACTACTGGAAGTAGTGTTGTGAGGGAGATAAATGATGCATCTATGACTACCATTGAAGGGGTTTCGGGCAGTGATTCAAGTTTTCGCGCATTGGTGCGCTCGATCGGATAGACCCGTGGGTCAGAGCGCAGACGGTACGCTAGATCCCCATAGCCAACATCGATCGCATAAACCTTCGCAGCGCCGTGTTGCAACAGAGCATCAGTAAACCCCCCGGTAGCCGCCCCAACATCGGCACAGATCATCCCGGTTACCGCGACATTAAAATGTAGCAGTGCCGCGTTCAGTTTTAGGCCGCCGCGACTTACGAAGCGATTCTTCTCCTCAAGCTCTAAATGGGAATCGTGGCCTGTCGAGTGACCGGCTTTATCAATGCGCTCTCCGTTTACCCGCACCTGACCCGCCATAATCATAGCCTTAGCCTCCGAAAGCTGTGCTACTAATTCGCGCTCAAGGAGCAGCTGGTCAAGACGGAGTTTCTTTGGTGACGGCATCACGTTCCGTTTGGCGTCGGTTGAAGAGTGATCGCTCCTGTTGCCCCAGCGAGATCCTCCCGTTTTACCTTTTCACGCGCGATGCGATCGAGCATTGAATCAAAGAGGAGCTGGTCGCGATCTCGATACTTAATTAATATTGAAATCGCCAGATCAAGCTGTCCGGATCTCTCATGCCACGAGGCTACCGACCGATAGCGGTCCGAAACCAATCCGCGATCTACTCCTTCCGTTTCGGCATGATTAAAAGCTAGAAGGGCCTGCTCAACTCGCCCCGACCGTAGGTTAAGATCTCCAATAATTAGTAGATAGAAGTATGGATTCTCCCACTCTGGGCGGTCCTTAACTGCTAGGCGGGTCTGAATATGTTCCTGATATAGATTAATCGCATCATCGATCCGATCCTGGCGAGTGAGCTCCTCGGCCTGTTGGAGCAAGCTGGGTTCGTGGCCGAAGCAACCCGCGCATAGCAGGCAAAGTCCAACAAGCATTAGCGCTCCAACGATTCTATTTGCCTTCTGCGCTACTGAATTAATCTTAAGCAGCTTCACGCAACCACCCTAGATACTCCTTTGAAGATCTTCGGCGACCGGAGTCGTCGGTACGCCAGCGTTTATGCATCCAGACCCACTGCGCTGGATACTCCTTGATTACTCGCTCTAGCCTTAGATTATATTCTCTCAGCACCGTGTTGGTATTCTCGCGATTAGTTAGGGGCTCGACAATGATCTTAAATCTGCCGGGTGACGTGCGAACGATAAATGCACTGACCAGATGGGCATTATGACGCAGCGCAAGCTCTACCAAGCTTGAGGGGGTCCGAGCAGCCACTCCAAAAAATGGAACAATCTGACTTGTAACTCTAGTGTCCTGATCAATTAAGGCAGCAACTACCTGGCCAACAGCAAGGCGCTCAACGATTGCTCGAATTCCGGCCCGGTCTGCGCGCCAGATCGTTTCAATCTGATAGCGCCCACGTAGGTCCCGCAACAGACGTTGTAGAGTTGGATTGCGTGCTTCGCGCCCGACGGCAGATATCGGAATTCGGTTGGCTACCATGTAGGCTGCAAGTAGGTCCCAATTCCCGGTATGAGCGGTCAACGCCACGATGCCTCGACCATCGTCTAACATGCCGCGCGCAAGCTCCCAATCTGAAAAATCTATTGAAGCAGCACCTGACTCCAAAATTGGGGTAAGATTCATGCTCTCTAGAATTGTAGCGCCAAGTTGGCCGTAGCACCGTGTAACAAGCGAATCGCTAGTATGAGATCGATCTCCACGGCGCACAATAAAGCGATCAATCTGTAGCTGAGCGATCCTACGTTCATGGGTAGGAACTAGGGCAAAGCAATGACCCAGCAGTTCGCCAAATCGGGAACGTAGAGCAAAAGGGAGGAGTCCGAGGATCTTCACGGCGGCTAGTAGAGGGTAGTAGCTGAAGTCGGCAAGCTTCATACAGGCTCTAAGCCAAAGGGTCCTCGGTTGCCACTGCTCGCTCGCGGGCTTGCAGGCCGCGCACTAAGAGAAACTCATTCAGCTTCTCGCGAAAAAGTACCCCGACAAATCCCCCAAGTGATGAGCTTCCTTGCTCAGCTGGGCCATCAAATACTACGAGATTCGGCGGCTCGTTTGCCTGCATGCGCTCCATAAACCTGTCTAATGGTTCATTGGAAAGAGTAAAGGGAAAATTTCGCTCCATTATCGCCGAGATGTATTGCTGCTCGCTGTTCATCGCGCCCTCCTGAATTAAACGCTCACGATCAACAACTCCTAAGACCTGGTCTCCATGCACGACCGGAAAGATCGGTTGAAACGATTTTAATGCAAGATTCAAAGCGGCAGCCACGGTTGTCCCGTGTGAAAATACCAAGAGCTGCTGTGCAGCGGTCATTACATCTGCGACCTTACGACCCGCAGCTACCGCATGGGCTTGCACTCGGACATGCTCGTGCGCAGCGGAGAAGAACACCATTACGGCGATCATCACCAGTATAATATTCTCTGAATATAAGGCGAAGGCACCTAGCAGTAGACAGAGCCCCTGACTTACTCGGGTAGCAATCAGGGTCGCGGTCTTAACCTTGGCGATGGCGAGTATAGCTCGCAGTACTCGACCACCATCCATTGGCATCGCTGGGATCATATTAAACAGCGCCAAAAAGATATTTGCAGAACAGAGGTCGAGCAATAGATCCGAACCGTAAGAGAGCTGCTGCGCCGCCATAGCGGGAGTGACCGCTGGATCGGCAACGAGCGATTCAATTAATTTCAGATCCAAAAAGGGGACGATCGCTATTGCAAGCAGAAGATTAACTGCTGGCCCCGCCAAGGCGATCCACAGTTCGGCTTTGGGAGCTGGGCTCGATTGCAAAGTTGCGATGCCTCCAATCGGATACAGAACGATATCCCGAGTCTTAATTCCAAAGCGTTTGGCAGTTAATGCATGTCCAAGTTCGTGCAGTACCACGCATCCGAAGATTAAGAGAACAAACAGGATCTCCTTGGCGATATCAATCGTATTTCCATCACTCCAGCCGTTCATCACTACCCATACGAGTAGAAAGATAAACGACCAATGTACGCGGACCGGTATGCCACCGACAACGCCGAGTTGGAGCGCGCCGCGGTTTATCATTCCAGTACCATTACTATTGCCAGTACCATTACTATTGGAGGTCGTATTGGGGGTATTAGGAGCATTCACAGCCAATTTCCATTAATTAAACAGGGCCGCTATGCTAATCGGCACTTAGTGCTATATATCACTAGCGGCGCGTAAAGCGCTACCTCTTTGCACTCTGACGCCTGGACCTTTTACTGTTTTGGGTCGCTTGTTAGGGGGTCTATCTTTGGAGGGATCTTTGGCCGGGGTAGTCGAATTTATCAGTGTGAGGATATGTTAGTTCTACTTGTTCTAATTGTGTTTTTTACCGTCTGCACCTCGTTTCTATGTTCGATGACTGAGGCAGCGCTCTATAGCGTTCCCCAAGCGCATCTGCGACATATGTCAGAGCAGGGCTCAAGAACGGCTAAAATAATGCTGCGTCTCAAGGAGGAGATTAGCCGCCCGATCGCTGCCGTTCTAATCATAAATACGTTTGCGAACGTTCTTGGGCCATCGTTCGCAGGGGTAATGGTAGTTACTTTGTGGGGCGAGGACGGACTAGTAATCTTCTCGGTACTCCTCGGACTTGCAATCTTGTTTCTGGGTGAGATAACTCCAAAGATTCTCGGAGCCCATTTCAGTAAGGAATTGGTAGGAATAATCGCGGTACCACTCGCTTTCTTGGTTTCAATTCTTTCGCCTTTAATTCGCGTAACCCAATGTATCTCGCGTCGATTGGAGCAGAGCACATCAGAGCCGCGAGTTTCGCATCACGAGGTACTCTCGTTGGCCGCAATCGGACAGGAGGAGGGCTCATTAGATAATTTTGAAGGTTCCGTGATCGCCAATGTAATTGGCCTTGATCAACTTCTTGTGCGGGATGTTATGACTCCGCGCACATCTGTTTTTCGCGCCGATCAGAATATGATCCTTTCCGAGGTGCGAGATCAGATCGGCGATTGGAGCTTTACCCGTGTACCGCTATTCGACCCCAACGAGCCCGAGCATCTTAACGGCTATGTCCTACAACGCGATCTGCACCGAGCCCTCTTACGTGGGGAGGAATCTCGGACGCTTTTTGATTTTCGCCGTAAATTGAAAACCGTACCGGAGGTGATGCGTTCCGATCGTTTATTAACCGAGATGTTTGATGAGCGTGAGCAGATTGCGGCAGCGGTAGATGAATTCGGTGGATTGGCGGGAATCATTACTATTGAGAATATTCTAGAAGAGGTCGTTGGACGTGAGATTATCGATGAGTACGATCTGGACGGTATGCCAAGTGGCGGTGAACCGCGCAATGCCGATAAAGTTCAGCAGTTTGCGCGCAATCGTGAGAAGAAGATGAAGAAGTTTAGGGCGTAGAGGTTGCGAGTTCCTCAGCATCGGTATCCGCACCGAAGCTTTGCGCGTCTTGGGCTTCTATAGCGATTATCAAAAGTCGGTGCCAATAAAATTGGCAAGCCAATAAAATTGGCAAGCCTTTTGATATTAATCGCTATAGGTTGTTGATTTGATTCGCTTTCAGCGAATCTATAGCGGTTTGCAAAAGCTATTATATCGCTCGCGACTTTTGCAAACCGCTATACATCCGGTACTCCCAATAGCCCACAGAAATCCCGCCATTCATCTATCCCGTTAGACGAAGTATCCGAATCCAGAACCGCAGCTAGATCTTCTGGACCTTGATGCAGTTCGACTAGCTCAGCTTCGGGCGACTCAGAGTTCTCAGTTAGTGTAATATCGGTCTCAAATTGTAGCTCTGGACTGGAGCTCTCTGTTAGCTCCGCAGTTGAATCGATCTCATTCGAGGGTGCTGGTGGAATTACAGCTCCCTCGACTAACTGGCCGTCCAAGTTCTCTTCCGGGGAAGGGATCATTGGAACCTGATTCTTCGTCTGCTCAGGCAGAATCGCCATCGGTTCAGCCGTACCAAAACTCTCAGAGAGTTTTACTAACATGGCGCGCGCTTGGGGCAGGTTCGGAATCATTATTGTGGCGCCAACAGCGATAATTAACGCCAGGGCGAACATCGAGAGCGCCCCACTGTAGCTTCTGAATGTATTCGATAATCGAGCAAGCGGAGCAAATACATGGTCGGATACTTCGCGGTAAGCGGAGATAAGGCCCTCGGAAATCGCTATGCGTAGCGTTGCGCGGGCTTGGCGCTCGAGACGATCTCCATCTAGCGCCGCGGCCTGCGATGCAAGCTCCTCGCGTGTTGCGGTCTTTATCTGAATAACTTCAGGCTTGAATAGCTTTGCGACGTCGATCCGCTGCACGCAAGTGGCCGTAACCCAGCACTGCGGAATGAAGTTCAGATTGGTGACTACTACCAGACGACCTTCCTGTGTGGCTGTGCGCAGAAGCTCCGCTGCAAAGTACTCACGCCATCGTCCGTTAAATGGCTGGAAGGGATCGTTTAGAAACATCACTGAATCTGGACGTCTGATCGCTAGGTAAAGCTGTAGTCCTCGCACCGCTGGCGGTGGCAAGACAGCCACACCCATATAGAGCTGCTTTTGTAACTCAAGCTCCTCGATTGCAACGTCAATTTGAGTCTCGTCGCAGCCATTGATGGCAAGATATTCGCGAATGCTAGCGGACTCCGGCATTCGCTCGCCGAAGCCGACTCGCTGTGCGAGATCGTGTTGAAAGGCCGATCCATCAAGTTCTAGGCGTCCCTCATTGACTGGCGGTTGGGTGAGTAACGCCTGCGCAAACCACTGCCGATTACTTCCAGCGCTGTCTTCGAGCACGGTGATCGTCGCAGTCCGACAGACGATCGTTGCTGACTCGCGATCAACGCGTCGTGTAATGCTAAGTTTCTTAGGGCCTGAACTGCAGTTCATATCAATCTCAAAATGTTAACTGAGCTTCTCAATCTTGCTCAGAGATGTCCCAGGCTTTGACCGGCTTCTCACCCTCAACAACCTGCTTCTCGTCGGCGAATAACATGTCTAGTCCGTAAACTAGCTGCTGTAGGGTCACGGGTTTAGCGATGTAGTAGTCGGCGCCCTTGGCATATCCATCAATAAACTGTTCGGCGCGCCCCATTGCCGTCAACATTACAACCGGAATTGAATCCAGGTTTGGGGTCGCACGGACCTTCTCAAGAACGTCATAGCCACTGATTCCCGGTAACATGATATCTAGGAAGATAGCGTCAAAATCCGGCGCTGCGGAGTTCGGTCCGCTTCCCTCTGGGATTAGCTTCTTGATTGCATCCTCGCCGTTTTCGGTCGCAACAACCTGACAATCTAGCGCCTCCAGCATTGTGGTGATCACCGCTCGCGCGTCTGGGTCATCTTCAACCACTAGAAACTTAGGATTCGCCATATTATACCTCTATCGATTTACTAAACTTTCTACTAACTGGGACTAACTGGGGGTTTCAGCCCCTCGTGGCGTTTTTAAAGTTTTCCACTTTGCTGCCGCCTGACGGGTGCGTTCATCGATCTCTACCTGTGTTGCTGGAGTGTGATTCTCATTAGTTGCTGGGGAGGTCCCTAGTGGTTCAGGATTTGGATCTGGGCGAACTTGAGCTGTTGCTATATGAACGGCCGAAGCCGCAACGGCGATCTCTTGCATTCGTCTAGCAGGTGACTGGCTTGGTGTTGTTTGTAGAGTGACTGGCGGCACAGTTACATCGGAGTCCTCATTGGTAATACCCAATACCTCCTCCAGGGTCGTAACACCCAGCTTAACCAATTCAAGTCCAGCCTCACGTAGGGTTAGCATCCCTTGACTACGAGTTAATGCGCGCAGCTCAGCCTTCGATGCGCCGAGGAGGACTAGGCGGCGTAGTTCGTCACTGAAGGTTACTAGCTCATAAATTGGGGCGCGTCCGCGGAATCCGGTGTTGTTACATTTTGTACAGCCACGGCCGTGCGCGAATTTTCCACCCTCTAAACGGTTCGCCGCCGCTCCTAGACTTTGGAGCATTTCAGGTGGTAGCGGGCGATCTGTTTTGCACTCTTCACAGATTCGTCGTACTAGTCTTTGAGCAACGATGCAGTTAATTGATGAACTAATTAGGTATGGCGCAATGCCGATATCAACGAGACGTGAGATCGTTGAGATAGCACAGTTGGTGTGAAGCGTTGAAAGCACCAAGTGGCCGGTAAGTGCAGCCTTGATGCAGATCTCGGCTGTCTCCTGGTCACGGATCTCACCGACCAGAATTACGTCTGGGTCCTGTCGAAGTAGTGATCTTAATACCGAAGCGAATGAATAGCCGATCGTTGGATTCACCTGGCACTGAGTAATTCCGGGCAGTGTTCCCTCAACGGGGTCTTCGGCGGTAAACACACTGACTGAGATCTCATTTAGCTCGTTTAGTGCAGCATATAGGGTTGTGGTCTTGCCTGAGCCGGTTGGACCCGTAACCAGAACCAGACCGTCTGGCTTATTAATTGAGTCACGCAACGTTGATAGCTGATCAGCCGGTAGTCCAAGTTTTGAGAGGTCGTTATTGATATTCGACTTCCCGAGTACCCGCATAACGATCTTCTCGCCAAAGACGGAGGGTAGGGTGCTCATTCGCAAGTCGGCATCGGTATCGCCCTGGCGAAAGCGAATACAGCCGTCCTGTGGCATGCGTCTTTCGCAGATGTCGAGTTCGGCCATGATCTTAAGACGTGAAATTATCGGTGGCGCAAGCTTTAGCGGTACGCGCTGAATCTCCTGTAGCACACCATCGACGCGGAAGCGGATCCGCAGCATCGTTTCAAGTGGCTCGATATGAATATCGGATGCGCCTAGTCGTACGGCCTCGCTGAGAAGGGAGTTCACTAGTCGGATTAGGGGAGCGTCAACATCCCCAAGTAGATCCTCCTCGGGCTGCGTATCGACCTCGCTAGCTTTGGCCTCCTGGTCGGCGAGGACCTGCTTTAGAGTGCCCTCAATCGTCCGATCTTGGTTCTTTCGATTGGCAGCAGTTATGGATGCTTGGAGGCTCTGTTTGCCGTTTGTTCCTCCCTTAGCAGAACTGGAAAAAGCCATTTCGCACTCCCTGCGTTTACGCAAGGGGATAGAGTCGGCAGATCGGGCTGGCTCTTAATGATTGGGAGCAGGAAAATGCTCAGTATTTGGGTGGAAGCACTGTCTTCGAAGTATGTTTAAACTCTCTGCAGGGCTTTTGATAGTTCCCCTATCCTGTAACCGTTCAAACCCTCTGCGTACCTCTGCGTCCTCCGTGGTTAAAATGCGCCCTAAGCAATTTCGTAAAGTTTAGTTTTTTACCGCAGAGGACGCAGCGGTACGCAGAGGGAAGGCCAACTATGCCCGTGAACAGTTCCCCTATCCCGAATGGAAATTGATTGTGCTAATCTCTTCGCTATCTTAACTAGACAAACCCAGTTCTTATGCAGCCATTATTTGCAGATCGTGAGGGAGATGAACCGCTAAGCGGTGCTCCGCACCGTCGGCGAATCAAACCTGTTGCAGTCGAATCTGATTCTGAGATGGGCGCTGAAACCTGGCCTGATCGCACTGCATTGGGTGTAATTATCGCCTGCCTCGCTTTACTTCTCGTTGTTGCGATCTGGTTTGGGGGGGTACACGCCACCGCGTTTCAGTTCTCATCGGCTATTATTTGTGTTGTAACGGGATTCAGCCTCTGGAACTTTTCAGCTGCTCGAACTGCACTAAGTGATTCTCGTAGCCGCGAGCAGGGCACTCGTCTGATCCTGTCCGGGATGCTTATTTTCTGTGTCTACATTCTCGCACAGTATCTTCTATACAGGACAATGACCGACCCCCACCCAGTAATTGGTCGTGCGAGTATGTGGATCGATCCGCCGCGTTATTGGTCGGGCGTTTTGGGGATCATCGCAACGCTCGGAATGTTTATCTCGATTCGTCTGGGTTTAAACCGAAGTATGCTCGGAACCGATCGGGACGCGCTCGCAGCGCTCGTTTCTAGAATGGTATGGTTTAGTTCCGCACTCAGTGTTATCGCTGTAATCGTTGCACTGATTGCGATTACTCACTGGTTCTCAGACAACGGCAAGCTGTTTTGGACCTTCGCACCCGAGAATATCTTCGTTCCGATGCGCGCACGTTGGCCGTTTGTGAATTCCAACCATCTGGCGCATTTCTTGGTACCACTACTATTTGTGAGCCTTATTCCCAGCGGAATTGCGCTAAATGTATTAGTACGCAAACTAGCTGAACCTGGGCGACGGGGATTGCGAATCACCCAAAGTATGCAGCGTTGGATCTTGCTGCTTACGGGTTCGTGCGCTGCCCTTGGAGTTATAACGATCGCCATCGTAGCGGCGCAGTCACGCGGTGCCTTCATCGCTCTAGGATTTGGAGCGTTGGCATTATTGCTTTCTGGAGTGCTTACCGCACGAGCACGCCAACGTACCCTGAATCTCGTTGCTCCGGTTTTAGGTAGGCCGATTCTACCATTCAGTCGACGTGTCGCTTCAGCTCATGAACAGGAGCGCCGTTGGCAGAATCTCAATCTGCGCGCAATCTCTATATTTCGCCGCGTGGCGCCAGGATTGCTCTTAGTTCTTGGATTAATATTAGTAGGGATGTTTATTCGAGATCAGGGTGCAAACCGACTTGAAGATCGAATGGAGTATGGACTTGCACATGCCTTAGATGACTCTCGCTGGCAGCTATATAGCGACACCTTCGATATGATCAAGGCTGGTCCATGGTTTGTCGTGCCGTTCGGAGTTGGATTCGCGAACTGGTCGCAGAGCTACCTTCGATATATGGATAGCTCGCTAGCGGGACTCGATCCGATGTATCTGCACTCTGATCCGCTACAGGTAATAGCCGAGACGGGGATTGTTGGGGCGGGAATTTTAGTAGTTATATTTATAGCTCTGCTGCTAGCTGGCTATCGTGCCATGCGCTCAATAACTAATAGAGTATTGAGTGATCTGAATGTTAAATCGCAGCCCCTTAGCGCAGCAGTTTTAAACAGCTGCCTTATACGTTTGGAGGGTGTTTTTATCGGGCGGTGTCTTTTTTCTGCGCTGATCGCCGCGCTAGCCTGCTCGGCGATGGATTTTCCCTTTAGAATTCCAGCCTTCGCGTTTCTGTTTGCGGTGATTTTGGCACTTTACGTTACGGTCGTTGATCACCTACACGATCCGCAGCGCGACAAGTTGGATCTAACAACACGTGAGACGTAATCGCCTATAGAATTGGATTCAATAAAGTAACTGGTCACAAAAATGCCTGCCCCGACTTGTCCCGCCGTAGCCTCGGCGAAGGCGGATTAGGGGCTGACAAGAAAGGACTAAAAGGTGAATCAAAATAAAACATTCAGGATACACAGCACATTAGATTTGTTCGTTAAAATTATGGTAACCGTTCACGGGGGTGTAAAGATCCTCGCAAACTAGCAAATTGGTTGCATTTTCATCCGCCGGAGGCGGCCCCCGGAGGGATAACAAGTAACCGTTCACAGAAAATGCCCCGTTTAGGGGCGACAAGAAAGGATAAAAAGGTCTTGAAATATTTAACAATGAAACTTTTCACCAAAAGTGTATAAAATTACCCACCCCCCGTGAACGGTTACCAATGAAGAAGATTATCCTATTTGAGTTGAACGAGGTACCTCTCAGAGTTATCGACCAGTTCTGTGCCTGGCGACCCGCTTCGAATCTAGCACTGACGTTGCCACTTTGCCGACAGCATCAGACATATGCTGAAGATTCAAAGCTTTCACCCTGGACAACCTGGTCGACGCTGCACCGCGGAGTTGTCGATCGCAAACACACCATCCATGAGTTTGGTCAGGACCTCGTCGAGATAAATGAACAGTTCCCGCAGATCTGGGAGATCCTTCAACGTCAAGGGGTCTCGGTTGGGGTGTGTGGATCGCTGCATACCTATCCACTGCCCGAAGGCGTAGCCAAGTACGATTTTTTTATTCCAGATACATTTGCTGCGGGGCCAGAGTGCTTTCCCGAGCTCTTAACGACGTTCCAAGATTTTAATCTACAGATGGCACGCGACTCAGCTAGAACGATTAATAGGAGCGTACCGATCGTAGCGGGCCTAAAGGTCTTACTTAAGAGTCGCGAGTTGGGATTAAGGCCCTCTACATATTTAGATATCGGTGGACAGTTACTTGGCGAAACCTTTCAGAGCTGGAAGCAGGTTCGCAGACGGACCTATCAGGCAGTGCTGATGTTTGATGTGTTTATGCAGCAGCTTGAAACAAAGCGTCCGCAGTTTACAACGTTTTTCTCCAATCATGTCGCATCGAGTATGCACCGCTATTGGGCGGCGACCTTTCCAGATGATTATGATAGTTTCGGTTTTACAACCGATTGGGTCTCCACATATCGTAATGAGATCGACTTTACACTTTCAAAGTTCGACCAGTTTTTGGGACGCTTGACGCGTTTCGTTGATTCTAATCCCGAGTATGAACTCTGGATTACGACGAGCATGGGACAGGCGGCAACTGTTGCTCAAGCGGTCGAGACCTCATTGAACCTGCGTCACGTGGATCGCTTCTTTAGTGAGCTTGGGCTTGAACCTAGCTCCTGGACCAGACGCCCCGCGATGGTTCCGCAGGTCTCAATTATAGTTCGGGAACCGGCCCGTGAATTGCTGCGTAATGCGCTTCAAAATCTGATCATTAATGGCACCCCGGTGCAGTATGAAGAGCATGAGGGTGGATTTTTTTCAGTTACTGTGGGCTTCTACAATGTGCACGAAAAGCCGCATAGCGCTTCGCTATTTGGTAAATCTATTTCCTATGAGCAGCTTGGGCTCGAGTTTATAACGATCGACGATAAGTGTGGTGCGACGGCCTATCATATCCCGCAGGGATCGCTGCTGGTGTATAGTGCTGGCGCGTCACAGCGCGCTAAGGTTGGCACTGGAGGATTGCGTACCGAGATCTCGACCCTCTCGATAGCTCCGACAATATTGCGTAACTTCGGATTGAAGACGCCCGATTATATGGCCGATGCCGTCAAGACTTAGTGGCGCAACCACTTGATAATGCTAGCGAAATCGTTCTTTGATCGAGGACTGCTCGCTCCTGAAGCGATTAGCAAAGTATTTGCGTTGCTGAATGCAGCGCCATTTCGGATTAACTGCATAACTATTATGAATGCATTACCTTTATAGGACTCAAAATGCGATTAAGAGCTGCAAAATTAGACCTCCCGACCAGATTTTTGGCGCTATCCCTCTGTACGGTGTCGATCTGGCTCTCTAGTGCCTCGTTGTTGGTGGCACAGGATAACCTAAATGAGATCGATATCGATCAGATTCGCAAGGAGCTTGCGCAGCTAAAAGCTGGCGAGATTCAGGGTTCAGGGACTCAGGTCGCAGCCGAGAGGAACGCTCCTGAGCTCGCTGAGGCCAAGGACGGTATGCGCGATCAGTTTACCGTTGTTGCCCCCGTTGCCGCTCCCGTTGTCGCTCATCCGCAGGAGGCCAAGGAGCTGAGTTCGCAGAATGCTAAACTGCGATCCGCTGAGGATGATCTACTAGCTGAGCTTCAGAAGGTTTCGGATGCTCCAACTGCGCTACCGAGTGGCGCGCAGGCAAGGGCTTCGGGTTCGATCGAGGCAACCAAGGCAACAACCCTGCAGGGAGTTCCGGTCAATGAAAGTGGTCAACTTGATCTCGATGCCATTCGTGAGCGCGCAGTTCGCAAGGCAGACCTTAATGCCAGTCAGCTCGGGACTGAGAGTTCGGCACTGACTAGGGTGTCTGAGTCACCAGGAATCGTGGAGAAGACCATTGAGATCCCCGGAAATTTTGATCTAGGGCAAGACGATCTTGAGCGTAGCATTGCGATTGAAAAGCAGTTAGCTGTGATGCCGGTAGCGGAGAAGAGCGCTGTTGAGATGGTCGATGCGTTTGATTCGCGTGGTATTTCACCCAATGATTCCGGAATGGCACGGGCAATGATACCAGCGCGCATTGAAGCGGATCGCAGTGCGGCCTCAGATCGCAATCAGGTGGCTTCACTACAGAGCAAGCTCTCCTCAAGTGAACGTGCGCGGGCTAAATTGGCTACCGAGCTACAGGAAGCGCGCAACCGTTTGATGATTGCTGAAACTGAAGTTGAGCGCCTCTCGGCCCGTATGGATGGCGGTTCACGACGTTCATCTCCGCCGGTGCGAACCGTGAACACACCGGTAGTTTTGGCTCAGCCACCAATGGCTCAGCAGGTTTCCTATCTACCGATGAAGCGTGACCAGCAGGATATGCCTGTCGCTACGGTTATCGTTGACAAGGCTAACCTACGTACTGGACCTAATATGAATGATTCACCCCTAATGTCGATCTCAAAGGGTGCGCGCCTTGCAATTGAGACCCGCAAGGGTAATTGGTACCGAGTCATCGCCCCAACGGGTGTACGTGCTTGGATCTCGTCAGACATGATCGCTTTTGGTCGCGATGGATTATCAAGCCCGACCCGTACCTTAAGTGTGCGTGGGTATGATGAGGGATTGGAGGGCAACTAAACTAAAGGATACTGTGGGTAGGGGAGTGCCGCTTTTCTTTAAGTTTACGTTGCTTCTCCTAATCGCGGATGTGACGGTCTACGCCGATGCCAGGCACGCCCCTGTTGCTAATGCGAGTACCGATTCCCTACTGACACCGAAGCTGCCGAGCACATTCTCAATCGTCTATCCGTTGCTTGGAACGCGCCTAACGAGTCCATTTGGAGATCGTAAACATCCCGTATTGCGTGTGTCGCGCCACCATATGGGAGTAGATCTCGCGGCCCCAGAGGGTGCCCCGATAAGGGCTATCAAAAACGGAGTTGTAGTCTTTGCCGATCCCCACGGTGCCTATGGAAACCTAGTTGTGATCCAACATAAAGATGGATTCACAAGTCACTACGGCCACTGCTCTAAGATCTTAGCCCGCCCTGGCTCGCATGTTAAGGCTGGAGACATTATTGCCGAGGTTGGTAAGACCGGTCGAGTAACCGGCGCGCACCTGCACCTTGAGCTGCGCCAAAACGGCGTGCCAGTTGATCCGGCGTTACTTATTAAGAAACTTGATGAGCCGGCGCAGGGGTAGGATTTGAGTAACCGTTCACGGGGGGGGGGGGGTGCAGAAATCATCCCAAACTGACAAATTTGGTGCATTTTCATCCGCCGAAGGCGGCCCCCGGATGGGCGGGCATCCGCGCGCAGCGCAATAGGCCCGAAATTGCTGACGCGAGCTAGCGAGTGTCTGACCATATGTTTAACCGTTCACAAAAAATGCCCCGATCCGGGGCGACAAGAAA
>Ga0163144_10015830_pt1 | contig 15509 bp, 16 predicted proteins | sample OliLak19BULKMAT1_FD_123175 | JGI IMG/M metagenome (GOLD analysis project Ga0163144, IMG submission 123175) | Freshwater microbial mat bacterial communities from Lake Vanda, McMurdo Dry Valleys, Antarctica - Oligotrophic Lake LV.19.BULKMAT1 | ecosystem: Environmental > Aquatic > Freshwater >...
ATACGCAGGCCACTCATAAATAGGTGAGTCTGCCTGCATTTCTATTGGCCCAGCGCTTGCGTTCATCATCCCATACGAGATTGGTTTAAATCAAGTTTGTCAACCGTAAGGAGGATGCAATGCTGAACTGGTCACTGACGTTTTTGGTGGTAGCGATCATCGCCGCCGTCCTGGGATTGGGTGGACTGGCAGGCACGGCCGCCTCGATCGCCCAGATTCTGTTCGTGGTGTTCTTGGTTTTATTTCTGGTGAGCCTGATTACAGGACGTCGCAAGCCGCTGTGAGCGGTGCGGGTCCAAAATAGGTTCTTTTAAAAAGAGGAGATAAGCAATGAAACTAGTCCTGGGATTGATGGTCTCGGCAGCGATGCTTGTGGGAGTTACTGGCTGCAATAGCGAGTCGCAAACGACGGTGAAGCGGGAAGTCAAAGTCGACGGCAACGGCAACGAAAAAGTGAAGACCGAAACCCGCACGACCACGACCGATCTCAACAGCCCGAATACCTATAACGATGACCGCACGACGACCACGACCGTGAAGAAGGAATCGAAGGTCAATGACAATGGCGACACGAAAGTAAAGACCGAGACGAAGACGGATACGAGGACCGGCGACACCGTGATTCGCAACGACGACAACCTCGTCAAGATCGGACCGCTCGAGATTAAGAAGTAACTCCGAGCTGTATCAAATTCCCAATTCCCAATTCCCGGCCTTGAAGCCGCGAACCGTGAGTTGGGAATTTTTATTTGGAGCCCCTTATACCAATCGCAGTTGTTGATCAGACAACAGTACGTGACCCAAGTCCTTTAATGTTTTAATGTTCCAGAATCCTTGATTTACGGTTTTGAACTGCGATTGGTGTTAGAGCCCCTTAGAGCCCCACGCGGCGGTGGTAGACCCACCATTCCAGAAGCAGTAGCGCTCCGGCGGCAAGCGCCAGGTCGCGCCAGATTTCCCGCTTGGCCTCAATGGCCGCGCGATTGGATTCGATCTTCACCTCGCCCACCTTCAGCGCTCCCTGTCGCGCATTATCCGATTCCACGCGGCTCGATAAATTCACGGCATAGATGCGATCTTCCGGTCCGGCTTCCTTCAAAGTATAAAGACCGACCTTGTCGGTGCCTTTCACGAAGGTGCTGTGATCCTGCGACAATTCCACTTTCTCCGGAGCGCCGCCGGGCCGAATCAGTGAGGCGGCGGGAACGTTGAGCCCGGCCGGAATCACCAGCGGTTCGCCGGTGTGCTGCGTGCTGGGGTGCCGTCGCGGAGAGGCTTCGGCGATCCACGGAATGACGTTGCGCAGAAACAGCGGCAGCGAGGGACGGTACGCCCAGTCCGATGAGAACACATCGAACGAAAGCCCAATCGCGCGCAGGCGGTCGGTTTCAGCCGCGACCGCCAGTGGTCCGCCTGTGCCCTCGACGATGACGCGTGTTGTCTTCGGCACCGTCCACGCCTGCGCCTTGGCGACCGTGACATTGCCGAAATTCACGTACCGCATTGTCGGATGCGACACGTCCCAGTCCACGACTGTCGGCCACTCGAGGCCCTTTTCCGCTTTCGCATAGCCGGGAAGCGGCGGCATCGATCCCATGAATAATGCCCCGCCCTCGGTCCACGAAATCGGTGCCACACCTTCGAAAATGCAGCCGTCGTACGCCTCCACCGATTGCTGCGCTTTCTGGTCCCACTGTTTCTGAAAATCGTCCGGCTGCATCGTGGTCACTGTGATTCCGCGCATCGAACCCAGCGCCTTCTCAAGAAAATAATTTCCCTTCGAGACTAGCAGAAGCTTGATGCCTTCCGAACTTCCGATGACGCAGTACGCCGTGTTGTCCACGCTCAGCCGGTCCTTCGGGCTGTCAATCGTCGCGGTAACCACGCCGCTGCTTCCCAGCGGCAGTTTGAACACTTCCACCGAACGCGACGCTTCCGACGTGTTGGTGGGCGCGTTTCCGCCGAGGCCTTCGACTTTCAGCGCTCGCCCCTTTAAGTGAATGACCTTGGGCGGAAAACGCTGGGACGTTGTGGAAAGTCCGAGAACGATATCGCGTTCTTCGGAGGAAAAATTCTCGACCATCACAAACACCTGCGTTTCGACGGCATCGCCGCGCTGGCCATCCGCGCCCACCGTTTTCACCGGCCGCGTGCGCGCGTCGATCTGCGTGATGCCGACGTTGTCTGATTCCTCGTCGCCGTAGGATACGAAGCGGAAGTTGCTCAGCTTGCGCGAGAGCCTCTCCAGCGGCGTGCCAAGATTGGCCTGCGACCCCTTGTCTTCCACGTTGCCTGTCACCGTCTCTTCGACGTCCCTCATCAGTTTCAGATTGCCGAAACATCCGTCGGAAAGGACGAGCACGCGGATGTCGCGGTGCCCCTCGCAAAGCGACATCGCCGTCTCAATCGCTTCGCCGGCGCGCGTCGGCAGATCGTTGGGTTTCAATTCCGCGAGGACACTCTTAAGCAGAGCGCGATCGGATGTGAATTTGGAGAGTTGCCGCACGTCGCGATCGAAGGCGAGAATCAGCATCTCGTCCTGAGCGCGCATGTCATCGATGCGTTTCTCGGCATCGGTTACCGCCGCCTGAAGCCGCGTGAGTGTTTTCGCGCCGCCTTCATCCTTGGTTCCCATGCTCGCGGACGTATCGATCAGCAGGACGGTCTTGCTGCCGGACGCGCCCGAAAAATTCAAATAAGGGCGAGCCAGCGCGAAGCCGAGCAATGCGATCATCAGCAATTGAAGGATCAACAGCAGCGAATACTTCAGGCGCTGAAACGGTGAATTCACCTGCATGTCATCAATGACTTTTTTCCACAGCAGCGTGGATGGCACCGTGCGATGTTCGCGCTTGAGTTTTAAAAAATAAAGCGCAATCACGGGGATCAGCGCGGTCAGGCCCAGCAGGCCCCAGGGTTCTAACAAATTCATAGTTTGGTCCAACGTCCACTGGACAACTAACCACGGGCCATTTACTTCACCAAGCCCGCATGTCTCAAATAATTCAAAACCAACGCCTCGAACGGCAAATCCGTCGAGGCGAACAGATAGGACACCCCCCGCGCCGCGCAGAACTGCTGCATCGACGAACAGAATCCTTTCACGGTTTTCTGATAGTTCTCAACCAGCCGCCGGGACGCCGTGACGTCGAGGCGTTCGCCGGTCTCGCTGTCGATCAGCAGAAAATCGCCAGTGAGCACCGGGTCCACTTCTTCTTTCGCCAGCACATGCACCGCAAAAACATCCATGCGGTTTCCAAGCAGCGTCTTAAGCGGACCTTCGTAGCCTTCGGGATCCAGGAAATCAGAGATCAGCAGAATGACGCCGGGCCGCCGGTTGCGGATGGCGAAGCGCCGCGCGGCTTCCAGCAGCTCCGTTTTTCCATCGGGCTGAATTTTGGACAGGAAATCGAACAGGCGGAAGACCTGCTTTTTTCCGCGAAGATTGGCGAGATTGTAATCTTTGCCGCCGGCATTGACGGTGAGCGTCACGCGATCGAGGTTATTGATTCCCACGTACGCGATGGCGGCCGCGACCTTGCGAGCGTAGTCGAATTTGTTGACCGACCCGAAATCCATGGAGCGCGAGGCGTCCAGCAGCAGGTAGACGCTCAAGTCTTCCTCGGCGAGGAACAGTTTCAGGAACAGCTTTTCGAGGCGGCCGTAAAGATTCCAGTCAATGCGCCGCAGATCGTCGCCTTGGGAATACTGGCGGTGGTCGGCAAACTCGAGTGACTCGCCGCGTTTCTTGCTGCGCCGTTCTCCGCGCAGTTTGCCCGCCAGGATCTTTTTGCTGACGACGCCGAGATGACCGAGTTTCGCCATGAACTGGGGCGTAAGAAGTTCTGGAATACCCGACGACGTTTCAGCTGGAGCGGAACTGGGTGCTGTGGCTGCGTCGCTCATGAGCGTCCTTTAAAGCGTCACCCCACTGGCTGGGCATCGGGGCGGGCGTCAGGTCATACGAACACTATCGCCATCAGTGCTAATTAGCTTTCTCAAAGCCCTGCTCTTTTAGATCGTCATAGCCGGCTTTGAGCGGACGGACGTCGATGCCAAACGTTTTTAAAATACCGGCCGCCATGAGCGCGCGCTTGCCGGATTTGCAATGAATATAAACCGGCTTGTCCTTGGGCACATTCGCGGGCGCCTGAGTGGCGGTTTTCAGTTCGCTCAGCGGAACCGAAGTGGCCGCTTTCAAATGGCCGACGGCCCATTCATCTTTTTCGCGTACATCGATCAGGATGGCCTTTCCATCGGCGATGGATTTCTTGACCTGGTCCATCGTGTCCGTCGTGTGCGTTTCTTCTGCAGGCATGCTGGCGGCAACCAAAAAAAGGGTGAGAGAAAGTAAGAGTTTCATGAAGGTGTTCCCCGGGGCCACATTTCACACCCAAAGGTAACACAGTTTGTCCACGGCGCGACGTGTTTTCAGGCGCTCGTGGGCGCCGCTTTGCGGGTCATGGTGAACAGTACCCCGGCAAGCACAAGCAGGGCTGCCAGCGGAAAAAACCACTCGTGCGGATGTGTCGCGTGCTCAGCAGGGTTCGCTATATCTTTCAGTTTTTGCGCCAGTTCGGGAGGTGAATCTCCCGCCAGCGCGATCAGTTTTTCAGCAATGTGTTTAGGCACGGCCATCACCGGTTCGCTGAGACGGGATATGAATGCCATGGCGATAGAAAAATAAATCAGCAGTCCGGTCGCATCGACGAGCGTGGTGATCAGCGGCGCGGAAAGCACAGTGGGATCCAATCCCGCGCGCTGAGCGAAAATGGGAATGACCGCCGCAACAGAATTGGCCCACGCGCAGATGGCGACGATGGTGATGCCGACCGTACCCGCGAGCTGAAAATTCTCAGGTTCCCACATCAGCGAGCGCAGCGTCCCGACGACGCCGAGCAACAGGCCCAGGATGAGCCCCGTCGTCGCTTCGCGAAAAAGGACGCTCGGCCACTGTGACGGCGTGATCTCTTTCAGGGCCAGGCTGCGGATGATGGTTGATACCGTTTGTGATCCGGCATTGCCGCCCGTACCGATTAGCAACGGAATAAAAAAGGAGAGCGCGACCACCTTGGCGAGTTCGTCGTCATAATGGCGCAGCACCGTCCCGGTAAACATTTCAGCGACGAAAAGAAGCAGCAGCCACCCCACGCGTTTACGCACGACGAGACCGATGGGGTTTTCGAAATAAGGTTTGTCCAGCGCGCCGGGTTCGACGCCGCCGAGACTCAGGATGTCCTCCGTCGCTTCCTTCTCGAGGACGTCGATCAAATCGTCGACCGTGACGATGCCCAGCAACCGGCCAGATTCATCGGTGACTGGAATGGCTATCAAATCGTATTTCGCGGTTTTCTCCGCCGCCCGAGCTGCGGACTCATCGGCGCGCACGGCGACGACTTCTTTCACCATTACTTTATCGACAGGCGTTTCCGGGCGGCTCAGCAGAAGATCCTTCAGTCCGACGACGCCCTCGAGATGCCGATCTGAGTCGATGACGTAGATGTTGTAGATCGTCTCTTTGTCCGGCGCCTCGAGACGTACGCGCGCGAGGGCCTCGCCGCAACTGAGGCTGGCCGGGACGAACGCGTAGTCGGTGGTCATGCGGGACCCGGCGGTGCCCTCGGCAAAACTGAGCAGCCGCTTCATGTCGTTGCGATCGGCTTGCGCCATCAGCGGCAGAAGTTCGTCGACTACTTTTTGCGGCAGCTTCCGGACGAACTCCGCGCGGTCGTCGGGCGCCAGTCCGTTCAACAGGGACGCGAGTTGCTGCCGCCCGATGCCCAGCGCCAGCTCATACTGCGTCTCCTCCGGAAGATATTCGAAAATAAAAGCTTCTTTGGAATCGTCGAGCACGTTGAGCGCCCATGTCAATTCCGCGGGTTTGAGCCCGGCAATGAGGTCCGCGGCGTGCGCGGGATGCAACGGTTCAAGCAGTCCGCGAATGAGCGCGGCATTCTTTTCGTGGATGAGTTCCCGCAATTCAGGAATTAGAAGTGGATTCATGACCGTTCTCGCAATGAAACGATTTAGCGTACGTAGAGGGGGGGGGGCTAAAACCAGTGTTTTGCGCGAAGGGCCATGAAGATCAGGAAGGTGGATATGCAAAGCACGACCGTCACGATGGCCGGCCCGTGTGGATTCTCCAGGTGCGGCAGATGCGCGAAATTCATCCCAAACCAGCTCGTGACGATGGTGAACGGCAGCGACAACGTGAAGACCATCGTCAGCACTTTCATGATTTCGTTGGTGCGGGCATTGGCGATGGCGAGGTACCCGTCGCGCGCGTTGTCGATGGTATCGCTGCACACATCCAGATCGCGTTCGATATGCAGCAGATGGTCGAGAATATTGCGAAAGTACATATGCGATTCGAGCACGACCGTTTTGTGATTGATGCGCAGGATCCGGTTGATCAATTCGCGATGGTCGCTCATCTGCCGGCGCAAACTCAACACGCGCCGCTTCAATTCCAGAAGGCCGGTGAGGACATCCTGCGTGGCTTTGCTTTGAAGTTGAATCTCGGCCGTCTCAGCCTCGCCCTGGAATTTATCCACCATGACAAAAAACTGATCGATCGCCGCGTCCAGAATATCGTGCGCCAGAAAAGCAGAGCCGCGCGCGAACATGCGTTTGGGATCCCGCTTGGCGCGTTCGAGCAATCCGTTGATGAATGGAAGCTGCGCGATGCGGTAGGTGACGACGTAATTGACCCCGAGAAACATGTCCATCTCCAGTACGGGCTCTTCTTCTGAATTCTGATTGTCTTTGGATTCGACGTTGGGCTTGAATTTCGGATTGGGCGCCAGAAAAACCAGGAACAGGTACTGCCCGAAATCGTCGAGCTTCGCCTGCTGCATGACGTGCTGGCAATCTTCGATGGCGAGAGGATGAAAGCCGAATACTTCGTCGAGAAAAAAAATTTCGTCGTCGGTGGGTTTGAACAGATCCACCCACATCAAGCCGGTATGCGAGCGCACCACAGCTCGCATTTCGTCTTCATCGAGGTTCTGTTTGAGAGTGCCTTCAGGCGACAGGTAGAGGCTGGTAATCAAAGGCTCGCGCGCATCCCGGGGTTCGCTGTAAAAGTTTAAACGAAACCCAGATTTGGTCGACTGATTTTACAGGGGCTTGACCTGCGGCCCCACGACTTATTGCTTGGCTTCAGCGTCCGGCGGGCCGGTGCGGCGCGGCTGGTAGGCGTAGGGATAAAGTTCGCGCAGCTGGTTGTCCATGAATTTCTTCAGGTCTTCCATCGTGCCCTTCATCTCCTCGCGGATCTTCTGGATGTCGCCGGCCAGCGTGGTTTTGACGCTATTGAGTTCCTTGTCGTAATCGCTGCGCGCCGAATTCACGATTCCCGTCGCCGCCAGGCGCGTCTGTTCGGCATCCTTGGCCACCTTGTCGAGCAGGTCTTTGCTGACCATGATGACTTTTTCTTCGAGCTTGTCCATGCGGTCGGAGACCTGCTTGCCCAGCGCTTCCTGCAGCGCTTTAAGCGTCTCGCGCAGCTTGGCGTTGTCGGCAGCCAGATCGTTCACCTGCGATTCCAATTTGCGGGAGGCCGACGAGGATTCCGCGGCGGCGTTGCGCGCCTGCAGGTCCTCACAGCCGCTGAGCACGAGAAGAAGTGCGCAGACGCAGCAACCCACGGCCAGAGTCAGGTATCGATTGGCAAAGCTCATGTGCTTATCTCCGAACAGTCTTTTAATGAGTGAACTGTCTTGGTTATCACCGTTTACACATGTGCTGTCAAGCCCTACTCTAAGAACTCGTGCGTTCCGGGTTGGCGGGGCTTGTGCCCGGTAAATGGCACAAGGCTGATGCCCCCTCTACTACTGGGAACTGCACCAGTTCGAGCAACACGCCGCCCGTCGTTTTGGGGTCGAGAAAAGCCACGCTCGTTCCGGCCGCGCCATTCGCTGGATAGCCGGTTAACGAGCAAATTCCGGTTTTTTCCAGAGCCGCCAGATCGCCCGCCAAGTCATCGCTTCGCAGCGCCATGTGGTGAAGACCGGGACCGCGTTTGGCTAAAAATCGGGCGATCGGGCCGGCTCCCGCGGGAAAGGGTTCGAGCAATTCGATGCGGAACTCCCCTTTAGATGCCAGTTGCAAGCGCACGCTTTCGCGCTCGACGACTTCCGGCGCGTGCAGCGAAAACCCGAGCGCCTGGTAAAGCGCGGCCGATTCCGCGAGGCTCGCTACCGCGATCGCCAGATGCGCCAACGGAAAATCTCTGCCGCCGACATTCATCGCATTTTATCCAGGCCGGTATTCACCGTAGACTCCGCGCAGCACGCCGCAGATTTCTCCCACTGTGCAGCGCGCACGCGCGGCGCTTACGATGGCGGGCATTCGGTTGATGTTCTCTCTTGCCGCCGCTTCGAGATTTTTCAGCGCCGCTAGCGCCGCGTTCTTATCGCGTGCGGCTCGGACTTTGGCCACGCCATCGCGCGCGTCCTGTTCCATCTCGGGGCGCAGTTGTTGAATCGACGGGTTCGGCACGTCGCCGCTTTCGGTAAAAATATTGACGCCCACGGCCTTGCGATCACCGGTCTCGATCTGGCGCTGATATTTGAACGCGGCCTCCGCGATGCGCCGCTGATAAAATCCGGCTTCGATGGCTTTGACGCCGCCGCCCAGCGCGTCGATCTCGGCCAGAAGCGTGCGCGCGTCGGCCTCCAATCGATCGGTCAGCGCTTCGATCGCGTAGCTGCCTCCGCACGGATCGGCCACGTTGGCGATGCCGGTTTCGAAGGCCAGAATCTGCTGCGTGGCCAGAGCGAGGCGGGCGGACAATTCGCCGGGCAAGCCGAGCGCTTCATCGTAGGAATTCGTGTGCAGCGACTGGCAGCCGCCGAGAACCGCGGAGAGCGCCTGCAACCCCACGCGAACGAGATTGTTCTCCGGCTGCTGGCTGGTGAGCAGACTGCCGGCGGTCTGGCAGTGAAAGCGGAGGTGGCGCGCTTTGTCGTCGGTCACGCCGAAACGTTCTTCCATCAGCCGCGCCCATAACCGCCGCGCGGCACGGAATTTTGCGACCTCTTCGAGCAGTTCTGTTGTCGCCGCGAAAAAGAAAGAAAGCTGCCGGCCGATGTCGACGGGTTTCAAGCCACGCGCCGCGGCGGCGTCGAGATAGGCGATGCCGTTGGCGAGCGTGAACGCGATCTCCTGCGGAGCGGTGCTGCCCGCTTCGCGCAGGTGATAACCGCTGACCGAGATGGGATAAAAATGGGTGAGCACCGTGGCGCAATGTTCGAAAATATCGACGGCCAGCGCCATGCTCGGGGCAGGAGGGAAGATGTAATTGTTGCGCGCGGCGTACTCTTTCAAGATGTCGTTCTGAACCGTGCCGCGCAGCGCGCTCGGCGCCACACCGCGCTCTTCGGCCACGATTTGGTAGAACGCGAGAAGGACGGCCGCCGGCGCGTTGATGGTCATCGAGACGCTGACGGTGCTGATGTCGATATCTTGAAACAAGCGCTCCATGTCCGCGACCGACGCGACGGGCACGCCCACGCGCCCGACCTCGCCGCGGGAGCGCGGATCATCGGGGTCCAATCCCAATTGAGTGGGCAGATCGAACGCGGTTGAAAGTCCCGTGCCGCCGTTGGCGAGCAGGCTCTTCCAGCGGGCGTTGGTTTCAGCGGCCGAGCCGAAACCGGAGTACTGGCGGAAGGTCCAGAGGCGCTGGCGATAACCGCTGTGAAGGCCGCGCGTGAACGGCTGCCTGGCCGGAATTTTTTCAGCCTCAAGTGCTGCGCTGTCAACATCCGCCGGCGTGTAAAGCGCCTGCAGCGGAATGCCGGAAAGCGTCTCCGGCGGCAGCGGCCCGATTTCTGGATGGTAATTTTTTCGCACGGCGGCGCCGTGGAATTTTTCAAGCCACGCGCTGGCGTCGTGTTCTACAAACATGGGGGAGGTCCTTCCATTACGCGCGTCATCGCCTGTTCGGCGCTGAGTCCGCCGCGCTGATACTCGTCGACGAGATCGGCGTGAATTCCGCCAGGCGCGAGCGCTTCGCTGAGCCGCTCCCTTAAGCGCAGCCCCGAGCGCCAGATGAGTTCGCGCATCGCGCGGTTGCGATCCATCGCAACGCTCAGGCCGGGCTGGCGGAGAAAGTCGCGATGGCGGTCGCAAGCCTGCTGAAATTCGTCGCCGTTGCGGCGATTCAGCGCGCTGAGCAGAACGACGGGCGGAACCCAGCGCTCTCCCGTGAATGACGCGGCGAATTCATTCCCGAGCTGGCGAAGCGCTCGCCCGGACTCCGGCGTGGCATTGAGCAGCGCCAGTTCGAGCTGAACTTTCAGTTCTTCGGCCTCGGGCTTGTCGCCTTTGTTGACCACGAACACATCGGCGATTTCAAGCATGCCCATCTTCATCAGTTGAACGTCATCTCCCAGGCCTGGAACCTGCACCACGCAGACGGTGTCGGCGAGAGTGATGATTTCAGTCTCGGCCTGGCCGGCGCCAACGGTCTCGATAAACACCACACCGTATCCGGCTGCCGCCAGCACACGCAGCGTGTCGCTCGCGGCAAAGGCGATTCCACCGGACGCGCCGCGGCTGCCCATGGAGCGGATGAAGACACCGCTGTCGTTGCGGAGGCTCGACATGCGGATGCGGTCTCCGAGCAGCGCGCCGCCGGTGAACGGACTGGAAGGGTCGATGGCGAGCACCGCGACTTTTTCATTTCGTGCGCGGTAGAGACTGACCGTGTAATCGACGAGCGTTGATTTCCCGGCGCCAGGAGGGCCGGTTATGCCGATCGTCTGCCGCGGCAATGGAAACGAGCAGACAGCCTGTGAGACGCGTGCGGCGAGCGCCGTGTCGGGGGATTCAAGCAACGAAATCAAGCGCGAGGCCGCGCGGCGGTCGCCCTGCCGGCATGCGGCGGCCCATTCTTCTGGAGTCAGTGCGTCGGCACTCATTTAGCCAATCGTAACCTGAATCAGGGCCGAGAACAAGCGGGCCGTGTTCCCTGTGCAAGGGTTACGCGTGCCCGATAAAGCGCACGTGTTTCAGCGAGGGACGCCATTTTCTAAAGGGAAGCGGCCATTCGCGGACGGACACCGCCGAAATGAAAAGTTCCCCTATGAAGCAATGGCGCGGAGGCGCATCGCACGCGGGCTGGCCCGACGCTTGTGATAAGTGGGTTGACGTATATGGGGTGGGGAATGCCTTCACTCACTGAACCGAAATAACAGTATCAGGATTTCATAACGTGAGAGCGGAGTGAGGGGGAGGCGGCGTTTTCTGAAGTACTCTGCCGTACTCAACGCTGTTCCTCGATGTAGAGTCCACACATCCGCAGTGACCCCGCCGTTTCGTCCTCAAGACGCTCTCACGTTGGTTTTTTTTATCCGGGAAAAATTCCCGGAGCCGCGACGGGAAGGACTTCAGTTTATGAATGAGTTTGTCATCATATTTCGGCTGCCATTGAATCAGGATTCACAGGTTGTACGGATTCTGAAGAACGCTGGCTGGGAACGCGTCACCGACGCAATTTACACGATTGTGCGTGAGGGTGAGCGCGAAGAGCTTGTGAGTGAAGTCAAACAGATCTGCCAGGAGGCTCGCGCGGTTCGGCTCGACTATCAGACGAGCGCTTTCACGGTCATCCCACTGACGCACCCTCGTCCAGTGGCGGTTGCCAGAGCGCAGTAGAGTACGTCTATTACAAAGCTCAACGAAGATCGAAACGTCAAAAAAACAGAATGCGCTAAAGCATATTCTGTTTTTTAAAACTTCGAGCTCCGTGGTCAAACGCAGTTTTAAGGCGATTCGGATTCGGGAGCGTCGGCGTTGGATGAATAGGGAAAATGCGGTTCGGAATCCCAGCCAACGGCAAGGTCGGGCGCTTTCAGTGTAACGCCGCAGGCGCGTAAAATATATTTTACCATCGTATTGCTGTTCTGAGACGGCTTGTACGCCGGCCCGCCGAGGCCTACGTTGTCCTGGCCCCGGCCGCCAGTTCCGGCGTCGCCTGAGCGCGCGTTTTTGGCGCCATAGCGGCGAATGTTTTCAGCGACGTGCCGGAAATCGCAGGGCACTTCTTCGTCGACGGTCACGACCAGCGGTCGGCCTTCCTTGTCCACATCGCGCTTCACCCGGCCGGGCATGATATAGATGCCGTAAGCGTCGTAGGCCGTTCCAGGAAATTCTCCGAAGCCGACGCGGTACTGTTCGGCATTGTTATCGAAATGAGTTGAACGCAGCTCGCCGTGAAACCAGGCGCCACTTTCGTTGCGCCATTCCACCGCGCAATGCACTGCTTCCCTGTGGTCGCGGAACCAGCGCCGCCACGTGGTGAATGGCGGAAGCGGCAGAGGTGGGATGATGTTTTGATAACGTATCGCCACGTCAGTCTTTATGCCAACGACGCGGACCTGCGGGCGGTTGTCGTCGACAGGCTCGGCCTTGAGGATTGCGGCGGGCGCGACGAAAACTGCGGGAATGGAGTTTGTGTTGATCGCCGGCGATTCGACGACGGTTTTCTCTTCTGCGTAAACCGCCGCGCAGAGCAGCAGTGCCGCCACCACTCTTGGGATGGCCGTATTTTGTCGACGTGCAAATGCCACTAATTCTATTCCTCGGACCCGATATAAATGAGCTTAGCTTATATCGTCAAGGATGGGCTGAATTCCAGCGATTTCGCAATTAAAAATTAGGTTTCTATTAATAATTGTAGGAAAGAGCTTGGTTAGGCTTGGTTAGAACTCGAGCTCGCGTCGAACCTCGGGTTTTTCACGCCGCGCGGCCTGCGCGCTATACTTTTCAAGACGCTGCCGGGCGACCGCGCGGCGGATGCTAGGGGCTTGTGAATATTTAGCCATGTAATTGGCCCACGCGTTGGCTCCGGTTTCAGGCGTGGCGGCGAAGTCCGCTTCCTGATCGAGCAATTTCGCAAAATCATCCTTCTCAATATATTCCTGAGCGGCAGCGGTTTCGACCGCGCTACCTGATGTGGATTTATCGCGGCTATTCAGGAAGCTCGTTAGTGCGAACAACATTCCGGCCAGAATCACGACGGTCGCCAGCGCGGAACTGACAGCGATGGCGACGGGATGCTTCAATGTTTCAGAAAGGCGGTGCTTTGGAGTGTGAAGCGCCGCTGGGCGCTGAAGAATGCAGCTTGAAATGGCCGCCGGCGACGGCAGAACACCGGGGATCCTCTGTAGCGGTTCGTAATAGCGGGCGTAAAGCGATTCGGCCACTTCCAACGCAGCCTTGGCGGATTGGAAACGGTGCTCGGGTTCTTTGGCCATCAGGGCATCGACGAAGCACACGAAATCCGGGGAAAGACCTGGCCGCGCCTCGCCCAGCGACGCGGGAACTTCAGTCAGATGCCGTGACATGACGGCCAGCGGCGCGCCTTTTTCAAACGGGGTGCGGCCTGTCATCATCACGTAAAGCGTCACGCCCAAGGAATACATATCCGAGCGTGGATCGGCGTAGCACCCGCGGATCATTTCTGGCGCCATGAAATGCGGCGTGCCGATCGGGCGGGCATCCAGATGCGGAGAGAAAAACGCGGTCTTGCAACTGGCCAGTCCGGTGCCGATCAGGCGCACGTGGCCGTTGGTTTCGATGAAAATATTTTTTGGCTTTACGTTGCGGTGGCAGATGTCGCGCGCGTGCAGCGCCGCGAGCGCTCGCAGCAGGTGGACGACGACATGGAGCGAAAAACGTTCGTCGGCTGAACCGACCTGCGAGAGATGCCTCTGCAGCGTCTGACCGTTGACGTATTCCAGCGAGACGTAGTGAAAACCGTCTTTGGTTCCGGTGTCATAGAGCGTGATCAGATTCGGGTGCGGCGCTTGAGCATTCACGTACGCGGAACGGTTGAAGCGTTCGAGGGCGATATCGGTTGCGGGTGGCCATTCAGGGAGAAGTTTCAGTGCAACAATGCGGCCGAGGCGATCCTGTCGCGCGCGATAAATCAAACCGCACGAACCCTCATGCAGAGGCTCCAACAGTGTGAAGCCCGCGAGGCGCGGCAGCTTGATATGTATGCCGGAGCCTTCAGATTGATTGGAGTGAATCGTGGGCATCGCCGTCTTTCCCATACGTGCCTATACGCTACTGAATAAGTCTACCTCTTCTTTCGCGTGATTCAATCATTTACTTGAGGACTCTTTTGGATCTGCAACCCTTCGAAAGCCATGCGGACACATGTATTTACACGTTTTTTAAAAGGCACATTTACGCAGCCCCGCGCCAGGTCATCTTACGGGCCTTCCCACCGCGCCATTTCGGTCGTTTCGATCGACTTGGTATCGTCGGATTCTTTCCCTTTCAGACACCAGCGCCCGCCTTTCAAGAGTTCCTTCGCGTGTGCCAGGGCGCTACCGGTGAGAACCCAGGAACGCTTTCCGATTTTCAGGACGGGGCGCACGGGCGCGTACTTCTCTTCTCGCACCGTTGAGATGTCGCCTGTCCATTCGGTTTGCTCCTTCATTTCCGACACCAGAATGCTTTTGCTGTCGGCTTCTAAAACCCCGCGCACGACCCAGCAGCGGCCCTTCTTGCAGGACTTAATCGGGGCGACCGCGTCGCCCTTCAGCCGCCAGAAATTTTGTGTGGTCTCGAGGTACGCATGCAGCAGCCCTGGCGGGCTCTTGTCCATCTTGGACGCGCGAACGACGCCGGTCCATTCCTGCGCCGTTTCTTCGGCAGACGCGGCGCTTGCGGCCGAGATCAGGGTCAAGATCAGTACCGTCGCCAGTCGCGTTCCCACATCCGTATAAACGTTTTTGGGTCTCATCTATTCAGCCCGTCCTTAGATAGCGTCGTGTGACCTTGGGATGCTTGCTGTTGTGTTCCCCTCCCCTTGAGGGAGGGGGGTAGGGGTTAGGCGCTAAAATTTGAACACGCTTGGCAGTTTAGCGGCTTACCCCTCTCCCTCAAGGGGAGAGGAAACAACGGCCAACGGCCAACGGCCAACGGCCAACGGCCAACGGCCAACGGCCAACGGCCAACGGCCAACGGCCAACGGCACCGCGTTTTTTCGCTCTTGGCAAAAGGCGCCCGCAGACTTAAAAATCAGACATGAGCATTTGCATCAACCACCCGACTATCAATGCCGATGCGCGCTGCGTCTGCTGCCACAAGCCTATTTGCGGCGCCTGCGTTATCAAGCAGGGCGGCGCCACGTATTGCTCCGAAGCGTGCATTCAGAACGCGGCCTCATTCCACAGTAAATTCCGCCCGGATAGAGGCCCTGGATTTTTCGGCACGATCAAAAATATGATCGTCTCGCTGGTGGGGCTCACGTTCGTGCTTGCGGTAATCGTGCTGCTCTGCGCGAAAGTGCTGAACATCCCGTTCTTCGTCAACCTGCTGAAAAAGGTCGGCCTCTAATCCGAAGCACGACCGTCAGGGAGTGATCTTGCGTGCCACACGGGATCGCTCCCTGACGGTCGCGCTTCGGTTTTATTTGCCCGGTACGCGGACGTCGCCGTTAGCGTAGAGCACTTTCGAACCGGGCTTGAGCGGGATGATCACTTCCA
>Ga0163144_10015831_pt1 | contig 15509 bp, 12 predicted proteins | sample OliLak19BULKMAT1_FD_123175 | JGI IMG/M metagenome (GOLD analysis project Ga0163144, IMG submission 123175) | Freshwater microbial mat bacterial communities from Lake Vanda, McMurdo Dry Valleys, Antarctica - Oligotrophic Lake LV.19.BULKMAT1 | ecosystem: Environmental > Aquatic > Freshwater >...
GCCCCTTGTCGCCGGTGCGCAGCCAGCCGTCGGCGCTGTAGGCCGCGCGGGTCAACTCGGGCTCCTTGTAGTAGCCCTGCATCAGCGCGCTGCTGCGCATCTGGATCTCGCCGGTCTCGGCATCGATGCGCACGTCGACGCCCTCGTAGGCCGGCCCCACGGTTCCTTCCTGGTTTTGGCCCGGCACCGTCAGGTGCGAGAGGGCCAGGTTCTCGGTCATGCCGTAGCCTTCGCTGATCGGCAGGCCGAGCCTGCGGTACCAGGCCAGCAATTCGATCGGCATCGGCGCCGCGCCGCCTGCGGCGATCCGGCACTGGTCGAGACCGAGCGCCTTCAGCACCTTGCGCCGCACCAGGCTGCCGATGATCGGAAACGAGAGCAGGCGGTCGAGCTTGGCCGGCGGCATCTTGTGGTGCACGCCATGCTGAAACTTGACCCACAGCCGCGGCACCGAGAAGAAGATCGTCGGGCGGGCACGCTGCACGTCGGTCGTGAAGGTATCCAGCGAATCGGCGAAGAAGATCTGCAGGCCGGTGCTCAGCCAGCCGTGCTCGACCAGCACGCGCTCGACCACGTGGGCCAGCGGCAGGTACGACAGCATCCGGTCCGCGGCCGACATCGTGATGCGCGCCAGGCCCTTGTCGACGGCCCAGGCGAAATTGGCGAAGCTGTGCATCACTCCCTTGGGCCGGCCGGTCGTGCCCGAGGTGTAGATCAGGGTGGCGAGTTCCTCGGCGCCGCGATGGGTCTCGCCCGCGAGCGGTGGGTTGCGGGCGCAGATCGCCTCCCAGCCTTCGTAGCTGCCGATCGCGTCCGCTGGCGAGAGCGGGTAGCTGATGCACGGCAGGCCGGCCGGCACGCCCGGCTTCATTCCTTCCCAGCCGTCGAGCTTGCCGACGAAGCAGGCCCGCGCCTCGCTGTGGGTCAGGATCTGCGCGACCGTGTCGTGCGCCAGCGTGGGGTACAGGGGCACGGAAACGTAGCCCGCCTTCCAGATCGCCAGGTCGCTCATCAACCACCAGGCGCAGTTCTTCGACAGGATGGCAACTCTCGAACCCGGTTCCCAGCCCTGGGCCTTGAGGTGGGCGGCCATGCGGCGCACCGCGCCGGCCACCTCGCCCCAGGTGTAGTCCCGGATCACGCCGCCGCCCATCGGCTGGGTCAGGGCGATCCGATCCGGCGCGGTCCTTTCCCAGTGATAAAGGCGTTGCAATGCCAACATCTCGAACGGTACGGTGCTCATGATATGGAGGGGTAGACGATGGACAGGACAGGGCAGGAGGTCGCCAGCATAGGCACTTCGCGAAGCCCGGTCGCTGCCGACCATCGTCTGCCTTGACCCTGGTCAAGCCCCGGACGCGCGCCGCCCGTCAAATGCCGGTCGAGGAGCGACACTGATCGATCAGCCAGCGTTGCCGCGGGCAACGACTCTTCCGGAGTGCCCGAATGAGCGAGAGTCCCGAACGCATGTCGCGTGTCGACACGGCCTGGCTGCGCATGGACGGCCGGGCCAACCTGATGATGATCGTCGGCATCTGGCTGCTGCGGCCCGCGCTGGCTCACGCCGCCTTGCGCGACCGCCTGGAATCGAAGCTGCTGCCCTATGCCCGTTTTCACCAGAAGGTCATTCAGGAAGCCGTGCTCTCCTACTGGGTGGACGACGAAGACTTCGACATCGAACGCCACCTGGTGCGCGAAAAGCTCGTTCGCAAGCGCGGCCAGAGCGAACGCGACGCGCTGAAGGCACGGGTCAGCGAGCTCGCCGCCACGCCGCTGGACCACGCGCATCCGCTCTGGCAGATGCACCTGATCGAACACTACGAAAGCGGCAGCGCGCTGATCGTGCGCATCCATCACTGCATTGCCGACGGCATCGCCCTGAACTCGGTGCTGATGTCGGTCGCGGATGGCGGCACCGACCTGCGCCGGCCGGCGCATGGCGACACAGACCATGACCACGAAGCCGATTGGCTTGCCGACGCAGTGGTCAAGCCGCTCACCGCGGTCACCGTCAAGGCGATCGACATGTACGGCGACGGCGTGGTCAAGGCGATGCAGTTCCTGGCCCACCCGCAGAAATCCCTCGCCGGATCGATGAAGCTGGCACGCGCCGGCATCCAGGTGCTGCGCGACGCCGCCGCGCTGGCCCTGTTGCCGGACGACTCGCCCACCCTGCTCAAGGGCAAGCTCAGCGGCAGCAAGGTCGTGGCGTGGTGCGAGCCGCTGCCGCTGGCCAAGGTCAAGTCGGTCGGCAAGGCCTTGAACTGCTCGGTCAACGACGTGCTGCTGGCGTGCGCCGCAAGCTCGATCGGCGGCTACCTGCGCGAGCGCGGCGAGGACCCTGCGGGCAAGGAAATCCGCGCCATGGTTCCGGTGAACCTGCGCCCGCTCGAGGAAGCCTGGCAACTCGGCAACCGCTTCGGCCTGGCGCCGGTGGTCCTGCCCATCGGCATCGAAAACGCCGTGGAGTGCGTTTACGCGGTGCGCGAACGCATGCGTCAGCTCAAGGGCAGCTACCAACCCCTGCTGGCCTACGCGCTGCTCGGCGTATCGGGATTGCTGACCAAGCCGCTGCAGGCTGCGCTCTCCGATGTGTTCCTGAAGAAGACCACGGCGGTGATGACGAACGTGCCCGGCCCGACGGTGCCGCTCGAGTTCTGCGGCAGCACCTTGCGCCAGAGCATTTTCTGGGTGCCGACTTCGGGCGACGTCGGTGTCGGCGTGAGCATCGTCTCGTACGCCGGTGGCGTCCAGTTCGGCCTGATCACCGACAGCCGGCGCTGCCCCGACCCGCAGAAGATCATCGACCGCTTCGCCCCGGAGTTCGAAAAGCTGCTTCTGCTGACGCTGATGCTGCCGTGGGCGAACGCGGCGAGCGGGCTGGCCCGCGCCTCGCGCTAGGATTCCGGGACCATGGCGACCCGACACCCCCGAACCGGCCGGCCGTCCCCCCTGCTCTCCCTGCTCGAGCTGCGCGCCCTGCTCGAAGTCGCCCTGCTGCCGGGCATGCTGCCCATCCTGGTGGCGGCACCGCGCGGCGACGGCCACCCGGTGCTGCTGCTCCCTGGATTCATGGGCAGCGAGGCCTCGCTGATCGGCCTGGAGCTGTTCCTGCGCAACCGCGGCTACGCGGCCGAAACCTGGGGCCTGGGCCGCAACGTCGGCTTCCACACCAGGCACGCCACGGCGCTCGAGCAGAAGATCCGCCACATGCATCACAAGAGCGGGCGCAAGGTCAGCCTGGTCGGATGGAGCCTCGGCGGTGTGTTCGCCCTCTACGGCGCTCACCAGGCACCGGAATGCGCGCGCTCGGTCGTGACGCTCGGCAGTCCGCTCAGCGTCGACCCGGGCGGCAGTGCCTCGCCGCCGCTGGTCAAGGCGATGTACCGGCTGATCGCCCACCCGGTGGGACCGGCGGCCCACGAGATGCAAGCGCGCGCCCGGAGGCTGCGCGAGCGGGGCGATCTGCCGATGCCGCTCAGCTGCCTCTATTCGCTCGGCGACGGCGTCGTCCCGCCCCAGGAAGCGACCATCGACGGCAACCCGGCGCTCCACGAAAACATCCGCGTCCCGGGCAGCCACGTCGGGCTGGGCTTCAACGCCGTCGTGCTCTGGATCGTCGCCGACCGTCTTTCGCAAGCTGAAGGACAGTGGCGCCCGTTCGAGCCGGCAGGGCCGCTCGGCTATGCCTACCGGATGCTGACCCACGAGGCGCTGCCGATCTAGGCTTCACTGCCGCCGTCGGCGCGGCGACCGGTCGCGCCAGCGCCAGATACTCCTGGAAGCTGTCGCGAACGCATTGGGTGAAGGCCTGCGGGTCGGGCATCAGCTCGCGGCACGACGTCGGCGAAACGACGACCCGGCCGTCGTAGCAGGTCACCGCGAAGGCCAGTCCGGTACCGTCGGAGATCGGCAGGATCGCCGAGAAGTAGGTCATTCGCGCACCACCGAGATAGAGCGGCGCCGCGGGCGCCGGCAGCCAGGTGATCGTGCAGCTGTCGAGGACCTGGGCAGCACCGGTCCGGCCCGGACTCCCGGTCGGCGCGGCGCGATTGCGGATCAGTGCCAGCCGCTGCAGCGGATCGGCGAGCGTCGTGCCCAGGGCGACGCTGCGGCACGGGATGTCGGCGGCCGTGACGAGCGCGGTCAGGTCGACCTCGGGCAGCTCGCTGTGGCGGCCGAGATAGCGACGCATCCCGCCGGCGCAGACCGCGAGGACCGCGTCGTCGAGCGTCGCGCCGGGGACGAGGCGGCGGATGCTCTCGAACTCGTCGAGCGCGAAGCGGCGGGTGTCGAAGACGCGATGCGACGAGACCACCGCGTTGAAGCGGGTCGCGTTGGCCGGATACTCGGGGCGAAGTACGTCGCGCGCGAACGCCCGGGCCGCCGGAGCGAAGCGAACCAGCGGCCCGATCAGGCGCAGCGGCGACAGCATCAGGCGCAGGAGGCCCGTCACCATCAGCGAGATCGCCGGCGGCGGGCTCTGTGGAAACCACGGCTCGGCCGGCTCGGGCCGGGGCGACCGGCGCCGCGTGTCGTGCAGCACGTCGATGATCTCGTTGTGGCTCTCCACGTCGACTGCCGCGTGGTGGATCTTGGTCAGCAGGGCGAAGCTGCCCGCCGGCAGGTCGACGATGCTGTCGAGCCCCTCGATCACGTAGATCTCCCACAGCGGACGGTTCAGGTCGAGGGCGCGCGCGTGGATGCGCGAGGCCTGGATGCAGAACTGGCGCCAGTCTCCAGGCTGGGGCAGCGCGATGTGACGGACGTGGTACTCGAGGTCGAAATGCTCGTCCTCGACCCAATACGGGTAATCGAGTTCGAGGGGCACGCGCAGCAGCTTGCTGCGAAAGATCGGAGAGCGGTGCAGGCGGCTCTCGATATGCGCCAGGATGCTCTTGAAACGCAGCTTGCCGCCAGGCGCGGTGCTCTGGTCGTAGATCTGGACGAAGGTGACGTTGGAATTGGCGTGCAGCGTGTCCGAATAGAGGAAGCTCGCGTCGTGTCCGGTCAATTGGCGCATGGATCGATTCTGCCTCTGCATCAGGCCGGGGTGCGGCGCGCGGGCCGGCGTGGCACGGCCTTCTTGGGCGCCGGCGGTCGGCTCCTGGTCACGAGCTCGTCGAGTGCTTCCAGAAGCGCCGCCGACAGTTCGCGCGCGTCCGCAACGGCAGAGCGCGCTGTCGTGAACCCGAAGCCCATCGCGCCGGCATAACTCATCACCGTGATGTTGAGCCCCAGGCCGTGCTCGACGATCGACATCGGCCAGTAGGTGGCCATGCGTGCGCCGGCCGCATAGAGCGGCAGCTGCGGCCCCGGCACGTTCGAGATCACCACGTTGGCGATCGGCGGGATCGCGCCGGCGATGCCCGAACGCCCATACAGCGACGCCAGGCCGTGCAGCAGCCAGGGCACGCCGATCGAGGGAAAGTCGGTCGGCAGCACGCCCTTGGCGCGCTTGGCCAGCTCTTTCACCGCACCTGCCGCGTCGCGGATCGCGCGCAGGCGCTTCAGCGGGTCGGCGATGTGCGTGTTCAGGTTGACCAGGCTCATCGTGGCCTGGGTCGTGAATTCGGTATTGCCGGGCTCGCGCAAGGAGATCGGCATCGCCGCGATCAGCGGCTTTTCCGGGAGGCCCCCGTGCCGTGCCAGGTAGCGGCGCAGCGCGCCGCCGCACAGCGCCAGCACGATGTCGTTGAGCTTGACCTCGTGCGCCGCTGCCAGCTGCTTGAGGCCAGCGAGCGGAATCGACAGCGCGGCAAAGCCGCGCTCGCTGGTGATCGGCACGTTGAGCGAGGTCTTCGGGCCGAGCGAGAAGTTCTGCCCGAGCTGGCCCTTGGTCTGGGCGGGTGCGGCGCGAAACAGGCCGACGAGCGTCTTCACGACATCGGGCAGGTGCCTGATCAGCTTGATGTACTGGCCGGCGTCGTGCTTCAACGCGGCCGCGGCGAGTTCGGCGATGCCGGGATGCTCCGCATGCGCGCCTGCGCCGCGCGCCGGCCGCGCCTTGGGCGTCAGGTCGAACAGCGCCGTCGCCAGCAACACCCCGGCCTGCCCATCGAGGACCGCGTGGTGCACCTTGATGTAGTAGGCCGCCTGGCCCGTCTGCAGGCCGTCGATCACCACCAGGCGCCAGAGCGGGCGGCTGCGGTCCAGCAGTTCCGAGTGCAGGCGGCCGGCGCAGTCCTCGAGTTCGGCTTGCGTGCCCGGGCCGGGCAGGGTGACGCGCTGCACGTGGTAGTCGAGATCGACCTTGTCGTCCTCGATCCAGACCGGATTCGCAAACTGCAGCGGCATCGGTGCGAGCTTGCGCGTGAAGACCGGGGCGAGGTGGATGCGCGTTTTCATCTGCCGCTTGATGGCGGCGTGGAAGTCGCCCCGGTAACCGCCCGGCAGGTCGAACAGGTGCAAGGATCCGACATGCATCGGCGTTTCGGCCGTCTCCAGGTGGAGGAAGCTGCCATCCAGTCCACTCAAGGCTTTCATGGGTTGACCTTCATCCGGTGCGCAGCCGCGGTGCGCCTCCGGGGCGCAGGCCGTGCCTTGCGCGCCGCTGCGTTCCTCCTCGGCGCGACCGCTGGTAGCGCGCGTGCCGCCAGCGCCAGCTTGCGGACCCGGGCGATGTCCTTGTCGGTCAACACCCCGTGGACCCCCGAGATCGCCGCCAGCTTCATGCCGTGCTTCAGGCCGAGCCGATAGATCTCGCGCACCTTTTCCCATTCGATGGCGCGACCGACGGTGAAATTCTCGAAACGCCCCTCCAGCGCCAGCACGATGGTCTCGGCCAGGCAGGCGTAGGCCACGCCCTTCGGCAGGCCGATGTTCTTCATCGAGACCTTGCCCGGCAGCTGGATTTCGCCCGACTCGATCACCAGCACATCCGGGCGCCTGGCGACCTCCTCGGGCGAAAGGTCGAGCGGCCGGGCCACGTCGGTGATGACGCAGCCGGGCTTGACCTTCATGATGTCGAGCACCTTCTTGCCCGCGCCCGAGGTGGCGGTGACGATCATGTCCATTTCGTCGATGTGCGTGTCGGCGCGCGCCGAGAGCCTGACCCGGGCATCGGGCGTTTCGCGCAGGATCGACTCCTTCAACGCCAGCAGCTTGGCGGTCTCCGGCGACACCAGCGTGACCTCCTCGGCCGCGCGCACCAGCAAGCGTGCGCAGGCCGCGCCGATCGAACCGGTTGCGCCGACCACCATCGCCTTGAACTGCACCCGTTCTCCGGCGCGGCTCGGCGGGAGCAGGCGCAGGCGCAACAGCGCGTCGTGGGCCGCCCAGAGCGCGGCCGAGGCGCTGTAGCTGTTGCCGGTGGTGATCGGCAGCGACGCGCGCCTGGCCACCGTGACGCCGGCGTCGCCGACCACCTTGGTGAATGCGCCCAGGCCCATGATCTGCGCGCCGAGCCGCTTGGCCATGTCGGCGGCCGCGAGCAGGCGCCGGTAGGTGAACTCGGGGCTGTGACTCATGATCTCCTTGGGCGTGCCGCCCACCGAGATCAACCAGCCCTCGGCCTGTGCGCCTGTCGGGGACCGGATCCCTTCGACCCGGGAGTAGACGAAGGGTGGCGCGTAGGCCAGCAACTTTTCGAGCGAGTTCAGGAACAGCGGGGGCGAGACCCGCGAAAGCATCTCGACCGGCTTGATGATCTTGAAGTATTCCTGCGACAAGGGGTGGATCACGAAGGCGAAGCGGTTCATTCGCCGAAAGCCGTTCGGGTAAAGGATGCGCGGCTGCGCCTGCAGGCCGGCGATGACCTCGAGGTAGTCGTCCTCGAGGATCTGGTCCGGCGCCTTGCCGGTGGCGGCCAGGATCATCGCGTCCAGCAGGTCGGGCCCCAGGACGTGGCCATGCATCGTCGGCGAGCCGTCGACCACCATGCTGACGCCCTTGTCCTTGAAGGCCGCGATGCGCTGGTCGTTGACGGTGGCGGTGATGACGGTCTTGCCGGCCAGCTCCTCGATACCGAAATGGTCGAGTTCGTGCACCGGGGCGACGATCACGGTGACCTTGTGCAGGGCCTTGCGCAGCACGAATTGCGCCCATTGCTTGAGCAGCGCCGTGGGCATCACCCGCGGTGGTACCCAGTCGGACACGTAGTGCGCGCCGCTCGCATACAGCGACAGCGCGTCCAGCGAGGTCAGCAGCTTGGGCACGCCGAGCTGCAGCAGCGGGTCCGCGAACAGCAGGTTTTCGGTGTATTCCGACAACGTCGCCGCCAGCTTGTGATGCGCCATGCCGGAGAAGAACAGCACGTTGGCGTTGTCGAAATAGTGACCGAGCTGGGCCTGGGCCCTGCGCACCGCCCACTCGAGGAAGATCTCGCCGAGCCGGGCGCCGGTGGTCACCGGCACCCGGGTCACGGCCTGTTGCATGCGCATGCTGTCGCGCTCGACGAAACGGCGCGCGCCCAGGCTGTGGCTGTCCTTGGCCACGCCGAGGCCGATCGCATCGGCCTGCCCATCCCACTGCTCGAGCAGCTTGATGGCCCTGGCGGTGCTGCCGTCGGTGCCGAGGCGGCGCACCCGCAGCCTCGCGCCGAGGAAGGTGGTGCTGAACTCGAAATCCTGGCTGCTTGCGCCAAGACTGATGCTGATCACGTTCTTCATTCGTTCTCTGCCCCAAAGTACTCAGTCGATGATGAAGGAGGAACAACGTGACGAACTTGATCGGCGACATGGCCCGCTCATTTGGGTTGCCCCCGCTGAAGCGGGCGGCGGGGGTGATCACGCGGCGGCTGCCGATCCCTCAGCCCCTGCTGATGGTGGGGCCGGGCGCCAGCGCGCGGCTCGGCCAGGCCATCGGCGCCTTCGCGCACCGCAAGATCCTGGTCGTCACCGATGCGGTGATCGCCGGCCTGGGCGTGATGAAGCCGATGCTGGACGCGATCGCCGCCGGCGGGACGGCGTGCGTCGTGTTCGACCAGGTCACGCCCGATGCGCCGATTCCGATGATCGAGCAGGGAATCGCGCTGTTCCGGAAGCAGGCCTGCGACGCGATCGTCGCGTTTGGCGGCGGCTCGGCAATGGACGCCGCCAAGGCGATCGGTCTGGCCGCCGCCAACGACAAGCACCCGCGCGAGCTGGCGGGCTACTTCAAGGGGTTGCACGGCCCGGTGCCGATCTACGCCGTGCCCACCACCGCGGGCACCGGCTCCGAGGTGACGGTGGCCGCGGTGGTCTGCGACCCGGCGGACAACCGCAAGCTGGTGATAGCCGACACCCGGATCGTGCCGCGCATGGCGGCCCTCGATCCCTGCCTCATGACCGGCCTGCCGGCGCCTATCACCGCGGCCACCGGCATGGATGCGCTGACCCACGCGGTCGAGGCCTACATCGGCCTCTGGTCGACCGAGTTCACCGACCGCATGGCGCTGGCGGCCGTGGCCATGATCTATCGGAACCTGCCGCTCGCCTTTGCCGACGGCGAAGATCTGGCGGCACGCGAGCAGATGGCGCTGGCCTCCACGTTCGCCGGGTTGGCCTTCACGCGCGCCAACGTGGGCAACGTGCATGCCATCGCGCATCAACTCGGCGGCCGCTACCACACGCACCACGGGCTGGCCAACGCGATCATGCTCGGCCCGGTGCTGCGTTTCTGCGCCGAGGCCATCCCGGCCAAGCTCGCGGTGCTGGCGCTGCGTGCCGGGGTGGGCAGGCCGGGCGAACCCGAAGCCGAACTGGCGCAGAAGTTCCTGGACTCGGTGGCAGCGTTGAACCGCTCGCTCGGCATCCCGCGCCAGCTCGACGCCCTGCGCGAACAGGACATCCCCGAACTGGCCAAGGCCGCCTGCTGGGAGGCCGACACCAACTACCCGGTGCCACGCGTGATGTCACAGGAGGCGTGCCGGGCCTTGCTGCGGGAGGTCCTCCCGGAGACGGCGAAACGCCGGTCGGCTGCAAGGAGAAAGCCGACCCCGACGAAGGCTCCGGCCCGCAAGGCGCCCGCCGGCCGCTGAGCGATCTGCAGCGCTGCGCGCTTCAGCGCGAGGCGCCGTCCGGTGGTGCCGCCGCGGCCAGGAACTTGCGGATCTCTTCGAGCGCGTCGCCGGCTTCGGGCAACTCGGGATTGAAGATCTGCCAGGCGTGGACCACGTGGCTCCAGGTCTGCAGTTGCACCGGCGAGCCGGCCGCCCGGGCCCGGTTCACGTAGCGACGGCTGTCGTCGAACAGCATCTCGGCCTCGCTCGAGTGCACCAGCATCGGCGGCAGGTTCGACAGATCGCCATAGACCGGAGAGACCAGCGGATCGGCCGGCCTGATGCGGTTGACGAACCAGCCGATCCACAAGAGCAGCCACTTGGGCAGCTTGGCCAACGGCCCGAGCAACGGGCCGAGCATCGCATCGCTGTGCAGGTTGGCCCGAATGCTCGGGCTGGCGAGCGTGCTGTCGGTCATCGGAGACAGGGCGACCACGGCGTCGGGCGCCCGCAGGCCCTGGTCGCGCAGCCAGGCGATCAGCGAGAGGGTGAGATTGCCGCCGGCGGACTCGCCGGCGACGAACAGCGTCCGCGCGGGTTCCGGGCCCTGCGGGCCGTGCTCGAGCAGCCAGCGATAGACGGTCCGGCAATCCTCGATCCCCGCCTTGCGCGGGTGCTCGGGCATCAGGCGGTAGTCGATCGCCAGCACGGCGCCACCGGTCATGGCGGAGAACCGGCTGGTCAGCGTGCGATGGCTGCGCGGGCTGCCGACGATGAAGCCGCCCCCGTGGATGTAGAGCGTGCGCCGGGCGCTGTCGGCGCCCGGGGCGAGCACCCATTCTCCCGGCACGCCGGCGCAATCGATCGGCGTGAAGCTGGCGTCGAGCTTGCGGCCCGCGAACACCTCGTCGAGGGTGCGGCGCAGCGCTGCGATGCGCCGCCTGAGCGGAACCTCGCGCATCGCGTCGCCCAGGACCGACAAGGACGCGATCACCGCCCGCAGTTCAGCGCTCGGTTCAGGACCGCTGGAAAAGCGTTGACCGGTCGGCCGGTCGAAGGCCGACAGATCCCCGCCCTTCAGAAACAAGGCCGTCACGGCCCAGACCAGGGCCGCGTAGAGCGCAACGAACAGGAGCAGGCCGATCAGCACAGGAGCTTCTCCGGGCCGGCGTGCGGGCGGTGCTTCACTCTGCGTCGACCGCGGCCTTCGGGGCCGTCGGAAGCAGTTGCTTCGAGACGGCGACGCACTGCTGGATGTAGTGTCCGAAAGATCCTGAGCTCGAATGCTGTCGAGCGGGACCAACCGGAACAACGAAAACAGCTCAACCTATTGATCCGTAATGGTTTTTAGCGGCCCCGGGAAATGCCAGAGCGTCCCACAAAATGCGGCCAGGCTTGACTGTCAATCCGTACGGACTTGAAAGGCCAGGGAAGGGTCCCTCGCCCGCATCGCGCAGCGAGACCGGCAGAAAATGCCAGTCCCTCGTTCAGAAATTGCTTACCGAATCCCCGCCGGGACGAGCCGCTCGGATGCCTTGACCTCCGATTCCGGGTCGAGTTCCATCGCCACCTGCGTACACACGGCGCGGCACAGCGTGGCGACGCGCTCGCTTTGTAGACGGTAGTACATCTGCGTGCCCTCACGACGCTTGGACAGCACGCCGCACCGGTACAGCATCGACAAGTGCTGCGACATGTTCGGCTGGGTCGTGTCGATCTCCGCCAGCAACTCGGAAACGTTCTTCTCGCCGTGGCACACCGCACTGATGATCTTCAGCCGGATCGGCGTGGAGAGAACGGCGAACAATTCGGCCACGGATTCGAACACCCGGTCCTCACCGCTTCTCTGGTCCATGTGCGCCTTGCGCTCCGGTATGCCCATGAAAGTGATTGTATTCGCAACCACCGATGTTTCAACCGTCGCCGGGCACCTTCGTGCTGTGACACTCTGTACATCGGTGCTCACGGATCAGGCGCTGGCCGCGGCGTGACAATGTCGCGATGCAAGCAAGCGATGTCGCCGCCCTCACTTCCACAGTCCTGTGGTGCGCCTTCGCCTTGGCCGTCGTGTTCGGCGCCGTCGCGCAGTACACGCACTTCTGCACCATGGGCGCCATTGCCGACGTTGTCACGATGGGCGACTGGACACGAATGCGCATGTGGGTGCTGGCCATCGCTGTCGCCGTGATCGGCTTCAACGCCATGGTCGGGCTGGGCTGGGTCGAGGCCGTCAAGAGCATCTACGCGGGGCCGCGATTCCTGTGGGCTTCGGCGCTGGTGGGAGGGCTGATGTTCGGCTTCGGCATGGTGCTGGCGTCGGGTTGCGGCAGCAAGGGCCTGATCCGGATCGGCGGCGGCAACCTCAAGTCGCTGGTCGTGCTGATCGTCCTCGGCTTGTCCGCGTTTGCCACGCTCAAGGGCATCACCGCCGTTCTGCGTGTCGGCACCGTCGACCGCTTGTTCATCGAGTTTCCCCGCGGCCAGGATCTGCCGACGCTGATCGCCGCAGGAACGGGCTTCGTCACTCGCACGATCGCTCCCCTGATTGGCCTGGCGGTCGGCGCCGTGCTGGTGGCCTGGGTGCTGCGCAAACCCGAGGGCCGCACGGCACAGGTATGGTTGGGCGGCGCAGGGATTGGCGCCACCATCGTCGCCCTCTGGTGGACATCAGGCTGGCTCGGCTACGTGGCGGAGGATCCGTCGACGCTCCAGGAGACCTTTGTCGCGACCAATTCGCACCGAATGGAGGCATTGAGCATGGTCGCACCCGTCGGCTACGCGCTCGACTGGCTGCTGTTCTTCAGCGACAAGTCCAAGGTTTTGACCATGGGCATCGTCGGCGTCGCCGGCGTGGTTGTCGGGTCGGCGGCGGTCGCGCTCGGCACCGGCAGCTTTCGCTGGCAAGGTTTTGCCAACACCGAGGACACGGCCAACCACCTGGGGGGCGGGGCGTTGATGGGCGTCGGCGGCGTCACGGCGCTCGGCTGCACTGTCGGCCAGGGTCTGTCAGGCGTTTCGACCCTCTCGCTGGGCAGCCTGCTCGCGCTGGCCGCCATCGTCGCGGGCGGTGTGGCGGCGCTGCGCTACCAGGAATGGCGCCTGGGCCGCATGGCCTGAACCCATCCCCTGGCCGGTACCGCTTTCATGTTGCGGTGCCGGCGAGCTTGGCAAAGCCCAGGACATCGGCCTCGGACATCTCACCGGGAATTGCCTGAACCAGCCGGCCTCCGCGGTCGAACACGCAGGTCATCGGAATGACAGAACGCAGCCCGAGTTGCGCACGGAGCGATGTCCCGTCCATGGTCACAGGAAAGCGGTAGTCGTTGGCCACCATGTACCGCCGCACCGCCTGCTCGTCCGTGTCCAGTGCGACACCCAGGATCCGCAGACGCTGGCCGGCCACGGCACGCGCCAACTTGTCGACGTGGGCATTGTGGCGCTTGCAGTAGGGGCAATAGGTGGCCCAGAACACCACCAGCGATGCCTGCTCGCGCCACGAGTCGGGCTGCAGGAGGGTCCCGTCGAGCAAGCGGACGGACGGCCATTCAGCGACCTGGCCCACCGTAGCCGACTGCACGGGCAACGCGATGCTGGCACCGAGCCCCAGGCCCGCGATGAGACAGCGGCGCCTCGAAAGACCTTGAGGGCGATTGTGGAATCGACTCATGATGCTTGCGACCATCGGGGCACGACGACTCTGCACGTGCTCCAGATTCTGCTAGAGCGCTTCATCGAGTGTCGCGGCGACACTCATCGCGAACCCGGATTCTCCATGAGCAGATAGGTGTTGTAGGCGTTCATGCGGTTCGCCGCTCGAAACAGTGGCATCTTCTCGAAGCGCGACCAGTCGGCTTTGGCGTAGGCGTCCTCGAACGGCTCGAGGTTCTCCGCGGCTTCGCGCATGGACTTGCGCAGGTAGACCAGGTAGTCGCGGGTGAGCTCCAGATCGGCCAGCGGCATCTCCGAGGCGGGTCCGTGTCCCGGCACCATGACCTTCGGATCGAACTCGATCAACCGTCCGAGGGACGCGATCCAGTTCTGGCTGTCGGCCTGGCCGACGAACGGAATGCGGCCACGAAACACAAGGTCGCCGGCGAAGAGCACCCCCAGCTTCGGAACGAACACGACCACGTCTTCCGGCGTGTGCGACGGCCCCACATGGCGGATCACGAAGTCGAGCGGGCCGACCCGCAGCGTCGTCTCCGCTGCGTCGAGCCAACGATCTGCGCTCACGAGTCGGGTGTGTTCGTCGATCCAGGGGGAGAGCTCCTGGCGGCTCGCTTCGAGCCGGCGCCGGGCCGTGTCGGAGTTCAGGTACTCGCGTCCGTCCGGGTGCGCCAGGATCGTCGCACCGATGGCCTCGAATGCCTGCAGGCCGTACACGTGATCGGCGTGGTAGTGCGTCACGATCACGTAGCGGATCGGCTGCGTGGTGAGGCGCCGAATCGCTTCTATCAGCTCGTTTCCCAGTGTCGGAGAGCCCAGTGCGTCGATCACGACCACACCGTCGCCGGTGATCACGAATCCGGCGTTGGAGATGAAGTTGCGATTGGCGGACGACCCCAGCGCCGCCTCGCCTTGAACGAACCAGACGCCCTCGGCCACCTTCTGCGGCCGCAACGGCACCGCGGGTTCGGCAGCCACGCACAAGCTCGTGACCAGACACAGCCCGGCCGCGGCGACACGGAGCCGGGCAGTGGCGACAAGGCGAAGGAACATGAATCGAGTTCGCGGGTTTTTGCTACATCCGTATAAATTGATGTTAGCGACACTTGCCCAGGAGTCGCCCCAGGGTTGTCCGCGGTTCGACACAGCGGACGTTTTCATGCAAACGAGGAGACCTGCCAAATGACTTCACCACGACCCCGTTGGCCGCGTGCCAGTCTGGTCTCTGCCGTCTTGCTGCTGATCGGCGGAGCGGCTTGCGGCCAGACGGCCCAGACCTTGCAGACGAGGTCGCTTGCTGCGACCTGCGCCAACTGCCACGGCACCGACGGCAAGGCAGTGCAAGGCGCGGCGATGGTGCCGCTCGCAGGCCTGTCCAAGGACTACATCGTGGAGCAGATGCAGGCCTTCCGCGAGGGCCGGCGGCCGGCGACGGTCATGCATCAGATCGCCAAGGGCTACAGCGTCGAGCAGGTTGAAGTGCTCGCGGCGTACTTCGCCGGCAGGAAGTGAGGAACACACCATGAAGCGTCGTGAGCTGGTGCAAGGCTTGTTGGCGGGTGGCGCCCTGGCCGCGGTGGGTGGATGCGCAACCTCGAGCGGAGTGCCCTCGAGCGCGAAGGTGGTGGTGATCGGGGGTGGCTATGGCGGTGCAACTGCCGCCAAGTACGTGCGCTTGCTGTCGGACAACTCGCTCGACGTGGTGCTGATCGAACCCAACAGGCGCTTCGTGTCGTGCCCGATCTCCAATCTCGTGGTCGGCGGCGTCAGGCAGATGTCGGACATCACGTCACCTTACGACGGCCTGCGCAGCCAACACGGCGTGACGATCGTGCACGACACGGTGAGCGCCATCGATGTGGAGAAGAAGTCCGTGAGGCTCGCTGGCGGTCCAGAGATCCGCTACGACAGGCTCGTGCTGTCA
>Ga0163144_10015832_pt1 | contig 15509 bp, 11 predicted proteins | sample OliLak19BULKMAT1_FD_123175 | JGI IMG/M metagenome (GOLD analysis project Ga0163144, IMG submission 123175) | Freshwater microbial mat bacterial communities from Lake Vanda, McMurdo Dry Valleys, Antarctica - Oligotrophic Lake LV.19.BULKMAT1 | ecosystem: Environmental > Aquatic > Freshwater >...
AGTCTGATGTCGGTTGATATCCTGATGCCGGCGCTGTCGCCCACCATGGAAGAGGGCACGCTCTCGAAGTGGCTCAAGAAAGAAGGCGATACCGTCAAGTCCGGTGACATCATCGCCGAGATCGAAACCGACAAGGCGACAATGGAAATCGAAGCCGTCGATGAAGGCATCCTCTCGCGCATCGTCGTGCCGGAAGGCACCGAGGGCGTGAAGGTCAATGCGATCATCGCGGTGCTCGCCTCGGAAGGCGAGGATGTGTCGCAATCAGAGCCGAAGGCAGAGGCGGCGCCCGCAAGGGTAGAGCCGGCCAAAGCCAGGAAATCGTTGCCTGAAACAGAAAAGGCGGAAACCGCCGCGCCGGAACAACCGCGCGCAAGGGTGATGGAGGATGCGTCCATTCCCCCCGGCGCAACCTTCACCGAAACTACCGTGCGCGACGCATTGCGCGATGCCATGGCCGAAGAGATGCGCCGGGACGAGCGCGTGTTCGTCATGGGCGAGGAAGTCGCGCAATACCAGGGCGCATACAAGGTGACGCGTGAACTGCTGCAGGAGTTCGGTGAGCGCCGCGTGATCGATACGCCGATCACGGAGCATGGCTTCGCGGGCCTCGGCGTCGGCGCGGCCTTCGCGGGCCTGCGTCCGGTCGTCGAGTTCATGACCTTCAACTTTGCCATGCAGGCCATCGACCATGTCATCAACTCGGCCGCCAAGACGCTGTACATGAGCGGCGGCCAGATGGGCTGTCCCATCGTGTTCCGTGGCCCGAACGGAGCGGCCAGCCGCGTCGGCGCCCAGCACAGCCACGACTTTTCCGCCTGGTACGCACAAGTGCCCGGCCTGAAGGTCATCGCGCCTTACAGTGCGGCGGATGCCAAAGGTCTCCTGAAGGCCGCGATCCGCGATCCGAACCCGGTTGTGTTCCTTGAGCATGAGCTGCTCTACGGCCAGTCCTTCCCGGTGCCGGACCTGGACGATTTCGTCCTGCCGATCGGTAAAGCGGCTGTGAAGCGCGAAGGCACAGACGTGACGCTGGTGGCGCATTCGCGCATGGTGGGCTTCGCGCTGCAGGCGGCAGAACGTCTCGCCGCTGAGGGCATCAGCGCAGAGGTCATCGACCTGCGCACGCTGCGGCCGCTGGATACCGATACCGTGGTGGAGAGTGTCAAGAAAACCAGCCGCCTCGTCTGCTGCGAGGAAGGCTGGCGCTTCTTCGGCGTCGGCGCGGAAATCGCGGCGACCGTTGTGACAGAAGCGTTCGATTATCTCGACGCACCGCCCATCCGCGTGCACCAGAAAGACGTGCCGCTGCCCTATGCCGCCAACCTCGAAGCCCTGAGCCTTCCGAATGCGGACGATATCGTCGCGGCAGCGAAGAAGGCGTGTGAGGGAGGTCTCTGATGCCCATCAACATCACGATGCCTGCGCTGAGCCCCACGATGGAAGAGGGCACGCTGGCCAAATGGCTGGTCAAGGAAGGCGACATGGTCAAGTCCGGCATGATCATTGCCGAGATCGAGACCGACAAGGCGACGATGGAAGTTGAAGCCGTGGATGAGGGCAAAGTTGGCAAGCTGCTCATTCCGGCGGGTACCGAAGGCGTGAAGGTCAACGCTGTGATCGCTGTGCTGCTGGAAGAGGGCGAGAGCGTGGGGGATGTGAAGGCGCCCGCTGCGGCCTCGTCGAAGTCTGAAGCCGCACCTGCGCCGAAGCCGGCCACACCGCTTCCTGCTCCCATGGCCAATCCTGTCACCCCGGCGAAAGCCGTGGCCCAGGCTCCGGTCGCCGTTATGGAGCGCCCGGGCGGTGCCCGCATCATGGCCTCGCCGCTCGCCAAGCGCATCGCCGCGAACAAGGGCATCGACCTGAAAGCCCTCAGAGGCTCCGGCCCGCACGGCCGCATCATCCGCCGGGATGTCGAGAATGCGAAGCCCGGCGAAGCCCAGCCCGCCCAGGGCGGAGCACCGATGACGGCAGACGGCCTCATCCTCCCGCAAATCCTCGACGACCGCGTCTATGCGCCGGATACGTACGAGTTGAAGCCGCTCGACGGCATGCGAAAGACGGTGGCCAAGCGTCTGACGCAGAGCTTCATGCAGGTGCCGCACTTCCCGCTGATTATCGACATAACGCTCGACAACCTGCTGGAAAGCCGCGCCGCCATCAACGCCGCCGCGCCGAAGGACGTGAAGATCTCGGTCAACGATCTTCTGATCAAGGCTGCGGCGCTGGCGCTGATCGACGAGCCGGACTGCAATGCGTCGTACACGGACAAGGGCATCGCCTATCACAAACACGCCAACATTTCCGTTGCGGTTGCTGTCGGGGGCGGGTTGATCACGCCGGTGATCTTCAAGGCCGAAGGCAAGGGCCTCGCCGAGATTTCCGAAGAGATGAAAGACCTCGCCACGCGCGCCCGCGAGCGCAAGCTGAAGCCCCAGGAATACATGGGCGGCACGTTCTCGATCTCGAACCTCGGCATGTTCGGTATCAAATCCTTCGCCTCGATCATCAACCCGCCCGAAGGCATGATCCTCTCGGTCGGCGCGGGCGAGAAACGCGCGGTCGTGGGCGAGACATGCGCCATTGTCGCCCGCACCGTCATGAGCGTGACCCTGACCTGCGACCACCGCGTCATCGGCGGCGCGGAAGGCGCGAAATGGCTCGCGGCGTTCAAGCGCTATGTGGAAACACCTGAGGCGATGCTTTTGTAAACGGTTTGTCATCCCGGAAAGCGCAAAGCGCTTGTCCGGGACCTTCGTCAGGCAATCAACAAGGTCCCGGCTCTACGCTTCGCTACGGCCGGGATGACACGGAAGGGAAACGAAATGCCCCAACAATACGATCTCATCGTCATCGGCTCCGGCCCCGGCGGCTACGTTGCGGCGATCCGCGCAAGTCAGCTTGGCATGAAGACGGCCATCGTTGAGCGCGAGAGCCTTGGCGGCATCTGCCTCAACTGGGGCTGCATCCCGACCAAGGCGCTTCTACGCTCCGCCGAAGTGCTGCACCTCGCCAAGCACGCCAAATCCTTCGGCCTGAAAGTCGAGAACCCGTCCTTTGATCTGGAAGCGGTCGTCAAACGCTCGCGCGGCATCGCCTCGCAGCTGTCGAACGGCGTCAAGTTCCTGATGAAGAAGAACAAGATCGACGTCATCGAAGGCACTGCGCGCCTCGAGAAGGCCGCGCCCGCGCCGAAGGTCATCGTCAAGGGCAAGGATGGCCAGGATACGCCGTACACGGCCAAACACGTGATGCTCGCCACCGGCGCCCGCGCGCGCGATATTCCGCAGGCGGGCCTCGTCGCCGATGGCAAGCTGATCTGGACTTACCGCGAAGCGATGACCCCCGACGTGATGCCGAAACGCCTGCTGGTCGTCGGCTCCGGCGCCATCGGCATCGAGTTTGCGAGCTTCTACAACGAGCTCGGCAGCGAGGTGACCGTCGTCGAATTGATGGAACGCATCCTGCCGGTCGAAGACGCGGAAATCTCCGCCCTCGCCGAAAAGGATTTCAAGAAGCAAGGCTTCAACATACTGACAGGCGCCAAGGTCGAGAACGTCAAGGCCGCCAAGAATGTCGTCACCGCCGACATCACGACCAGGGACGGCAAGAAGGAAACGAAGGAATTCGACCGCGCCATCCTCGCCGTCGGCATTGTCGGCAATGTCGAGAATCTCGGCCTTGAAGCGCTCGGCGCGCGGATCGACAAGACGCACCTCATCGTCGACGGCTTCGGCAAGACCGGCGTGCCCGGTCTCTATGCCATCGGCGACCTCACCGGCCCGCCCTGGCTGGCCCATAAGGCGAGCCATGAAGGCGTCACCTGCGTCGAAGGCATCGCCGGCGAGAGCCACGCCGAGCCGTTCGATGCCTCGAACGTGCCCGGCTGCACCTATTCGCATCCGCAGGTCGCCAGCGTCGGCCTGACCGAAGCCGCCGCAAAGGCCAAGGGCCACGACATCAAGGTCGGCCGCTTCCCCTTCATCGGCAATGGCAAGGCCATCGCCATGGGCGCGGAGCAGGGGCTCGTCAAAACGATCTTCGACAAGAAGACCGGCGAACTCCTCGGCGCCCACATGATCGGCGCGGAAGTCACCGAACTGATCCAAGGCTACGTCATCGCGCGTCAGGGCGAACTCACCGAGGCGGACCTGATCCACACGGTCTTCGCCCACCCGACGATTTCCGAGACCATGCACGAAGCCGTGCTCGACGCCGAAGGTCGCGCGCTGCATATCTAGCCGGATGAAACTTCCCTTCGGTCCCGGCGCCCTCGTCACAGCGGCCTTCATCGGGCCGGGCACCGTCACGGCGTGCACGCTGGCCGGGGCAAACTTCGGCTACGCGCTGCTCTGGGCGCTCGTGTTCGCAAGCGCCGCCACCATTGTCCTCCAGGAAATGTCAGCGCGTCTTGGCGTCATGACGGGCAAAGGGCTTGGCGAAGCCTTGATGGCCGGCACCGGGCATCCCGCGCTGAAGCTTGCAGTCGCCGGTCTCGTTGTCGTCGCGCTCGCCATGGGTAACGCCGCTTATCAGGCGGGCAACCTCACGGGTGCGTCGCTGGGCAGCGAAGCCATTCTTGGCGCAAGCGGACCGGACAGGCGGCTGCTGATTGTGGCGATCGCTCTGCTGGCGGGCGTGTTCCTGATGGTAAGCAGCTACAAACTGCTCGAGGGCGTGTTGATCGTGCTTGTTGCCCTGATGAGCCTCGCCTTCGCAGGCAGCGTACTGATCACGCGTCCGGATATGGGCGCGCTCCTCGCCGGTCTCGTGCCGCAGCTTCCGGAGGGGAGCCTCTTCACGGCCATCGCCCTGATCGGCACCACGATTGTGCCCTACAACCTTTTCCTGCATGCCTCTGCGGCACGGGAGCGCTGGCCCGGCCGGGACGATGCGGCGCTGAAGGAGGCCCGGCGTGATACGCAGGTTTCGGTCGGTCTCGGCGGCCTGATCTCGATCTTCATCCTGGTGACCGCCGCGGCCAGCCTTTTCGCCTCCGGATTGGCCATCAAGTCAGGCGCCGATCTCGCCCAGGCCATCGAGCCAGCTTACGGCCCCGGAGCGCAATACCTGATCGGCATCGGCCTGCTCGCGGCTGGCCTCAGCTCCGCGATCACGGCGCCGATGGCGGCTGCCTATGCGGTGTGCGAACTGTCCCGGCAGCCGCCGCGAGGCGCCGTGTTCCGGGCGGTTGCGCTGGTCATTCTCGTCATCGGCTCCGGCATGGCCCTGCTCGGGTTCAATCCGCTCACGGTCATCCTGACGGCGCAGGTGGCGAACGGCATCCTGCTTCCAGCGGTCGCCGTCTTCCTGCTGGTTGCGATGAACCGGCGCAGCTTGCTTGGAGACCATGTGAACACACCGTTGCAGAACGTCCTCGGCGGCGCGGTCCTGCTGGTGACAATCGGTCTGGGCGCCCGCCTTGTCCTTCGGGCGGCAGGCGTCTGGCCATGAGCAAGTCGATCTGCCTGAATGCAGACCTCGGCGAGCTGCACGGCGAAGACGGCCGTGCGCTGGATGCCGCGATGCTCCGTGTGGTCACCCGCTGCAACATTGCATGCGGCGGGCATGCCGGTGATGCTTACAGCATGCGCCGAACGGCCGAAGTGGCGAAAACGCACCGTGTGCGGATTGGCGCGCATCCTTCCTATCCAGATATCGAGCATTTCGGGCGCCGCAGTCTGCAGCTGGCGCCTGAGGCGCTGGCGCTGTCGCTTCAGGTCCAGGTTAACAGCCTGCTTGAAATCGCGAAAACGGCCGGCGTGCAGGTGACCCATCTGAAAGCGCATGGGGCTTTGTACAATGATGCTGCGAAAGACGGCGCGCTGGCGAGACTGATCGCTGGTGTGGCCGCCGGGGCCGGTATCCCCGAACTCGTCGGGCCGCCAGGTTCATCATTGGGGGCGGCGGCGCAGGTGACCGGCCTGCGCTTTCTTGCCGAAGGCTTTGTCGACCGCAGCTACGAACCAGACGGGGCTTTGACGCCGCGCAGCATTCCGGGCGCCGTGATCGAGGATGCGGCGGCGATGCTCGCGCAGGCCGTGCTGGTTGTCCGGAGCGGCGTCGTCGACGTGCGCGGCGGCGGCCGGATTGCCCTTCCGGTCCAGACGCTCTGCCTGCACAGCGACACGCCGGGGGGCGCCGGTCTTGCTGCCGTCCTGAGGGCGGGGCTGGCGGCGGCGGGTGTCGAGGTGCGGGCATGAAGGCGCCGCGTCCTGACGTGATCGCCTGCGGCGATGATGCGCTTCGGATACTCTGCGGCGAAGGCGACATTCGCCACAGCCTCGCGCAGCACCTCAAGCACATGCAGGGCTGGACCGAGATCGTTCCCGGCAAGCTGGATCTGACCGTGTCTTTCGATCCGCATGCAGAGCGGATGACCGGCGCGCAGGCAAGGCTTTCCGCAGCCCTGGGGAATGTCAGTACGCTTCAGCCGCGCGCCGCACGTACCCACATTCTCGAAGCCGGGTTCGGTGGGGAAGCGGGGCCAGACCTTGCGGCGCTGGCGGCGCGTCTCGGGCAAACTGAAGAGCAGGTCATTTTCACGCTGGGTCAGCAGACATTGCACGTCGACATGCTCGGCTTCACACCGGGCTTTGCCTATCTGTCCGGGCTGGACCCCGAAATCGTTTCAGAGCGTCTGGCCAATCCCCGGTCCCGCGTGGCCGCAGGGTCGATCGGCCTGATAACCGGCCAGGTGGGTCTCTACGCCCTTGTGGGTCCGGGGGGCTGGCCAATCTTGGGGCGGATACGCGCGCGCCTGTTCGATCGCGCGCGCACGGATCCCTTTTTGATGGCGCCCGGAGACAGTGTTGTCCTGCGCCGGATTCCGGCCGCGTGACCATTGAGGTCATCTATCCCGGTGTTCAGTGTACGGTGCAGGCCGGGCCGCGCGGAGGTTGGCGCCATGCCGGTGTTCCGGCGGCGGGTCCGGCTGATCCCGTGTCGATGGCGCTGGCGAACCGTCTGCTGGGAAAGCCGGCAGGAGCCGCCTGTCTGGAAATCTCCCTCGGACCGGCATCATTCCGCTTTCTGGAAGGCATGCAGGTGGCCGTCACGGGCGCTGCCGCCGATCTCGAAGCCGGCCAGCAAGACATGCCGATGCATGAAACGCTGACCATTGCGCGCGGTCAAACGCTCGCAATCGGGCCGGCTCACACCGGGGCGCGGTTGTACCTTTCCGTTTCCGGAACTTTGCAGGCGGAGGAATTCCTTGGATCTGCATCGACCTACATGCCGGCGCGGTTCGGCGGGCATGAGGGCAGGGCGCTTCGCAAGGGCGATGTTCTCTCTGCGGAGGCGGCCGGTGTAATTCCTGCCCTGAAGACGCCGGGGCCGCTCAGGCTGGCGCCGATGCCGAGCTATGCCCTCCGGGTTGTGCCCGGTCCGGACCTGCCTGCGGGAGAGGAGGACTTCAACGCCATTGCCTACCGGGTCACGACGCGCCTCAGCCGGATGGGCCTGGAGATCGAAGGGCCTTTCCCGAACCTCGGCGGAGCAGGCTCGCGGTCCAGTTCGGCGGTCTTTCCGGGCGCCGTGCAGGTGACGCCGCAAGGGCGTGGATTCCTGCTGCTGCCAGATGGCCAGACGACCGGAGGCTATCCGCATCTGCTGCAGGTGATCCGCGCCGACCGCCACCTGCTCGGCCAGGTGCGTCCGGGCGACAGCCTCCGCTTCCTGCTGCGAACGCAGCTGCAAGCGGAGGAGGCGCTGCGCGCCAAGCAGGCCTTGCTGCAATCCTGGATGCCGGACTTTCGTCTGTGATCAGAACGTCAGGCGCAGGCCTGCGCGGAAATTGCGGCCCGGCCGGGGAAGGAGGTCCTTGAGCACTGATGTCGCGAGGCGTGCCTCTTCATCCGTTGCGTTGCGAACTTCAATGAAGGCCTGCGTGCCGTCTGCGCCGAAGCCGAGTTCGGATAGGTTGAGCGCCCCGCGAAGATTGACGAGTGTGTAGCCCTCGGCCGGCAACTGGCTCTCGCCGACTTCGTTCTGATCGCTCGACCATTCCAGGCCCGCGCCCAGCTCGAACAGACGCCACTGGGCATCCGCTTCCGCAGTCAGCCGGAACGGCGGCACGAAAGGAACATTGCCGCTATTGTCGAGTTCGGCATTCACGAAATCGGCGCCGCCTTTCACTTTCCAGTCCGCGCCCAGAAGGCCGCCGTTGAAGATGGCTTCGCCATAGAGTTCACCACCTGTGAAAACCGCATCCTCCTGCAGGAAGACGAACACCGGCAAGCCGTCTGCTTCATTAGCGATGACGCCGCCGTCTTCGATTGTTCCGGGAGCAAGGAATATGAAATCCGAGAAACTGGTGGTGAACAGGTTCACGCCAAGCGCCAGCCAGTCATTCGTCCAGCGCAGCGTGCCTTCAAGATTCAGCCCGCGTTCCTTGTTCAGCCCGAGATCGCCGACTTCATACTGGGACGTCGCGAGGTGCGGGCCAAAGGCAAACAGTTCGCTTTCGTTGGGCGCCCGCTCGGTATAGCTGAACTGCACGCCCATGAAGAGGCCTGCATCAGTATGCTGATGGACTCCGCCGGATGCACTGAAGAGGTCGAACTCCGCTTCGCCGGCCAACGCGTTGTCATGCTTCAGCCGCTCGGCCCTCAATCCGCCTTCGACGCCAAATCCCGTGTCCCATTCGCGCGCTTCGTAGAGGAACAGGGCGACCGATTGGGTATCCGTCGGTGAGATGAAAGCCTCATCGCCCTGCGTGAAGAGTTCCTTGTCAAGCAGCTGGATGCCAATCGCACCCTCGAAGCCCGCAAACTCGTGATCGATTTCGGCGCGGGCCTCTACGCCGCTCGTTTCGAACAAGGTGCCCGGCTCACCTGGCGCCTCGAATTCCGTATGCGTATAATCGGCCAGCACCAACGAGCCGGCGACCCGCTTGATGAAATCGCCGTCGAGGTCGAGTCCCGCGCGGACATCGTACCGCGTCTGTTCCAGATCGATGAAGGGGAACTCTTCTTCCTCGCCGGGCTCAGGTTCATGGGAATGGCCGGGCAGGCCGTAGATCGCGCCCTGACGGCGAACAGCGACGCCTGCAAACCCGCGTTCTCCGACCCAGGCAAGGCCCACGCCGTAGGTCTCGGTATCGAGGGAGGAGTTCTCGACCTGATCGCGGCCTTCTTCGTGTTCTTCGCCTTCTTCGTGTTCTTCGCCTTCTTCTTCTTCCAACGCCCGGAGCCGTGCTGACTCGACGAAGCCCGGTACATCAAAATCGCCAAAATCGCGGGCCGACGCTGTCAGCGCCAGCACGAGCGGACCGGTATTGTATTTCACCCGGCCTGCCAGTTCGGAGCCTTCATTGACGCTGTTATAGGCGCCGAGAAGATCACCCGAAACCGGCTGTTCGGGAATCTCTTCCGCGATCAGGCCGTCGATCACGTTGACGACCCCGCCGATGGCCTGTCCGCCGTAAGCCAGTGCGGCGGGGCCGCGGAGGATTTCGATCTTTTCGGCGTCGATGCCGTCTGCCGTGGCCTGGTGGTCCGGGCTGGCCGCTGAAACGTCGATCACGCCCATGCCGTTCGTCAGCACCTGCACGCGTTCGGCGCCAAGGCCGCGCAGCACGGGCCGGCTTGCGCCCTGGCCGAAGAAGGTCGACGCGATCCCGGGCTCGCCCGCCAGCGTGTCGCCGAGCGTGGAGGAAAGATCGCGCACGATGTCGGCGCGTTCGAGCGCGGTGGCATTGCCGATTAGCTCATCGCTGGCGCGGTCCGGGCCCGGCGCCGTGGTGATCATCACCGGTTCCAGCCTGCGGGGGGTCTCGGTTTCCTGAGCATGGGCAACACCCAGCAGGGCTTGGGTGGACACGGCAGTTGCCATCAAAACGCGCTTCATGGGAGGTTCCTTGGTTATGTAATACTATATCATTATAAACACAAACGCACTGCCGCAAGGGGGCGCAGGAAAATTCAGGCCTGTCAGGCCGAGCTGCCATCGACCCGCAGAAGGGAGCCCGTGGTGAAGCTCGAATTCGGGCTGGCGAGGTAAAGCGCGGCGGTGATAATCTCGTGCGGCAGGCCGGGCCGGCGCATCGCATTGCCGGCTCTCTGGCGCATTTCCTCCGGCCAGGCCTTGGCAATGTCGGTCAGGAAAGGCCCGGGGCAGATCGTGTTCACACGCACTTTCGGCCCGTACTCGTGGGCGAGGGAAAGGCTCATCGCATTCAGCGCCGCTTTTGCGGAGCCGTAGGGAACTACATGCGGCAAAGGCACGAGGCTGCCGGAGGAGGATATGTTGATGATGCTGCCGCCCTCACCATCGGCCATCCGTTTCGCAACCTGGCTGGCCAGCCGGAAGGGGCCCTTGAAGTTCAGGTTCAGCACGCTGTCGAACAGCGACTCGGTCACCTCGTGGCTCGCCATGCGCGGCCCGGAGCCGGCATTGTTGACGAGGATGTCCACCTTGCCGAACTTCGCGTAGGACGCCTCGATCATCGCGTCGATGTCGTCCCACCGGCCGCAATGCGCCGCATGGGCATAGGCTTTCCGGCCAAGGGCGCGCACTTCATCCGCCACCGCCTCGCAGGCATCCAGCTTCCGGCTGGCGACGATCACGTCCGCGCCTTGCTCGGCAAACGCCTTGACCATCTGGTAGCCCAGCCCGCGGCTGCCGCCGGTCACCAGCGCAACTTTTCCCGTGAGATCGAAATACGGACTGGTCATGTGCAAGGCCTCCCATTCTGCCGGCGCAGTGTTCGCGCCGGCATCCCCGAGATCAATCCATGCCCCCGCGGCAAGCCGCGCCCGGGGTCAGTTGAGCGGGGGAGGAGAGGCTACGTTTGCGGTCCTTGCCGCCTCGGCCGCGCGCATCAGGCGCAGCATGTTGCCGCCCCAGATCTTCGCGAGATCGTCCTCGGAATATCCTGCCTCCAGCAAGGCGGCCGTTACCTTGGGCAGATCCGTGACGTCCGCCATGCCGGTCACACCGCCGCCGCCGTCCCAGTCCGCTCCGATACCGACATGGTCCGTCCCGACAAGCTCCAGCGTGTACAGAACATGCTCCATGAACTTCTCGAATGTTGACTGCGGCGGAGGAAAGCCCTTGTCCATCTCATCGCGGGCGGCCCGATACGCTTCTAGCGTTTCCGCGGTCATCGCCGAGATATCGGCGCCGTAATGCACTTCGAGTCCGGCGATTGCGGCAAGGCGTTCGGGCGAGGCGGTCAGCGCTTCAAGATAGGCCCCGTAGGCATTCACCTGGATCACGCCGCCATCGTCGGCGATCGCCTTTAGGAGGTCGTCCGGCAGGTTGCGCGGATGGTCATAGACGCCCTTCGGCCCCGAGTGTGACAGGATGATCGGGGTGGTCGACAGCGCCAGCATGTCGCGCACCGCATCGTCCGAAGCATGTGAGCCGTCGAGGATCAGGCCGAGGCGGTTGGCTTCCTGCACAAGCTCCTCGCCGCTCGGGCTCAGGCCGCCGAACACCGCCGTCACGTCTGTTGCACTGTCCGCAAACTGATTGTTCCGGAAATGCACCGGGGCAACCATCCGCAAGCCACCGGCGTAGAAGGTTTCCAGCATTGAGGCGTCCCTGCCCAGCGGGTAGGCATTCTCCATGCTCTGGAACACGATCTTCTTGCCGCTTGCAAGGATGCGGTCGGCATCCGACGCCGTAAACGCCAGCTCGACATCGTCCGCATACTTCGCCGCGAGTTCGCGTATGGAAATTTGGCGAAGGATGGCCGCCGTGCGCGCAGCATTCAGGGAGGCATCGTCCAGCGGACCCTGCATCGTGAAGATCACCCAGAAGCCGCCATCCAGCCCGCCTTCCTTCATGCGCGGCAGGTCGACATGAGTGCCATCCGCTTCAAAACTGCCGCGCTTGGAGAAATCGTACTCGGCCGAGTGGAAATAGGCCGGCGTGTCGAGGTGGCTGTCGAGCACCATCAGGCTCTGGTGCAGGGTCTCGGCCGGAGACAGGGCAGGCGCCCCGGCAGCGGTTTCGGCCGGTGCGGTGGGCGCCGCCGGCGCGCAGCCGACCAGCAGGATCGCGGGAAGCGCGAAAAGAATACGGTTCATTGATAGCCCCATCTTGCCGGAGAATGCTCCGTTCACTGGCGCCATCATGGCGAGCCAGCCGTGTACGTCAACAATCCACCCTCAGGCGGCGCCAAACACCCGCTCGAAGATCGTGTCGGCGTGCTTGAAATGGTATTCCAGATCAAACAATGCATCGATTTCGGACGGTTTCAGCTTTGCGGTGATCTCGGCATCCGCCTTCAGCAGCACATCAAGATCGCCTTCCTTCTTCCATGTGCGCATCGCATTGCGCTGGACCAGCCGGTAGGCGTCCTCGCGACTGAAACCCTTCTCGACGAGGGCCAGCAGGATGCGCTGCGAATTGTGCAGGCCGCCCATGCTGTTGATCGTGCGAAGCATGTTCTCGGGATAGACGACGAGGTTTTCAATCACGCCGCCCAGGCGGTGCAGTGCGAAGTCGAGATGGATGGTTGCATCGGGGCCGATCCCGCGCTCGACCGATGAATGGGAAATGTCCCGCTCATGCCAGAGGGCGACGTTCTCGAGCGCCGGGGTCACGGCGGACCGGACAAGGCGCGCAAGGCCGGTGAGATTCTCCGTCAGGACCGGATTGCGCTTGTGCGGCATGGCGGACGAACCCTTCTGGCCCGCAGAGAAATACTCCTCGGCCTCCAGAACCTCCGTACGCTGAAGATGCCGGATCTCCGTCGCCAGCCGCTCTACCGACGAAGCGATCACGCCCAGCACTGCAAAATACATCGCATGCCGGTCACGCGGAATGATCTGCGTGGAGACCGGTTCGATCCGCAATCCAAGTTTCGCCGCAACATGCTCTTCCACACGCGGATCAATGTTCGCAAACGTCCCCACGGCGCCGGAAATGGCACAGGTCGCAACCTCCTCACGCGCAATCAACAGGCGCTTGCGGGCGCGCTGGAACTCCGCATGGAAACCGGCGAGCTTCATGCCGAACGTCGTCGGCTCGGCATGGATGCCGTGGCTGCGGCCGATGGTCGGCGTATGCTTGAACTCATAAGCGCGCTTCTTCAGCGCTGCCAGCACCCGGTCGATCCCGCCCAGCATCAGGTCCGCCGCGCGCACCAGCTGCACGTTCAGGCAGGTGTCGAGCACGTCCGAAGATGTCATCCCGAGGTGCAGGAACCGCGCCTCGTCGCCCACATGCTCCGCAACGTTCGTCAGGAACGCAATCACGTCGTGCTTCACTTCGCGTTCAATCTCGTCGATCCGGTCAACCTCGAATGCAGCCCGCTCGCGCACGGCCTTCGAAACGCCCTTCGGGATCGTTCCCATCTCCTCCATGGCTTCCGCGGCGAGCGTTTCGATTTCCAGCCAGATTCCGAAGCGGCTTTCCGGCGTCCAGATCGCTGCCATTTCCGGGCGCGTGTACCGAGGGATCATAGGGGCATCTCCGTTGCGTTGCGCCAGCCAATACGGGCTTCGGGGGTCTCGCGCCAGCCTGCAGCGGTCCAATGCGGCAAGGTCATTCTGTTTCGCGGCGGAGGGGGCTAAGCTGCACCCTGATTCGAGATGGCCCCGCGCATGACCAAGCCTGCCAAAAAGCCTGTGCCGGACGCCCCGGAATCGGCCGCCCTGTCGGTCGGTGGCCGGCGCTGGCGGCTGCTGCAGGCAGAGCCTCGCCGCGTCCAGGGCCTTCTGCCCGCCGTGGGCGGCTCTGACCTTCTGGCCCGGCTGCTCGCCGTGCGCGGTGTGGAGGCTTCCGAAGCGGCAGGCTATCTGGCACCCACCCTGCGTGAGTTCTTTCCGGACCCGAGCAGCTTTGCCGACATGGACAAGGCCGCCGGCATCATCCTCGACGCCATCCTGGATGTCCGCAAGGTCGTCGTCTTCGCCGACTATGACGTCGACGGTGGCACATCCTCCGCCATTCTCGCCCGCTATTTCCGGGCCTGGGGCCGCGATCTCGGCCTCTACGTACCGGACCGGCTGGAAGAGGGGTACGGCCCGTCGCCGGAAGCCTTCCGGTATCTCAAGGCGCAAGGCGCCGAAATCGTCATCACCGTGGATTGCGGCGCCGCCGCCATCCGGGCGCTCGACGAAGCGGTCGCCATCGATCTCCCCATCGTCGTGATCGACCACCACCTGATGTCCGGCGCCGTCCCGCACACCGCCGCACTGGTGAACCCGAACCGGCCGGACTGCAATTCAGGGCAGGGCCACCTCGCGGCCGCCGGCGTGGTCTTCGTCTTCGTCGCCGCCCTCAACCGTCTCGCCCGCGAGCGCGGCATCGCCCCGCCCGGCGGGCTGCCCGACATCATGCCGCTGCTGGATCTCTGCGCGCTCGGCACCCTGTGTGACATGGCCCCGCTGACCGGCGTCAACCGCGCCTTCGTCCGCCAGGGCCTCAGCATGATGGCCCGCGACCAGAACCCTGGCCTGCGGGCGCTCGCGGACGTCTCCGGTATCGGCAAGATCGAAACCGTCTACCACGCGACCTTCCTGCTCGGCCCGCGGCTCAATGCAGGTGGCCGGGTGGGCGACCCCTGGCTTGCCGCCAAACTCCTCGCCACCGACGACCGCGCCGAAGCGGTAGAACTCGCCGAGCGCCTCCACGGCCTGAATGACGAGCGCAAGGCGCTGGAATCCGCCATCCTCGATGCGGCTACCGCGCAGGCCGAACGCGCACTCTCCGAAAATCCGTCGCGCGGCGTCCTCATCGCCGCCGGCGAAGGCTGGCATCCCGGCGTCATCGGCATTGTCGCCGGGCGCCTGAAAGACCGGTTTCACCTGCCGAGCATTGTCATCGGTTGGGGCGATGGTCTCGGCCCGGTCGCCAAGGGCTCCGGCCGGTCCGTCAAGGGCGTGAACCTCGGCGCGGCGATCTCCGAAGCCGCGCGTCAGGGCGTCATCCTCTCCGGTGGCGGCCATGCCATGGCGGGCGGCCTGAGTATGGATCCCGAACAACTGCCGGGCTTCGACGCCTGGATGCTCGATCACATGTCGTCCTTTGCCGCCGAGCGCAACGCCGCGCTCGATATGGACATCGACGCCGTTCTCGCCCCCGGCGCCGCCACGCCGCAGCTGGTGTCGGCAATTGCGTCCATCGGCCCCTTCGGGATCGGCGCGCCGGAGCCCGTGTTCCTGCTGAAGGATGTCAACATCACTGGCGTGCGGCGTGTCGGTACGCAGCACCTGCGCTTCACCGCCGAAGACGCTTCTGGCCGGCTCGAGTCCATCGCCTGGCGGGCGGAGGGCACCCCCATGGGCGACGCGCTCCGGCAGGGCGGCCGGCTCAGCCTCGCCAGCCGCCTCAAGGCCGATACCTGGAACGGGCGCGAGCGGGTTCAGCTCGAAACGCTGGATGTCAGCCGCGCCTGAACAAACTGTCTCAAACGCCGCGAGGTGGGTTGCCCTGTCCTGAATCAGCCGCTATATCGCGCGCTCCAACCCGTGCGGTCCCTTCGTCTATCGGTTAGGACGTCAGGTTTTCAACCTGAAAAGAGGGGTTCGACTCCCCTAGGGACTGCCAGG
>Ga0163144_10015834_pt1 | contig 15509 bp, 12 predicted proteins | sample OliLak19BULKMAT1_FD_123175 | JGI IMG/M metagenome (GOLD analysis project Ga0163144, IMG submission 123175) | Freshwater microbial mat bacterial communities from Lake Vanda, McMurdo Dry Valleys, Antarctica - Oligotrophic Lake LV.19.BULKMAT1 | ecosystem: Environmental > Aquatic > Freshwater >...
CGACCCCGACGCCGACCGCGACGCGTACGGCGACGCCGACTCCGACACCGACGCGCACGCCGACCGCGACCCGCACGCAGACGCCGCGGCCGACCCCGACGGCGACGCCGTCCTGCGGCAACGGCGAGGTCGAGGGTGACGAGGAATGCGACGGCAAGAGCTTCGACGACTTCACCTGTGACGACTACTGCGAGGACGAGCCGAATCCCGAGGCGACGCCGAGCTGCAAAGCGAACTGCACGATCAATTTTTCTCCCTGCCGCGGTCACGATTGCGAATACTTCTGAGCCCGCGTAGCTCTCGGGCGCATGCATCGGCGCGCGCTCGTCGCGGTCCTCCTCGTCGCCGGCCTCGCCGGCTGCCACGCGGTCGTTCCTCAGCCTGACGGCGCATCGGCACCCGTCGGGGGTCGCGCCCCGGCAGCGCGGCCACCGATGGCCGCGCCGCCAGCGACCGGCGCGCTGCCGCGCGTCGCCTATCGGGCCGATCTCGACGCCGACGTGCGGAGTTGGATCGACCGCCACCTGCCGGATTGGCAGCGCCGCTACGAGGAGCTGCACGCCCACCCGGAGCTCTCGCTCGCCGAGCACGCGACGGCGGCGCTCGTCGCGGCGGAGCTCGGGCGCGCCGGCTATCGCGTGACGGAAGGTGTGGGCGGTACCGGCGTCGTCGGCGTGCTCGCGAACGGGGCCGGGCCGGTGGTGCTGGTGCGCGGCGACATGGACGCGCTCCCCGTCCGCGAGGAGACCGGGCTCGCGTACGCCAGCACCGTGACGGCGACGCTGCCCGACGGCAACGCGACGGGGGTGATGCACGCCTGCGGACACGACGTGCACACGACGACGCTGCTCGCGACGAGCACGCTGCTCGCCGAGCTCCGGTCGCGCTGGAGCGGCACCGTCATCGTCGTGGCGCAGCCGGCCGAGGAGCTCGGACGCGGCGCCGACATGATGATTCGCGACGGGCTCTTCAGCCGCTTTCCGCAGCCCGACGCGTGCGTCGCGCTGCACGTCGCCGCCGATCTCGCCGCCGGCCAGCTCGGCATCACCCCGGGATATTTTCTCGCCAACGTCGATTCGGTCGACGTCACGATCTACGGGCGGGGCGGGCACGGGGCGCGGCCACAAGACACCGTCGATCCGATCGTGACGGCGGCGCATTTCGTCACCGCCCTCCAGACGCTCGTCAGTCGCCGCGTCGACCCGGTCGAGTCGGCCGTCGTAACCGTCGGCTCGATCCACGGCGGCACCAAGCACAACGTCATTCCCGACGAGGTCACTCTGCAACTGACGGTGCGCTCATTCACCGACGACGTGCGCCGCACCTTGCTCGACGGCATCGCGCAGATGGCGAAAGACGAGTGCGCGGTGTTCCGCTGCCCGCGTCCGCCGCAGGTCGTCGTGAAGGACGGGTACACACCGGCGGCGTACAACGACCCGACGCTCACGGCGGCGGCCGCCGCCGCCTTGCGCGCGGCGTTTGGCGCCGCGGCGGTCGTCGATCGCCGGCCCGAAATGGGCGGCGAGGACTTCGGGCGCTACGCCGTCGCCGCCGGTGTGCCGGGCTTCATGTTCCGACTCGGCAGTGTCGCGCCCGCGGCGCTCGCGGCGAGCCGGAAGCCCGGCGGGCCCGCGCTTCCGGGGCTGCATTCGAGTCGCTACGCGCCGCTGCCTGGGCCGACGCTCGCGACGGGTATCCGCGCGCTCGGGCATCTGGCGCTCGCCGTGCTGGCGCCCGCGCTCTGACGCGAACGCGCCCGCCTCAGGCGGTCGCCGACAAAACCGCGACGTGGTGCATCGGCAACGTCACCGTGAACGTCGTGCCGCGGCCGGGCGCGCTCGCGACCGCGATGTCGCCGCCGAGCTGATCGAGCAGGCGCTGCACGATGTAGAGGCCGAGGCCGACCCCGCCGTACGAGCGCGTGTCCGAGCTGTCCGCCTGGCGGAACATCTCGAAGATGACGGGCAGGTGCTCAGGGGCGATCCCGACGCCGGTGTCACGGACGACGAACGCGCAGCGCTCGCGGCGCAGCTCGCAGCGGACGATGACCTCGCCGCTTGGCGTGAACTTGAGCGCATTGCCGATCAGGTTCTTCAGGATCATGCGGAGCTTCCGGCGGTCGGAGTCGAGCACCAGATCCGCCGCCGGTTCGAAGTGCAGCACGGTCCGCGGCCGTGATCCGAGGGCGGCGAACTCGCTCGCGAGCTCGTCGAGCACCGCCGCGACGTCGACGCGCTCGATGCAGGCAGGATCGCGGCCGGCATCGAGGCGTCCGAGGCTGAGCGTCGCCTCGATCATCTCGAGCAGCTCGAGCCCGGCGCGTCGGATGCGGCCGAGTGTCTGGGCGCGGTCCGCGTCGTCGAGGCCGTCGTCGGACAGCATGTCGGTGTACCCGATGATCACGCTGAGCGGGGTGCGGAGCTCGTGGGACATGGTGGAGACGAACTCCGACTTGAGCTGGCTCGCGGCGCGGAGCCCGTCGACGAGCCGCGAATTCTCGAGCGCCATCGACGCGAGCTGTGCGATGCCGATTGCGAGCCGCTCCTGGAGGTGCGTGAAGGCGGCCGTGCGGCCTCGGTAGCCCGCCGAGAGGTAGCCGATCACGGCGCGGCCGCGGCGGAGGGCGACGTAAAGGCTGCGCGTAATGCCGTATTCGGTGAGCAGCCGGGCGGCGCCCGGGTCGACGACGCGCGCCGTCGCGACCTGCGCGTGGCCGTCGCGCTCGAGCGCGTGCAGGAGCGGGCCGAACGTCGAGCCCGCAACGCTCATGACTTGCAGCGCCTCGGTTTGCTCGGGCGTGTAGCCGTGCAGCGAGCGCAGTCGGTACACGTCGCGCTCCGCATCGTAGAGGACGGTGTCGCTGACGTCGCAGCCGAGCAGCTCGGTCGTCAGCTGGCACAAGCGATCGAGCAGCACGGTCGCGTTGAGCGACGAGATCATCTCGTGGCCGACCTGAGCGAGGGCGGTCGAGAGCTGCGATTCCTCGGCCAGCCGCGCGGCCGCGCGCGCGAGCTCGGTCGCCGTCCGGTGGCGTTCGATCGCGACCCCGGCGACGTGCGTGGCGACCTCGATCAGGTGCCAGTGCTGCGGTGCCGGCGTGCGCGACTCGCGGTAGTACATCGCGAAGGTGCCGAGGCAACGGCCGTCGGTCGCGAGGATCGGGAACGACCAACAGGCTCGCAGCCCGTGTGCGAGCGCGAGCGCGCGGAAGTCGGTCCAGAGCGGGTCGGTCGCGACGTCCGACACCACGACCGGCTTGCCGGTGAAGGCGGCGGTGCCGCACGAGCCCACCGCGGGCCCGATCCGGACGCCGTCGATCGCGGCATTGTAGTCGGCGGGGAGGCTCGGAGCGGCGCCGTGGCGGAGCGCGTCGCCCTCCAGCAACAGCACCGAGCAGAGCATCCCGGGGACCTGGCGCTCGACCATCGTGCTGAGCGCGGCCAGGACGTCGGGCAGCGGTTTCCCGACCGCGATCATCTCGAGAATGCGGGTCTGGCCGTGCAGGAGGGTGGCGATCCGGTCGCGCTCCCGACCCTGACGGGCATGACGCAGCCCGAGGAAGACGAAGCCGGCAAGGACGGCGCCGGCGGCGACGAACGGCCCGATCACGGACGCGTCCGATCGCGGCTCCTGGCATTTTCGTGACGGCGCGCCATCTCGGTTACGTCGGTCCGCTCGCATCCCCGCGACTTGCCGTCGGGGCGAAGCGATCTCGGGAGAACAGCAAGGGGCATGCCGCGCGACCCTGCGATTTGACGGAGGTCGGCGCCGTTCGTAGGGTCCGCGCGTGCCGGCGCCCGAGCCCGAGGAGCTCAAGCTCTATTTCGATTACAAGAGCCCGTTCGCGTACCTGGCGAGCGGACCGGCCTTCGAGCTCGACGCGCGCTTTGCCGTCCGGGTGCGCTGGATTCCCATCCAGCTCCGCATCAAGGGCCCGGGCGCGCGGAGTGTCCGCTCCGATTGGAAGGCGCGCTACTCCTACCTCGACGCCCGGCGTTTCGCCGCGCCGCGTGGCATCGTCATCAAGGGCCCGAAGAAGATCTACGACACCGAGCCGGCACTGATCGGGGCGCTGCTGGCGCAGCGCGAAGGGTGCTTCCCGCGCTACACCGCCGAGGCCTACCGGCGCTTCTTCGTGCGCGAGCTCGAGCTCGATCAGCCCGAGGCCGTTGCCAACCTACTCGCCGAGCTCAGCATCGCCCGCGCCACGTACGATGCGTATCGCGAGGGAGAAGGGTGCGACGCCTATGCGGCGTGCGAGCGCGAAGCGGAGGACGACCACGTCTTCGGCGTCCCGATCTTCCTCTTCCGCGGCGAGCCGTTCTGGGGCCATGACCGATTGCCGCAGCTCGAAACGCGCCTCGCCGCCGCGGGCCTGGCGCGTTGACGTCCAGCATCACTGAGCCGCGGCGGCAGCTCTACTACGGCTGGCGCATCGTCGGCGTCGCGTTCCTCACCCACTGCCTGAACGTCGGCTGCGTCTTCTACAGCTTCGGGGTCTTCTTCCAACCCCTCATTGCCGAATTCGGATGGACGCGGGCGCAGATCTCGTGGGGCTTCTCGTCGGTGTCGATCGTCGGCGCGCTCTGGTCGCCGCTCGTCGGCCGCGTCGTCGATCGCTACGGGCCGCGGCCGTCGCAGCTCTTCGGTGCGGTGGTCCTCGGCACCACCTTCATGGCGCTCTCGCTGGTGCAGTCGCTCGGGCAGTACTACGCGCTGATGGCGCTCTTCGTCTCGCTCGGGTCGACGGCGCTCGGTCCGATTCCGAGCAACAGCGCCGTTGCCGGCTGGTTCCTCCGTCGCCGCGGACGCGCGCTCGGCTTTGCGACGGCCGGCATCTCGATGGGCGGCGTGATCTTCGTGCCGCTCGCGCAGCAGCTGATCGGCCACTTCGGATGGCGGCAGGCGTTCGTCACGCTCGGCGCGGTCGTGATCGGGGTCGCGCTCGGGCCGATCGCGCTCTTCATGCGGAAGCCGCCGGCGGAGCTGCCAGCCGAGGAGCGGCTGCCGTCGGGCAGCGGCAACGGACTCACGTTCGAGATCGAGCACTCCGTGACCGCGCGCGACGCCGTCCGCGATCCGAACTTCTGGTTGATCGCCGGGGCGTTCTCGCTGACGGTGATGGGGCTCTCGGCGATCTTGCTGCACCAGGTGCCGTTGTTGATCGACTTCGGCGTCTCACCCGGCCACGCGGCGCTGGCACTTGGGGCGACGGCGGGCGTCGGCGTGATCGGCAAGCTCGGGTTCGGCGCGCTGCTCGAGCGCGTCGAGCAGCGGCGCGTGATCGTCGGGTGCTTTCTCGCGCAGGCGGCGGGCTTGTTGCTGTTGCCCTTCGCGCAGACGCCGTGGCTGCTCGTGCTGTACGTCGTCGTCTACGGCTACGCGATGGGCGGGAACGCCACGCTCCAGGCGACCGTGCTCGGCGAGTGCTTCGGGCGCCGGCACTACGGTGCGATCGCCGGGCGCATGAGCCCGATCATCGTCTTCTCGCAGGCGGTCGCCGTGCCGTTGGTCGGATGGCTGCGCGATCGCACGGGGAGCTATCTGCCGGCGATCGCCGTCATCGAGATCATGGTGCTCGCGGCGGCGTTCTGCATCTCGCGGCTCCGTCCGCCCGCGTGGCGAACGATTTCTGTGCCGTGACATGACGCTCCGGTATCGAAACTTTCCGCGCCCATGCTAAGACGCCCTCGAATGGCGGCGGCGGGAGGGAAGCGAGGCGGGCGAAAGCCGAGGCGTGTCGAACCCGACGATCGACCCAACGGCTATGAAGCCTCTCGCATGCGCGCGCTCTGGCGCGACATCGATCAGGCCAAGCGCAAAGCCGGGCTCGGTCCGGCACCCGAGCCGCCTCCGCCCCCGGGGTGGGACATCACGGTCATGATCGAACGCGCCACGGCGCTGGCGAGCGATGCCGCGGCCTGGATGACCAGCAACGTGCCCCTCGCCGTGGCGCTTCTGGCGACCGGTGCCGAGCTGCTCCGGAACGTCCCGGTCGTGGGCTCCATCGTCGGGCTCGTGGCGCCCCCGAGCCCACCGCCGCCCGCGCCGAAGCTGCCGACCCGCGCAGACGCCAACGGGCATGCCTGGCCCCGCCCGCGCATTCTCGAGCTCGAACCCGACGGGGACGGCCCCGACGGCAAGTGGATGCACTAGCCGATGCACTAGCCGATCCATTAGACCCCCTCCACCCCTGGCCGGTCGCTTCTCGATCTGGTAGGCCAAGCGCCCCCGACCTTTTCGGCAGACCCCACTGCGGTCGCCACTTTCGCAGGGTCGTCGAATCAAAGGAGATGATGTGAGCGATTCCCGAGCTCGTAGCGAGACCAGGCGTGACCGCGGCACCGCAGCCGCGCCGCCCCAGGTCCATAAATTCACGGAGTTGCTCCCGCAGAACGTCAATTTCGACTTCGTCGGCAAGCGCAAATTCTTCCTGATCCTGTCGAGTGTCCTGAACCTGCTCGCGATCGCTCTGTTCTTCATCTGGGGCCTGAACTTCGGGATCGACTTCGTCGGCGGCACCGACGTCCGCGTGCGGTTCACCCAGCCGACCACCGCCCAGGCCATGCGCTCGGATCTCGGTACGCTCGACCTGCCGGATCTGACGGTTCAAGAGTTCGGCAATCAGGGCAAAGAGTTCTTGCTGCGCTTCGAGCCTCAAAACGCGACCGCCATGAATACGGTCGCCGAAACCTTGAAGGGCGCGCTCGGCAAGAGCCATCCCGATGCCGGCGCTTTCGAGATCCTGAGCGTCGAGAGCGTCGGACCGCGCGTCGGTGCCGATCTCCGTCGGCGCGGGTTCATGGCGGTCGCATTCACGACGCTCTTCATGGGCATCTACATCGCCTTCCGCTTCGAGCTGAGCTTCGGGATCGGGGCCGTCATCGCGCTCATCCACGACGTGCTGATCGCCATGTTGGCGCTCATCCTCTCCCAGACGGTCTTCGACCTGACGACCCTCGCCGGCATGCTGACCGTGATCGGTTTCTCGGTGCACGACACGATCATCGTCTCGGACCGCGTGCGCGAGAATCTCCGCAAGATGCGGCGATCGAGCCTCGCCGAGGTCATCAACGTCAGCATCAACGAGACCCTGTCGCGGACGATCCTCACGACTGGGACGGCGCTGCTCGTGCTCCTCGCGCTCTATTTCCTCGGCGGCCCCGGTCTCAAGCCGTTCGCGTTCACGCTGATCATCGGCTTCCTCACCGGCACCTACTCGTCGATCTTCATCGCGGCGCCGGTCGTGCTGTTCTGGTCGAATCGCTCGAAGCTCGCGGGCGACGAGTAGGCCCGCGCTGCGGCTGAATTGCATGCGTCCAGTCGCCAGGGTAAGCGAGAGCGCATGATCGGCGGAGGCGGGGTCTTCGATCTCGTGCGGCAGGGCGGGATCGTCATGGCCCCCCTGGCGCTGTGCTCGGTGGTGAGCGTGGCGGTGATCGTCGAGCGGCTATGGGCGTTGTCTTCGGCGTCCCGTCGCTCCGAGCGCTTCCATCGCGCGGCCAGCGAAGCCTGGCAGGAGGGGGGCGTGTCGGAGGTCGTGGCGGTCACGCGACGCGACGACTCGCTGCTGGCGTCGGTCTACCGCGGCGTGCTCTCGCTCACGGATGCCGACGACGACGTGCGCCTGCACGTTGCCGGACGCCAGGTCGCGACCGGTGTGCGCGCGCTGAAGCGCTACATCTGGTTGCTCGGTACGATCGGCAGCTTGGCGCCGTTCATCGGTCTCCTCGGTACCGTCGTCGGCATCATCCGCGCCTTCGAGAACATGGCGGCCACTGGCTCCGGCGGGTTCGCCGTCGTGGCGGCCGGCATCTCCGAGGCCCTGATCGCGACCGCGGCCGGGCTGCTCGTCGGCGTCCTCGCGATTTTCGCCTACAACGCGTTCATGGTCCGGATCGCCAACGAGACGGCCGACCTTCGCGAGCGCAGCGACGACCTCCTTCTCCGCCTCCGCACGTCCGAACGGACGGCGGCCCCGCGAGCGTATGGCAGCGCGGCTGCTCTCTGACGGCGGGGACGATGGCGATGCCATCGTCGCCGAAATCAACGTCACCCCGCTGACGGACATCTTTCTCGTGTTGCTGATCATTTTCATGGTGACGAGCAGCGCGATGATGCAGCAGGGCTCGAAGGTGTCGTTGCCGTCGTCCGAGAAGGGCAATGCCGAGGCGGTCGGTGTCACCATCACGGCGACCGCCAACCACACCCTCGAGCTGAACGGCGAGACGGTCGAGCGCGCCGGGCTGCGCGACGCGTTGGCGAAGGCGCTCGAAGGCCGCGAGGACAAGTCCGTCATCCTGCGCGGCGACCGCACCATCATCCTCGAGGACGCCGTGCAGCTCATGACGATCGCGCGCGAAGCGGGCGCCGACAAGCTCGCGATCGCGACCACACCGGCGGGTAAGTAGGCCCGATCGCCGCCGTGGCGAGCGGGTGGCCGTCGAGGGTAGCGAGCGTGTGCCTGCTGCGCGCGCGCCCGGCGCGGCGTCACCGGGAAGTGGCATGAGTCGGTCGCGCATCATCGCGGCCTGTGCGCTGGTGCTGGTGACCGCTGCGGCGCTCGTGGTGGTGACCGGCCGGCTGCGGCTCGATCCGAACGTCGGGTCGTTGCTCCCCGACCAGGGCGATGCCGTGGCGCTCCGCCAATATGTGCGGGCGTTCGGGGGCGGCGATCTCGGGGCGGTGATGGTGCGGAGCGACGACCCCGACCGCAATCGCGAGATCTGCGCCGAGATCGCGACCCATCTGCGGACGAAGCCGAGCATCGTGCAGGCGGTGGATCGCCTGGACACCTCGCGGGGTCTCAGCCCCTGGCTGGTGTGGCGCCACGCGAGCGCGCCAGTCCGGGAGCGGCTCGCCGCGGCACTCACTCCCGAGGGCATGCGGGCACGGCTCCGCGAGAGCCGCTCGATGTTGGCGCTGCCGGGTAGCGGTCCGCTCGCCGAGCTGCTCGCGACCGATCCCCTCCGGTTGGCGCAGATCGCCTTCGAGGGTACGTCGGCGGGCAGCGGCCTTCGCGCCCAATCGGACGGCCGGTTCGCGACCGACGGCGGCCGCACCTGCCTCGTGCTGATCAAAGGGCGCGGCCAGGCGCTCGAAGCCGCCGACGCCCGTGCCTTCGCGACCGACATGGCCAACGTGTTGGGGCCGATCCGGGCCGCGCATCCCGGCGTCGAGATCGGCGACACGGGGGGCCACGCGATCGCCGCCGCCACCGAGACGATGATCAAGGGCGATCTGCTCCGTTCGGGTCCGGTCGCGACGGTGCTGACGTCGGTCGTGTTCGTCCTGCTGTTCCGCCGCATTCGCGCGCTCGTGGCGGTGTTCCCGCCGCTCCTCCTCGGCACCCTCTGGACCGCGGCGCTGGCGTCGCTGCTGCCCGGTGGGCTCTCGGCGATCGCGGTCGCGTTCACCTCGGTCGTGGTGGGCGTCGGCGTCGACACCGGCGTGCACGTGTACGCGGCGCTCCTCGACGCGCGGCGCGCCGGCCTGGCGCCGCAGGCCGCGGCCGACGCGGCCCGGCGGCGGACGGCGCGCGCCGTGTTGCTCGCGGCCATGACGGCGGCGGCGGCATTCGCGGCGCTCGGGCTTTCCGACATCAAGGCCGTCCGCCAGCTCGGCATTCTCTGCGCGGCGGGCGAGGTGCTGACGGCGCTCGCGATCGTGCTCGTCACGCCGCAGATCGGCGCCTGGCTCGAACGCGGCACGCCGCCGCCCCCGCCGCCGGCGCGCTGGACGGGTGCGTTCGCCTGGATCGCGGCGACCCGCACGAGAGCGCTCGTCACCGCGACGCTCGCGCTCGCACCCGTCGCCTTCCTCGCCATCATCGGCCCACCGCCGCTCGCGGCCGCGATCGTCGGCATTCGGCCGAGTAGCCTCGCGCCGCTGCACGTGCAGGAAGAGATCTTCGACGCCTTCGGCGGCCGTCCCGGGCAACTGATCGTGATGGTCGGCGACCGTGATCCCGAAGCTGCACGGGGCCGCGCCGATCGGGTCGTCGAAGGCCTCGCCGCCGTTCCCGAGGTCGAGACGGTCGACGCGCTGACGACGCTCGCCCCCGCGCTTGCGACGCAACGCGCGCGGCTCGCCGAACGCGACGCGCTCGATCTGCCGGCCAAGGCCGACGAGCTCACGCGTGCGCTCCGTGACACCGGCTTCACACCCGAGCGCTTCGCGCCGGTGCTCGCGTCGATGCGGGTACCGTCTCACGACCTGCTCGACGTTCCGCAGCTCGAGACGACGCCGTCGGCCATCATGCTGTCGCGCTATCTCGGCCGCGACGGCGCCGAGACGATGATCGCCCTGTACGTGCAACCCCGCTCGACGGCCGACGCGGTCGAACGGTGCGAGGCCGCCGTTCACACGCTCGATCCTGCGGCGGTGATCACGGGCTACAGCCGGCTCGAGACCAACCTGCGAGACTCGCTCAGCCACGATCTGCCGCGCATCGGTCTGGTCGCGGGTGTGCTCGTGTTGATGGCGCTCGCCGCAGCGCTCCGCCGTACGCGCGACGTGGTGATCGCGGCCCTCGTCGTGATCGGCGAGGTCGCCGCGGTGCTCGTACTCTTCCGCGTTACCGGCATCCCCCTCCACGCGTACTCCGCGCTGGTCCTGCCGGTGCTGCTCGGCATCACCGTCGACGAGGGCATGTTCCTGTTGCATCGCGCCGCGGAGAGCACCGGCCCCAACGCGATCGCCGAAACCCTACGCGCCGAGGGCCCCCCCATCGCGGCGACGGCGCTCACGACGGCGGCGGGCTTCGGCGCCCTAGTCTTCTCCGACTTCGACGGCCTCCGCGATCTAGGCCTAGCCGGCGCCCTCGGCAGTACCGCAGGACTCGTGATGGCCTTAACAATAGTTCCCGTAGGCCTCCGCCTGTTTCAAAAGGCCGCTCGCGCTCCGCGGATTTGATGATCTGATGGCTGCTGAGCCGTGGCAGGTCGGGCTCCAGGGCCCTCAGACGAGCCCCAGAAATGTTTCAAGGAGTTGCTGGGATGCGCGGCGAGTCTGGCGGACCGGGAGCCCGACCTGCCACGGCTCAGCAGCCCACCAAAAGACTTAGCGAAACCCCCGGTAGTCGATCGCCGAGAAAATGTTGTCGGCCGACTCCACCGCCACCAGTTGTTTCTCGTCGATCGCTCCCTGCTCGATGCCGTCGGCGAGCGCACGGAAGCGCGTCAGGTGCTCGGTGGTGCGGCGCACGGCGTAATCGACGACGGTGCCGCGCGCGATGATGAACGCCCAGTCGCTCGCTTGCGCCAGCAAGAGCTCGCGCGCCGCTTGATCGAGGGCGCGCTTGGTGAGGCCCTGTGCGTCGGGATGCCGGCGCGCCAGCTCGACCATGCGATCGGCGGCGTGGTGGAGGTGGGTGTAGATCCAATCGTTCGCCGTCGAGAGCCAGACCTCGTGGTAGCCCTTGAAGCCCCAGGAGCTCGCGTTGGGTTCGGCCACTTGCTGGGTCGGGTAGGCGTCGAGGTACTCGTCGAGCGTCGTCAGGCGGAACGCGTCCTGCGCGGCGACGTGGCGGCACAGGAAGTCGAGCCAGACCGGACCCTCGTACCACCAGTGGCCGAAGAGCTCCGCGTCGAACGGCACCGTGAGGAGAGGCGGGCGGCCCGGCGCCGCGTCCATGCGGGCGATCTGACGGGCGCGGCTCTCGACGAAGTGCGCCGCGTGCAGCTCGGCCTTGGCGCGTGCCCACGCCGGATTGTACGGCTCCTTGTGATCGCTCGTGCCGGTGACGCGGTAGTACTTGATGCCGGTGTAGGCGCGCTGGCCGCTCGCCGAGAGAAACGGCCGCACGTCGTCCTCGGGGAGGTCGAAGCCGATGTCGCGATAGAACTCGCGGTAGTCGAAGTCGCCCGGGTAGCCCTCGATCGAGCTCCACACCTGGCGAGCGCATTCGGCGTCGCGGCCGAACGCGGCGACGCCGGCCGGGCAGAAGAGCGGGGCGTAGACGCCGTGGACGGGCGGCGACGACGCGAGCTCGATGGCGTGCGTGTCGACGCAGAAATAGCGAATGCCGGCGTCGGCGAGGACGCGGTCGAGCCCGGCGTAGTAGGCGCACTCGGGAAGCCAGAAGCCCGACGTCGGCCGGCCAAAGAAGCGTCGGAACTCGCTCATGCCGAGGTCGACCTGCATCTTCACGGCTTGCTCGTTCACCGCGAGGAGCGGGAGGCAGCCGTGCGTCGCCGCCGACGTCATGAGGCGGACGCTGCCGGTGTCGGCGAGGGCACCGAATGCGGCGATCAGGTTGCGCTGGTAGCGGTCGACGTACGTCGTGCGCGCGCCGGTGAAGGCCGCGAGGTAGTGCTCGGCGAGTGGCCGGAATGCCGCGTCGTTGCGGGTGCGGTGCACCTCACGCTCGGCGAGGGCGATCCGGCCTTCGAGGTAGCGTTCGTAGCGCGTCTGGAGGAGCGGATCGGCCAGCATGTTGAGGAGCGGCGGCGAGAGCGAGATCGTGACGCGATAGGGCACGTCGTCGGCGGAGAGGTGCTCGAACGTGGCGAGCAGCGGCAGATACGTCTCGGTGATCGCCTCGAAGAGCCACTCCTCTTCGAGAAACGTGCCGTACTCGGGATGACGGACCCACGGCAGATGGGCCTGCAGCACGAGGGCCAGAAGGCCGCGCTCACCCGACATCCGTGATCCGACCTTAGGGCTCGTTGCCGGCGTCGGCCGTCGTGGCGGTGGCGAGGCGGCCGCGGACCAGGGTCCAGCTGCCGCGCTGGGCTGCCGACGGCGCCGGGCCGGGCCACGACGATGGAGCCTGCCGCAACGCGAGCGGGGTCGGATCAATGGGATCCGTCCCAGTCGTCGCCGCGAGCGGCACGACCTCGCCGGCCGCGGCGCGCTCGGTCCACCCGACCGTCATCCAGCGCCCCGGCGCGGCGCCCGGTTGCTCGGTGCGGGGCGTCCAGACCGGCTGCGAGCGGGCGAGGGCGAAGAACCCGCCGTCCGGGCGCAGATAGCCCACTTCGGCGACGAAGCAGCCCGCCGGTTTCCCGACGTACGCGTAGAGCGAACGGGCGTCGCCCGCGATCGAGAAATCCTGGAAGCGCGTCGGAGGCTTGGCGTCGAACGCGATTTGCGTGACGTCGTAGATGCGCAGCACCGAGCGCAGCTGATCGGATTCGGCGCTCGTCCGGACCTGCGCGACGCGGTCGGCGGAGAGATCCCAATACGCGTAGAGACAATGGGGATCGCGGGCGAGCAGCACGAGGCGATCGCTGCCGTACGCGGTCGGCAGCACGGCGTCGGTCCGGAGGAGATCGGCCGGCGGTGAGCTCGGCGGGGGCACGCTCGGTGCGGCGACGGGCGGCCCGGCCTGCGCAGGCGTCGGCGGCACGGTCGGCGGTTTTTGCGGTGGCGGTTGCGGAGACGTCGGCTGAGGCGACAGCGCGACGTTGCCCTGCGGGAGCTGCGCCAGCACTTCACGCAAGGCCCGCAGGCTCGCGTGAGCGGCGGCCAATACTTGACGACGGAGGGCGCCTGCGAGGCGTTCTGCGACGCTCGTCGGCTCGAGTCGTTCGGAGGGATCGCTGGGAACCCGAGTCACGACGCGACTCTAGCGTCGTCGTCTCGGTGCGTCAAAGCATCATTCGCGGTTTCGTCAGCAATTCGGGTCGCGGCCGTCGGCGCCGGGCGCGGTCGTCGGCGCGAGGCGCGTACCCGCGGGCGCGCTCGGGCGCGGAAGGTTGGCGACCAGCGCTCGTCCCGCCGGCCCCTGCCACCAGATACAGACCGGCTGCGTGAGGTGCTGGCGAATCTTCTCGAGGTGGCGGGTCTTCACGAGGACGGCGGTCGGTTGCGCCCGTGACAGCACCTCGGCCGCGGCTTCGGGTGAGCGGACGCGGAGCACGGTGCGCTCGCCATAGTAGGTGAACGAGTGGCCGCGGGTCTTGTACGCGTAGATCGTCGTCGCGGCCGGGAGATCGTGTGCCAGCTCGGCCGCGGTCCGGAGGCTGCTGAACGCGTTCACGACCGGCGTCCCCACTCGATAGAAGAGGATCTGGGTCGTGAGCGCCGCCCCCGCGACGAGCACGGGAATCGCCTGCCAGCGTGCGTTCCGGGTGCAATGCCAACCGACGAGCGCGAAGATCGCGAGCGGCAGCGTCACGAGCGCCGCGCGCACGAAGGGGGGATAGGCGATCGCGACGCCGATCGGCGTGCCGAACGCGATGGCGACCATCCCGAGGCTCCACGCGAGGGCCGGGAATCGCAGCGCCCGCGCGCGCGTCGCGGCTGGCGCGCGCACGATCCGATCGAGATAGATGGCGACGAGCAGCGCCAGGGCCGGGAAGATCGGCAGGAGATAGGTCGCGAGCTTCGCGCGCGCGACGCTGAAGAACACGAACGGCACGACGCACCAGGCCAGCAGAAACGTCGCGAGGCGGTGTTGCCGGCGGGCGCGGCGGAGTGCGTACGGCAACGCACCCGGTAAGAACAACGCCCACGGCAGGAAGGTGAGCGGGAGGATCCACGCGAAGAAATACATCGGCTCCTGGTGGCCGGCGAGGGCGCGTCCGACGAAGCGCCCGAAGTTGTGCTGCCACAGAAAGGTCCAGAGATAGTCCGGGGCTCGGACGGCGGCGACCGCGTACCATCCGACGACCATCCCGAGCACCAGGAACGTGCCCGTCCCGGGGCGAAGACGCGCGAGCGGCGGTCGGGTCCGGGTCACGAGCAGGAACGGGATGACGACCATCGCCGGCAGGAGCACGGCGACCGGCCCTTTGATCAGCAGGCCGACGACCGGCAGCGCGTAGAGGGGCCACGTCGCCGGCCGCGCGGCCGTGACCGGAAACGTGCGGCGCTCGCAGAGCACGAAGGCCTGGAGCAGGGTCGCGGTCGTGAGCAGCGTGAGGACCATGTCCATACGGACCGAGCGTCCGAGCGCGACGAATTGTGCCGCCGTCGCGAGGATCACCCCGGCGCCGAGGGCGGCGCGCCAGCCCACGCGCCGCCAGGCGAACCCTACGAGCAGTGCGATCGTGAGCACGCTGGCGATCGCCGATGGCAGACGTGCCGCCCACTCGGTCCGACCGAAGAGCGCAAAGGCGCTGCCCACCATCCAGAAAAAGCCCGGCGGCTTGTCGTAATAGTTGACGAAGCCGAGCGTCGGCTCGAGCCAATTTCCGCTGATCAGCATCTCGCGGACGGTCTCGACGTAACGGCTCTCGCCGGGATCCCAGAAGTCCGGACGCCCGAGATCGAGAAAGATCGCGAGGGTGACGATGACGACGACGCCCAGCACGCCGGCGGCGGCGCGCGCCCGCGAGCGTGAAGGGTGCGATGAGGCGTTCACGGACGTCGCGACGCGTACCATGGGGCCGGCGGGCCGTCGACATGGGCCCTGGGGCCCGTGTCATGGGTGGTCGAAATCCCTAGGGAAGCTCTGCACAAGTCGATCGAATGCGGTAAGAGAAATTCTGATCGACGCGTGAGGGGGTGGGGTGATGGGCGAGCAACGGACCTTCGCATCGGTGGCCTGGGCGCAGAAGGGC
>Ga0163144_10015836_pt1 | contig 15508 bp, 15 predicted proteins | sample OliLak19BULKMAT1_FD_123175 | JGI IMG/M metagenome (GOLD analysis project Ga0163144, IMG submission 123175) | Freshwater microbial mat bacterial communities from Lake Vanda, McMurdo Dry Valleys, Antarctica - Oligotrophic Lake LV.19.BULKMAT1 | ecosystem: Environmental > Aquatic > Freshwater >...
ATCGTGCGCCCCGACGCGACGAACTTCGACTTCGCGAAGTGGCCGACCCTGATCGGGGTCGAGGTACCTGCGGGGGGAGAAGTGCGCCTGAGGTTGCCCTGAGCGCATCAGCACTCACGGGCCGAAGATCGAAAGAAGGCGGGCAGCCAACGGGCTTGCCCAAGGCCTACTTCGGCCGGTAGACCGCGAACTCCGCGACCGGCTGTTTCAGCTCCTCGTCGAGGCGACCCATGCGGGCGGCGAAGAAGCGCCGGCCGCAAACCGTCGAGCAGAAGTAGAGCTCGAATCGACCGTCCTGGCTGTCGCGCACGACATCCACTGACATCGACGGCGCGCTTCCGGCCCTCGCCCCCGTCCTGAGCACGACGTCTTCGAAGGTCTTCATGCCGCCGCGGCTACCGCACCCGCGCTGTGCGGCAGTTCGTAGAAACCCGGCGACGAAATCGATGTTTCGGCCTTCCAGCTCCCTGTGCGGGGTCGCGCGAGCCCGTTGTATTGGCTCCTCGTCGCGGCACCGAGCTTGCATCGCTGAGCTTGCATCGCTGATCGATGACCGGCGAACGGCCACTGTCGAGCACACGTCTCCGTGCTCGCTGGGAGCGAACACCTTGCGGGACGCACACAGCCAATCGGGATCAGCCCCGGGAGTCGTCATGAAGCACGCAATCCAATCCCTCGTCCTCGCCGGTGCGCTCTGTGCCTGCGGAGATCAGTACGCGGACACACTCGCCGCCGCGAGGGAGTCCGAAGACCGCAGGCTGCCGTCGATCGACGAACTCGAGCGCGAGGAGGCCGCATCCGAATCGACGGCACCGACGCCCGTCGCGGTCGATCCGACTGACATCGACACGCGGGACACGAGCCCGCAGAGGACGGACGCGACGTTCGCGGGACCAGCGAACCCGAACGGCAGTTCCAACAAGGACAAGGACAGCGCCGCGATGAACCCGCCGGGTGCGATCCCTCCGCACACACCGGGCGCGACGGACGCGAGCAAGCCGGGCTCCTCCAACGCCGTCCCGCAGGACGCCGCCAAGGGGCTCGGGCCGAGCGACATGGACTTCGTGTCGAAGGCCATCCTCGGAGGCCTCTTCGACGTCCAGTCCTCGGAGCTGGCTGTCTCGCAGGCAACGACCCCGTTCGTGCGTGAGTTCGCGCAGATGTTGGTCGTGGATCACGGCGAGGCAAACCGTGAACTCGGCGAGATCGTCCGCGGCAAGGGGGGCTCGGTCCCGACAGAGCTCGACGCGGATCACCAGGGCCGCCTGACGACGCTGAGGGATCAGAAGGGCGTGGACTTCGACCGCCAGTACCGCGACATGCAGGTCTCGGCGCACAAGGACGCGATCGTGCTCTTCGAGAAGGCCTCGAACGAGTGCGAGGACGCGGAGCTCAAGGCCTTCGCGACGAAGGTGCTGCCGACCCTGCGCACGCACCAGGCCAAGCTGAACGAGATGCCCCCGACGCAAGGGCTCTGAAGCGCCGCCGTTCGCAACCGGGCGCGAGTCAGGACGCACCGCGTGGGTAAGCCCGCGCGGTGCGTCGCGCTTGCGTCCCTCGCCCCCTCGACCCCGAAAGGGCACAGCCGGAGAGGAGCGCGAACGAGTCCGGCTAGAGCACGATGCGCTGGCGACAGGGACAGAGCGCCCGCTTCGGATAGTGCTTCTCGTTCGGGCCGACGACGGGGAGGCGCGGCAACGACGGCTTTTTCCGCGGACGCCGCCCAGCTCCTGCTCGGCTGGATGTCGGCCGCTGACCGCTCACGCCGCGACCACGCCCCCTCCTTCGGCGCGCGCTTCCAGGAACGCACGGCGCGCGCGGCCGAAGAGGTCTTCGCGGCGCTTCACATCGGTGTGCGGGCACGTGCTGATGCCGACCGAGATCGCCAGCGGATCGCCGACGAGGTCCTTGAGCCCGCGCTTCTGCGTCGCTTCGCCCACGCGGCGCGCCATCGTCGCGGCGCCTTCGGGTCCCGTGTTCGGCAGCAAGAAGAGGAACGACGTCTCGTCGAAGCGACCGAGCACGTCCGTGTCGCGCGAGGTCTCGAGGAAGATCGCGGCGAGCTCGCGCAGCACCGGTTCGGCGACCGAGCCCTCGTAGCCGAGCAGCACGCACGAGAGCGGCGAGCCGAATCGTTGCGCGCGCTTGTACTCCTCGTCGAGCTTGTACGAGAGGAACGCGAAGTTGAAGAGGCCCGTCTCGCGGTCCGTCAGCACGGCGACGAGGTTGTCCTCCGGCTTGCCGGCCAGGCTTTGGAGCAGCTCTTCGGGCGCGAGCCCCGCGCCGGTCTTGCCGCGCGCTTCGGAGGGCAGCGCGGGGCGCGGACCGCCGGCGCGCGACAGCGCCTCGCGCAGCTTGCTGGGCACGATCGGCCGTTGCAGCACGCCCGTCGCGCCGCAGAAGCGCGCGATCGGTTCCGCCGACGCGTTGCCGTTCTCGACGACGACGAACGTGCGCGCGCGTGTGCGACCGGCGAGCTTGCGCGCGCCTTCGTACACGTTGCCGCCGCGCGCCCAGGCGTCGAGCAGGATCACGTCGCCAGCCGCCGGCGCGGCGCGCAGCAGCTCGTCGACGCTCGCGCGTTGCGCCACCTCGAAGCCCTCGAGGGCCGAAGCGGCGGCGCGCGCCGACGCGAGCAGGGATTCGTCGCTCGTCACGACGTGGATCGTCCGCAGTCCATCGCCCATCGTTCGTACTCCGCTTCCTTCGAGGCCGCGCCGGGGGGGAATCCGGCGCGAGCATGGTCCCGTCCGAGCCCGGGCCGATCAACCGTGCTCGATCAGGATCCGGCGAGTTCCGCGATCCACTCGGCCGGGATGTCGTAATTGGCGTACACGTTCTGCACGTCGTCGTTGTCCTCGAGCGCGTCGATCAGCTTGAGGACGCGGCGCGCCTCGTCCTTGTCCGTGAGGGCGACGAGGGTGCCGGGGACGAAGCCCATCTCGGCCGAGAGCAGCGCGACTTCCTTCTCCTCGAGCGCCTTCTTCACGGCCAGGAAGTCCGTCGCCGGCGCGGTGATCTGCACGACGTCGCCTTCGAGCAAGACGTCCTCCGCGCCGCATTCCAGGCCCAGCTCGAGCCACTGGTCCTCATCGCGTTCGCCGCGCTCGGCGACCACCAGCGTCTTGTACGAGAACAGGAACCCGACGGAGCCGGGAGATCCGAGGTTGCCGCCGCCCTTCTCGAAGGCGTGCTTGATGTCGGGCGCCGTGCGGTGCCGGTTGTCCGTCAGGCACGTGATGATCAGCGCGATGCCGCCGGGCGCGTAACCCTCGTAGTTCAGCTCCTCCATCGAGTCGGACTTGTCGGCCGCCGACTTCTTGATGACGCGCTCGATGTTCTCCTTCGGCATGTTGCCGGCGCGCGCCTTCTCGATCGCGTAGCGCAGCTTGAAGTTCGCGTCCGGATCGGGTCCGCCCTGTTTGACGGCCGACATGATGTTGCGCGAGAGCTTGCTGAACGCGTTCGAGCGCTTCTTGTCCACCGCGCCCTTGCGCGCGGCGATGTTCGAGGAGTGGCTGTGGCCGGCCATGCGTGGATCGTCCGACGGGGCGGTGGTCGCGCGATAGGGTGTGGAAGCGGCGAGCCCCCGAAGCCTCGTGGGAAGCTGCAGGGGCTCGCCCAGGCTCTCTTCGCGTGGGAACGCGGCGGATCAGCATTCTCTCTCCGTCGGAATGCGGCGGACCCGCGTCCCGACCGTTCGAACGCGGCGATATCAGCGCTTCGAGAACTGGAAGCCGCGGCGTGCGCCACGACGACCGTACTTCTTGCGCTCCTTCATGCGGCTGTCGCGGGTCAAGAGGCTCTGCTCGCGCAGCGCCGGCTCGAAGCCCGGGTTCAACTTCTTGAGCGCGCGCGCGAGGCCCAGCGTGACCGCTTCGGCTTGACCCTGGGGTCCGCCACCGTCGCACGAGCACAGGATGTCGTACTGGCCTTCGCTGCCCGTCGCCTTGAGCGGAGCGAGCGCCTGGCGCTGCATCTCGAGCGTCGGGAAGAAGACCTTCATCTCCTTGTCGTTGACGAGGAATCCGCCGGCGCCGGGGCGGACGCGGACGCGGGCCTTGGCGCTCTTGCGACGGCCGAGGCCCCAGGTGTAGGGCGTTTGGGTCTGCGGGCTCATGAGCGGATCTTCTCGACGACGACGGGCTGTTGGGCAGTGTGCGGGTGCTCCATGCCGGGATAGACCTTGAGGCGGCGCAGCATGTCGCGCCCCATCGTGGTCTTCGGCAGCATGCGCTTCACCGCGAGGCGGACGATCTCGTCGGAGCGGCGCGCGCGCAGGTCCTCGAACGCGACCTCCTTGTGACCACCCGGATAGCCGGTGTAGTGCGCGTAGGTCTTGACCTCGCTCTTGCGGCCGGTGGTCTTCACGTTGTCGGCGTTGATGACGACCACGAACGCGCCGTTCTTCTCGCTGGCGGTGTAGTTGGGCGTGTCCTTGCCCATGAGGTTCATGGCGATCTGACTCGCCATGCGCCCGAGCGTGAACTTCGAGGCGTCGTAGATGAGCCAGCGCGGCGGCAGGCTCTGGGAGCGGACGTGGGTGGTCGCGTGCATGACTGGGTATCGCCGAAACGTCGGGCCGCGCGTCGAAGAGGCATCTCTCCCGCGCGGCGGTCCGAACCGGGCGAGAGAAGGTAGCGGCGGCCCCGTCGGGCGGCAAACCCTTTCTCCGCCTCAGGGATAGGTGCAGCGGACGTGGGAGCGCGGCGCGCCGCCCATCTCCCCCACGACGATCTCCACGCCCTGCGGCAGGCCGGCGACGAGCCACCCCGGCGCCGCGGGACCCGCGACGGCCGGTCCGAGCGCCGCGCCGAGCGGCCAGGCGCCGTGAAAGGTCCAGTTCCCCTCGACGCGCCGCCAGGCGGCCGCGAGCGGAGCCAGCGCGTTGGCCGTTCGATCCAGAGCGTCGGAATCCCACGGTTCCGACCAGTTGGCCGAGAGCTGCGCGCCCGAAGCCCGCGCCACAGCCGGCCGCGACGGATCCAGCGGCGCCTCGATCCGAATGGCAGCATGCGGCGGATCGGTCACGACGTCGAAGGTCGGTCCGCGCCCGGGCAGCTCGAGGCTGTCGCGCGCCGCTCGCGAACGCTGCCAGGCCGTGTGACCGGCGATGCCGTCGAGGACTTCGACCGGCGCCGCATCGCGCTCGAGCGACCTTCTCGCGAGCGCGTAGACCACGACCGCCGCGGCGACCGCCAGCGCCAGCGCCACGAACGGCCGGCGCGCGCTCCCGAGACCCGCGATCCCGGCCGCGGCGAGCACGAGGAGCACGCCGATGCCCACGCGCACGCGCGTCGCGGACGCGACGGGCACGGGTCGCGCCCGCAAGCCCGCGGGCAGATCGGTGAAGCGCGCGGCCGGCGGTTGCCAGGCCAGGAAACGCGCCGGCACGTGCGCGTCCGCGCGCGCTTCGACGCGCGGCTCCAGCGGCCGCGCGCCGGGCGAGGTCGGGATCGGCACGACGACGCGTCGCGTCTCCCCCGCCGCGAGGCGGCCCTCGATCCGCGTCGAACCCGCGCGACCCAGGTCGAGCACGACGACGTCGCACGGTCCCGTGAGCTCGTACTCGGCGAACGCGATGCGGCTCTGCGCGCGCGCGGACGCCGCGCACAGCACGCACGCGAGGAGGAGCGCGAGCCGGGTCCAGGAACGGCGGCCGCCGATCGCGCTCACGCGGCCTCCGGCGCGCGGCGGCGCCACGCGGCCGCGGCGGCGACGATAGCCAGCACGAGAGGTCCGCCGACCGACGGTGCCACGGACGCGGTGACGTCGGGGACGTCGCGGGCCAGTCCGCCCAGCGGGCTGGCCCGCGCGAGCCAAGCGACGAGCGCCGGCGCGCGTCCGAGGAACGGACCGCCGCCGGACTCGAGCGCGTAGTGGAGCAACGGCGGCGCGGCCACGAGCGCGGACCACGCGATCGCGTGCGCGCGCGCGCTCCAGGGCGAGCGCGCCGCGCGTCGCGCCGCGTCGGACAGGACGAGCGCCGAGATCACGACGCCCGCGACGAGCAGGCCCGTGCGCGACGGCTCCGCGCCCTGCGCCGCGTCGAGTCCGGCCGCGGCCGCCAGCGGGACGAGACCGAGCGCCGCGCCACCGAGTTCGTCCGCGAAGGACGAGGCGCGGCCGATCGTGCGCGGCAGGCCCATCACGAAAACCCACGGAATCCCGCACAGTGCGACGAACGAGACGCCCGCGAAGCGATCGATGCCGGAGTCCGCGATCCAGCCCAGGACGAGCGGCGCGCCAGCGAGGAGCCACGCCGCGGCGAGTCGCGCGCGCGAAAGCCTCGCGCTCGAACGCGGCGTATCCACGCGCGTCAGGTCCCGCGCGGCGCGGGCACCTTCGGCTTCGCCGGCGCGTCCAGCGGTTTTTCGGGATCGGGCGGAGCGCGCCAGGCGATGTCGGCGACATCCCAGCGCGCGTCGAGCAGCGCCCAGTCGCGCGCGCCGTTTTCGGGCCGCAGGAAAGCGAGCGCGCGGCGCACGTGCTCCCACTTCTTCTCGGCCGGCAGCTCGCCCGGCGCGCCCGCACCCGGCGCGCGGCCGAAGTGCACGACGCGCCGACCCTCGAAGAGGACGCGCACACCGGGCTCGTCCACCGTCGTCTGCCGCGCGCGCGTGGCGTCGACGAGCGGCGGGCCGGTGAGCTCGAAGTCGGAGGCCGCGAGCGCGTCGCGCAAGGACAGCGCGACCGCGAGGCCGTCGACGTCCACCGGCGCGCGCAGTTTCTCGCCTGGCTGTACGGTGTCGAAGCGACCGTCGTTCGGACCGATCACGGCCAGGAAGCGGCCCTCGACGAGCGGCGGCGCCGGCCAGCGGCCGGGCAGAACGACGCCGTCGTCGGACACGGTCAGGTAGTCGGTCCCCGAGAGCACGCACGCGCCCGGCTTGCGCAGGAGCAGCGGGACCTCGATGCCGTCGGGCCAGACCACGCGCGGCTCGAGCACTTCCTGGACGAAGGGCAGGCGCGCGATCTCGATCGCTAGAGCGCGGACTTGCGCGTGGTCGCGCGCGTCGACCGGCGGCAGGCTCGCGAGGCGCAGCGCGAGGTAGTCCTGCCAGCGCGGATCGCGAAATCCGGCCGGTGAATCGAGGCGCGAACGGCGCACGTCGACCAGCGCGAACCCGGCCGCGTCGACCGAGCTCTGCAGACCCGAGCACAGCCAGACCGCGGCGGTCGCGAGGCACGCGAGCGGGATCCAGACCGGAACGTGACCGGCTCGAGAGGCGGACGCGCCGCTCCCTCGATCCGAATTCCGACGGCGGTGGTCAGGCCGGGCTGCGGCCACGGGGGCTCCTAGTTCCGGGCCGGGATCAGCGTCGGCTCGCTGGTCGCGGGCTGCGTGACGGAACCGCCGTGACGGCGCGCGATGTCCTCGATGAACAGATCGAGCGTGGTCTGGATCTCGACGACTTCGTCGCGCGAGAGCTGGATCGTCTTCGCCGTCGATTGCGCGTGCAGCTCGTGGCCGAGCAGGCGCGAAACGATCTTGAGGGAGGCCAGCTGGCGGACGGTCGGGTTCTGGGACTTGGACGGGCTCAGGATGTCCATCGGAAGCTCGCGATCGCGGAAGGTTCTCGTCGGGCAGAGTCGTCCCCGGAACGACGCGCGCTTCCGTCGGCCCCACCCCTGCGCTTAGATACAGATGCGGAGGGGCCGTCTCAAGCGCGAGTTCTGGGTGCTCACTCGATCCCTCTGCATCCACCACGATGAGCCGAAGACAACGCGAGCGCGCGGCGGGCGAACCCGCCGAGCCGTCCCGAGTCCCCGACGAGGACGGTCGCCGCGATCCGGGCAGTGAAGATTCCGCGGCGCGAGCCGCGCGCGATGAGCCCCCACTCACGAGGCCGCGCGGAGCGCAACGGAAACGCGCGGCGGCGTCGGAACGCGCGGCGGCGTCGAAACCCGCGCCGGCGTCAGGGCGCGCGGCGGCGTCAGGGCGCGCGGCCCCGATCGACCGCGCAGCGCCGGAAGACCGCGCAGCGCAACTGGACCGCGCAGCGCAATTGGACCGCGAAGCCGGGCCGGAAGTCCGCCGCGGGAGCCCCTCGCGCCGCGCTCCCCCCGCCCAGCCCGAACAGCCCGTCCACGCCGCCGACCGCGACGAGCCCGCGATCGGCCCCGCGATCGTGTGGAAGGGCAAGACGCTCTCGCCCTTTCAGGTGCGCGCCGTCGAGGCGATCCGCGCCGGTCACGACGTGCTCGTCGCAGCGCCGACCGGCGCGGGCAAGACGCTCGTCGCCGAGTACGCGATCGAGGACGCGGTTAAGCGCGGCCGGCGCACGATCTACACCGCGCCGATCAAAGCGCTCAGCAACCAGAAGTACCGCGACTTCCGCGCCGAAGGCATCGACGTCGGCCTGATGACCGGCGATGTGACGATCCATCCGGGCGCGCAGGTGCTCGTGATGACGACGGAAATCCTGCGCAACTCGATCTTCGAGAACCCGCGCACGCTCGAGCCGGTCGAATACGTGGTCTTCGACGAAGTCCACTTCATGGACGACGTCGAGCGCGGTTCCGTGTGGGAGGAGTCGCTGATCTTCGCGCCCAAGGAAGTGCGCTTCGTATGCCTCTCCGCGACGATCCCGAACGCCGAGGAGCTGGGTGCCTGGCTCTCGGAGATCCGCGGCCGCGCGACGATCGTGATCCAGTCGAGCAAGCGGCCCGTGCCGCTCGACCACCGCTTCTGGACGAAGCATTCGGGCGCGTTCGAGCCGGACGAGCTCGATCGAATCCGCAAGCGCGAAGCGAACTCCAACGGCAAAACGTCGCGCATCAAGAAGAAGGGTGGTCGCGAGCACCGTCGCAACGGCGGTCACGACCCCGCGCGCGCCGAATGGAACGTCGCGCCCAGCGCCGTGCCGCTGCTCGACGAGCTGCAGGCGCGCGAGCTCCTGCCCGTGCTCGTGTTCTCGTTCAGCCGCAAGGACGTCGAGCGACTCGCGCGCGCCAACGAGGGCCGCGAGCTGCTCACGCAATCCGACCGCGAAGCGATGCGCGCGCTGCAGGACGAGCTCCTGCGCGTGTTCTCGCTCGATCAGGGCTTCCTGGCCGGCGAAATCATGTCGATGGCGCGCCGCGGCATCGGCTACCACCACGCGGGCATGCTGCCGGTCCACAAGGAAGTGGTCGAGCGCATGTTCACGTCGGGCCTGATCAAGATGCTGTTCACGACCGAGACGTTCGCGCTCGGGATCAACATGCCCGCGCGCACGGTCGTGTTCCAAGCGCTGCGCAAGTTCGACGGCGTCGGGTTCGACTACCTCTCGACGCGCGACTACCTGCAGATGGCCGGACGCGCGGGACGGCAAGGCCTCGACAAGGAAGGCCTCGTCTTTTCGCTGCTTTCCCCGCGCGATCTGGTCGAAGCGCCGATCAAGCGCCTCATGAGCGGGCGCGCCGAACCGGTCGAGAGCCGCTTCAAGCTCTCGTTCAGCTCGATCCTGCACCTCGTCGAGCGCCTCGGCCGCGAGCGCGTGCCCGAAGCGTGGGAGAAGTCGTTCAACCAGTTCCAGCACCGCGACGGCACCGAGAAGCAGCGCGACAAGAACAGCCGCGAGCAACGCCACGTGCTCGACGCGCACTTGACGTTCCTCGAGGAGCGCGGATACCTCGACGGCGACGTGCTGACGCCGCGCGGACACGTGGCGAAGCTCATCAACGGGTTCGAGCTGCAGGTCACGGAGCTCTTGTTCCGCGGCACGCTCGAGAACCTGGGCGTCGAAGCGCTGGCCGTCGTGTTCGTCGGTCTCGTCTACGAGGAACGTCGCCGCCAGGAAGGCGGCTGGATCCCGGCCAAGATGCAGGGCACGATCCGCACGAAAGTGCAGAAGGACGTGCACGAGCTCGTCTCCGCCGCGGCCGTGCACGGGCTCTCGAGCTCGATCAAGGTCCCCGACTGGGGCCTGACGCCGGCAACGATCGCCTGGATCGACGGCGCGGACTTCGAAGCGCTCGAGGACCACACCGAAGCGACCGCGGGCGATGTCGTGCGCAACTTCCGCATGTCGATCCAACTGATGCGGCAAGCGCGCCGCGCGATCCATCCCGACTGGGACGTGCACGCGCGGCTCGGCGAGGCGATGGAGGCGGTGAATCGCGACGTGGTCGACGCGCGGGCGCAGCTCGATCTAGGCTGACTCTGTTCGCGTCGACGCTCGGATCGAGCTAATCGGGCAATCGGAACGTCGTGATCACGGCGAGGTGATCCGACACGCCCGTGTCGACGATACGCGCTTCGACCACGGTCCATGTCGCGGGCGCGAGCACTTGATCGAGCCTGCGATCCGGCGCGTCCGCCGGGAACGTCGGAGGTCCGTCCAGGATGCCGACGAAGCACCCGCTCGCGCGGCACTGCTCCATCGACGGAGTGCCCGGCACAGAGTTGAAGTCCCCCGCCAACAACGCCGGCCGCTCACCGATGCGCGCGAGGATCTGCTCGACCTGTCGCTCGTTGTTCACGAGATCGAACGAGTCGTTGCGGCTCGACGCGCCGAGCCACCACGCGCCACCCGCGCGGATCTCGAACCACAGCGCGCGCCGGACGTTCGTCGGATCCCAGATCGACTCCGCGCCCGCGAGCTGTTGCACGTCGAGCGCGCGCATCTCGAGGTTCGACAGCACCGCATTGCCCGAGCGGATGCGCAAGAACGGCAGCCCGAAGCTGTAGTTCTCGGCGGACGCCCAATGGACGAACGAGCATTTCGCCGCGAGGTAGTCGACCTGATCGATGCGGACCGGGCCGCCTTCCATCACGACCTCCGACAGGCACACGACGTCGGGCTTCTCGACGTCGATCACGCGCGCGATGCGATCGAGGTTCTCACGTACCTCGTCCCGGCTCGCGAAGTCGAGACCGCCGCGATGGAACCAGCACTTCGCGACGTTGAGCGCCATGACGCGGACGGTGCGACCGCTCGCGTCGGGATACGAGCCATGGAGAGCGAGGTCACCGTTCGTGCCGGATTGCGGAGTGCGCCACGTCTCGCGCGTGCCGTTCCAGGCGAACAGCGCGACGCACGCGATCACGCCGACGATCGCCGCGAGCGCGACGCGCATCGCGATCCTCCATCCGCGCTGCTGTCTCGCCGTCACGAAGCCGACATCGCACACATCGGGAGCCCGCATCTCAACGAGTTCGTTCCTTCGAAGGCGGCGACATGATCACGCGCGTCGGTTCACCCGCGACCAGGCGTACGTCTCGCTCACGTTCCCACGCCTTGCGCTTCCGCGACGAGCGCGTAGCGGACCACGGGACGGAGGTCGTTCACCGCGAACTCGACCCGACCTTCCGCATCACTCACCTGATCGCCGGCGACGAAGCCCACGACGCTGCCCGCAGAACTCTGGAGCAACTGGTCGAATCGCCCACAGCCCGTCGCCTCGGGCTCGCAGAGCGCGACGTGGACTCCGCCGATCGGTCGCGAGTCCTGCAACACGGTCGCGCGGATCACGGCAGCGTGCTCCAACACGACACGACCGGACATCGTGCTCGGCCGCGACGGGTCGTATTCCAGCGAACCGATCCCGAAGCGCGTCGAATGCACCGACACCGTACCCGGACTCGCCCCGACTTCGATCGAGTACGCCCCCGTCGGCGACGAGGGACTGCGGTCCTTGCTCTGATCGATGTGGCCCTTCGCCTGGACCCAGGAGCGGTCGAGATTCGCCACGGGGTGCAGGTCCGCATCGACGACGGTCAGCTCGACCCAGTGTCGCGTTTTCAGCCTCACCACCATTTCGTCTCGAGGCAGCGGTGAGCGGACATGCGCAGGCCCATGCGTCAAGTCTCCTTCCCGCAGCGAGACGCGCACGTCGGCGATCGTGCCATCCGCGGTCTCGATCACAGCCGCTCCCGCCGTATCGGTGAGCGCCTCCTCCGTGCGCCAACCGGGAGGGACAGTCAGATCGATCGTCACGGACACCAGCAATCCGCTCATGGCCGCGTCGGATTCGTCCAGCACGCGGACGATCAGCGGCAGGCGCATACGCCGAGGCTTCTTGCTCGCGGTCTTTTGGGCGGAGACGTCCCTCGTCGCGGTGCTTGCGACCGGCACGGCGATGGACCGCGTTCGCCCGTCCTCCGCGCCGTCCTCGGCCATGTCGCTCGGGAAAAGGAGGTCGTCGTCGATCGATCCCGAGTCGATCGCGGTCGAGGTGGACACGGGCCCGACTTCGTTGGTCGTGAGACCGCGGATGCCGATCAGAAAAGCGATCGCGCACGCGACGGCGACGAGGACCAGCCCGAGGATGTTGCGTGCGGTCATGGCGTGGGAGCTGCGCTCGGTACGAGCCTATCCCTTCCGCTCGGCCCGGTCACACCGCGCGTCGACCTGGAGATCCGATCGCGCATTGCCGATCCGGTCCGCCGCGCGTGCTAACGTGCGCCCGATGATCCACCGACGCGTCCGCACCGCACGATGAGCTCGAACCGCCGCCTCCCGCCGCCGCCGCCCGAAGAAGGCCGCTTCGAATTCCCGCTCGAGGAGGGCCTGACGCAGAAGGACGTCGCGATCCTCATCGAGATGCGCGAGCGCTACGTCGCGCGCTCCGAAGGCGGGATCCACGGTCCGCTCGAGCGCTCGTGGCTCGGCGCGCGCGAGCTGGCGCTGTACGACGCGACGTTCGGCGCGCGCATCGGGTGGAAGTGGAGCGTCGTGCTGGCCGAGGTCGAGCAGCGCGCGATCACGCCGCCGCGCGGCACGATCCTCGACTGGGGTTGCGGGTCCGGCATCGCGGCGCGCGCGTGGATCGAGCGCTTCGGCGCGGAGGGACAGCGCGTGCTGCTCTTCGACACGTCGAAGGCCGCGCGCAGTTTCGCGTCGCGCGCGTTGAAGACGCGCTGGCCCGCGCTCGACGTCGTCGAGCTCGAAGCGCCGCCCACGAAGCCCGTGGACGTGCTGCTCGTGAGCCACGTCATCTCGGAGCTCGAGGACCCCACGTTCGACGCGCTCGTCGACATCGCAGCCAAGTCGAACTTCGTCGCGTGGATCGAACCGGGCAGCCGCGAGATCGCGCAGAAGCTCGTGCTCGCGCGCGAACGGCTCCGGGACGAGCTCGCCGTGCTCGCGCCCTGCACGCACACTGCGCTGTGCGGATTGCTGGGAGCCAACCGCGGCAATGACTGGTGCCACCACCACGGCGCGCCGGCGCCGGAGGCGTTCACGACGCGCCTCTGGAACCAGGTCGCGAAGGAGGTCGGCATCGACTTGCGCAGCTTGGCCTACTCGTTCCTCGTGCTCGGACGCGGACCGCGGCCGGTGCACGATGCGCGCGACGGGCGCATCCTCGGCCGACCGCGCGTCGAGAAGGGTCGCGCGCTGCTCGACGTGTGCCGCGCGGAGGGCGTGTCCACGCTGCGTTTCCTCGAGCGCACGGACAAGGCCTTCTTCCGCGCGCTCGACGACGCGCCGAAGCGAGCGCGCCTCCACCGCTTCGAAGCGGCGGGCGATCGCATCGAGAGCATTGCGGACATGCCCGTGCCCGCGCCGTGGTTTCCCACGAAACGGGACTAGCGGGGTAGCATCGGGGCACGGAACCGCTCGCGTTCCCCCCCGCTTCCTGCCGCGCGGACCCCCCCCGTGAATCGACTCCTGCTGCCTTTCCTTTCCGCCCTCGTCGTTTTCGCCTCGGACCGCGCGACCGCGCAGTGCCCCACCACGCGCGGCAGCCTCGACGGAACCGGTGTCGAGGGCGACTTCGGCTCGGGGCTCACCGGAACAGCGTTGAACCGCACGTACCTGTCGGCCGACGGACGCTACGTCGCGTTTTGGAGCGCGGCCACGAACCTCGTGCCGGGCGACACGAACGGGAAGCAGGACGTCTACGTGCGCGATCTACTCCTCGGCACGATCGAGCGCTCGAGCGTCGATTCGGCCGGCGTCGAGGGCGACGGCGACTCGACGGATCCCTCGATCTCGGCTGACGGAAACCTCGTCGCGTTCCAGAGCGCGGCGACGAACCTCGCCGGCGGCGACACGAACGCACGCCTCGACGTCTACGTGCGCGATCGGGCGGCGGGGACGACCACGCGCGTCTCACTCGACTCGGCCGGCGTCGAAGGCGACCACGACTCGACGCGCGCCGACGTCTCGTCGAACGGGCGCTTCGTCGCGTTCCAGAGCCGCGCCGCGAACTGGGTGATGGGCGACACGAACAACCGCTTCGACGCGTTCGTGAAGGATCTTTCGACGGGCACGCTCGACTGCGTGTCGCTCGACGCGCTGGGCGCGGTCGGCAACAACACCAGCGGTTCGCCGGCGATCTCGGGTGACGGCCGCTGGGTCGCGTTCCACTCGCTGGCCAGCAACCTCGAGCCGGGCGACGCGAACGCGAACTTCGACGTGTTCTTGCGCGACCGCCTGACGGGGACGCTCGAACGCTTGAGCGTCGGCCCGCTGGGTGAAGCGGCCGACTATTTCTCGCAGACGCCTTCGATCACGCCCGACGGACGCTACGTGGCGTTCAGCAGCACGGCCACGAACCTGATCGTCGGCGACACGAACAACGTGTTCGACGTTTTCGTGCGCGACACGGTGCTCGACGTGACCCGCCGCATCAGCGTCGACTCGCAGAACTACCAGGGCACCTCGACGTCGCAGGGCAGCTCGATTTCGGCCGACGGACGCTTCGTGGTGTTCCAGAGCTCGGCGCCGAACCTCGTCCTCGGCGACACGAACGGCGGCGCGTTCAACCTCGACTTCGACGTGTTCGTCCACGACAGCCTGCTCAAGACCACGGATCGGCTCTCCGTCGACGACTTCGGCGCACAGGCCACGAGCGGGTCGTCGTTCCACGCCTGCGTGTCGGCCGACGCGTCGCGCGTCGCGTTCTTCAGCGACGCGACGAACCTCGTCACCAGCGACGCGAACGGCGCGCGCGACCTGTTCTTGAAGGGCTGCGGCGCGCCGCCCGGCCCGACGCCGAGCTGCGCCGGCGACGGAACCGGAACCGCGTGCCCGTGCGCGAACTTCGGCACGAGCGGTCGCGGCTGCGACAACTCGTTCGGCACCGGCGGCGCACGACTGGAGGGCTCGGGCACGACGAAGGTCACGAACGATGCGCTCCTGTTCCAGGCCTACGGACTGCCGCCCGCGGCGAGCGCGCTGCTCTTCCAGGGCGACGCGGAGCAGAGCGGCGGACTCGGAGCGGTGTTCGGCGACGGCCTGCGCTGCGCCGGCGGCGCCGTGCTGCGCCTGGGCACGCGCTTCGCGAGCGGCGGCGCGGTTTCGTTCGGCCACAATGTCCCGGGCGACCCGCCGATCTCGGTGAACGGCGCGATCCCGGCCGGTACCGTGTCGCTGCGCACGTACCAGCTCTGGTACCGCAACTCCGCGAGCTTCTGCACGCCCTCGGGCTTCAACCTGACGAACGGCGTACGCGTCGTGTGGACGCCGTAGCGCGTCCGCATCTGTCGGTACGGTGCCAGGAACAACCCCGACACATTCGCAGCCACCAGCTCGCCGCGGCGAGCTGGTGGCTGCGAATGTGTCGGGGTTGTTCC
>Ga0163144_10015837_pt1 | contig 15508 bp, 16 predicted proteins | sample OliLak19BULKMAT1_FD_123175 | JGI IMG/M metagenome (GOLD analysis project Ga0163144, IMG submission 123175) | Freshwater microbial mat bacterial communities from Lake Vanda, McMurdo Dry Valleys, Antarctica - Oligotrophic Lake LV.19.BULKMAT1 | ecosystem: Environmental > Aquatic > Freshwater >...
GCGCATCATCTTGAAACGCTCCTTGCGCAGCCCGCCGAAGCGCTGTTCCTCGTCGATGACCACCAGGCCGAGATCCTTGAACTCCACGTCGGGCTGCACGAGCCGGTGCGTGCCGATGACGATGTCGACCGCGCCGTCGCGGCAGGCGGCAAGGACCTGGGTGATCTCTTTCCGCGTCCTGAACCGCGAGAGCAGTTCGATGCGCACCGGGTAGTCGGCCATGCGTTCGCGGAAGCCGTTGAAATGCTGCTGCGCCAGGACGGTCGTTGGAACGAGGATGGCGACCTGCTTCCCGGCCATGACCGCCTTGAACGCCGCTCGGATGGCCACCTCGGTCTTGCCGAATCCGACGTCGCCGCAGATCAACCGGTCCATCGGACGCGGCTTCTCCATATCGGCCTTGGCCGCGACGATGGCCTTCAGCTGGTCCGGCGTTTCCTCATACACGAAGCTGCCCTCGAACTCCCGCTGCCAAGGCGTGTCCTCGGGATACGAATGGCCCGTCTGCGATTCGCGCGCGGCTTGGATCTGGAGGAAGTCGGCGGCGACGTCCCGCACGGCGCGCTCGGCCTCGTTCTTTGCCTTGGCCCAGCGTGTGCCGGAAAGCGTGTTGAGCTGCGGACGCGCCTTGCCTGCGCCGACGTATTTGCTGACGAGGTGCGCCTCGCTGACGGGGATGTAGAGCTTCGGCGGTTCGTCCGCTGGGTTCGACGCGGCGAACTCCAGCGTCAGGCATTCCTGGCCGTCGTCCGGATCCTTGACCGCCTCGCCGCGTTTCCGCGTGCCGCTGAGCGGAACGATCTTGAGGCCGAGATAACGGGCGATGCCGTATTGGACGTGGACGACGTAGTCGCCGTCCTGAAGGTCGGCGAAATTGATGTCCAAGGCGGAGCGCGTCGTCGCGGCGTGCGGCGACTTCATCCGGCGGGGACGCTGGACCCGATAGCGGCCGAAGATCTCCGCGTCGGTCACGACGACAAGTTTGGCGGCTTCGAGAAGGAACCCGCGACTCAAGGCGCCGAGATGCGTCTCAAGTTCGAGATGCGAAATAGTCGGTTGGGCTTCGTCGGCCTTTGGCTTTTGGCCTTCGTCCTTTTGATTTGTGGCAAAGCCATACTCCGCCCAGATCTCGCCGAAGCGCTGCTTTTCCCCGGCCGTGTTGCAGAAGACATGGACGCGCCAGCCCTGACGGAGCCAGCGATGCAGCTGCGCGAAGAATTCGCGCCGCTGCGCCTCGGCGATCTGCGGTTCCGGCGGCCGATCGCCGAGTGGCCGGAAGGCGTCGAGCGTCGCGAAAGCAAAGGCGTCCTCAGTGGCCGCTGACGTGAGGAGACGGACGGCTACTTCTTCGGCTTTCGCGGAATCCACCTCGTCACTTTGGCGGCTAGTTTCAACCGAATCCGTCAACGACACGACCGTCATCTGCCGAGTCATCAGCTCCGCTTGGAACTCGTCCCAGTGGATGAACGCCTTGTCGTTTTCGGGGATCTGCACCGCGTAATGGGACGCCGCGTGGTCCAAAGCTTCAGGCTCGCAGAGGATGAAAACGGCGTTGGACGGGAGGTAATCGAGGAGGGTGGCGAGATCGGAAGTTCTTTCTCCTTCTCGTGCTCCTTCTCGTTCTCGATCTGCCTCTTTCGAGGAAGAGAGCGAGGCGGAGGCCGAGAAGGATTCTGCAGCAGCCAGCAGCCGCTTCCGGATCAATCCCAGTTCCCCACCCGGCGGGATGACGATGCTCGTGATCTTCTCCCGCGACACCTGGGTCAGCGGGTCGAACTCGCGGAGCGACTCCAGTTCATCGCCGAAGAATTCCAGCCGCACGGGCCACGCCGCCGGCAACGGCCACACGTCGACGATGCCGCCGCGCAGGGCGATGTGGCCCTTCATCGTCACCTGGGCTTCCGGTTCGTAGCCCTGGTCCTCCAGCCACTCGATCAGGTCGAGCGGCTCGATGTGGTCACCGACGGAAAAGGTCCGCGTGCGTGCCCGGATTTCATCCGGCGGCAAGGTGCGCTGGAGCAGCGCGGTGACGGAGGTGACGAGAAGGGGATGCCGGATGCCGGATGCCGGATGCCTAGTCCCCGAGGCAGATCGTTTGCCACGAGACTTCGTCGTCGGGCCATCTGGAATCGGAAATCTGGAATCCGGAATCCGCTTCGCCGCCAGCGCCACCAGCGTCTGCAGCCGTTCGCTGATGACATCCGCGTGGGCCAGCTTCGTTTCGTGCGGAAGAACTTCCCAAGCGGGATAGAAGAGCGGTTTCGCATCCGCGCCCAACCACGTTTCCAGATCCTGCTGGAAGCTTTCCTGAGTCTTCAACAGGTCGGTGACAACGATGATCGGCCTGTCGGGAAACCATTGGTGCAGGAGTGCCGCGAAGAACGGCTGGCCAGGGCCCGGGACATCCTCAAGACGCACGGCTCCGCCCCGCTCAATCCGCTGGCGGAGGTCCTGCGCGGCGGGAGCGTTGGCTGCGGCTGCCGCGATTTGCGTCGCGGCGGCGGTCCGGGATTCTTCCAAGCGTTGCCAAGGTGTTGGGGCAGGGAAGCCGCGTCAAGGCGGGCGGCTCGTTGGCCGTTCGATGAAGCAAATCCCGCTTGCTGGCCTTTTCCATTTCCCAGCACAGTCCGGCACTCGTTTTCGGCGCATGAAGCGCCTTCGTTTTCAGCCATGTCGAAAATCCTTCTGCTCGGTCTCGGTCGCTGGGGTGCCAACCACCTCCGCGTCCTCAATTCTCTCCAACCCCAGATCGAGCTGTTCGCCACCGACCTGAACCCGAAGGCGCTCGATGCCGCGCGCAAGCTCGGCCTGAAGGACGACCACCTTTCGACGAACTACAAGGACTTCGCCGGGAAAGTCGACGGCGCCGTGATCGTCACTCCGGCCCAGAGTCATTTCCCGCTGGCCAAGGAGTTCCTCGAAGCCGGTAAGGACGTGTTCGTCGAGAAGCCGCTGACGTTGGTGCCAGACGAGTCGAAGCAGTTGGCGGAGCTGGCGGCGAAGACCGGCAGGCTGGTTCAGGTCGGCCACATCTTCCGCTTCGATCCGGCGACGCAGTGGCTGCGTGAGCAGGTGCAGGCCGGGACGTTCGGCAACATCCGGATTCTCCGCGGGCACTTCGGCGGCTTCAAACGCCCGCGCAACGACAGCGGCGTGATGTTCGCCGACGGCATCCATTTCGTGGACCTCTTCAACTACATCCTCGGCGCGGTGCCCACGCGGGTGCGGGCGGAGTGGTATGACTTCCTCGGACGCGGCCCCGGCTTCGACGACGCGTCCCGCACGTCGCTGGAATACGACACCCGCTTCGGCAAGACGTGGGCGACGGTGGAGACGGAGTATTTCATCCCCGGAAAGTTCCGCGACGTGATCGTCATCGGCGACAAGCTGACGGCGGTCTGCAACTACGACCTTCCTTCCAACAAGATCAAAACCTACGCCAACCACCACGTGGCCGAGGGCAAGGACTTCAAGGGCATCGAGGGCGCTCCCGTCCAGATCGAGACCGCGCCGGTCGAACCGCTCCTCGCCGAGCTGAAGGCCTTCTGCGAATCGATCACCACCCGCAAGGCCCCGCTGGCCGACGCGTGGGCCGGCTATGATTCCGTCCGCGTCCTCACCGCCGCCGCCGAAGCCAACAAGACGGCCGGATGGGTTGCGATCTGAATTGATTCATCCACGAAGGACACGAAGAGCACTAAGGCCTAAGAACCATGAGTGAGTTGATCCTGAAGGACGAAGTCTATGCGGTCATCGGGGCCGCGATTGAAGTCCATCGCGAGTTGGGATGCGGGTATCCGGAAGAAGTCTACCATGAGTCTCTGGAACAAGAATTCAGCCAACGTGGCATTGCGGCCGTGGCTCAGCCGGAGTTACCCGTGTTCTACAAGGGCAAAAAGCTCAAGAAGACTTTCAGGCCCGACTTCGTAGTCTATGACAAACTGTTGGTTGAGCTGAAGGCATTGGAGCATCTGTCCCCACGGGAAGACTCGCAGCTTCTCGGCTATCTGAAGGCCACTGACATTCGAGTCGGCGTGCTGATCAACTTTGGTTCCCACGGCAAGCTGGAGTGGAAGAGGATGGTTTCCCCAAAACTTCTCCCGCCGCTGAAGCAAACGTCCGAGCCGTCCAAAGATTTTTCCCTTTAGTGTTCTTCGTGTCCTTCGTGGATAAACCCCCTATGCAAAAGATCCCGCTCTCAAAGTGTTTCGTGAACGCCGAAGTCGAGGAGGCCGCGCTGCGCGCCATCCGCTCCGGCCAATACATCCTCGGCAAGGAATGCCAGGCGTTCGAGGCCGAGCTGGCCGCGCACACCGGCACCAAGACGTTCGTCCTCGGTAGCTCCTGGACGATGATCGTCTACCTCCAGCACCAACTCCAGGGTGTCGGCCCCGGCGACGAGATCATCGTGCCGAGCCATACGGCCTTCCCGACGATGGAGCCGCTCATGCACCTCGGGGCCAAGCCGGTCTTCGTGGACGTGGACGACACGTTCGTCATGGATCTCGACGCCGTTGAGGCCGCCATCACCCCGCGCACCGTCGGCATCATTCCCGTCCATCTCTACGGCCATCCCGTGGACATGGACCGCGTCATGGCCATCGCCGCGAAGAACAAACTCTGGGTCATCGAGGACTGCGCGCAGGCGCAGGGCGCGAAATACAAGGGCAAGACCGTCGGCAGCATGGGCCACTCCGGCGCCTACAGCTTCTTCCCGTCGAAGAACCTCACCGTCCTCGGCGACGGCGGCGGCATCTCGACTAACGACACCCAGTTCGCCGACCGGTTGCGGATGCTTCGCAACCACGGACGCCAGGGCAAATACGACCACGAGTTCGTCGGCTACAACGTCCGCTTCAACGAGATCAACGCCGCCATGGGCCGCGTGATGTTAAAGCACCTCGACGGCTTCAACGAGAACCGCCGGGCCATCGCCGCGCGCTACACCGAACGCCTGTCGTCCATCGTGAAGACGCCGATCGTGCGCGACTGGGCCACGCACGCCTACCACATGTATGTGATCCGGGCGGAGAAACGCGACGCGCTCCAGCAGTTCCTCAAGGACCGCAACATCGAGACCGGCATCCACTACCCGAAGCCGAACCATCTCCAGCCGGCGGTCACGGGCCTGTTCCCCTACGTCCCGAAGCTTCCGCAGAGCGAAGCCATCGTGAAGGACATCCTCTCGCTCCCTGTCCACGGCGAGATGCCGCTCGATGCCGCCGACAAGGTTTGCGAGGCCATCGCGGATTTCTACGGGAAGAAGTGAGCCTCTCATGTCTCCGTCAAACGCCGATCAAGCTCCGCGTCCACCGAAAGTCGACAATCGCTTGATCGGCGTTTGGAAATCCGATGGCAAACGGACCGTGAAAGAGTGGAGATGGGCAAAACCAATATCCGCCAAACGGAAACAATCGTTCCGGAAGATTTTCGGGAAACTTGAGGTGACCTACGGCCGACGCCGGGTTCACATGAGGCTGAAGGATTGGGAGACCTCGCAGCGGTATCTGCTTCTTGCTGCTGACGAAACCAGCGTTGCGATAGTTGCGTATGGCGAGCTGAAAATCCGGAAACAGAAGAAGCATTCGCTGGTCATGCTCGCCGATTTCCTGGAGCAGGCGTCGAAACCAACGATCCAGCACATCCAATTCGACAAGTCAGGCTATTGGATCTCGATTGGGGGCAATCGCGAGTTTTTCAAGCGGGTGAAGCGTCTTGCCTCCTGACGACGAAGTCAGAGTGAGTGATTAGGCACTCCATTTGCAGGACTTGATTCGGCTCAGTCAGGTGGTTGAGCAGCCTTGTCGTTCAATCCGTCGTCTGGCATTTAGTTACTATGACTTTGAAAGCCATCATCCATGACGCCGAAGAGGGAGGATTCTGGGCGGAGGTGCCCGCCCTTCCAGGCTGCGTCACCCAGGGAGAAACCATCGCCGACGTGCAGGCGAACCTGCGCGAAGCCGTGGACCTGTGGCTTTCGGTCGAAGATGAATCCTTCAAGGCGGGGAAGAACGACCGCGTTTTCGAGCTCTCCGTGTGAAGCAGGTTTCCGGAAAGGAGTTCATCAAGCTGCTCCAGTCGCGCGGCTGGGTTCTTAGGCGCGTCAACGGCAGCCATCACATTCTCACCAAGGATGGACATCGTGAGCGGATCGTTGTCCCGATGCATGGAAACCAGCCGCTCAAGATCGGTTTGCTCAAAAGCCTCATGAAGATCGCCGGCATCACGGAGGCGGAACTGTGAGTTCCACCCAACCCATCCTCAGCCTCGTCATCCCGTGCTACAACGAGGAGGGAAACCTCCGCGAGCTGCACAAGGCCATCCACGCCTCCGTCGATCCGCTGGGCGTCGAGTATGAGATCGTCATCACCGACGACTGCTCGAAGGACAGTTCGTGGACGATCCTCAAGGAACTCGCCGCCGCCGATCCGCGGATGAGGGTGCAGAAGCTGAACCGCAATTCCGGCGAGTCCGCCGCGAGCTGGGCCGGCATGAAGGCGTCGCGCGGGCAGTTCATCTTCACGCTCGACGCCGACCTGCAGAACGACCCGAAAGACCTGCCGAAATTCCTCGTGGCCCTGAAGACCCACGACTGCGTCTGCGGCACGCGGGTTAAGGTCCGCGGTGAGGGCGACCACTTCATCCGCGTGGCCTCCAGCCGCATCGCCAACTGGGTCCGGAACAAACTGAGCGGCGAACAGATCTCCGACGCGGGCTGCACCTACCGCGCCTTCAAACGGGAGTGCATCGACAACCTGAAATTTTTCAAGGGCATGCACCGCTTCCTGCCCACGCTCTTCAAGATCGAGGGCCACACCGTCACGGAGATCGAGGTGGGCAACAACCCGCGCTTCGCCGGACAGAGCAACTACGGCGTGTGGAACCGGCTCTTCGCTTCGTTCTACGACCTGCTGGCCGTGCGCTGGATGAAGAAGCGGATGTTCCGCTTCCACGTGGTCGAGAAGGTGAACTGAGACGCCGGAACCGCTCAGGGATTGGCCGGACGGATGCGGAAAAACTGTCCGGGGCTGTTGGTCAACGGGACGAACAGTTCGTTGTTCGGGAAATGGGAAGGGATGTTCGTCAGGGTGATGAATGTGGGCAGGGCGCTCGACGCGTCCACCAGCACGTTGCTCCGGCCATTGCCCGGCCAGCTCAGCCGGCCGAGGGTCGATGTCCAAGGCGAGAGGTCGAGTTTCCACGGACGGTTCACCTTGGTCGGATCGGTTTGGCGCACTTGTTCGATAAGGTTGTTCTCTCCGTCGCCGTCCGGGTCGCCAAGGCCCGTTTGAAGGACATCATCCCACCAGTGGGTCTCCCAAAAGTCGTCGAGGCCGTTGCCGTCGGTGTCCACGATCGGCACCCCGTCCAGGATCAGCGAGGAAGCGAAGAGACTGCCCGTCGCGTTCGGATCCTCGTCGGTGATGGTCAGCGTCCAGTTTCCCTTCGTCGGTTCGAAGAAATGCTGGGTCGACAGGTAGGTCCAATCGGACGGGCCGGCGGTTCCGTCCTCGTTGCGGGACTGCAGGACCGAGACGGTTCCCGAAGGTGATCGCAGAGTGATCCTCAGGTCGCCGCGCCGCGAGTGGCTTGTCTGGATCCGCACTTGGACGTGCTCGCAGATGAGCGTGTCGGAGACGTTGAAAACGACGGAGGCGCTGGTGGGGGCGATCCGTGCCACAAGGGCGGTCGTCGTGAGCAGATTGACCAGGGCGAGCCCGTTGTTCCGGCCCATGAACCCGGCGGGTATCCGGGAGTATTCCGTCGACTCCATGGTGATGCGTTCAGTCGTGCCGACGTTGTTGAAAATGATGGCGAACAACGCTCCCGCATCGGCTGCGAAGCGGATTTTTTCCTCGAAGAAGTTGCCGCCCCGTTCGATCAAGGCGGCTTTTCCCGTCAGATTGGTCGTGAGCGCCGTTTGCGCGCTGCCGACGTAGACCAACGGCACGGTCGCGGTCGCCCCGTCCGCCTGCGCCCCCAGGCTGGGTGCTATTCCGAAGTTGATGGTGCCGCCCGGCGCGTTGGGCACGACGACACGCAGTCCGTCGTCGGGAATGGACTGGATGAAGTTAGACTCCACGGTCAACGAACTGGCCGGCGGGCGATTGTTCCAACCCGCGGCGAGTTCGACCGCGTATCCGGAGTCGGGCACGCCGAAACCGTCGTTGACGCTGACGAGCAGGCCGGCGCCGTTGGTCATGAGGGCCGGGTCCGTCAGGTCCTGGTGCCGGGACGACAGGACGAGGATCTGTTGGACGTCGCGCCAGGTCAGGTTCGTGTTCGCCGAAAGCAGCAGCGCCACCACGCCCGAAATCTGCGGCGCGGCGGCCGAAGTTCCGCTGAAGCCGGTCGAGCCGAACCCGTAGTCGGCCGAGCCGTCTCCCGGGTTGAAGCTGTTGAAGCCGAGCGAGCCCAACCGATCCGTCGTGGGAAGATCCGGCGAGTCGTCGTCGCCGCTGACCGTCGACACGAGGACGTTCGCGCCTTGCGAGCTGTAGGATGTAAACCGGCCGTTCCGCTTCACGGCGGCGACGCTGATCGAGTGCGGCACCGTCTGGTAGCCGTCGTTGTTCGAGTCGCCGCTGAACTGCCGTTCATTGCCGGCCGAACGCACGATGACGACGCCCTTGCCGCCCCGTCCGCCAAACGCGGCGTTGGTCATGCCGTCGAGTTCGAGTTGGGCGGGCAGCAACTGCTGGTTCCCGGTGTAGCCCCAGCTGTGATTCTGCACCGCGATGGATCCGTTCCTGTAGGTGAAGACGTTGAACATCGTCAGGTCGTCGACGGCGAAATCGCCGTTCGAGAAGATGCGCATCGCGGTCAGTTTGGCCGCCGGCGCGGTCCCGACGACGCCCTGGTTGTTGTAGCCGACGGCGGCGATCAGGCCGGAGACGGCGGTGCCGTGGTTGTCGGCTGCGAACTGCGGGAACGCGTTCGTGTTCGAGGCCACGAAATTGAAGTGCGACTGGCCGGCGGTGTTGGCGACCAGGTCGGGATGGGCGAGTTCCATTCCGTCATCGACCACGCCGACGATCACGCCTTCGCCTTTCGTGACCGCCCATGCTTCGCGGATGTTCAGGTCGGCACCGGATCTGGACCCGTCGGCGTTGCGGTTCTCGAGGTGGATGGCGTCTGGGAAAAACCGGTCGTTGGGCGCCGGCGCGTAGGCGCCGTGCAAGCGGACGGGCCGGCGCATGTTCGGGTGGACGGCCAGGACCGCGTCGTTCTGCGACAGCCATTCCGCCAGCACCAGCGCTTCTCTGGGTGTGGCCGTTTCCAGCTTCCACCACCCGCTTGCGAATGACGCTGATCCGTGCCGGGAGTTCGACCCCAGGATGTCGTCGAGCGAGACGCCGTCGTTCAGCTTGACCAGCAGCGTCGGAGAACAAAGCCATCTAAGGGCGTTCGTCGAACCCGTCCGCGCCAGAACCATCCAGCCGTCCGCTGATGAGCTGTCGGCCGATTCCGTGTAGGATTGCCAGCCGTTTTCGCGGAAGCGGAACTCACCGGGGGAAACCGCCCATGCCGTCGAAGCCGCTGCCATCGTCCCGAAGATGAAAGCAATTCCCATCAACCTCCGCACCACGATGCACGACCTGATGTTCACAAATTGGAAATTCCGAACTCGGCGCGGATTTACGACGGGGACAACGCCCAATGCTGGCCCACCTTCACGCTCCCCGCAATCGAGTCTGTGATGGTTTCCTTCGCCCGTGCGACAGCTTGGGCGAGGTTGTGGCCGAGGGCAAGGTGTGCGGCGAGGGCGGCTGAATAAGTGCAACCGGTGCCGTGCGTGGAGACGCCACGTATGAAGGGAGCCGACAACATGAGCTCTGTCCGGCCATCGTTGAAGAAGTCCACCGCTTCGCGCCCGTCGGACAGGTGGCCGCCCTTCACGAGAGCGGCGCAGCCGAAGCGTCCGTGGATCTCGCGTGCGGCCGCACGCAACGCGTCGATCGTTCGGACGGGATGGCCGACGAGGATTTCCGCTTCGTCCAGGTTGGGAGTGACGATCGTCGCCAGAGGAAGAAGTTCGTCGAGCAGCGCGCGAATCGCCGAGGGCTTGAGGAGCCTTGCTCCGGACGTGGCGACCATTACCGGGTCCACCACCAGGGGAGGCATTCCTGTGCCGGAAAACATCCGGACCACTTCTCGGATGATTGCCGTGCTGAAGAGCATTCCCGTCTTCACCGCCTTGGGCGGCAGTTCGGCGAACACGGCGTCCATCTGGAGCCGCACCATCTTCGGCGTGGCCGCCTGGATGCCGAGGACGCCCTTCGGATTTTGCGCCGTCAGGCAGGTGATGGCCGTCGTGCCGTGCACGCCGAGAGCCGAGAAGACCTTCAGGTCCGCTTGGATCCCCGCGCCCCCGCCGCTGTCGGAGCCGGCGATGGTGAGCGCGATGGGGCGCCTTGGGAAACGTCGCATTGTTGGATGGATGAAGAGCCCGCCGTGGATGGGCTGCAAACGGATTCTACCTCGCCTTCAGCACGGTGGCGTGCGCCTTCAGCCATTCGTGGTCGCGCATGTCGGACTCGTAGGAGACGAAGTGCCCCCAGAGGTTCCGGGCGTTGAAGCTCTGCTCGGCCGGGTTGAACCAGCGCCGCGATTCGACGTGGCCATCGGCAAAGGCCAGGGTGCCACGGTTACCGTGGCTCCTTCCCGGCAAATGGTAGAAGAAGCCGTCGGATCCCATGTCCGTGATGAATGCGCTGTAGCAAAGGTTCTCCGGCACAACCTCGATGAACGTGAACGCGGCGCTCGGGCTGAGCCTGGTGAAATCGCTCTGCCTCGAAAAAACCTCGTAGGTTGTCGGCCTCGGCGTGTTCGGGTTCGGCGCTCCGTCGACGAAGTTGTTCATCGAATAGGTGCGGGCCTTGGGTCCTTTGGCCTCGGGCAGGTTCAAGACGAACCGGTCCGACGGGCATTTGTAGACCAGCGGCCCGGGGAGGTAGCCGGAAAAGGCGGCATAGTCGGAGCGCGTCAACAGCGCCGTGTTGGTGAAATGCTGCTGCCGGTTGTGGGAACTCCCGGAGACCCAGGGAGGCTTCGTGCCGGCGACCGGGGATTCGACCGAGCTGTTCGGCGGGAGCTGGTCCGCGTTGTCGAGGCTGAACGTGGCGCTGGCCATCGCCAGCTGCCGCTGGTTTGAAAGGCAGTTCGTCTGTCGCGCCTTGTGGCCCGCTCCGATCAGCGCTGGCCCGACCAGCGCGCAAAGGATCGCGATCACGGCGACGGTGACCAGCAGCTCCGTCAGCGTGAACCCCGGGGTTCGATGTTTTCGCACCCTGTCTCTGGATCTTCCGTTCTCTGGAAGGGTCATGGGAATTCGTTCCGGCTGCCGGTGGTGTGGGGAGTAATTGAGCTTTAGGGCCGGCTCCCTTCCTTGTCAGCTGGTCGTTCCACCGCCCAGGGGGTTTTCCTCACGAGACCGCGCGGCTTGAATTCCGCTGGCGGCCGAATTCGTCCGCCCTACTGTCCAGCGAATGACCAAAGAGCAGGTGGCCGAAATACTGGCCGAGATCGGTGTCTTGTTGGAATTGAAGGGGGAAAACCCGTTCAAGACCCGCGCCTACACCAACGCCGCCCGCACGCTCGAAGGCCTGACCGAACCGCTGGAGAAGATCGTGGCCGAGAAACGCCTGGGCGAGATCAAGGGGTTCGGCGACGCGCTCCAAGACAAGATCACCAAACTTGTCACCACCGGCCAGCTTCCCTACTACGACGAATTGAAGGCCTCCATCCCGGCCGGTCTCGTCGAACTACTATCCATCTCCGGTCTCGGTCCGAAGAAGGTGAAGAAGCTCAATGACGAGCTCGGCGTCGAGTCCATCGATTCGCTGGAAGCCGCCTGCAAGGCCGGCAAAGTCGCGGAGCTCGACGGGTTCGGCGAAAAGACGCAGGCCAAGATCCTCGAAGGCATCGCCTTCAAGCGGCAATTCGCCTCGCGGCACCATCTCGACGACGCGATGGCCGCCGCCGAGCCCATTCTCGAAAACCTCCGGGCGCATGAGGATGTCATCCGTTGCAGCACCGCCGGTAGTCTGCGGCGCAGCAAGGAACTCATCGGCGACATCGACTTCCTCGTCTCGTCGAAGCATCCCGCCGAGATCATCCGCTTCTTCGTCCAGCAGCCGGGCATCCTCAGCATCAGCGCCCAGGGCGAAACGAAGGCCAGCGTCCTCCTCGAAGGCGGAATCCAGGCGGACCTCCGCGTCGTCAGCGACGCCGAGTATTCGTCGGCCCTCGCCTACTTTACCGGCAGCAAGGAGCACAACATCGTCATGCGCCAGCGCGCCATCGAACGCGGCCTGCGCCTGAACGAATACGGCCTCTTCCGCGGCACCGAGGAGACACGCGACCCGTCGCTTCGCCTCGATACGCGGACTGAGGAGGACATCTTCAAGGCCCTGGGCCTCGCCTACATTCAGCCCGAGCTCCGCGAAGACCGCGGCGAGTTTGTCGCAGCGGCGGAAGGCACGATGCCGCGGCTCGTCGAGTGGACCGATCTCCGTGGCTCGCTCCACAACCATTCCGATTGGAGCGATGGCCGGGACTCGATCGAGTCCATCGTCGAGACCATGCAGGAACACGGCTTCAGCTACTGGGCCATCACTGACCACAGCCGTTCGTCCTTCCAGGCGAACGGGCTGAACGAGCTGCGGCTGGTCCAACAGATCCTGAAGATCCGCTCGATCAACATCGAACTGGAGGGTGCGGGAAGCGCCTTCAGGCTTCTCGCGGGTTCGGAGGTCGACATCGTCCGCGACGGGCTTGATTTCAACGACTTCTACCTGAGCCAGCTCGATGTCGTCGTGGCGAGCCTTCATCTGGCCTACAATGAAGAAGCCGAGAACACGAAGCGCCTCATCGCCGCCGCACAAAATCCCTTTGTCCACATGCTCGGCCATCTCAGCGGAAGGCTCCTGCTCCGGCGCGACGCGCAGAAGATCAACATGCCCGCCGTCATCGACGCCTGCGCCGAAACCGGCACCTGGATCGAGCTGAACGCATCACCCTACCGCTTCGACCTCGACTGGCGCCTCTGGCATTACGCCAAATCGAAGGGCGTGAAATGCGTCATCAACTGCGACGCGCACAAGCTCGACCACGCCGGTTGGCTGCGCCTCGCGGCCGGCATCGCGCGCAAGGGTTGGCTGACCAAGGAGGATGTCATCAACACCCTCCCGCTCGACAAGCTCCGGCAGGCTCTGGCGCGAAAACGCGGCGGTTGAACTCCATCCGCTTCTCGGGCTGCAGTCGTCAGATTCTTGCCGGCCGAACTGCCCCGAGTTCAAGGCCACCGGAAGAGGTTTGAACCGCTGGCCTGCGTGAGATTCAGTTCCCGCCGTGGATCCTGAAACAGCTTGTCTTGATCCAGCAGGGGAACGGCGGATGGCCGGTCTTCCCCATGCCATGCGGGCCTTTCTGAAGTCCGCTTTGACGACGCTTCAGGCCGACGAGCGGATCCTCGGAGTAGCTGTTGGTGGCTCGCTCAGCTAGGGAGAAGTCGATGAGTTTAGCGACATCGATCTGGTCATCGCGGTCGAGCCGGAGGCGTTTGGTGGGGTCATGACGGAGCGCAAGGAGCTTGCCTGTGGACTTGGTGATCTGGTCGCAGTCTTCACCGGCGAACATGTCGGCGAACCGCGTCTGCTGATCTGCCTCTACCAGTCCGGACCGCTCCACATGGACCTCAAGTTTGTCACGTTGGCCGACGTGAATCCGCGCGCCGAAGATCGGTCGGGGCGAATTCTTCGAGGCCGCCGACTTCCTCGCCCTCCTGCGCAGCCAGGTTCTTGACCCGCTCATCCTTCTCGAAGTCGGCCAGCGCCCCAGCGGCGTCCGCCGTCTGGAAACCGCCGCGCCGAAGAGGGCCAGGCAGTTGGAAGCCACCATGGCCACGCACGACGCCCGGTCGTGCGTGGAAGGGTTGAAGGCGGCGGTGGAACTCTACCGGGAGCTGAGAGAGGCGCCCGTTTTCCGTCCCGTTTCCCGCAACGCGCCGGCCGAAGGCATTGCGATCGACTTCATCCAAACGGTTGAGCAACTCATGCTGCCGTAGCGCCGATTGTTAATTGCGCTTATCGCGTTCTGGCAGTCCGCTGGGGTGTCGATGGGTGGAAGCGGATGAATTGGAGGACAGGCTGGGAAAAGCGGTGCCGCTGGGCTGACGGAAGTTCTGCCGATTGCCAACCGGCGATACGGCAGACTGCCAGTCTGCGCTACCACATATTCCGCCCGGATTGGCTCATTTATTGCCTGCGAAAAACGCCCGTTGGTTAAAGCTCCCTGATTAGGATGCGATCTGCCAGATGATCGAAAGCACGACGGTTTCGAATTACGAATGCCCTCAAAAAGAACCCTGAACATACGTAAAGCATTCGTGTTAACCACAACGAAGCGAGGAACGTTGTTGTCAAAGGAACATAGTCACTCAGGACAGGCTTGAACCAGAGCCCGAAAATGCTTCCCGCTAGCATTGTTGATAGAAGGCCAACCCCTGAATTTCCTCTGGAAGAGAGGGCATAGGTCATAACCCAGAATGCTCCCAGACCGGGAATCGCGAGGACCGCCCACCATTCAAACAAGCGGATTGCAAAACCACCTGCCATTATCAACGCGATAGGGCCGCCGAAAAGGCACATGTTGACGATCAGTTTTTCGAGGTAAGGCGACTCACCAGTGAGTTCGGCGATATCTCTGATGGAATGATCGGTGTAAAATTTTCTGGCGAAGGCTCGGTCAATTCCAACCATGAGCTTGCCCTCAGATTCACGCTTAACGAGGTCAGAATGCTCCATGAGATTTACTGTGCGTGAGCCGTTCAGTCGGTCAATTGAGTGTTACGCCACCATGCCCACGCATGAGCAGACGCGGCTTCGGTCGCCGTAGATATTGTGGATGTGCTCTCTGGGAGAACTCATCATCAAAACTGGCTGCGGAACAGGGCTAGCACGCCTTGCAGCGCGGCGCGAGGCATTGTGCCGATGCGTTTCAGGACGAGGCGCTGGTGCAGGCTCAATACCTTGGTCACTCGGACAAGGGACGCCTTCGGCAAGCCGCAGGGTCCGAGATCGGACGAAGGGATGAGGAATTCGTCGCCTTCAAGTTTTGCCGGGATCTGCGAGGTGATCGCGAGGAGAACCACGTCTTCGTGCGTGGCATTGAAGATGTCGGAGGAAATGACCAATCCCGGACGCTGCTTGGTGGCGGTCAGGTCGGTAAAAGGGAACGGAACGAGGACGATGTCGCCACGCCTAAAGATTGTCGTAGATGGCATCGTCGGGGTTGTTCCAGAACTCGAAGGAGGATTCCGCGAGCCTTGTCCAGGCCGCGTCGTCCGGCGAAATCTTCAGGTGCCTCGGCAACTCCTTGAGCAGCTCGACCTGCTCCCGGACGTCGAGCCGTTCAACTGCTTCGGTGATGGCTTCAACTGCGCTCATGTCGGAAGTGTTCTACTCTGATTCAGGCATAACTCAAGCGGAGTAAGCCTCCATGCCCA
>Ga0163144_10015838_pt1 | contig 15506 bp, 18 predicted proteins | sample OliLak19BULKMAT1_FD_123175 | JGI IMG/M metagenome (GOLD analysis project Ga0163144, IMG submission 123175) | Freshwater microbial mat bacterial communities from Lake Vanda, McMurdo Dry Valleys, Antarctica - Oligotrophic Lake LV.19.BULKMAT1 | ecosystem: Environmental > Aquatic > Freshwater >...
AATTAATTATCTAATTGCCTTCACCAGCCCGAAGCCCAAGCTTACGTGTTTGCCCAAGCCTACAAAGCTTGGTAGGAAGGCGTTGGTTTTGAAGTGCATATCGAAGGCAAGCACTTTATTGCCTTTCACACTCACCCACTTTGGCTCTTCCATGCTGATTATTTTTGCATTCAGGGGGCGTTCTTCTTTGGGCGGCAGTGTCCAGCCTATCCCCTTTGCGAAGGCTATCATGTTGCCTACCAAGATGCTCTCTAACTTAGCAATGCGCTCGCCCATGCCTGCTAAGGCTTGGTAGTCGGTGTATGCTTTTTGGTCGAGGGCTATCCAGTGATGTATGCTGTAGTCAAAATTCCTGTCCCATACCTGCATATTGAAGTTGTTTAGCTCCAACTTAGCTATTTTCATTTCCAGTGTTCTATCGCTGATGCGGATAGACCAGTCCCTTTGCCCAAAAAACTTATGTATTTCTTCTACGGCTTCGTGTAGGCACAGGAGCGTAGGGCGTTTGCCCACTGTCTTGTACTGCACAAGCGGGTAGCGGTAGCTATATTTTTTGTCGTCTAAGTGATTGTGAAAGAGCAGACTATCTTCCCTGCCTATTTTGTCGATAATAGCCCCACGAAATGCAGGAAGTTCGTAAGAAGCTATTTCAGCATCAAATTCTACTCTTAATACCTTGAGTTTGGTGGACATTTTTTTCTGATTTTAATATGGATTCTGCCATTTGCGTACAAGTAGAAAATAAAAATTTGTAATTCCAAATAAAAGCTATTATTTTTTTTAGCTTTTATTATCATAACTTAACAAAGCAATTTAAACACTGCCAAAAATATGCCAAAAGATTATCTATCTAATAATCAGTGTTTTATAAAAAATATTTATAAAAAAAATATCAATTTTTGATTTATATTTTCAAAAATTGATACTTTTTTTGATACTATCTCTTGCTTTTCTTTTTTTACTGCTCCTTCTCCCTTCTAAGTTCCTTCGGGTTTATAGCGGCTTGTTACAGAAAATTTGACTTTATAAAAACATAACAACGAAGAAAGCAACCACTATAATAACTGCAAAAACGACTACTATTTCGGCAATGCCAATGTCTTTTTTGCTCATTTTATTTTTTGGTGTTCTCTTTTCGGCAGATGAGCTTGTGCCAATATCCACCAAATCTGCAAATTCTATAGGATTAACCTCTCTATTCATCATGTATTTGACCATCTTATTTTTCATATACTTTGCCCTTTTAAAAATTTAACTTAAAGATGAAATAAGTAATAATAGCTTTTTGGGAGAAATTCTTTATTTGCTTTGCTTCTTTATAAAGACTTATTACAAACATAACGTAATTTTTTTTATTTTAGTACTATTCCATTATGAAATTGTTTTTTTTCAAGAAGATATGATGTAATAAAATTAGATTATTATACCTTTTATTTGTAAAATAAAATATACAATTAACTCATTATCTTTTTATTAATTATAAAAAATATTTTTTTATACACCGCATAAAAAGTATAAAGTAGTATAAATATTTTTATTAAATCAAATTATTTCGCAACAATAAAAAATTAGGTATTTTTATTACTAAATTTACACGATAAATTATAGTATTAATATTTACCCTACTCCCTTATTATAGTGTTAGTTTCTGTTTTGATGTCGGCATACAATGCTGAAAAGTACATTGCAGCAGCCATAGAAAGTGTTTTGGCTCAAACCTTTGCGGATTTTGAGTTTCTTGTCATTGATGATGGCTCCAATGACAACACATTGGCTATAGCAAAGCACTATCAGGCACAAGACACTCGTATTGTGATAGATAGCCATGAAAATATGGGGCTTGGCAACTCGCTCAATAGGGCTATGAAAGCGGCAAAGGGCGAATGGATAGCGCGCATGGATGCAGATGATGTGATGCTACCTAATCGGCTGGAAGAGCAAGTAAAATACCTGCAACAACACCCTGAAATTGGGGTACTTAGCTGCTGGGCTTATTATATCAACCATCAAGGGCGAGTTATTGGCAAGCTCAAATCTCCTACAGACCTAAGCAATTCGCAAGACAGTCAGAAGTATTTGGCGAGCAATAAAATCATACATATCCTTCACCCCGGTACTATTATGAGGAAAAAAGCTGTTTTGGAGATAGGTGGTTATAAGGCTATAGTGCCGAGCCAAGACATAGACTTATGGAATAGATTAGTGGAGCATGGCGTAGTGATTGTTTGCACAAATCAGCTACTGATGCAGTACAGAATACACAAAGATTCAGTTACGACTTCTCAATACCTGAAAGCCCTCAATTATGATGAGTGGATTGGGGTGTGTATGAGGCTAAGGCGACAAGCAAAGCCCGAAATTTCCTTTGAAACTTTCCAAAAGCAGGTAAAAGCACAGCCGTTTTGGACAAAGATGCATCGATACCGCAAACTTTATTCAAACTATTTTTATAGAAACGCCGCTTTTTTTTATGGAAATCGCAATTATCATTATTTCTTAGGGAGTATGCTATTGGCTTTTTCCCTTGACCCTCAAAGAATAGTGAATAGAACATTGGCGCAGTTCTAATACGCCTCGACAAGTTGAATACTCAAAGAAAGTTTTATCTCATCTGCTACCATAATGTTGCCAGTTTCGGTAACTGCATCCCAAAGCAATCCATATTCTTTGCGGCTCATTTTGCCGATAATCTCAAAGCCTACTCGCTCTCTCCCGCTTTCATCTGTGGCTTTGCCGCCATAATCCACATCTAACTCTATCATTTTTACATAGTTGCGAATTGTCATTTCCCCAATGAGTTTATAATTTGTTCCGTCTATTTTATGGAAGGAAAAAGAGCGAAAAGAAATGCGTGGGAATAAATCAGCAGAAAAAAAATCTTCTGACTTCAAGTGCGTATCTCGCTCTTCATTATTGGTGCTAATGCTATTTACTTCTGCAAAAAAACTAATTTTTGCATCATTAAAATCCTCATTCTCAGATTCTAATTTGGCATCAAACTTTGTAAATATACCTTTAATAGTAGTAATCAGCAAATACGTTACACTGAACTCAATAGTAGAACGTTCAGCATCTATAAGCCATGTTGCCATAATTTTGGTTTTTTATTACTCAAATATTTATTTTATGAGTTTCTTTATGTTCGTTTATTTACACATTGTAAAGCATTTTCAAAAAAAATAATATAAACTAATTTTGCTCGGTTAATTATGTATTTTTGTGAACAGACTAAACTTATGTAAAAGAATGAAAAATAATTATAAATTCCTATTTGGATTGTGTATAAGCATTGGCTTTATTATCTTAGTAGATGCTTGCCAGCAAAATTCTATTGAGCAAAAAATGGATTCATTCCAAATAATTCAAGAAAAAATTTTCTTAACAAACTGTGCAACAAGCGGTTGTCATTCATCGCCAACTGATGGAAGCTATAAGCAGCATGGCTTGGTCTTAGAAAAAACAGTTGCCTTTGCCAACTTAGTCAATGCAGTTTCGAGCAATGCGGATGCCAAAACAGATGGACTTTTGCGAGTAAAGCCATTCAAAGCATCAGAGAGTTTTCTCTTCCACAAACTTCAGCAAACTCCCGCCAACCACCACAGCAGCAAGAACTACGGCAGCCCAATGCCTTTGGGGAGCCGCCCGCTTACTAACGGACAGATAGAGTTTATTCGCCGATGGATTGAAGCTGGCGCACCCGAAAAAGGCAGCATCATAGATGAAAAAGTATTAGAAGACAGCAGCGTAACTTATCCTAAATTTGAAACACTCGCTCCTCCACCCGCAGGGCAAGGATTGCAAATGAGTTTGCCACTTTTTGAGGTTGCCCCAAAGTTTGAAAGAGAATTTTTTATGTACCAAAAAATTGGAAATACAGAGCCTCTTTTGGTCAATAGGGTAGAAATAAAAATGCGTGCAGGGAGTCATCACTTTATTTTGTATGGCTTCGAGGACAGAACACCAACTTCTGTTATTCCGCCATTTGGGGTAGCAAGAGATTTGAGGCAGCCCAATGGAAACCTGAATGTAAATACTATTATTTCTATGGGCTACCACGTATATTGGGCAGGAACGCAAACGCCTTATCACAACTATACTTTTCCAGAGGGAACAGCATTGGAAATACCTGCTAATTTTGCCTTTGATATGAACTCGCACTATGTAAATAAAAGCACTGTAGCCATCCCGGGCGAGGTAAGCATCAATCTTTTTACTATCCCTGCTTCCCAAGTAAAATACAAAGTAAAGGTCATTAACTGGGCAAATACTTCGCTGAATATCCCTGCCAATCGGCGCACCGTCAATTCAAAAACTTTCAAGGTGGGCAAGCGCACAAAAATAGTTTCCCTCACCTCGCACACGCACAAGATGGGAGAAAAATTTGTCATCAAAATTACAGGAGGTAGCCGCAACGGAGAAATCATCTACACAACAACTGATTGGGAGCATCCCACTATTATTAATTTTGCCACACCCATTGTTCTTAATGTGGGCGAAGGACTTACTTCGGAGATTACTTACAACAATACATCGAACAGAGCAATATCGTTTGGGCTGACAAGTGAAGACGAAATGGGTATTATTTTCGGATATTATTACGAAGAATAATTTTTATTTAGCTATCTTTTTCTATCAGTGAGCATTGCTCCCAACACTAAAACATAAAAACCAATTTGGCAGAAAGCTCAATTGGTTTTTTTATGTTATTATTTTCTGTAGAAAAGCATTAATCCACTCCCAAAAATTCAAATAGCAAGCTCATCGCCTTCCTGCTTGCCCTAATAACGGCATCTACAGTATTAGAGCCGTTGTGAGAACCAAAAATGGTATTGTCAAACGCTCTCAGAGGGGATTCCATTGGCAAAGGCTCTGTTTCAAAAACATCTAAAGCTACGGAATGAACTTTGCCGCTTTTCATTGCTGCTGTAAGGGCATTTTCATCTATCAGCCCCCCTCTCGATACATTGACTATTCGCACCCCATCTTTCATCTTTGCAAGTGTCTGTGCATTAATAAAATGCGTGTTTTCAGGCGTGAGGGCGCAGGCAAGCACCACAAAATCAGCGTCTTCCAATTTTTCAGGAAAGGTAGAAAAATTATAGTCAGTATAGCGTTCTCTGTCTTTGGCAAAGGGGTCATATACATTCAAAATCATGTCCATTGCCCAAAGGCGTTTGGCTATATTCCTACCAATATCTCCGAATCCGACCAGAGCTACTGTTTTGCCACCCAAAGAAATTCCCGCAGGTTTTACCCAATTTCCTGCTCGTATTTGCTTGTCTATCAGGTGAGTATATCGGGCAAGGGCAATTGTATAGCCAACAGCAAGGTCAGCTACTTCGCCACCAAACATATAGGGCGTGTTGGAAATAGGAATCCCCATGTCTTTAGCGGCTTGCATTGCGACATTGTCGATGCCAATTCCCCATTTTACTGCCGCCTTGAATTTCCCCTTTTTCCCAGCCTCAAATACTCGCTGTGTTGCGGGGTCATCTCCAATAATCCAGCCATCAAAGTCTGGTAAAATATTGATAAGCGTTTCTTCGCTAAGGGTTTGCACAAAATTATCAGGAATGACTACTTGTACTCCTTTTGCCTCGAAAGCGGGGCGAAATCGTTCTATTTGCCCAATCATCGGCGGGCAAGTGAGTAAAACTTTCATAAATTATTTTCTTTATTATTTGTTTAAAATCACTATTTTATTAAAAATTTTGCCACTACAGGCAAGTGGTCGCTTATCTCTTGCAATACTTTCATATCCAAACCTTCAGCTACTTTTACGCCGTTTGGACTTAGGTATTTCATCATATTTTTGTTTGGCAAAATATGGTCTATTCGCCAAAAAGGGTTTTCTGATGGGTGCGAAAAAACATTGGTATTAGCCAAGGGGTCAATGAATTGTGCGGCTTTATCGCCATTTAAAAGTAGTTTTAACTCCGAGCTTTCAGGTGTGGAATTGAAATCTCCCAAAAGCAATAAATTTGCATTTTTATTTTCTTTCAAAAAGCGTTTTGATTGGGCGTGCAAGAAACGCATTTGCCCTTCTCTGATGATGGTATCACGCTTAAAACGCCCTGCTTTGAGGTGAACACCCGTCAAGATAAAAGACAAATCTGCCTTTGCCCTTACTTCTGCCGAAATGATGCGTGCATTGATGTTATTTTGTGTTTCGGGGCGACCGAGCGAATCTTTGAAACCCTCTACAGGTGTGTAAATACTTCCGTAAGAATACGTTACACCTAACGGCAACTTGCTCATTACCACTACATTCATATACCAATCTGGGCTTTCACCGCCCGTAAAGAATCTGTAGCCTAAGCCCGCTAATTTCTCCTTTGCTATTTTCATTGCTAACGCCCTGCTTTCAAACTCCTCGAAAACAACTACATCTGCATTGATTTTTTTGAGCATCCCTGCCAGCAAATCAATCCGCTTGCTTACCTCTTTTGGCTTGTCTTCCATCTGATTTCGGATAAAAGGATTGTCGTATTCATCTACAAAATGCTCTACATTCCAAGTAAGTACCGAAAGCGTATCTTTGGTGGGAAAGGCATAGTCAGAGGGCAGCGTACTTCCTTGAAAAAGAAGAGATTGCGTGCAGGAAATAGCTAAAAAAGAGCAAGAAAACAACAATAATGTAGCACTGAAAAGTAATTGCTTTGTGGTCATGGTTTTAAAATTAGATTTTTGGCAAAATTAGGGTAAATTTTCATACCTTTGCACCTTTTATCTCCAAATCTTTACATAATTTATGAACAAAGAAAAAGCAATTGTCTTTTTATTGGCTTGTGTCAATTTTACCCATATCATGGATTTTATGATTATAATGCCCTTAGGACATCAGTTAATGCGTTTATTCCAAATTTCCCCTCAAGAGTTTGGGCTTGTCGTTTCTGCTTATACGTTTAGTGCGGGGATTTCGGGCTTTTTGGCTGCCTTTTTTGTAGATAAATTTGACAGAAAGCAAACTTTGTTATTTGCTTATTTAGGGTTCATTCTTGGAACTTTTGCTTGTGCTTTTGCACCTACTTTTGCTTTGCTGTTATTAGCAAGAATAGTAGCAGGGGCTTTTGGAGGGCTGATAGGGGCGCAAGTTTTCTCGATTATTGGCGATTTGATTCCTTACGAGCGGCGAGGGAGTGCAATGGGGATAATGAGTGCGTCATTTTCGGTGGCTTCGGTGGCAGGGATTCCGTTTGGTTTATACATTGCAAGTGAGTTTGATTGGCACGCACCTTTCTTTTTTATAGCTTCTTTGGCAGCTATCATTATTCCATTTGTCTATTATTATTTTCCGAAAATGGTTTCGCATATCCAGCAAACCACTAAAAGCCAACCTTTTGCGGTCATTGAAAATATTGTCCAAGACAGTAACCAGCAAATTGGTTTATTCTTTGGAACAATGCTAATGATAGGGCATTTTGCTATTGTTCCTTTCATTTCGCCATATATGGTGGCAAATGTGGGCTTTTCGGAAAAAGAACTTACTTATATCTATTTGGTAGGCGGTGTACTCACATTTTTTAGCGCACCTTTGATAGGCAGGTGGGCTGATAAGTATGGCAAACTTCGCATTTTTACTTTGATGGCAATTTTGGCACTGTTACCTATCTTCCTGATAACCAATATGCCAAGAGTGCCTATTCAGTATGCTTTGATAGCAACAGCCCTATTTTTTGTGTTTGCAAGTAGCCGTTTTATTCCTGCCAATGCCATGATTACATCTTTGGTTTCACCACAGCAAAGAGGTGGTTTTATGAGTATTTCGTCTTCTGTGCAGCAGTTAGCGTCTGGTTTTGCGTCCTTTGCAGCGGGTTTTGTGATTACTAAATCTGCAACAGGAGAGCTGCAAAACTACGAATACATAGGCTATGCATCAATATTGGTGAGTATTGTTTGCATTTTTGTGGCTCAAAAGCTAAAATCTGTGGAGGTGATAGTCAAAGAGTAAAACAATAAACATTTAGTAGCAAAATATTTGAAAAAACTATTTTATGCCTCGATATTCTGTCATTATACGTGCGCACAATGAAGAAAAATTCATTGGAAAACTGTTTGAAAGCCTTTTTGAGCAAACAGTTATTGAGCAAACTGAAGTAATTTTGGTGGATTCTGGCTCGAAAGACCGCACTTTAGAAATCGCCAAATTATTTCCTGTAAAGATTATTCATGTTCAACCGCACGAGTTTACTTTTGGTAGAGCATTGAACAAGGGCATATTAGCTGCTTCGGGCGAGATTATGATTTTCGCCTCTGCTCACGTCTATCCAACAAATAAGCATTGGTTGGAAAATTTGGTAAAGCCATTCAGCAATGAGAAAATAGCCCTTAGCTACGGCAGGCAAATAGGCAATGAAATTACTAAATACTCCGAGCATCAGATTTTTAAAAAATGGTTTCCTGCCGACTCGCACCCTATCCAAAAGCATCCTTTTTGCAATAATGCCAACTGTGCTATCCGCAAATCTCTTTGGGAATCACAGCTTTATGATGAAGACATTACAGGATTGGAGGACTTGGCGTGGGCAAACAAAATCTTACAAAAAGGCTACTGGATAAGCTATGCGGCAGAGGCGAGCATCGTGCATATTCATGAGGAAACGCCAAAAAAAATTCGTAATCGCTACAAACGAGAGGCTATTGCGTATAAAAGTATTTTCCCAGAAGCACATTTTTCATTTATGGATTTTATATGGCTTTTTATTTCTAATACTTTTTCTGATTATGTTCACGCAATACGGGAAAAGAAATTTTTATCTACTATTTTTGATATTCCTATGTTTCGATTCATGCAGTTTTGGGGAACTTATCAGGGCTATCGTCATCAGGGGACAATTACCGAAATTTTGAAACGCAGGTTTTATTATCCTAACAGCATCCGATAGACTTTATAATTATGAGTTATGAGTTCAATTAAAATATTCATTGTTAAATACTTATTTTAAAATTACTACAACAAATCAATTATTCAAATGAAAAAATTAAGAACCCAAATTTTAGTATCTTGTGCCATTGCTTGCTTTGCGATGGCTTGCGGTGGAAATCAGTCGCAAAATGCAGAAAGTAAAACTACCGAAGTGAAAGCCGCAGATACTGTTGCTGTGGAAAACAAAACAGAAGAATTGGCAGGAAAAGGTGTTTACGCTACCTATTGCAGCGTTTGCCACCAAGCAGACGGCAAAGGAATAGCCAATATGAACCCTACTTTGGTAAATAAAGAATGGGTAGGTGGCGACAAAACCAAAATCATCAAAGTAATACTGAATGGACTAAACGGAAAAATCTCTGTAGATGGCGTGCCTTATGACAATGTCATGGCTTCGCACGATTTCCTCGATGACAAGCAAATTGCTGATGTGCTTACCTACGTGAGAAAGAGTTTTGGAAATGATTATGAGGCAGTTACGGAGGAAGAAGTGAAAAAAGTAAGGGCAGAGGGTAAGAAGTAATTATGAGTAATGAGTTATGAGTTATTTGTACTGTTTTCCCACCGTTAAAAACGGTGGGTTATTTATTTTTTTTATTCCTCCGTGAGCATTTTTTCATTGTAAACGGCTGTTTTTGCAATGATGTCGTGCAAAGCTAAACGCTTTTCGCTCATTGCTGCCAAGCCACCTAATACAAATACAAAAGATAGAAAAAAACCTGCCCAAATAAACATCGAAATTTGCGCAAATACGGCAATAAGAAACAATATATAGGCTCCTTGTTTTAGAAAGTAGCGCAGAACCATTGCGCTCATTTCTGGTTTTTCTCCTTCTTGGTCGGCGATGACTAAGCCCAAAATCATTTTACCAGGGCTTTTCTGCAAAAAGATTTCCATGAGGGCATACGTTAATCCAACGTAATAAGGCATCATATCAACAGCCATAGACTTGAGCATCATTTCGCCTATAGGCATTCCCATGAGTTCTTCGGGAGCAAGCGGAGTAGGTGCGCCCAAAATCAGCTTCAATACGTAGCCTAATCCGTAAATAATTACACCGTCAATGACTAAGGCAGCGAACCTTCTGCCAAAACTTGTTCTTTTATAAACAATTATTTCCTCATTTTCTTCCATGTTTTTTGTTTTTTTAAGTATTAGAATAAAAAAATTATAATGCAATCTACAAATAAAAGTTAATTCAGTCCAAACTTTCGTAAATCATTGCTTTAAATTGGTTTTCGATGCCCCAGCCTTTTGTAGGGAAAACTTGGAAAAGTACCACGCCCATTAGGTCTTCTTTGGGGTCTATCCAATAGTGTGTGTAGTACATTCCGCCCCATTCGTATGCGCCAATTGAGTTTGGGGCTTTGGCGTGTCCTTTTTCGCTCACTATCTCAAAGCCAAGCCCAAACTTGTTGCCTCTGTCCCATACTTCCAAATCTCCTATTTGGTTAGTAGTCATTAGCTCTACGGTTTTTCTGCCCAAAATCCGCTTGCCGTTAAATGTACCTCCGTTGAGTAGCATTTGGCAAAACTTAGCGTAGTCCATTGCGGTAGAGGAAAGACCTGCTCCGCCTGAAAAATAGGTTTTTGCGCCAGAAATCGGGTAGTCAGTCCAGTGAGAAGTCGGCTTGCGAGTAATGCCTTCCTTTTCGCCTATTTCCTCATACACAGTTACTAAGCGATTATATTTGCTTTCAGGAAGGAAAAAATAAGAGTCTACCATACCCAAAGGCTCGAAAATGCGCTCTTGGAAAAACTGTGCTAAAGTCTTGCCCGAAAGCACTTGCACCAAATAGCCGAGTACGTCAGTATTGAGTCCGTAGGTAAACTGCTCGCCCGGCTCGTGCATGAGCGGTAGTTTTGCCAACTTCGGAATGATGTCGGCTAAGGTAATCTTGTCTGTAGAATAAAAGCGTGGAATTTGACTTTTGGCATAAAACTCATTTTCGTAAGGGATGCCTGCGGTATGGCTAAGCAAATGCCTAATCGTGATTTCTTTTTTGGCTGATTTGGCAGAAAACGAGCTGTCTTTTTTGTTTACCTCAACCAATACTTTCGGGTTTTTGAATTCGGGAATGTACTTGGAAATAGGGTCATCGAGGGCAAACTTGCCTTCTTCGTAAAGCATCATCACTGCCGCACTTGTAACTGCTTTAGTCATAGACATCATGCGAAAAATATTATCTTTCTGCATAACTTGATTCTGCTCTATATCTTTCATTCCTAATGCCTTGTGGTAAACAATTTGCCCCTTCCTTGCTACAATAGCTACCGCACCTGCAATCTTTTTTTCTCCAATTTTTTTCAAAATCATTTCCTCTGCTCGCTGCAACTGGGCAGAAGAAATACCCACACTTTCGGCAGATTTGGCGGGCGTGAACTGCTGTGGCTTTTGGCTTGCTGTTTGGCTAAAAACTCCCGCAAATGGGCTTAATAGCAAGACTAAAAAAATCTGAAATTTATTTTTTTTCATAACGGTAAATATTGGTTTGCGTATATTTGGTGGTAGAAGCAAATGTAGAAAAAAAATATAAAAAGGCTTATTCATCAATTGAATTTTACTAATCAAAACAAGACTATTCAAATAATTCACTAATTTTGAAATCTTTTATTGGTTTTTATAAAGATAAAAAATACAAATGATTATTTCAACAGCAAAACGGCTCTTATCACTCAAAGAGTATTATTTTTCTATCAAACTTGCCGAAATACGAAAAATGCAGGCAGAAGGCAAGCCCGTTATCAATCTTGGGGTCGGTAGCCCTGACCTTGCCCCTTCCCAGCCAACTATAGATGCCTTAGTTGAGGCAGCGCATCATCCCCAAAATCATGCCTATCAGCCCTACAAAGGCATTGCTCCTCTCCGCAAAGCAATGGCAGATTTTTATAAGCAATTTTATAATGTGTCCCTCGATGCGCAAACAGAAATTTTGCCTTTGATTGGCTCAAAAGAAGGCATTACACATATTTCTTTGGCATTTTTAGACCCCGATGACGAGGTGCTTGTTCCCGAATTGGGCTACCCCGCTTATACGGCAGTATCGGAAATGGTAGGTGCAAAAGTACGCTACTACCCAATGCTGGAAGATAAAAATTGGCAGCCCGACTTTGAAACACTTGACAGCATGGACACAAGCAAGGTAAAACTGATGTGGCTCAACTACCCGAATATGCCTACAGGAGCGCGGGCGGAGGTAGAAACCTTTGAAAAATTGATACTATTTGCTAAGAAGAATAAAATTTTACTTTGCCATGATAATCCATATAGCTTGGTGCTAAACGAGGAAGCTCCCATCAGTTTGCTCTCTATCGAAGGGGCAAAAGAAGTCTGTCTGGAGCTAAACTCAATGAGCAAAACCCACAATATGGCGGGCTGGAGAATAGGCTGGCTCAATGCCGCAAAGCCCTACATAGATGCCGTAATGACCATCAAAAGCAACGTAGATTCTGGCACTTTTCTGCCCTTACAAGCGGCTGCGATAGAGGCATTCCAAAACTCTGAAGAATGGCACAAAAGCCGTAACGCTATCTACTACAAACGCCGAGAGATAGCCTATCAGCTATTGGACAGCCTACAATGCGCCTATACAAAAGACCAAGTAGGAATGTTTGTGTGGGCAAAAATTCCTGAAAATCTGCAAAATTCAGGAGAATTAGTAGATAAATTGCTATATGAAAAAAATGTTTTTATCACGCCCGGTTTTATCTTTGGGGAAAAAGGAAATCGCCATGTGCGTGTGTCTTTATGCACAGAAGAGAAAGTGCTAAAAGAGGCATTGGAAAGAATAATAGCTTAAAAATAAGATGAGAACTAACATTTTTTTGGAAAAATGTTAGTTCTTTGTGAAAATTAGTTCACACTTGTTTTTTTGTAAATATTTTTTAATCAGCAAATAAAACAAATAGTTCATCAGTAATTTCAGCGCATCACATTAGTTTTTCACTGTTCCACTTCGGGTTCAACACATGAAAAAATGTCTTTGCGCTGGTTCATGTGTTTTCTCTTGGTACGAAGTACATGAACCATTATGCGCTAAAAAGCCAAACAAATGTAAAAAATAACTCATAATTCATAATTGCTTAAATACAATGGCTTTACCAAATATTTTTAGTGAGGAAATTTCACAAAATATCATAGGAAGAATACAGCAGCTTACGCCTGATACCCAAGCAAAATGGGGCAAAATGAATGCGTCGCAAATGCTGGCACACAGCAATGTTACCTATGAAATGGCTTATGAAAACAAGCACGTAAAACCAAATTTTTTGGTGAAATTGATTTTGAAGGCTTTTGTTAAAAAAACAGTAGTAGATGAAATACCTTATAAGCACAACTCGCAAACCGCTCCCGCCTTCATTATCAAAGATTCAAGAGATTTTGAAATGGAAAAAAAACGGCTGATTGGCTACATTAACAAAACGCAGCAGTTAGGAGAGGCATCTTTTGAAGGTAGGGAATCACATTCTTTCGGAGCATTAAACAAAACAGAATGGAACAATATGTTTTACAAGCACTTAGACCATCATTTGAGCCAATTTGGAGTATAAATTATTTAGGAAAATGACAGGGAAATTAATCTTAATTTTATGGCTATTACCTACTTTGGTCTTAGCCCAAAATACTTTTGAGGCAGAGATTAAAGCCTTTGAAAAGTTGGATAGTGTGCAGATGCCCGCAAAAGGGCAAATATTACTTTACGGAAGTTCAAGTTTTCGGCTCTGGGATAATTGGAAGCAAGATTTGACAGGCTTTCAAGTGATTAATCGTGGTTTTGGTGGCTCGCAGATGGGTGATGCACTCTATTTTTTTGATAGAATGGTAACACCTTATCAGCCAACAAAAATTTTACTCTATGAAGGTGATAATGACATAAATGCAGGAAAAACACCCCAAGAAGTATTCAACGGATTTGTGGAATTTGCCCAAAAAGTGAAAGCTAAATTGCCAAAAACAAAGCTTTATTTTGTAGCTATCAAGCCAAGCCCTTCTCGCTTAAAAATCCTTAGTAAACAGAAAGAAGCAAACCAATTAATCAAAAATTACTGCAAAAAAAACAAGGCATTTTTGGGCTTTATTGACGTAGCTACGCCTATGCTCAAAAAAGGAGTCCCCCAAATGATACATTTCAAGGCAGATAGTTTGCACCTCAACCAAAAAGGCTACGATATTTGGAAAGGGAAAATTAGAAAAGTGCTGAAATAAGTAAACTATCTTTCATACAATTCTAAAGGCTGTTCATCGGGGTCAGCAAAGAAGGCAAAACGCTTGCCCGTGATTTCATCTATTCTAATTGGCTCTATTTCAAGCCCTTTTGCTTTTAACTTTCCAATGACCTCATCCAAATTATCTACCTCGAAAGCCAAATGCCGTAGCCCACAAGCCTCTGGCTTTGAGGGGCGCGCGGGAGGATTTGCAAAAGAAAATAGCTCGATTTGGTAAACGCCATTGACCGCCAAATCCAATTTATAGGATTGTCTTTCAGCACGATACGTTTCTTTGACAATGGTCAGTCCTAAGATTTCGGTATAGAATCTTTTGGACTTTTCGTAATCAGCACAAATGATAGCTATATGATGTATTTTGTTCAGCATAAATATTTTTTTTATTTATTACGTTGTCAAGGTCTTCGACCACTGACAACGTAATACTTAATTTTTTACTACAATACTTTAATTCTTACGTCTTTTATCCACACTTTATCGCCATGATTTTGGATAGCGATGTAACCTTTTTTGGCTTCGGCAAAACCTTTCATTTTGTCAAATTTACTTCCTTTGATGAGTTTTTTCCATTCGGGAGTCCACATTTCAAAATCTGCTGTTTTGCTACCATTCAAGAAATATTGCACTTTTCCATTATTGCAGATGATATGTGCCTCATTAAATTCACCTAAAGGCTTTGCATATTCTTTATCGACAGGGTGCAAGTCGTAGTTTGCACCTGCTTTTTGCTTTGGTGTAGTTTTGTCGCCTGCATACCTACCTGCCGAAGCGTCAATGATTTGCATTTCTGGGGCAGTTTCATAAGTAGTTTTGTGGTCGCCCTCTACTACGTGATAAAAAATGCCGCTATTGCCTTCTGGATCTATTTTCCAAGACAATTTGAGTTCAAAATTTTCGTATTCTTCTTTGGTTATCAAGTCGCTACCTTCGCCAACTCTTGCAATACTTCCATCTTCGACAGCCCACGCATTTAGCGTATCATTTTGGAAGGAACGCCAACCGTCTAAGGTTTTGCCATCGAAAAGCACCTTCCAACCGCCTTGCTGCTCTTCGGCAGTGAGCTGATAACCACTGACTTCCATTGTATCTGTCTTTGCAGAGTCGGCAGATGCCGTTTCATCAGTTTTGGAAGCTCCATCACCGCAAGCAAAGGCGGTTACTAACAAGCTACCTACCAAACATAAGTTTAGATTTTTGAATAAATTTTTCATTTTCTGTGCTAAAAAATTAATGTAAAAATGTAAGTATTGATGATAAAATATTTGGGATTTATAGATAAATACAAATAAGATTTATATATTTTTGACAAATTGTTTACTGCTGTTATAGCTATTAATTCAACAAAAATAGCTGC
>Ga0163144_10015839_pt1 | contig 15505 bp, 10 predicted proteins | sample OliLak19BULKMAT1_FD_123175 | JGI IMG/M metagenome (GOLD analysis project Ga0163144, IMG submission 123175) | Freshwater microbial mat bacterial communities from Lake Vanda, McMurdo Dry Valleys, Antarctica - Oligotrophic Lake LV.19.BULKMAT1 | ecosystem: Environmental > Aquatic > Freshwater >...
CGGTCAGCCGATCACCGTCCACATCGCGACCGTGAATGAAGATCCCGGCGGCTCCCAGGTCGAACTCGGCATGAAACGGCCATTTGTCAGAGGTTGCGTCCCGTGGCTGTTCGTGCCAGCCTTTCGGCGTGATGATGTCGAGCCGTCCGTCGCTGTTGATGTCGCCGACTCCGACACCGTGACCTGCTCCCTCGCTGCCGAGGTCATGTTTTGTCCAGACCACTTCGGGTTTCTGCTGAGTCAACTCATACCACACCACCACGTTGCCGGTGTTCGGGAGGAAATCGAGTTTGCCGTCACCGTTGAGATCCACAAGTTCACCCGTCTCCATGTTGCCCGGTGTATCGATTTCATGTTCGGTCCACGGTTTGGTCGCATCGCCGCCGGGATTCTCCACCCACCCGACTCGTTTGCCGAAGTAATTGCAGGTGACGATGTCCGCTCGACCATCTCTGTTGACATCCAGCGGACAGTCTGCAAAGTCTTCGTAGTAATGCGGATTCGCACTCGCGGCCGGAACGTCCCGCACTTTGTGCTGAGTCCACGCAGGTGCTTCATACCATGAATCGCCGCTGAAGATGTCCGTGTTTCCATCGCCATTGAAGTCCGCGGCGCCGCAGGCTTCGTACGGTGACTGGTCATTGATCGTGTGCATCTTCCAGCGAACGTCTGCGGATTTCTCCTGAGCAATGGCCGCAGTGCATGTCAGAAGGATGACGACTTCGGTGAGACCTGGCAGACTTAGAATTACGAGCCGGCAAAGCGATCGGGCCAACATTGTGGAACTCCTCATACGGCTGTAACGCATGCAAGGGAATGATCGTGGAGGGACGGGCGAACTCGTGGCCGTCATTCTCCTGCAAATTGCAGCGAGTTGGCAATCACGACGCGAAAGTATGGGGCAGGGGCTGCATCGTGACCATTTCGCGAGCGGCAGGCAATGACTTGTTTAGGGAAGCCGCAGGCGACGTTGTCTCGTGACGATTGATGGTTGCGCAAGGATCGAGTCGCCGCCTGCGGCTTGCCGTTAAACGATCAATTGTCCCGTTCACGCCGTCAGCTCAGGACGTCAGTCACCACGTTCCCATGAACGTCCGTCAGGCGGAAGTCGCGGCCTGCATATCGGTACGTCAGACGTTCGTGATCCAGTCCCAGCAGGTGCAGGATGGTGGCATGCATGTCGTGGATGTGGACTTTGTTTTCGGTTGCGTAATAGCCGTAGTCGTCGGTTGCTCCGTAGCGCATTCCACCCTTGACGCCTCCGCCGGCGAGCCACATCGTGAAGCCTTCCTGATTATGGTCTCGTCCGCTGCCCTCTGCGGTCGGTGTGCGACCAAACTCGCCGCCCCACCAGATGAGTGTGTCTTCGAGCAGTCCTCTGGCTTTGAGATCCGCCAACAGTCCGGCGATCGGCAGGTCGACCTCGCGGGCGTTCTTTTCGTGGCCCGGTTTAAGATCTGAATGCTGGTCCCACTGCACCTTGTCGTCATTGTGGGTGACCTGAATGAACCGCACGCCGGCCTCTGCGAATCGTCGGGCCATCAGGCACATGCGTCCGAAATTCGCGGTTACCGGACTGTCAAGTCCGTACAACTTCTGCATCGATTCCGACTCGCTCGATATGTCCTCCGCCTTCGGAAGCGCCGACTGCATCCGAAACGCGAGTTCGAATGAACTGATCCGGGCTTCAAGCGACGCTTCGGGGCCGGTTTGTGACTGATGCTCGCGATTCATCTCAGCGAGCCGCCGCAACTGCAGCTCCTGGATGGCTTTCGACCAGCGCGAATTGCGGATGTACTTTACCTGAGCCTTGTCCGACGGGACGCTGGCGTTTCCAAAAGGAGTTCCCTGGTACACAGCGGGCAGAAACGCGGAGCTCCAGTTATTGATGCCGCCGAATGCCAGCGTGGGGCAGATCGTCACGAATGCCGGCAAGTTTTCGTTTTCGGTCCCAAGTCCATAGCTGACCCAGGAACCAATGCTGGGGCGGACGAAGTTGTCGCTGCCCGAGTGGATTTTCATCACCGCTCCGCCGTGCGCGGGATTGGTGCCGTGCATCGAATGGATCATGCACAGGTCGTCGACTCGCTGAGCAAGATGCGGAAACAGATCGCTGACCCACACGCCGCTCTCGCCGTACTGCCGGAATCTCCAGGGCGACTTCATCAGATTGGCTGTCGCATTGAATTGCACTCGCGGCTTATCGAACGGCAACGGCTTCCCGTCGTCCCGCGTGAGCAATGGCTTGGGATCAAACGTATCGACCTGCGACGGACCGCCACTCATGAACAGAAAAATGATCCGCTTCGCACGCGCCGGAAAGTGAGGCAGTGCCGGCACGGGCGGATTTGCCGACTCCGTCGCCTGGCTTTCATGGCCGAGAAGCGACGCCAGTGCGAGCGAGCCGAATCCCACGGCCGACTGCCGCAACATCCCGCGGCGTGACCAGAACGGTGTTTCCAACTGGACCATGCGGGTATCTCATTTCAAGTAAATGAACTCGTTCGCCGCCAGGACAGTGTGACACAGTGCGTTCCAGGCTTGCCGCTTCCGCGCGGTGAGGTCCTGCTCAGTGCCGGAAAGGGCTTCTTCGATCTGAGCCAGGTAACGCTCGTGCGAATGGATCTCTTCGGTCGTCGCGTCGCGTCCATAGGCGATCAATGTCAACGCGGCCAGACGTTGAGCGTTCGACTCCTGTTCGGTCAGGAGACGTTCAGCGAGCGTGTCGGCGGACTGGATTACGAAGTCGCTGTTAAGCATCAACAGTGCCTGCGTGGCGACTGTGCTCGTCACGCGATCCCCTGTCGGAACGGCTGGATCGGGAAAGTCGAGCAGCTGAAACAGATCGAAAACGTTGTTGCGGATGACCGGCAGGTACAGCGAACGGCGGATGCTGGTGTAGTCGGTCAGGTCGATCGATGTATGATCGAAGAGGTAGCCGCGATTCTTCACCTTGAGCACTGGACCTCCGACCGCGGTGTCGAGGCGTCCACTGATCGCAAGCAAAGAGTCTCGCAGTTCCTCGGCAGACAGCCGACGAACATTGGCCCGTCCGAACAGCCGGTTCTCGGGGTCGTTCTCCAGCGTTTGCGGATCAGGAATACTGCTCTGCTGCCAGGTGCTGGAATTCAGGATCAATCGATGCAACGACTTGAGCGACCATCCGTCGGCAATGAATCGTTGCGCGAGCCAGTCCAGGAGTTCGGGATGCGACGGCCGCTCACCCAGCAGACCAAAATTATCCGTAGTGCGCACAAGTCCTCGTCCGAAGTGCCACCTCCAGACGCGATTGACAAACACGCGCGCCGTGAGCGGGTGCTGCGGATCAATCAGCCAGTTCGCGAATTGCTGCCGACCGCTGGCTGTCGACGAAAACGCGGGACGACCCGGCCCGGAAATCACTGGCGGTACATGACGGGCGACGATCTCGCCAAGTTTGAGGGGATCGCCCCGGACATGGATCGCAACATCGATCACGTCGTCCTCAGTGACTCCCATCGTCGATGGCAGGTCCGGACCGGCTGTCTCCAGTGTCGAGAGGGCCTCCCTGAGTTTCGCGAGATCCATTTTCGTCGACTCAGGATACCGCGAGTCCAGTCTCTCGGGTGCGGCTTGATCAGCGGCCAAACTGCCGCGTGCCTGCTTGTCCGCTTCTGCGATGAATGCCTCGATCGCCTGCTTCTTTGCTGACACCTGTGCGTCAAACTCTGCCTGGATCGCGCTGGCGGCAGCAGAAGGCAAGAGGTGCTCGTGCCACTTGGCGACCTTCGTGTAGGTATCCATCGTCCGGGTACTCTTAAAGATCCCGGCCAGCCCGTAGTAGTCAGCGGTATCGATCGGGTCGAATTTGTGATCGTGGCATCGAGCACATCCGAGCGTCAGCCCCATGAAGACACGGCCGACGGTGTCGATCTGCTCATCGACGATGTCCATCCGCATCTTTGCCTGATCCACTTCGGCCAGCACTTTGGGGCCGATGGACAGAAATCCAGTGGCCGTGAGTTGCACTTGCTGCTGAGCTTCTCCGTCAAACGGCAGCAGGTCGCCCGCCAGTTGTTCGACGATGAAACGGTCGATTGGCTTGTCCTGATTGAACGATGAGACGACGTAATCCCGATACCGCCAAGCATGACCATGGGCGACATTTTCATCCAGTCCGTTCGAATCTGCGTACCGTGCCACATCGAGCCAGTGACGTCCCCATCGTTCGCCATGGGCGGGCGAGTCGAGTAATCGATCCACCAGACGAGAAAATGCGTCCGGCGACTGGTCACCCAGGAAGGCGGCGATCTCCTCTGGAGTCGGTGGCAGGCCCGTCAGGTCGAACGTGACGCGGCGGATCAGCGTCTGTTTATCGGCTTGCATCGAGGGCGCGCGCTCGATGGCGTCCAGCTTTGCGAGTATGAAATGGTCGATCGGCGAACCAGGCCAGGCGCGATCTTTTACCTCCGGAATTGCTTGTTCGGCCGGTGGATGAAAAACCCAATGCTCCGGATCGCGAGTGCGAGTCCGGGTCGCAACATTATCAGGATACGGTGCTCCCTGTTCAATCCAGCGAACAAGATCGGCGATCTGGTCTTCCGAGAGCTTTCCATCCTCAGGCATCTTGAGATTGTCGTCCTCATGCCGGATCGCACGCACGAGCAGACTCTCCTCCGGCTTGCCAGGCAAGATCGCCGGCCCGGAATCGCCGCCCTTCAGGATCGCGTCGCGTGAGTCCAGCCGCAATCCGGCCCATTGTTTCTCCGGACCATGGCACTTGTAACAGTGTTCGAACAACACTGGTCGCACGCTGGTTTCAAAGAACCGAGTGGACTCAGAGGAAGAGGCTTCGGCGGTCGAGGCCTCGGCTGGAGGGGGCTCCTGCGCGAGAAGAATCACGCACATCAGCACACTCATGTTCGGTCGTCCTTGCAATCGCGGGAAGAACTTGTGACAGGAACCGAAGCAACAGGTGTCGATTCGATTCAGCAAGCATACGCGGTGTTTGAGGGGTGAGCCAGCGCCGCTGTGGCGGCCAGGTCATTCACAGTGAGAATTGCCTCGCCGCCAGGATCGTTTGCCCGTGCGTCGCGTTCAACGCCGGAAGGGCGGTTGCTCGTCATAAAAGAGCGATGATGGGCATCGGGGCAGTCTCTGTTTGCCGCACCCTTGACGCGGCTTGCTGCCAAAAAAAAACGCCGGGAGGCTCAGGCGAGCGTTCCGGCGTTTCATGAAAGGGGAGAGTGGGAGTCGAACCCACGCGTGACGGATTTGCAATCCGTTGCCTTAGCCACTTGGCTATCCCCCCGTGTGTGGACAGGTCTGAACAATAAACGGCCTGAGCCATGCTCGACCGAAATTGCCTCCCTTTCATCGACCGGGCAGACTGAGCTGACTTTAACGGCTCAGTTGCCCGGGCGACTTGTACCGAATGTATCGGCAAACCGTCTACTCTGCTGAAGTGAATTCCTGTGAAACTTGACCCACCCTGCCGGGAAAGCAAAGACAGGCAAGCTGAGGACATCCGGGATTCCCGAGGGTTCGGAGGCTCGTTGGTAGAAGCTGCGTTTTTTCATGCGTAGGATGGCGGAAAATATTTCAGCCGGTGGAGCGGTTGGTCAACATTCAGCAAAATCATTTATCGCAAAGGCAGGATTGTGGCAGAATCGGAAGAACAGCTGATTTCAATCGCCCGGGAAGCTGTCAGTCAGTGCAACTGGGTGGTCGGCGAATGCGCTTCGAAGTGGACTCAGCGGTACGCTCGTGGCCGCACCGACGCCGAATTCGGGCAGATGGTGGGGCTCAGCGGTGATCAGATCTTTCAACGGCGGCGAGTCTGGGAAGCCTTTGGCGACGGACACAACAAGTTTCAGGAACTGAAGTGGTCATTCTTCTACGTTGCACTGAACTGGGACGATGCAGACGACTGTCTGACGTGGGCTCAGGACGCCGACGCAACGGTTGCCGAGATGCGGGCGTGGCGACGAGCTCAGCGGGGTGAAGACCTGTTTGCGGAATCTTCCGAAGGGTATTCCGAATGGGCTGCGCCGTTGGGATTTGATACGTCGAACGTACCGCTGTCGCGCATTGTTGATCCATCGCAGTACACGGCGAGCGGCATGAGTGACCGGGCAGGGATGTCGGCCGGCGACCGGTCCGCCACCGCGACGATGGACATGGTGGCCCGCGATTCCGGGGATAGTTATGCTCCGTTCCGGGCGGATGCCGGTTCGCCGGCTCCAAAGGTCCGTGATAGCGAACCAGGTGCTGAACGGCAGGAACTGACGCCCGAGCAATTCTGGAAGCGGGCTTCTGCGATGATGGACAAGCTCAGCAAAGCTCTGACCCCGAAGCTGCTGAACGCTCTCGACAAGCAGCCGGAGTCCGTTCGAGAGCGGATGCGGGATGCCCTGAACGACATTCGTGAGAAGCTGGAAGGAACTCTGGATTAGGCATCATTCAGACGCTCCATTGGGGCCTGCCCCGGGTGGCCGGCGGGCTGTTCCGCGACACACGTTCAAGCATCGCGTGCCGATGCGAGTTTCGGCAAGAGTGGCGCACAAGCCGTTGAACCACCGGGCAGGCCAGGTGGCGGGCGCAGTGCGACGAAGGACCTGACTGATGAGCAGCAATCTTCCCGACATTCCGCCTCGACGCGAATCCGCAGCGGCGGCCAACGGCTGGCTGGTCATCGTGCTCACCGGACTAACTGCCGTTCTGCTGTTCAAGTCGCTCAGCGATGGATTCCGAAACCGTCCGGACTACACCGAGCGTGTCGTGACGGCGCGCGGGGATCTTGCCGCCGACGAGCAGGCGACAATCGAGGTCTTTGAAAAAGCTGCTCCGTCGGTTGTCTACATCCGGACAAAGGGTTACCAGCAAACCTACGACGGCAGCGTGTCTGAGCAGGAAGTGGCCTCGGGCACGGGATTAATCTGGGACGAAAACGGACACATCATCACAAACCTGCATGTTGTCCGGGAGTCTTTGACGCGTAAGGGCGCCCAGCTTGAAGTGCAGTTGGCGGATTCTCGGGTATTCGACGCGGAAGTCGTCGGTGCCGTGTCCAAGCATGATGTGGCGGTACTGAAGATCAATGCAGAGCCTTCTCAGTTGATTCCGATCACGATCGGCTCATCGGAAGGCCTCAAGGTCGGGCAGAAAGTGCTGGCGATCGGCAATCCGTTCGGCTTCGACCGGACGCTTTCCACCGGAGTCATCGGCGGTCTCGACCGCAGCGTTGGCACCGATGCGGGAAACGTTCTGGGCGGCATGATTCAGACTGATGCGGCGATCAATCCGGGAAACTCCGGTGGGCCGTTGCTGGACAGTGCCGGGCGGTTGATCGGTGTCACCACAGCGATCGTCAGCACCAGCGGAGCGTCCGCTGGACTTGGTTTCGCAGTGCCCGTCGATGACGTTTACTTGTCGGTTTCGGCGGTGCTGAAGGAATCCAGCGGAGCGGCGTCACCATCGATGGGGATCGCGATTCTGGACGTGGAAACTGCCCGGGAGAACGGCATCCCGGAACAGCTCCTGACCGGGGGGCTCGTGATCCTGTACGTCTACCCGGAAACGCCCGCTGCTGCTGCCGGCCTGCAAGGCTGCATGAGGCGAGGGAATTCGATCATGCTGGGCGACCAGATTGCAGCGATTGAAGGAAAGAGTGTCTCGACGTATGAAGAACTGAAGGCGCTGATGTCTGATTTCAAGGCGGGCGATGCCATCAGGCTGGATGTGGTAAGAGGCACTCAGGAATTCGCTGTCTCGCTGACCCTCGAATCTCGCGCGCGGAAAATCCTGCTGTGATCTGAATTCTTTGCTTTGTCGATGGCTCTTGAGCCACCATGGACAGCATTTGCTTATCCCAAGCCTCCTAAAATCCCCGGTCTCCTCCAGAGAATCGCTGAGCTTCTTGAAAAAGTGCCCAACCTGCACTGCACAAGTGAATCGTACAAAGTTACGCTCTGACGAGTTCGAACAGCAGAATTCTGCCGCGGAGTTCATGCGAGTGGTGTCGACGGTTTGCGCAATTCTTCATGGAGGAGAGTGATGCGACTTCAGCCCCGGACAAGTCCTGAGACAGACCGCTGCATGGATCTGATTCAGCAGCTGGCCAGCGTGGTTGTGCATGACTTGTGCGTCGATGTTGGATTTCAGTCCGTGACGCTGACAGGGCGGGCCGCGTCGTGGTATGCCAAACAGATGGCGACAACGGCCGCGCGCCGGATGTACCCGGATCACCGGATCGAAAACCTGCTGCAGGTCTCGACTCTGCGTTGAATAGGAACTGCGTTTAGCTGCAGTGAGTTCGACCAGGTGGCCCGAATGCCTCCGTTGCAGAAATCTGCCGTGTACTGGACTGGAGGCCTGGTCATAGCAGCGTGCCGTTTTGCCGGATGCCTCGAACGGCCGTTTGTGGCTGAGCCTGTTGCGATCTACTCCGCGTGTCTGTCATCGCAGCAGGGCTGAGCAGCATTCGCCGGATCAAGTTCACCGCTTCGGCAGCGGGATCGAGAGTGACTCCAGCTTCTCCTGCGCTGGCTCCGACGTTTCGGACTCTGTCACTGTGGCCTGAGTGACCGAGCCGCCGATCCGGGACTCTTTCACAAAGCCGCGGGACTTCGCGGCAGCGCGTCCGGCAGCCGACCGCGTCGGCAAGAGGACTTCTGTGACTTCGGAGGTAATCCTCTGACCGTCGTCGGTGATGAGTTCCACCTTCAGACCACAGTTGACCTGATTCCTGTGCTTGTTCATGTAGGGAATGAAACAGCTGTAGGAATGTCCCAGTGTCCCTTCAGATCGGTGGCCTTCCCAGATGTCCGGGTGAAACGAAAAAGTGTGCAGCGGCTTCAGATCATCGAGTGCGTCCGGATCGTACTCGTCGTATTCATAGATGTTCACTGTCCCGCGCACTCGACAGCCGGTATCGGTATCCGTTCCAAAGAACAGAATATGCCCGGCGAATCCCCGTGTGGGTTTGTCGTCGATCCCTTTTCCGTTCGATGGTTCCCACAGCGCCACAATCTGAACGACATTCTTCTCAATGCGCGGACGACCTACGATCCGGCCCGGATCGCGCACCAGCATTGATGTGTCTCGGATCAGTGAATCGGTCGATGAACAGCCGGGCGCGACCAGACACAATCCGGCCATCGTCATCGTGCAGAGTAATCGATTCATTGCAAAGGACTCTCCCAAGCCACGGTGTGACAGGATTCGCTGGACAGGGTTCTAAAGCTGGTCTCCAATCACCGGCTGCATGATCAGCTCATCAACCGGGGTATTGGGAGACAGGATTGTGCCGTCCGGGGGCAGATACTGAGACTCGCCATCTGTCGACGGAACACTGTAGAGCGGCCCGTGGAGTTCTTCTGCTTCCGATTCCACAAAATGCAGACGCTCGGTCTCGACCTGTTTGATGAGTTCCGAATCCAGATCGCTCAGCACGATGCGTGGCGTCAGGAAGATCAGCAGTTCCGTTCGTGACGTCGTCGTGCCGTCGTAGCGAAACGCTTTTCCGACGATGGGCAGGTCACCCAGCCACGGCACTTTGCGTTCCAGGGACCCATCGCTTTTCGTAATCATGCCGCCAATCACGATCGTCTGTCCGTTCGGCACGTTGACTGTCGTTTCGGCCTTGGACTGATTGATGATCGGTGAATTCACGGTATCACCGGTGGCGGCATTCACGAAGATCGGAACACCGATCGGCGAAAGCGAACTCTTGTCCGCGAGAACGGTCATCGCAATGATGCCGTCCGGAGTCACTCGCGGTGTGACCTGCAGCGTGATCCCGGTCTGCTGCTGGATGATCATCGGCTGAGCAATTCCCTGAGCACTCAGCGTCACTCCGTTCGTGACAGGAACCAACTGCCCCACTGTGACATACGCGATCTGGTTATGCGTCGCGCGGACCTGAGGACGGCTCAGGATATGAACCGTCCGGCGAGCCGCCAGAGCTCGCAGGAGGACACTGACAGAATCCGACTGCGCGGAGAACACAAATCCGCCGAAACCCAGATCTTCATTCGTGCGGCCCAGTGCGAAATTGGAGAGTCCCTGGGTCGCCGCAGTGCCCGGATTTGTTCCCACTCCGGAGTTGTTTCCGAGCGGAGTCGACACATTACTAAAATTCAGACCCGGCAGAATTGATGTCAATCCGCCGACGGTCGATGTCGTACTGCGAGCCAGCAGCAGCGGATCCTGGAAGCCGAGTTCGATCCCGAACTCGTCCGTGGCGTCCAGAGTCACTTCCACCAGCAGCGCCTGAATGATCACTTCCGGCGGTCTGGCATCGAGCGCGGCGATAATCTGTGCGATCTGGCTGAAATACTGCGGTGAAGCACTGACGATCAGTGAGTTACTGTTGAGGTCCGCAGCGATCAGGACTTCCTGACGAATGCGTTCGATATTGCTCAGCAGGTCTTCGGCACTGTCCTGTAATGCCGCCTGCTGTTCCAGAAAGTCCAGCAGGCTGAGCGCCACAACGTCGGCCGGCGCATTTCTCAGCGCGATCACTTCGGTCGTTCGTTGCCGCGTGTCATCGGAATCCAGCCGCAGCAGGATTGCTTCAACAACACTCAGTGACTCTTCACTTCCCACAGCGAGCACTGTGTTGGTGCGGATGTCAGCGGAGAATCTCAAAGGAATCAGACTGCTGGACGAACCTTCCGTCCCGGCGATCTGAATGCCCAGCTGATCTTCCTGATTTGTGTTGTCGAACAAGGTTTCCAGCATCGTCACTGATTGTTCGGCATCGGCATTTTTCAATGTAAAGACTTTGATCGATGACACCGCGTCCGGTGCCCGGTCGAGTTCGGCGATCAGTGCCTCCATCAGGCCCATGCTGGCTTCCGGAGCTGTGACGAGCAGACTGTTCGAACGGATGTCGGAATTGACTCGCACGTCAGCCAGAATGCCCGACTTGATGAGCTCTCTCACTCCGCCACTGGAGGTGAGAAATTCGAGCGCAACCGACTTGTTGTCCCGAAGTTCCTGAGCTCCCTGACCCCCGCCGCCAAACCCGCCGCCACCGCCGGTCGTCTGCGTCGGAGGATTGATGACGGCCTGGAGTGCCGCATTGATGGTTGTGGCCAGTTCTTCCGCAACGGCCTGCCTGAGTTTGAAGACCTGCAGACGATTGACCGAAGCCGACTCATCCTTGTCGATGCGTTCAATCAGCTTGGAAACTTCCAGCAACTCGCTGGCTCGTCCCTGCACGATGACTGAGTTCGTACGGACGTCGGCAATCACGCGGATGCTGGTTCCCAGCCCCGCGCGTTCTTCGTAGAAGCTGGTCAGTGCGGTCACGACCTGCGACGCAATCGCGCTCTTCAGAGGGAACACCTGAAATTCAAATTCCGGCTCGAGTGGCTTGTCGAGTTTGTTGGCCAGATCAAGGATGGCTTCCCGTTCCAGTTCGGATGACATGATCAACAGGGCATTCGGCTGTACGACCGGAATAAAGGCCGCTGTCTTACGATTCTCTCCGCCCCGCTGGCGGAGCTCAGTCAGCTGTTCGTAGACACTGGTCAGCAGGATCGCGAGCGCTTCCGAGTCCACGTTGTGCAGCTCCAGCAGATGGATGCTGGGTAACGAACCGACGCTCATTTTCTCCAGGCGTGCGATAATCTCAGCGACTTTCTGGACGTCCGCTTCGTTCCCTTTCAGGATCAAAATCCCCAGATCCTGCATGGCCTGGACATTGACCTCGCCGCGGAGATTGATCGCCGGATCATCGCCACTCGCAGCCGGATCGGCAGGATTTCCCTGAACTGGAGGCTGACCCGCCGGACGACCAGGGATCGGAGCGTTTTCATCGGCCAGTGACACCAGCTGATGGATCTGCTCAGTCAGCTGCTTCGCAGTCTTGGCACTGATCCCGTTGTTCGGAACCAGCTTTACAGAATCGTCTGATCCGAATTCCGCGGGCCTGTCAAGGTCATTCACGAGTTTGCGGAGTTGGCCGAGTCGTGCCTCCGGTGCTTCCACCAGCAATTGATTGCCATCCTGGTCGATGCCGATGCGAAACAGAGGGGCTGATTCCTGATCAGCCGACCCGTCTTCAGCCCGACGGTAAACGGCGAAGGTTGGCAGACCTTCGATACCGTCGTTCGGCTGCGTTTGAGCTCGCTGTTCGAACACCACAAAGATCGTGCGGGCGACGTCTGCGGCTTTCGCGTTCGCGACAGGAATCTCCAGCAGTACGGTCTCGCCTTCCTGTACGGCAGTATCCGGTTCATCGGGAAAGAAATTCGATCCGTGCGAAACCTGGCGGATCGGTGTCGAGAATCCTTCTTCGGACGAGAAGTCCCCCTGGTCCTTACCGTTGTTTTTACTGCTTCGAACCGCCTGTCGGGCTCGGCCGTTCGCCGACCGACGACCGGCGTTTGATCCGGCAGTTGAACTGATCAGCGGACGGGCTGAACTGTCATCGTCAGCGTCCGCAGAGTCGCGGGTCCGGGACGCAGCTCGCACCAGCGACTGTGTGGCAGTCTGACCGTCGCGTGCGTCGAACTCTGTCGGTGCAATTCGGGGGCGAGCGTATTCTGTACGGGCCTTGTCCAGGTTGAGCACGATCAGATACGACTTCTGATGAAGCAGCCGGTATCCCTGCGGCTCCAGTTCGCTGTTCAGAATCCGCAGCGCAGACGCAAGGTCGTATTCCGTCTTATCCCTGCGGGCAAAGCGGCCCGGAGGAACCTTGTCCATGACGAGAATCAGCTCCTGATTCTCCGCCAGATTCCGCAACACCTTTTCCCAGGAGGCATCGAAGTAGTTGAGACGGACACCGCCATCTTCTGGTGTCGTCTCCGGCTGCTGAGTGCCGGAGAGTGCTTCGCGAAAAGACCGTGCATCGTCTTCAGATGCTCCAAGGCCGCCGTGACGAATCAGCAGCAGACTCAATGCCGTTGCCGAACCCAGCAGCCCGGCTGCGAGAAAACCGTGACGTTTCACCGCGGTGATCCTTCGAAAATGCAGGCTTTCGATGTGCCCCCATTGGTTTGTCTGAAGTCTGTTGCAGTGATCAGGTGACTCGAGTTTCCAATCGCACGAGTGACCTGGTCTCGGAAGTCGCAGGCGCCGAAGCGCGGCAGACGATGTTCCCGATCAGACCAGAGAGACCAATCATTTCGATTTATCGGTCTTTGACGGTGGTGACGATGAGGCCGGTTTTTCCGATCGTTACGGTTTTCCGATTTGCGCAGCAAAAAACGCCGGTCAAAGCTGACCGGCGTTCGAGGTAATTTGTTTCTCCAGGATGGGCTCATCCTTCGAGACTAGGGACTGGCAGGAGCATTGTCATCATCGTCGTCGAGCGTCAGTGCCAAAGTCGCCGCTACTGCACCGCCGATCAGCAACAGAGCACAGGGGCTTATCATCTTTGCCCCAATGCTTTCTCCGCAGCCATCATCACATCCTTCTCCGCAGCCCTGACCGCGGACGACTTCTTCATCCACGACGATCGACATGCGGGAATTGGATGACGGCGGAGCTGCCTGATGACCCCAGAATCGCACGGGCTGCTGCACCGCACCGACCTGCAGTACGTGATTGCCGTTTCGCAGTCCTCGCACAGCAAACTGGCCATTCTCGTCGCTGACCGCTGTGGCAACAACTTTGTCGCCGTGCAGCAGGTGCACATTCAGACCCGAAACCGGCTGAGCCGACGTATTCAGAACTGAACCCGCCAGGACACCGTCATTCAGCGTGAAATCCGAGGTACGGACTTCCACCGGGCCATTGGCCATTAACGGTGATCCAATGGTCATCATGCCTGACAATACCAGGCAGAGCGATCTCTTCAGTGAAAACAGTTTCATAACCACCCTCCTGGTGAAGCAACATGTCCGCCGAAACCCTGAGGTCTCAAAATCACAGACGTTCGCATTGTTCCTGAACAATGGCAGAAGCACCCTCCGCCACCGTGAATTCGATGATTCCGCCACAACAGAATCAGCAGTTAATCGAATCCTCCCCAATATTCGGATTGAGACGGATCTCCTGAAGATCGAAAACGCGGTACAATGGCTGCTTCAGGGCATCGTGTCGCCGCTGAGTTCCGTCTGGAGAAGCTGCGCAAGTCAGTCGCCGACTGCCTTGTATCCTCATTCGATTCGACCGTTTCGCATTGCCTCACTATGCCAGATTCGTTTGTCGGCAGAATCCGCAAACTCTTCCGAACGCGGCCCGCCGCGGCGCAGCTCCTTCACCAGTTCGATAGCCATCGGACGTCGCTCGAACAGCAGTTCTTCAGCAGGGCTTCAACCTCCGGGACTCCGCGAGGTCTCACCTGGCTCGGCTGTGAATGGCTGCCGACCCGAGTCCTTCTGCGCGACAGAACGACCGGCGGAATCTGCCTGTTGGCAAGTGTCAATGTTGCGTTCGCAGCCATCGCAGGCGGCGACATGGAGGACGTTGCGGCCGTATCCATGATTCGTGATGCTTCGGCCGTGTTTCAACTGACTCCCACCGGCTGGCAGACCTCCGGCCGGGCGCTGTTCAACATGAACCCGGCAGAGGCACTTCAGAAACTGAATGCGTCGTACCAGCCGTTTGAGCCGTGAAAGCAGCGGTTTCATCGCGCCATGATGTGTCGCCGGAATGTCACTGAATTGAACTGGTGAGGGATTTCCTGCGTGACTTACACTCCCGTTTGGCACCCAGCCGAAAGTGCCGGCTTCGGGGTTTTCAGCAGGAAGGTTGTATGTCTCAGCCTGATCCGGTCCGCTTGGAATCGAACCATCGTAAACTCAAGGTGGTCGTCACGATGGAGCACGCGCCCGGGCGGCTGGAGTTGTTGTCGCCCGGAGGACGATGCGAATGGGGCCGGTGTTCGTTTCTGCTGAATCCACCGCAGGATACGCTGGCAGACTTCTGGATTGTCGCCGGGAATGCACGTCCGATGGACCGCATGATCTGCTCTCCGCAGAACACGCTGTTTATCGCCGCAGAGCCCCTGGAGAAGAAGTCCTACCCGCACCGGTACTACCAGCAGTTTCACTGGGTCGTGGATTCGCATTCGGCATCCAGGCATCCTCGGCTGTCCATCGAGCCGCTCGGATTTTGCTGGCACATCGGCATGCAGCAGCCGGGTTCGCAGTATGCGTTCGGATACGACAGACTGCACGCATTGCCGCGGCCGGCCAAAGAGAACCGCATTTCCGTCGTCTGCTCCGACAATCGTTTCACAGCCGGACAGCGACTGCGTCTGGATTTTCTGGACGAAGTCAAACAGGAACTCGGCGACCGGATTGTGCATTTCGGCCGAGGCTATACGCCGATCTCCGATAAGCTCGATGCCATTCTTCCGCACCGCTTCCACCTGGCTCTGGAAAACTGCAGCCTTCCGAATTACTGGAGCGAAAAAATCGCGGATGCGTATCTGGCATGGGCGTTCCCGCTCTACGCCGGCTGCCCGAATCTGGAGGACATCATGCCATCAGAATCCTTTGTGCGGATCGATCCGGCAAGGGCTGCAGAGTCTGTCGCGATGATGCAGCAGCTGCTCGACTCGCCC
>Ga0163144_10015840_pt1 | contig 15505 bp, 22 predicted proteins | sample OliLak19BULKMAT1_FD_123175 | JGI IMG/M metagenome (GOLD analysis project Ga0163144, IMG submission 123175) | Freshwater microbial mat bacterial communities from Lake Vanda, McMurdo Dry Valleys, Antarctica - Oligotrophic Lake LV.19.BULKMAT1 | ecosystem: Environmental > Aquatic > Freshwater >...
CCAAACGCCGGATGAGTTCTACTTCGACCACCTGCCCACACTGCGACAAGCCGTGTAGGCAAACAACCGCAGGGCTACACTTAAGGAATGGAACATTCTGTCCAATCAAGCGAAGCCACCTCTCTCCGTGTTCGATTAACCATGTGAATGCATCTTCAGGCTTTAATCGCTCCTTCTCGCGTGGCTTGAGATAAAGTGATTCATGGACTGTAAATCCTACTTTCTGGCTTACAGGATCAACATCGCGAATGGCTTGAATAGCTGCACCGCGAGTGAATGATTGGACAGGGCTATAGGTTTCAATGAGATTTCGTACGCCTCGAATTTTAAAGACCCGGCATTTCTGCAAACCGCCCATCTGACGGATAAGCCTCGTAGCAATTAGCCCAGGCCGGCTGGGTTCTGCTTCCATTCCATAAACGTCAAAGATTTTTGAGATTAGGTCACGAACTCGCATCGCACGCAGAGTGATGTCGGAGTCTGAAAGGGACAGAACTATTCCTATGCCATCGAGTTCCACCCTTGATTCGTTCCAGCCGAAATGGAATTCTCGACCGTAATACTGATTTAACTCGGGAAGGTATGGAGTGAGAAATGTCCACTCGTCAGTTGATGTGATGTTTAGCGATGGACGAATTGAAAGAATGACATGTTGTGAGTTACGCCAAATATCATCATCAAAAAATGGTTTTTCAGGAAATTGAAATGAGATTGATGGCTTTGATTCTGATCCATCAACTGAAACGACTAGTGAATGCTCTTTGAAATGCATCAGTCCTGAATTATTAAGGGAGGGCTGCAGGGGGAAGTCATACCTGAACCGGCCCACATCAGTGCCGAAATTGAAGTCTGCTGGATAAAAAGGCGGCTCCTTCAACAATCTATGCTCCCCTATGTATGCGGCTATTTTGTACCCTCTATCTTGGCCGGGCGCCTGTTTCCGCAAAGCGATGAGATATGAAGAAATTAGTGGTAGCAACCTGTCGGAATGAATAGAGTCATAAAAAAAGACATCCGCGTTTTCTGCTCGTAGATTCCAAAAGTTAACTACGTCTTTAAAATCGGATGCACTTCCGTAATAGATGCCAGGGGCGCGCCCAGTGTAACCTTCTCTCTTGAGATCAAGTCCTGTGAGTGAGGAAGGAGTAAGAAGATCCCACCCCTCAGAAGTAATTGCCTGATTGCCCTGAATTGTCGTGACCGTTCCGTTCAGTTTTTTCATAAGCTCTTTGTAATCTATGCCCGTGTCCGCCTTGGGGGGGTATCCACCAAAAGTCGCCAGGAGTATATCTCTCAGAGGATCAGCCGCCCCCCATTCAAAGTACGATGCAGAGACTAGAGGGTTCGCGATGTTCTTAATGTATTCTTCATATAAACGCCTGATGGGATGATAAACATCCAAAAAACTCGGCGTCTTTTTCTCTTGCGAATCACCAGGGAATAAATCGGAGTTGGTAGGCCAAGGGAGGTGCGGATAATGTTCTTCCAACTTCTTAAACTGATCGTCCTGATAAGCGGGATAAAGACAGTCAACCTGAAAGTCGTCAATTAACCTCTTATCGACAGCGTTATCACCAAGAGTGATGAGAGGGTTGAATCTGCCACCCCAAAGAGTATGGGTAAGCCTTAAGACTTTCCGAAGATCTTCCCAGTTTCCTTCTCTAACGCACCAGCCTATCCGAACTGGCCTGTACTTGACACAAATGTTTAAGGTACTCATCGGTTAGGTCCGTTTTTCACTCATCGAATGGTCTCCGCTCACGACCAATCGGTGCGGTATACCGGGAAGCGATAGCAGAGACGCAGAGTGAAGGGCGTAGGGGTCTCGCTAGGAAGCTCCATTGTAGTAGGGTTGCTAATTAGTAGCAAATAGGGGTCACGTCTTGTAATAATACATTTCTAGTGGCTGCTCACCCTCAGGCTTATTATATGGCGTCGCGCGATCCCTACTCCGGTCCTGGTCAGGCCGATATCAACGCATCTTTGACGCGTCGGACTTTGATCTTTCCAGCGCGCTTCTCCACCTGTGCTAGGTCATAGGCTGACTGCATCCGCAGCCACGTTTCGGCGCCGCCGCCAAATGCCTTTTCAAGACGGAACGCCATTTCGGCTGAAATCCCGGCCTTCCCGCTGACCAGGTTATTCATGGCCTGCCGTGTGACACCCAGCACCTTCGCCCCTTCCGAGACGGAAAGGCCAAGGGGTTCGAGGCAATCATGCCGCACTGATAATCCTGGATGGGGAGGGTTCTTCATACGCATTGTTGGGCTCCTTAATGGTAGTCGATCAGATCCACATCGAAGGCGCTGCCGTTCTCGAATCGAAAAATGATACGCCAGTTGCCGGACACGGTCACGGACCAGAAACCAGCAAGCTCTCCCTTTAAGGGATGGAGCCTATAGCCCGGTAGTCCCATGTCTCGTACGGTTATCGCTTCATTCAGCCGTGCCAGGATGCGGGCAATCTTATCAATCTGTGATGCCGGTAACTTTCGGCGGTCATCGTCCTCCAAGAATCTTGCCAACCCCTTGTTCCTGAAGTTTTCGATCACGCTGCCATCCTGCGCGAGTTCTGCGTATCTATCAAGTATGACTTTACAATTAGCGAGGGCCTGGCTGTCTGAGGGGTCGCATGGCCTCGCGTTCCCTCTCTTGGAAGGGCACCCATGTTGGTCTATGTGCGGCCGGCGAACGAGACTACAGATGATCCATCCAAGCTCGCTCGTTATCTCTTCAGGGATGGGGACTGATTGATCTTCCAGTGCGCGCGTCCAACGAGGGGAGCCCGCGACCGCGCGTTGCGCGAGCACAGAAGATCATCAGGCTCCATCCCACGCTTCTTGAGTCAGACTCCGAAAGCTTTGGCGTGGGTTGTGATCGTCGAGGAACGGTCCGGCCTTCTTCAAAATTCTATAAGCTGAGCGAGGTAGGCAGCGGAAAGCAATTATTGAGTGCTAGGACTTCGATGGTTCGCAGGTAGGGCGCAACAATAGAACACTCTCGCCGGATGCTCAAAATGGCCGTCCAGCAAGGCCGCAGCGAGTGAAGACTCGAAGGCGTACCCCCGGCGGTACGTTGAGGGTCTGAACGATGCGAGAACGAAGTTTGGGAAAAGGTGCGTCTTGGCGCACCTGGGTTGGGCGGGTGAGAAGGACGGCTTTTTCAGCATCCTGCTATGTCTGCTCCCTCACAACCTACGGTTTTGGCGGAGTCGGCGGGGCCGGGACTGATTCATTTCTTGCCCAATTCGTTGCCGTGACACAGAGCCCCACTTCCTGGGCCGGGGCTGGAACGTTGAGAATCCTGACAGGCGCTCCCCCGTGCGGGTCGTCTGTCCAGATGCGAATGGCCTGGGCTGTTCTGTGAGGCGCACTCACGTATATGGTGGTGTAGGCAAGATCTTTCAGTGCAACTTTCTTCTCATCAGTGATCGGTTCTTGATAGGAAACGGTGAGGTAGGTTTGTCCTGGCGTGAGAGACACCGTATGAGTTGGGCAGCCTGGGGGAAGAGGCACCCCTACGGTTGTCTCTTTTCGCAATTCGTCGCTCTGGGCGTTTTTCCCAAGAAGCGCCTGCCCTGTTCCACAACCTGCGAGAGCCATTGTGGCCGTGAGCAGCAGACCTGCCGTCGCATATGGGATTATACCGATTGTTGCTAGGTTCATAATCTTGATTCGGCTATGTGACAGGCTCTTGTTGTGGAACGTGGCGTCCTTCTTCCAAGTCTTGTAGATCAGCCCAAGCCGTGAGGTCGGTTCGGGAGGGATCGACGGCGTCCCTGAGTGTATTGAAGTATTTCTGCTTCTTGAGCGTGCTCGGCCCCCGACTCAGCATCATCTGGTTCCATGCATCCAGCTCAGCAGGTGGATGCGCTTTCACCGTCCGGGTGAACCATTTTGCTACGAGGTCATCCGATGGATTGGCTTTGACGGCTGCGGTGAATTGATCGGCCGTGATTCCCGCAAACTCCATGAGCCGGTCATCCATGGGGCAGGGGTAGATATATTCTCCCTCGGTGCCGGCCAGCACGGCGCGGCACTTGTCGATCATGCGCGCGAGATGGACATGGTCTGCCATCTTCACGCGCATGCTGCGAGGAAAATGATTCCGCAAGTCCATCGTTAGATCAATTTGTGATTTGTGAACGTCAAGCTTTTCACGATCACTCCGCCGTTTTCGTAGGTAATGATGCGGCGGGTGGCCGGCAAATCTGAAGATCCAACGCGCACATGGGTATCGGTAAAGCTCTCCACGTTGTTCAGCTTCCCGTCGGTGGGCGAATAATAGTACACGCTATACTTTGTCGTGAGATTCTTCTGGTCTTGGGTCACCGCGCTGTCTTCCACATTAATCGTAAAGGCGAAGGGGGTCATGCCGGGATGCGCCATGGTGCGATTAATCTGGGTGATGCGATGGTCTTTGACGCGATAAAACGAGTTCGCCCCATGAATGATCAGTTTCGTGCCAAATGGGTGCCCGTCTTCTTCCATCGTTAATGAGTACTTGCCGTCCGACTCCTCGAAGGTTCTTGGGCCACGGTGCACCGCGATCATGCCGAGCTGTTCTTGCGCCCACTTCTGCACGTCGGCCTCTCCCAGTTGGACCGATACTTCGCGAGGGCCTTTCACCATGACGGGTCCGCTGGTTTCTTTGCCGTTCACATTCACCGTCAGATCGGCGGTGAATCCCGTAAAGTCTTTCTGCCAGCGCGAGGTCTTTTCGAAGGCTTGCCGGAGTATTTCGCGGGCCTTCGGATCATCGGCGACGGTCGGTTGGTTCTGTTTCTGATGTTCCATCGGGTAGTCTCCTTCGTGAATCATGTTGCTCAATGAGTGGTGCATTATACGCTTGGGATGAAATGTGCCACAAGCGCTTGTATGCGTGTGATGGCTATGCATAGTATGACAGACACGATGTGCAGGCTCCGATTTCGCCTGGCTCGCTCCTTCCGATAGACCCGCCTGCCTTGCGCAACTGTCTCGCAAAAGTGCTAGAAAACATTGAACATTTCGGATATACTGCGCCCCGCAAGAGTACGGTACTCACGTAGAATGAAAGGACGGACATGGAACGACGGGCTGCTTCCCATACAGAAGAAGAAGAGATGAACCATCGACGCCGGTTGTTGAACGCTGCGAAAAAAGGCGATCAGAAGGCCATTGGCAAGCTGTTAGAGCTCTATCAAGTGCGGATCTACAGTGGTGACATGGTGACGAAAATGAATAAGACGTCTGCGACACATAAACTTCAGGCTCAGCTCGCTGAAGGAAAGCCTGTGAAGGGCGGGTCGGGGAGTCATAGTAAGAAGTCTGCGCCTGCCAAACGCTCTCCGGTAAAAGGCGCTCCTGCCGAAGCTGCAATCCCTCCTGCCACATCGAAGGGCAAGCCAAAACCTCAGCCGGACAAGACTGCTCCAGGGAAACGTAAGAAATAGCCTGGCTGCGACTATTGCACGGCTACCCGTAGTCCCCCGCCTCCAAGATTTGCGGCGATCTCTTCCGCTTCTGCCAGCGTGCCTGTAAACACGATGGTCTCCCCATCATGGTCGATCTTCCATGCGAGCTCAAAGGCTTTCGTGGAGTTCATGCCTGGAATATAGTGGCAAAAGAGTGCAATGACTTGCTCATAGGTATGACAGTCGCAGTTGAACACGATCACACGCGCATCAATCCCGGCACCTGTGTCGGTGCTGGTGATCTCCGTCGGGACAGGAGGGGCGAAGGGAAGGTTCGTGCCGGCCATGGGGATGAATTCTAGCAGACTTGACCGGAACTTTTAATAGCCTACCCGAATGAGCAGATGGTTGGTTCTTGGCCAATTCTCGCGGGTACACGATTGCGCATAGAGAGAGAAGTGCGCGGGAGAGTCTGTGACCGGCTGAAGCTGGTGTGCCAGGGTGAGGGTCTGCGTGTAGACGAGTGCGGCGGATGTCTTGACGAGGGCGACCCCATACTCACAGTGGTAGCCTTCTTCCAGGCTGAGACGTGTCATCGACAGCGCTCTTATTTGATCGAGGGTGTAGGCGCGTTGTCTAAAGGAATCGTCCATGAGGCGTAAGAGTGCGGCGGGGCCTGGCACGAGACTGTTTCCAATGCGAAGACTGTGGGACGGTTCGAATAGCCCACGTTGGAGGCGACGATTTTGGCAAAGCGCCGTGTGAAAACGCGCACGCCATAGCGGGTCCTGCAGGTCGCGATCGATGGCGGCTGCCACAGGAGGTGGAAGCGGTCCACTGACGTCATAGCCTTGCACAAGGCGCTTGGACTCGATGAGACCGGGAAAATTCATGCCCATCCGGTCTTGGAACGCTGTCATCCCGGACATGGGGGTCAATTGCAGCGCCATGAAATCACGAAAATGGATTGTGGCAAAGCGCATCAGGGTACGAGTTAAAGTTTCTGAGTGACAGAGATGAAAGGGGTAGAACAGGGCGTGGGGTGCTCGGGGTCGATTCATCGACAAAGTTTCACCAGCATGTTAGGGTTTGCCGTGCGATATCTCTTCACGTCTTGGCTTGATTACCTGCTTATTTTTGTTCCGGCGACGGTCGCGCTCGAAGTCCTTCGAGCCGACCCGCTGTTGGTCTTTATTTCGGCTGGACTTGCCATTATTCCGTTGGCGGGTCTATTGGGCCGTGCCACCGAGCATTTGACGACCCATGTTGGCGCCGGTATCGGTGCGCTGCTGAATGCATCGCTCGGCAATGCCGCAGAATTAATTATCGCACTGGTAGCGTTGCGCGCTGGTCTGCATGATGTCGTTAAAGCCTCTCTCACCGGGTCGATTCTGGGCAACATCTTACTCGTACTTGGCGTGTCCATGTTTGCCGGGGGGATAAAATTCGAACGACAAAAGTTTAATCAGACTGCTGCCGGAATGGGGGCCAGTCTTCTGCTCCTGGCTGCGGTTGGACTCATTATCCCTGCGCTTTTTCATTTCACCGCCGCTGACCGTGGTGTCGCGATTGAACATACGCTTAGCCTTACAATATCAGTTGTATTATTCATTATTTACGTCGCAAGCTTATTGTTTACCTTGAAGACGCATCGTCATCTGTTTGCCGGAGAAGACCATGATGCTTCTGATCTAGGAGAACAACCCTGGACCCGCGGCGCGTCGATCACCGTGCTCACTGTGGCGACCATTCTCGTGGCCGTGATGAGTGAGATGTTGGTGGGGGCGTTGGAGTCGGCTTCGCACCAATTGGGGCTCACACAAGTCTTCGTCGGCGTCATTCTAGTCGCCCTCGTGGGTAATGCAGCCGAACACTCCACGGCAGTGATGGTAGCCATGAAAAACAAGATGGATCTCGCCTACGGTATTGCGGTCGGGTCTAGTCTGCAGATTGCGTTACTTGTGGCCCCATTGCTTGTCTTTGCCAGCTATTTCTTCGGAGCCCCATTGGATCTGATCTTCACACCGTTCGAGGTGGCTGCGGTGACGGTCTCAGTCCTGATTGTGGGCTTTGTGGCGATGGACGGAGAATCGAACTGGATGGAAGGTGTGATGTTAATCGGGGTGTATCTCATGCTGGCGATTGCCTTCTTCTTTCTGCCAGCCTAGCTACATGCTGAAAAAGGCCGCCAGCGCTTACATCTCACTGTGATCTTAGGAATGGTGCTGGTGCAAGAGCATCCTGCTAGACTTTATCCATATCGATGACCTCCGTGGCCTCCCACAGATTCTTCTGCTCCGCATCCGCTAGTTCCTTCACCCGATCTTCCTCCGTCTCTTCTCCGAACTGAGCCACGTGTGTTGGCACAGGCGCTTCTTTTTCTGGCGGAGACAAAGGTATCTCTAGTGGCGGCTGTCTTCTCCGCTTTTTTGCCGGGTCCATATTAACGGGCATGGTGACTCCTTTGGAATCTGTGTTCAGTTTCTATCTGAACGAATGAAGAAGTCAATGGAGCCGGGAGAGGGCTACACAGCCTCCGGCTTCGTTGTGTGCTTGAACCTGAATTCCCAGATGTTGTTAGAACAACAGGCCGGCGATGGTGTCAGCTTGCAGACGGCCTCGTGCCGAGAGTCTGCTGTATTCACCGTCTTCTTCGATCAACTGTTGCGCGAGTAACTGTGCGGTGACGGTGGCATGCCCATAGTTTTGAGCATGCCGGTGAAGATGCTGTGAAGGAATGCCTCGAATCAGGCGTAATCCAAAAATCACGGCATCGCGGAGTTGTTCATCCTTCGAGAGCTTGGTGCGATCTTCAATAGGAAGGCGGCTTGCTGTGAGTGCTGTCTCGTAGGCCGTGAGGTCGGCGACGTTGCCGAATCTGGTTCCGTCTAGATAGGACTGTGCGCTTGGGCCGCATCCAAGGTATTCGCCATTGGTCCAATAGAGCAGATTATGCCGACAGGCATATCCCGGCTTGGCATAGTTCGACACTTCATACTGCTCATAGCCGGCATCGCCGAGTATCCGTTGGGCCGCTTCGTCCATTTCAATCTGAAGACCTTCGTCCGGCTCTGGACTTCGTTGGCGCTGGATGTTGGCGGCGAGTCTTGTATCTTCTTCAACTGTGAGGGCATAGCAGGACAGGTGGGAAGGGGCCAATGAGAGGCAGTGGGCCAATGTCCGTTGCCAGCTCTCCAGACGTTGACCCGGGAGTCCATACATCAGATCGAGACTGATGTTGGCAAATCCGGCGGCTCTGGCACGAGCCACAGCTGTGACGGTTTCACTGACGGAGCCGGGCCGTCCGATTCTGGCGAGGTCGCCATCCTCCATCGATTCTGCGCCAAAACTCATGCGGGTGACGCCGGCCTGATACAGCTGTGCAAGATCTTCTTCGGAGATGGTGGAAGGGTGTGCTTCGATGGTGATTTCGCAGTCTGAGGTGAGGGAAAGATGTGTGCGAATCTCCGACAGGATTGTGGTGAGCTGAGTTGCGGTAAGAGCTGTCGGTGTGCCACCTCCGAAATAGACGGATTGGACGGGCCGGTTTGAGGCGAGGTGTTGCTGTGCTGAGAGTGTGATCTCATGCCTGACGGAACGCACAAAAGCTTCCGCACGGTTTTCGCGATGGATCTCAAGATAGAACGCACAGAAGTCGCATCGCTGCCGACAGAAGGGGATGTGGAGGTAGAGGCCGAGGGGAGGGGATGTCATGACAATAGACTGAATCCTTGTGGTTTGGAAAAGTCCCGTGCAAGAACGATTTCAACTTCGTCCTCGGGGGATTTCCCGCGATTGCGTATATGTGCCTGCCAGGCCCGGTGTTGACGCGATGATTCAAACAGCACTTTGAGCAGATCCGGTTTGATCCGCGTTTCCCACTCACGCACCCAGGCTTGGTTGTCTTCCTCGCCTTCATAGTCGTCGGGAAACGAAGCCTCCAGGCTGAATCGCACGATAAAGGTTTTTTCTTCTTGGTACATACGACTCCTGTTGATTGCGAAGTGGCCGATCCGATCTTATAATGTCTCCTAGAACAAGGAGTACACACTATGCCTATCTTCGAATATGTCTGTGGGGAATGCAATCATCGATTCGAGCTGTTGGTGTATGGCTCGACACAAGCTGCCTGTCCAAAGTGCAACACCACGAAATTGGAGAAACAAATTTCTTCGTTCGGGGTCGGTGGCACGGATGGCTGGGTGCTGCCGGGTAATGGTGGAGGCGCCTGCGGAAGTTGCGGTGACCCGCGCGGCCCAGGTTCCTGCTCCACGAATTGACCATGGAGTCAGGCGATCAGACTCTGCAGCGCGCGATCGCGACTATCTCCCAGTCCGACCCGCTCATCAAATTGCTTGAACAGGTCACGCGTGGACGGATAAAACCCACCGATGTCGGGCTACGTGCTGTCACCGACTCGTGGCTGGGCACCTACAGAAAAATTATTGAATCCGGTGGATTCAGCAGACAGGCCTTGCGCCGCATCGATCCATCCCCTCGTCTGGCCCTGTTAATCGAATGTGGTGTGTTGACCGAGGCGCAGCAGGCGGTCGCTGACCTCCGCGAGAGTTTTGCGCGGGCTGTCGCCGCCGGAACGGAGTGATTTCATTCCATGAGGGCTCTCTGGGTCATCGCTATTCTGCTCTCGACTATAGGATCGATTGGAGAAGGGTGGGCTGAAGACGCACTCGGGACGCGGCCGTTTCTGACGATTGCACGCAAGGATCTTCCTACTATCCTGCCTCCAGATTGCCATATCCTGATCGATCCTCGCTCGATTGAAGAACTTCTCGATGCATTGGATGGGCGCCCGCCGAATTGGGATCTGGTCTACGGTCATGGCCATCATGACTCTGGTCTCGATGAGCGATTATTCAGCCTGAACCGGGAGCGAGATGCGAAGCGGGCAGGAAAGGAGGCCCTTCAGTGGAAGATGGTCTTTCTCTGGTCGGGAGAACTCTCGCATTACAATCCGAACACTGGCGGGTTTGGCCTAGCCATTGGGCCGGTCTTTACGCCAACCAGATGGGGCGTTGTCCGATTCAAACCCGAAGAAGTTCCAAGCAATCTCGTCGTGATTCCTGATCCCAGCACCCGTGAGGTCCTTCGCCGACAGCTCGAGGCCGGTCGAAAAGTCGACATTGAAATAGTGATGGCAGGGAGGCTCATCCCCGATGAGTCACTGGTCTACGACTTTTCCCACGATGAAGAAGGTGTGGGGATCATCATGCCGGTAGTGAGGATCGAACGGGTTGAGTTTCTGCTGCCACGGTGATGTCAAGTTTCCGCTAATGGTCGTCCATTGCGCAGCGAAATCCTGTGCCACTGGGTCGGCTGTCCATGATGCCCCAGTCTCGGTCGCTCGTGCGAAGACTGATAGCCGGCTTGAGCCAGGATCCGCCGCGCATCGCTTTGATCGCTCCACGAGGAGGGCCCTGAGGATCTGAGAGAGGCGCGTCTTTGTAGTAGTTCGGGTTATACCAATCCTGTACCCATTCCGCGACGTTGCCTGCCATGTCATACAGGCCGTACGGGTTTGCACTTTCTGGAAAGCTGGCGACCGGCATGGTGAGTACGTTTCCCTTGAGGCCCTTCTCTTTTGAAATCTTCGCGCCCTCACCGTTGACCCAAAAGGCGTCCCAGTCCGCTCCGCTCTGAAAGTCGATGGTTCGCTCTGCCCAATAACTGGCACTGTTGGCTTTCTTGAAATCCCACTCGTTTCCCCACGGGTAGCGGCGGCCATCGGTACCGCGCGCGGCCTTTTCCCATTCCGCTTCGGTTGGTAGTCGTTTGCCAAGCCAGACGCAGAACGCCACGGAATCCTCCCAACTGACATTGACCACAGGATGGGTACCGATACCTGATATTGGTGCATTGTGTTCCCACAATGTGGACGCTGGGGTCGAGTGCGCTGGCGCACGATGTCCGGTTGTGCGAACAAACCGTACATAGGCATCATTCGTGACCTCGTAGCGATCGATCCAGAATGGCGCAAGGTACACGAGGCGCTGTGGCTGTTCGTCGGGAAGCCCATCGCCTCCTGCAGGATTCCCCATCAGGAATTCTCCGGCAGGAACCAGTGCCATGTCGATCGGCAGAGGCGCGCTGAGCGCTGATGATAAATCGCTGACGATGGGAAGGAGCGACAGGGACAAGGAAATCAGCGTAGCCGTACAGAACCGACTCACCGTGACGTCTTTTTTAATCCACAGACTTTGGCGACGGCATCGCGATACGCCAGCCAGAGCGTCAGACATTTCTTGAGGCCGCGCAGTACGGTCTGTTGTTGAGCCTGCGTCGTGGCATAGTTCACCACCATGGCATAGGCATCGTGGCGGTGGCCGGCTTCAACCATTTGGTGGGCACGAATGAGATCCATGGAATCGACAGGCAGGCCGTGGTATTTCACCAATGGGTGGTGCTGGACGATCGTTTCAATTTCCTCGGCGGTCTTGGGCTTGGAAGGATCGACGATTTCGGCGCGATCCTTCACGCTACCTTCTACAAAGACAGTGAGAGCCGCTGCTCCGATGACCCAGTCCCGGTTATTCGAGACACGGTCGAGCCACGCGCGGTAGCGTCGGCTGGCCGGCAAGAGCCGTGCTGCTTCAAAGTCGCGCGCCGACAATCCGAGGCCTGCCATCATGGTGAGAAATAATTCCGGATGCGATTTTCCCAGCGAGAGCCCACCGGTGTCTTCTTCGTAAATATTCTCGGCGAGCATTCGCCGGATTGAGGGTGGCGGATTGTTCCCGTGTATGCGCGCAAGGAATACAGGAAAGTCACGCACGTAGACACGGTACTCCTGTTGGAAGTGGCGTGAGAGCTGATCGACCGTGACCGTTCCGTCGGCGAAGGCCGGCCACGCCCAATGATGTTTACGGTCCATGATACGCAAGAGTTCTTCTTGAAATCGACTTTTCGTCATGGGACGTGTCATATCTGTTGCCTTCCTAGTGAACGGATCATTACAATTCAACGGCGTGGAGGTCTATGCATGAATCAGATGACGATTCAGAATCCTGAAGACATTCTGTCTATGCTGGCAGAAGTGTCTCTGCAAGGATCGGGTTTTGTGACGGACTGTCTCCTCGACTATGTGCTAGATGAAGGCTTCACGGAACCGATCTTTCTCAATGTCAGCGGGGAAGACCCTGACGCCTATTTTAAAGGCCAATCTCCTGCCTGGGCGGTGTATCAGATCCGAGAGTGGAAACGTGTGTTGACTGTTTCAGGCGGTTCCGGCAAAGAGCGCCGCGTGCAAATTACAGAAACTCCCTAATTCTTTGTGAGTGTAAGAGGGATGCGAAAAAAAAGCAACGAAACGACGGAGGAACAACGGCTTGTGGTCGAATTGGTTAGGGAATACATTCCATGCCGATGATCCGGCTCACTGAGCCGCAAAGCATGGGCGAGCTGGCGATGATCACGAGTCTGTTGGAGGGTAGTGGCATCGCGTTTATCGTTCAAAACGAACACATGAGCAGTTTATATCCGGGACTCCCCCTGCTCAACTCGTGTGTCATGGTAGACGAGCGCGATCAGCTCCGCGCGGAAGTACTCCTCAGCCGACTGCGATTGGCGGTGCGGGACGTCTCGTCGCAACAGTAAGGAAACACTAGCGTTGCGGCTTCGGGTTGTGCGGATTGGACGGGGACTGAGCGGGGAGCCGTTCGCCTGAGCCTTGGAACCAACCGCCGATGAGGTTGCCCTCTTCAAAGTACAGATAGCGATGTTTCACCACCGCAGCGCTTTCCCAATCTTCAAAAATCCATTCTTCGCGACGGACGCCTTCCTTGGTAAAGGTTGTGTTGATCGTTTGCGGTCCTCCCCAGGCTTCTAATACCTGCTCTTTTGACATCCCGACCATGACGCGATGCTCTGCGATATGTGTTTGAAAACCAGGGTCTTTCAGTTGTGCGATGAGAGGCCAGATCACCATGATGAGCACGAACAGACCAAGCCCGGCGTAGATGATGAGCCGAACCTGACGTCGGCGGATGAACGGGATTGGTTCTTCTAGATCGGTTGGAGCGGCGTTCATGGATTCATGGGTAGCCATGCTGGTGTAAGGCATAATGCATCGCATCGTAACAACGTGAATTGCAGAGAGTCAAGCGATGTGAACCTGCTTGTCTCAATCTAATCAATGAGATGTGAACAGTATGTATACTTGTGGTCATGGATGCATTCAATCATGCGATGACGTTTGAAAATCGGAGACGCGGCGTTCTATTTATGAGTGGTACGGCCACCATGTTGGGAGTCCTGATCCTTTGGATCAGCAGCCTCCTGTTACCGGAAATCGCTTCTGCGACGACCATCTATTCCTATATTGATGAACGAGGCACTCCTGTTTTGACCGACAACTTCGAGAGTATTCCTGAACGGTATCGGGCAAAGGTGCGGGTGACCGAGCAGGCCCCTCAGGGTATATCCGAGCATTCTGCCGCCATTAAGCTACAGCAGAAGATGGCCGATTGGGCCCATGGGACAGATGGGATGCTCGGTTCATTCGCTCCAAGTATTTCAGGACTCACTCCATATCAGTCTCGACTGCTTAGCTTTGGCGGCCTCGTTGCGGTGATCTGCCTCCTTGCCAGGCTATTGGGGCGTGGCCAGGCCATCCGGTTTCTCTCTCTCTGGGGATTAATCATGTTAGGTCTGACCGTCCCTGCGTTGTTCTTCACCTCGCAGGATGCCCCGCTGGATCGATTGAGCGGCCAAGCTGGAAAGATCCAAGAGAAACAGCAAGAGCATCTCCAGCGCGCGCCCTAACCGTTACGTCCCTTCACCATCGCTCTGTCATGAAGTCCAAGTGGCCTAGTCCGCATACGTTGGGACAGGGATCTTCTTGGATGTAGGGGGCTGAGGAGCGAGTCGGTGCTGGGAAAATTCTCGTGAGTAGGGATTCATGATGGGGTCATGGGTGTGTCGCTGGCGTTGCTTCACCAACTCGACACTTTGTGTGCTGATTTCCACACGATCGACCAGTGCTTTGGTCGTGAGAGGCTCTGGCAGACCCTGCAAAGAAAATAGCTGATAGGCTAACCTCCACTCCAGCTTGTCCTTGGACGCCTCTTTCACAATGAAACGAGCGTCTGATGACGCAGCGCCTTTAAACAACAGTACCCAAATATTCGATCGGAATGAAGAAGAAGCTGGATCCTCTGACGGAAGAAATTCCGGGACAAGTGCGGGGATCTGAGCGAGGGGGGCGGCGGGGGAGAATTCAATATCGACGAGACGAACGAATAACGTTCGATTCTCGCGTTCATCGTTGGGATCGACGGTATAACTGAACGAATAGCGGACTTCGATGTTGTTGCGTGTAAACGTATAGACGTCCTCGCCATTTTCCGGCGACACAAGCTTCCGGAAATACTTCTCCCAATCGGTAATGGCATAGTACGTAAAGACACGCAGCGCAGACTTTCGATCGCGCACCGCCTGTGGCATCCCAAGTTTCTGATGGAGCTCCGTTTGCGTGAGCCCCAAGTAGCCGTCCTCAAAATAGGCGGCTGCGAGGACGACTGAAGGCTGGAGCCAGAGGCCGGTGGTCAAGACGAGAAGCAGGAAGGATGTGAAGGTGGTCTGGATAGAAAGACGCAAGAGCACAGTTTCTCTCCGGCTGATGGCGGCATCGTATCGGGGGTGCCCCACCCTGTCAAGGGAGGCGACAAGCCCTCATTATTCACGAGGGTTCGTGACGAAACCGCCGAGACGGCACGCGAGACGGGCGCGCGGAGCCGTGAGGGAGGGAGGCATACTTGAAACAGTATGCTGACCGACTGAGCGGCGAGCCCGCCCGCCGTCAGGCTTGTCGTAGCGGCGTATCGGCGGTTGCAGTAGAAGCCTTCGTGAATAATGCAGGCTAGGATTGCTTGCCGGTATAAGAACCTCTCAGTTATGATGCTCCAACTTCCTTCACAATCACAGCGGATTCAATCGCGGAGACACGTGGTATGAGCGCATCCTTAGAATCGTTACTGCAAGAACGCATTCTGGTCCTCGACGGGGCCATGGGAACCATGATTCAGCAGCGGAAGCTGGACGAGGCCGCGTTTCGTGGCGAGCGATTCAAAGATTGGAAGAAGGATCAGAAAGGGCA